>Ga0070682_100001388_pt1 | contig 13651 bp, 14 predicted proteins | sample KBSC63LmetaG_FD_64668 | JGI IMG/M metagenome (GOLD analysis project Ga0070682, IMG submission 64668) | Corn rhizosphere microbial communities from Kellogg Biological Station, Michigan, USA - KBS C6-3L metaG | ecosystem: Host-associated > Plants > Roots > Rhizosphere | place: USA: Michigan... | reverse complement strand
CCGTACGACGTGCTGATCATCGCGTCGATGATCGAGAAGGAGACGGCGGTGCCGCGGGAGCGCCGCCTCGTCGCGGCGGTCATCTACAACCGGTTGCGAAACCGCATGCCGCTCGGGATCGACGCGACGGTCCGCTACGGCCTGAACATTCCGGGCACCGAGTCGCTGACGAAGGCGGCGCTTCGCTCGAACTCGCCGTTCAACACACGGCTACGTCCCGGGTTGCCGCCGACGCCCATCGCGAACCCGGGCCTTGCCTCGATTCGCGCCGCGGCGAACCCCGCGCGGGTCGACTACCTCTACTACGTCCGCAAGCCGAAGTCGATCGCGCACTACTTCACGGCGGACGAGTCGGACTTCCTCCACAAGGTCTGCCAGTACGGCTACGCCTGCGACTGACGCTCGCGGTCCTGCCGGTCGGCACCATCACGCTGCGCACGCACGTACTCGCGGGCACGCTCGACCAGCTCGTCGAACACCTCGCCGAGGTGATCGGCGGGTGCCCGATCCGCGTTGAGCCACTCGGGCGGGAGCAGCTCGCGCCGCGCCCGCTCGTGCGCCTGGCTCGCCTCGAAGAGACGCACCAGCCTCCGATCGACATTGTCGACGTCCACGACGTCCGTATCGGCAGGTAGGCGCACATGTGTGACCCCGATCGTTCGTACGGGGATACTCCATCCGTGCCCGGCCACTCCCATGAGGCGCTCGCGGTGACGTGGCGACCCTTCGTCCCATGATCGAGATACGCGGCACGACGACGCTCGTCGGGCTGCTCGGCTGGCCGACGTCGCACTCGCTGTCCCCGACGATGCAGAACGCCGGATTCGAGGCGCTCGGGCTCGATTGGGCCTACGTGCCGCTGCCGACGCCGCCCGAGCTCCTGCCGGACGCCGTGCGGGGGCTCGTCGCGGTGGGCTTCGCCGGCGCGAACGTGACGATTCCGCACAAGCAGGCGGTCGTCGGGCTGTGCGACGCGCTCGACGAGGTCGCGGCGCGCGCGGGCTCGGTCAACACGCTCGTGATCCGGGATGGGCGCGTCCACGGCTCGTCGACGGACGGGCTCGCCGTGACGACGCAGATCGAGGCGCACGGGCGCCGCACGCTCGTGCTCGGCACTGGCGGCGCTGCGAAGGCGGTCGCCGCCGCGCTCGAGGGTGCAGGCTCCGAGGTCGTCGTCCACGGGCGACGGGATGCCGGCTGGCCGCCGTCTGCCGAGGGCTTCGACGTGCTCGTCAACGCGACGCCGGTGAAGGAGGAGCTCGTCGTCGCGCCGCGCGCGGGGATGCAGGTCGTCGACCTCGCCTACCTTGCCGACGGCAGACCGACCGCGCTGATCGCCGCCGCGCAGGCGCTCGACTGCCATCCGTGCGTCGACGGTCTCGACGTCCTCCTCGCCCAGGGCGCGGCCTCGTTCGAGCGCTGGACGGGCGAGCCGGCGCCGCTCGTGGCGATGCGGAGCGCGCTGCGCGAGATCGTCTGACGGGCGGTCGTCGCGCGTGATCGCGCGCGGGCGAACGTAGGATCGCGCCATGGCGCTCGAGGTCGTTACTGCAGGCGAGTCCCACGGGCCGGCGCTCACGGCGATCGTCGTGGGGCTGCCCGCCGGGCTCGTCCTCGAGAAGGAGGCGATCGACGCCGACCTGCGGCGGCGGCAGCAGGGGTACGGCCGTAGCGCGCGCCAGAAGCTCGAGTCTGATGAGGTCGAGGTCCTCTCGGGCCTCCGGCACGGCCGCACGCTCGGCACGCCGCTCACGCTCGTCGTCAGGAACCGAGATCACGCGAACTGGACGTGGGGGATGAGCCCGTGGCAGCCCGAGGGAGAGCCCTCGGGGAAGGGCGTGAAGCCCGTCACACTGCCGCGACCCGGCCACGCCGATCTCGCTGGGGTTCTCAAGTACGGCCACGAGGACGTCCGGAACGCGCTCGAGCGTGCCTCCGCCCGGCACACGGCAGCGCACGTGGCGGTCGGGGCCGTGGCGAAGGCGCTGCTCCGCGAGCTCGGAATCGAGGTCGCGGGGCGTCCCGTCGAGGTCGGCGGTGAGACGACGGACGACGGGATGCGCGAGGCGACCGACGCGGCCCGGAAGGACCGGGACACGCTCGGCGGCATCGTCGAGGTCGTCGCGACGGGCGTCCCGCCCGGGCTCGGCTCCTATGCCGAGAAGCGGGATCGACTCGACGCGCGGCTCGCACTCGCCCTGATGGGGATCCAGGCGGTCAAGGCCGTGGAGGTCGGCGACGGGATCGACCTCGCCCGACGCCGCGGGTCGGAGGCGCATGACGAGATCTATCTGGGCCTGGAGCGACATTCGAACCATGCCGGCGGGATCGAGGCCGGCATGTCGAACGGTGAGCCCATCGTCGTCCGCGCGGCGATGAAGCCGCTCCCGACGCTCATGCGGCCGCTCGACTCGGTCGACCTCGAGACCGGCGAGCCTGCCAAGGCGCTCGTCGAGCGGTCGGACGTCCAGGCGGTCGAGGCGCTCGCCGTGGTGGCGGAGGCGGCGGTCGCGTTCGAGCTCGCCCGCGCGGCGCTCGAGAAGCTCGGCGGCGACGCCATGGGCGACGTCCTCGCCGCTCGGGACGCGTATCTCGCCAGGATCGGCGAGCGGTGGCACCCGAGCCGCTGAACGCCCTCGGGCGGCACCTCGCGCTCGCGGGATTCATGGGCTCGGGGAAGACCACCGTGGGAACGGTCGTCGCGGAGCGGCTCGGGCGGACCTTCGTCGACCTCGACGACGAGATCGAGCGCCGCGCCGGATCGGCCATCGCGGAGCTGTTCTCCGCGCGCGGCGAGGCAGGCTTCCGAGAGCTGGAGGAAGAGGTCGCGCGCGACGTGCTGCGCGACGGCGAGCCGGCCGTCATCGCCCTCGGCGGGGGCGCGGTTCTCTCGGAGCGCACGAGACTCGATCTCCGCAAGCGGGCCTTCACGGTGCTCCTCGACGTGGATCCCGAAGTTGCCTGGGAGCGCGTCGCCGGCAGCGGACGCCCGCTTGCGCGCGGTGAGGAGGCGTTCCACGCGCTGCACCGCGACCGTCAGCCGCTCTACGAAGCGGTCGCCGACGCGCACGCCCGCGACGTCGACGCGACGCTGCTCGCCGCGGCTGGTGTGCATGTCGAGGTCGGCGCGATCGACGAGTTGGGCGAGCTGGTTCCCGGCGACGGTCCTGTCGAGCTCGTCGCGGACGCCCACGTCTCCGGCATCCACGGCATCCGGGCGCAGGTCGCGCTGGGCGCTCGCGACGTCGAGCAGCACGAGGTGCCCGCGGGCGAGGCGGCGAAGACGCCGGCCGTGCTCGAGCGGCTCTGGACGACGCTGCGGATCGGCCGTGACGGCTCGCTCGTCGCGCTCGGCGGCGGTTCCACGACCGACGTCGTCGGATTCGCGGCGGCGACCCACATGCGAGGTGTGCCCTGGACGGCGGTGCCGACGACGCTCGTCGGCCAGGTGGACGCCGGAATCGGAGGGAAGACCGCGATCGACCTGCCCGGGGCGAAGAACGCGGTCGGAGCGTTCCACTGGCCCGACCGCGTCGTCTGCGACCCCTTGCTCCTGACGACGCTTCCCGACGAGGAGCGGCGGAACGGCCTCGCCGAGGTGGTCAAGACCGGGCTGCTCGCCGGGGAGCCGCTCTGGGAGCTGCGCGAGCCCGAGCAGGTGCGTGCCTGCGCAGCTTTCAAGGCTGCAATCTGCATTCAGGATCCGCACGACGGCGGCCCGCGGAACCAGCTCAACCTCGGCCACACCTTCGGTCACGCGCTCGAGGCCGCGGCGGGGTACGCGCTGCCGCACGGTCGAGCCGTCGCGCTCGGGCTTCTCGCGGCGCTGCGCCTCTCCGGCCTGACGGACGAAGCGCGCGTCGTGGAGGACGTGCTCGCCCCGGAGCCCGTCCGGGTAAACCGCGACGCTGCCTGGACCGCCCTCGCGCGCGACAAGAAGGCGGAGCGCGGTGCACCGCGGCTGGTGCTGCTGGACGCGCCGGGCAAGCCGCGGTGGGGCGTCGAAGTGCCGCAGGACGACGTCCGCCGGGCTCTCGACGAGCTGATTGACTGATTCCGGGCGGGAAGTCGGCGTCAGTAGCATCCCGCCGGTGCGCATCGACGTCCTCAACGGGGTCAACCTCGATCTCCTCGGACGCCGGGACCCGGCGCAGTACGGAGACGGGTCGCTGCAGGACCTCGAGACGCAGGTCTACGCGTGGGCGCGCGAGCTCGGTCTCCAGGTGCGGTGCAGGCAGACCAACCACGAGGGCGAGTACGTGGAATTCCTCCACGCGGCTCTCGACAACGCCGACGCGCTCGTGCTCAACCCTGGCGCGTGGTCGCACTACAGCTGGGCGATCCACGACGCGCTCGAGCCCTTCTCAGGGCCTGTCGTCGAGGTGCACCTCTCGGACGTCGACGGGCGGGAGACGTGGCGCCGGGCGAGCGTCCTCGAAGGGCTGACGACCGAGCGGATCATCGGCGACGGCATCAACGGCTACCGGCGGGCGCTCGCGGTGCTCGCGGAACGGAGGGACGGATGAACCGGATCGAGCGCCTCGCGCCGCGCCTCGAGGAACCCTTGCTCGTCACCGGGCTCGTCAACGTGCGCTATCTCACGGGGCTCGAGAGCTCCAACGCGGCGGTGCTGGTCGATCCGGCAGGAGCGGCGACGCTCTACACCGACTTCCGGTACGCGGAGGCGGCGCGCGACGTGGACGGCGTGGAGTTCCACCAGACGCCGCGGTACGTCGTCACCGCGCTCGCCGAGCTCCTCTCGGGCAGGCGCGTCGGCGTCGAGGCTGCGCACCTGAGCCTCGCCTCGGCGGACACGCTGCGCACGGGGGGTGTCGAGCTGGTCTCCACTACCGGGCTCGTCGAGGGTCTTCGCGCGGTCAAGGAGCCGGGAGAGCTGGAGGCGCTGCGGCGTGCCGGCGCGATCTCGGACAGGGTCTATACCGAGCTCGGAGAGCAGCCGTTCGTCGGGCGCACCGAGGCAGAGCTGGCGTGGTGGCTCGAGCAGGCGTGGCACGAGGCCGGTGCCGACGGGCCGTCCTTCGGCGCGATCGTCGCGTTCGGCGAGAACGGCGCGCGACCGCACGCGAAGCTCCGCGACGAGCCGATCCCCGAAGGCACCCTCGTCGTGGTCGACGCGGGCTGCTCGGTCGACGGATACGCCTCCGACTGCACGCGCACGTTCTTCACGGGCCAGCCCGACGGGCGCCTGCGCGAGATCTACGATCTCTGCCTGCAGGCGCAGATCGACGGGCTCGCCGCGATCCGCCCCGGCGCGATCGGACGGGACGTCGACGCGGCCTCTCGCGTTGCCATCGAGGCGGCAGGGATGGGTGACCACTACGGGCACGGGCTCGGCCACGGCGTCGGGCTCGACGTCCACGAGGAGCCCAATCTGCGTCCCGAGTCGAGCTCCGTCCTCGAGGCCGGGAACGTGGTGACGGTGGAGCCGGGGATCTACCTGTCCGGCGACGTCGGCGTGCGAATCGAGGACATGGTCGTCGTCACCGACGACGGCTGCGAGCGCCTCACGGCGGTGACGAAGGACCCCGTCGCGGTCGGCTAACCTGGGCGCCCGTCATGGCGGACATCGTCAACACGAACCAGTTCCGGAACGGGATGCATATCGAGCACCGTGGTTCGGTGTGGCGCATCGTCGAGTTCCAGCACGTGAAGCCCGGCAAGGGCGGCGCGTTCGTGCGGACGAAGCTCAAGAACCTCGAAAGCGGGGCAGTCGTCGAGGACACCTTCCGCGCCGGCGAGAAGTTCCCGCGCGTCCACACCGAGGTGAAGAGCGTCCAGTTCCTCTACGACGACGGGAGCGACGCGCACTTCATGGACCAGGAGACGTACGAGCAGTTCGCACTGCCGCGGACCGAGGTCGCGGACGAGCTCGCGTACATGCTCCCCTCGTCGACGGTGCAGATCCTGCAGGTGAACGGCAAGCCGTCCGGTCTTCAGCTTCCCGCGTCGGTCGAGCTCGCCGTCGCCGAGACGGAGCCGGGTGTCCGCGGCGACACGGTCTCGAACGTGACCAAGCCGGCGACGCTCGAGACCGGCGCGGTCGTCCAGGTACCGCTGTTCGTCGACGTCGGCGAGCGGATCAAGGTCGACCCCCGCGAGGCGCGCTACATCTCGCGGGCCTGACGGCCTGACGGCCTGACGAGCGACGAGGGGCCGACGGACGGCGACCGACGACCGGCGTGGCCAGGGAGAGCTCGTTGCCGGCGTGCCCGGCGGCTGGGCGTCTTTGCGGCGGTAGGCCTCTTCTGGTCCCATCCCAAACCCCCACCCACCCACGGGGCACCGAGGGTAGTGGCCGAGCTGTCACGAAACCGTGCCGCGGGAGCGCCGGGTCCGTGCCAATCGCTCCACATCGGCCGCGGTCAGCGGCGGAGGAACGGGCGCAGAGCACGCGCTAAGGTCCCGGCCGCGTGCCGCAGCTCTACGACACCACGATCCGGCTCCTGTCGCAGGAGCCGCTCGCCGGGCGCGTCCCGACGGGCGAGGTGCTGCGCGTCGCGGAGATCCTCGACGGCGCCGGGTTCGCCTGTCTCGAGGTCTCGGGAGGCGGCGTCTTCGACGCAGCGGTGCGGAGGGGCGTCGAGAGCCCCTGGGAGCGGATCCGGGCGATCGACGCGCGGACGACGACGCCGCTCGGGCTCGCGCTGCGCGGCAGGTTCCTCGTCGGCTCGAAGCCCGTCTCGCCCGACATCGTGCGCCGGTTCGTGGCATGCGCGGCGGAGAACGGGATCGACGTCTTCCGGCTCCACGACCCTCTGAACGATGTCTCGAACCTCGTCGAGGCCGGTGAGGCGATCGTCGCGGCCGGCCGGCAGCTGCACGTCGGTCTCGTGTACAGCCCCGGGCGCGACGGCGAGATCGATGCACTCGTCGCGCAGGCGCGGAAGGTCGGCGACCTGGGCGCATCGCGCGTCCTGCTGAACGACCCCACCGGCGGCCTCCTTCCGCACGTGACACAGGAGCTCGTCAAGCGTTTGGGCGAGGCGAGCGGCCTGCCCGTCGGCCTCTACATCCAGGCGGCGGGCGGCACCGCGCTCGCCAACGCGCTCGTCGCGACCCGCGTGGGCGCCGACGTGGTGGCCACGGCGGTCTATCCGCTCGCGCTGACGCTGCACCGAATCGCAGGAGAGTCGCTCGTCGAGGTTCTGGAGGGGCTCGACCGACCCACCGGCGTCGACGTCGCCCGTCTCTGGGACGCGTCGGACGTCGTCCAAGAGCATCTCGGCGACGAGCCGCTCGCGCCGCTCTCTCCGCGCATCGCCGTCCGTGCGGCCGAGTACGACCTGCCCGCCGGGCTCGTGGCGGCGCTCGACGTCCACCTCCGCGCGCACTCGGCGGGCGATCGCCTCCTCGACACGCTCACCGAGGTCGCGCGGATCCGCGACGAGGCCGGCCGTCCGCCGCTCGCGGCGCCGATCGGCCTGATCCTCGGATCGCAGGCCCTGCTCAACGTGCTGTCGGCGCGTCGCTACGGCACGGTGCTCGACGAGTTCCGCCAGCTCGTCACGGGCGGGTACGGGACGCCTCCGGGTGAGATCGACGCCGGCGTGCGGCGTGCGGTCGAGCTGCTCGCAGGCCAGGCGCCCGCACTCGAGGACGACCCGCCGAGCGTGGAGGACGTTCGCGAGGCGGCGGATGGGCTTGCGTCGTCCGAGGAGGATCTCGTGCTGCTCGCGATGTTCGGCGAGGAGGCCGAGACGCTGCTGCAGACGATCCGCCAGCGTCACTCACGCGAGGCGTCGCTCCTCGGCGGCGACGTCGACGCGCAGCGCGGGGAGCGCATCCGCGAGCTCGTCAAGATCGTCCAGGAATCCGGCGTCGGGGAGATCGAGATCGAGGACGAGGGCATGCGCGTCTCGGTCCGTCGCGCAGATGAGCCGGGCACGGGCGCACTGTCCGGTTCTCCCGGTGTCGCGGTCGAGGAGACCGAGATTGCGGCAGCCCAGGCCGCCGGATCGCCCGGGACGATCCGCGTCGAGTCGCCCACGCCCGGCGTCTTCTACCGCGCCGCTCAGCCGGGCGCACCGCCGTTCGTCGAGGTCGGCGACGTCGTCGCGCCCGGGCAGACGCTCTGCGTCCTCGAGGCGATGAAGCTCTTCAGCGAGCTCAAGGCGGACGCGCACGGCCACGTGCGCACGATCCACGTCGACAACGGACAGACGGTCGAGTTCGGGACGCTCCTCTTCGAGCTCGAGCCGATCGTCGCGCCGCCCGTCGTCTAGATGGTATTCGAGCGCGTCCTCGTCGCGAACCGGGGCGAGATCGCGGTGCGTGTGATCCGCGCGCTCCACGAGCTCGGGATCGAAGCCGTCGCGGTGTACTCGACCGCCGACAGCGAGGCGCTGCACGTGCGCCTCGCCGACCAGGCGGTGTGCATCGGGCCGCCGGCCGCAGGGGAGAGCTACCTGCGCATCCCGAGCGTCGTCGCAGCCGCGGTGACGACCGGATGCGAGGCGGTGCACCCCGGTTACGGGTTCCTCGCCGAGAACCCGGCGTTCGCACGTGCCTGTGCGGACAACGACCTCGTGTTCGTCGGTCCCTCGCCTGAGGTGATGGAGCGGCTCGGTGACAAGGCGTCTGCGAAGGCGGAGATGCGCGCGGCCGACGTCCCGCTCGTGCCGGGTACCGCGGGGTCGGCGCCGCTCGAGGAGATCCGTGAGGCGGCGGAGGCGATCGGCTTCCCGGTCATGCTCAAGGCGACCGCCGGCGGAGGTGGGAAGGGCATGCGGCTCGTCGACTATCCGGACGGCCTCGACGACGCGTTCGCCGCTGCGGCCGCCGAGGCGGAGGCGGCGTTCGGCGACGGCGCGCTCTACCTCGAGAAGGTCGTCGCCCCGGCCCGCCACGTCGAGATCCAGGTCCTGTGCGACCGGCACGGGAACGTCCTCACGCTCGGCGAGCGCGAGTGCTCGATCCAGCGGCGGCACCAGAAGCTCGTCGAGGAGTCGCCCTCGCCCGCCCTCTCACCGGAGACACGCGAAGAGATGGAGACGGCCGTCGAGCGCGCGTGCCGCACGTTGGGCTATGAGGGAGCCGGGACGTTCGAGTTCCTCCTCGGGCTCGAGGGCGAGCCGTACTTCATCGAGGTCAACTGCCGCCTCCAGGTTGAGCATCCGGTGACGGAGATGCTCACCGGGGTCGACATCGTGCGCGAGCAGGTCAGGATCGCCGCGGGGGAGTCGCTCGCTGTCACCGGTCGGGCGCCGCGACGCGGGCACGCGATCGAGATCCGCATCAACGCCGAGGACCCGGCGCGCGGCTTCGTGCCGTCACCGGGGGTCGTCGAGCGCTTCCGGCCGCCGCTCGGGCCCGGTGTGCGCGTCGACACGGCCGTCGAGGACGGCACGACGGTCCCGCCGTACTACGACTCGCTGATCGCGAAGCTGATCGTCTCGGACGACGACCGGCCCGCCGCGATCGAGCGCGCTCTCCGGGCACTCCGCGAGCTCGAGGTCACGGGTATCCCGACGACGCGGGAGCTCGCGCTCGACGTTCTCGGCTCGGACGGCTTCCGATCGGGTGCCTACTCGACCGGCTACCTTGAGGAGATGGAAGCGCACCTGCCCTCGCTGCGGCCAGCATGACCGTAGGCTCGACGGAGGTCATCACCGGCGTCGACTCGGCAGAGCCGGCGGGGAGTGCAGGTGCCGGCTCTGCCGGCGCCGGAACGGGGCACGAGCGGAGGCGGCGGCTTTGCCGCCGCCGTGAGCGGGTATGAGCGGCGAGACGACCCGGCCGAAGCCGGCGCCGAAGCCTCTCGGCCGCAGGCAGGCGCGTCGCCAGGCGCTCTTCCTGCTCTACCAGTGGGACCTCACCGGGCAACCGCTGGCGTCGCTCTTCGAGGGTGAGCCGGACGCGTTCGCCCGCTCGCTCGCGACGTCCGTCTCCGCCGTGGCGCCCGAGCTGGACACTCGTGTGAGCGCCGTCTCGGAGGGCTGGCCCGCCGACCGGCTGGGTACGCTCGAGCGCAACATCCTGCGCATCGGGGTGTTCGAGCTGGAGGAGAACGCGGTGCCGATGGACGTCGCCATCAACGAGGCCGTCGTGCTGGCGAAGCGCTATGCGAGCGAGGACGCCGCCCGGCTCGTCAACGGCATCCTCGGCAGGATTGCGAAGGACGGCCGGTGAGCGGCGGCTCTGACGCGTCGCTGCAGAGGGCCGAGGAGCTGCTCGAGCGCTTGAAGACGCGGGTCGACGCGCTCGAGGCGAGCGCCGATGCGGGCGGCGACGTCGACGCGGCGGTCGACGGGCTGGCGGAGATCGCCGAGCTGGCGAAGGAGATCGAAGCCGAGGTGCAGCGCGCCCGTCAGGCCGCCGATGCGGGCGCCTGACGAGCTCCGCGCGCTCGTCGAGCAGGGGCTCGCCGACCTCACGCCGACGGCGTCGCTCGACGGCCTCTCCGAGGCGATGCGCTACGCGCTGGACGGAGGAGGCAAGCGGATTCGCCCCGTCCTCTGCCTCGCGACGGCGGAGGCCGCCGGTGGGCGGGCCGAGGACGCGCTGCCCGCAGCGGTCGGGCTCGAGCTCGTCCACACGTTCTCGCTCGTCCACGACGACCTACCCTCGCTGGACGACGACGACGAGCGCCGCGGCCGCCCGAGCGCGCACGTCGCCCACGGAGAGGGCGTTGCGCTGCTCGCCGGCGACGCATTGCTCACGGAGGGGTTGCGCCTCGCGCTCTCCTACGACCGCCCCCAGCCGGCCCGAGAGCTCGCCGAGGCGACGCTCGGCATGATCGGCGGGCAGTATCTCGACGTCACGGCCGCGCAGGTCGACCTCGCCGAGTTGCACCGGTTGAAGACCGGTCGCCTCTTCGCGGCGGCGGTCGGTCTCGGGCTCTGGGCGGCGGCGGTGCCCGCCGGCGACCAGGATCCGTGGCGGGCGTTCGGGGAGGAGCTCGGCGTCCTCTTCCAGGCGATGGACGACCTGATCGACGGGGACGGCTACGCGACCGAGCTCGGCGAGGACGGCGCCCGCGAAGTCGCCGCGGCCGCCGCGCGCCGCGCGCACGAGCGCCTCGACGCGATCGACGCCGACACGTCGGTGCTGGCCGAGCTCGTCGACGGGCTGGCGGTTCGGACGGCGTAGCCGTGGCGAAGAAGAGGCTCGACGTGATGCTCGTGGAGCGCGGGCTCGCCGAGAGCCGCGAGCAGGCGAAGGCGCTCGTCATGGCCGGGCTCGTCCCGGGGTACGACAAGCCGGGCCAGCAGGTCGGCGACGACGCGACGCTGACCGTGGATCGTCCGCCGCGCTTCGTCTCGCGCGGCGGGGAGAAGCTCGCCCACGCCCTCGACAAGCTCGGCGTCGACCCGGGCGGGAAGGGCTGCCTCGACCTCGGCGCCTCGACCGGTGGGTTCACCGATTGCCTCCTGCAGCGCGGCGCGGCACGGGTGATCGCGCTGGATGTCGGGTACGGGCAGCTCCATCCGCGGCTGCGCGCCGACGACCGCGTGACCGTGCTCGAGCGCGTCAACGCGCGGCACCTGGACGCGCTGCCGTTTCCCCCCGACCTGATCACGTGCGACGTCTCCTTCATTTCCGCGATGCGCGTGCTGCCGCCGGCGATCGCGCTCGCGGCGCCCGGCTGGGAGGCCCTCGTCCTCGTCAAGCCGCAGTTCGAGGCGGGGCGCGCCGACGTGCCGAAGGGTGTCGTCCGCGATCCGGCAGTGCACCGCCGCGTCCTGCGCGACTTCTGCGCCGCGACTGCTTCGTGGGGTGCCAGCGTCGCCGGAGTCGTAGACTCCGCCCACCCGGGGCCGAAGGGGAACCGGGAGTTCGTCGTCCACCTGATCGCGAGCGAGAAGCCTTCCGACCCCGATGAGCTCGAGCGCCGGATCGACGACGCCGTCGGGTAGCGGCGCGAAGCCCGTTGCGCGGGCTGCGCTCGTCACGCACGGGCGGCAGGAACAGATCGGAGACGGCATCGCGCGGCTCCTCGAGGTCGCGGGCGCCGCGGGGGTCGAGCTGACGTTCGCCCCGGACGAGGCCGCCCGCCACGGCCTGGAGACGAGCGGTGACCCGGCCGACGCGGATCTCGTCGTCGTCCTCGGCGGCGACGGGACGATGCTCCGGGCGCTGCGCACGTACCTGGGGTCGGGGATCCCGGTGATCGGCGTCAACTTCGGCCGCGTCGGGTTTCTCACCTCGATGCAGCCGGAGGAGCTCGAGGTGGGCCTCACCCGCGCGTTCCGCGGCGAGCTCGAGGTGGTCGAGCTACCGACGCTCGAGGTCGAGAACGGCGAGACGGGGCACGTTGCCGTCAACGACCTCGTCGTCACGTCGGCGGTGCTCGGCCGCATGGTCGAGCTCGAGTGGGCGGTCGGAGGCGAGGACCTCGGCAGCGTCCCGTGCGACGGGATCATCTGCTCGACCCCGTCCGGCTCGACCGCGTACAACCTCTCGAACGGCGGCCCGGTGCTGATGTGGGGTATCGACGCGATGGCGACGACGTTCGTCGCGCCGCACTCGCTTCACGCGCGGCCGCTCGTCGTCCCGCGCGGGAAGGACGTCGTCGTCTGGAACCGCACGGCCGACGTGCCGGTGGCCGTGCTCGTGGACGGGCACCGGGTCGGGGAGGCCGCGCCGGGCGGCAGGGTCGCCGTGCGCCTGGGCGCCGCCCGTACGCTCCTCGCCACCCTGCCGGACGCGACCTTCGTCAGCCGGTACCGAGAGAGCTTCTCGACCTAGGGCGCAGTTTCCGCCACCTGCGCCGCCGGGTGCCCGGAACTACGATCCTCACGTGCTGCGCAGGCTGCGGATCGAGAATCTCGTCCTCATCCGCGAGGCCGAGCTCGAGCTGGCGCCAGGGCTCGTCGCGCTCACCGGCGAGACCGGCGCGGGGAAGACGATCTTCACCCAGGCGATCGGCCTGCTGCTCGGGGCGAAAGGCGACGCAGGGCTCGTCGGCGCCGCCGGCTCCGAGGCATACGTGGAGGCGGAGCTCGACCTCCCGGAAGGCTTCTTCGACGAGGACGGCCTCGAGGCGTTGAGCGACCTGCGGCCGGACGACGAGCCGGGGCTCGTCGTCGCCCGCCGCGTGGGAGCAGACGGACGCTCCCGTGCATACGCCTGGGGCCGCAGCGTGGCCCGCGACGACCTCGTTGCCGCGACCGACCGGCTGCTCGCGCTCTCGGGACAGTTCGCGCAACGGCGGCTCGCGCGGCCCGCGCACCAGCTCGATCTCCTCGACGCGTTCGCCGGTGCCGAGCAGCGGGTGCGAAGGGACAGGGCACGCGACGGGTGGCGCTCACTCGCGGCGGCGAGACGACGCATCGAGGAGCTCGAGCACGGCGCAGACTCCGAACGGGCGCGGCTGGAGGAGCTCTCTGTGCTGGTCGAGGACACCGAGGGGCTCGAGCCAGGCGAGGAGGAGGCGCTTCGTGCCGAGCGCGAGCGCTTCCGCCACGTCGCGGAGCTCGGAGACGGCGCCCACGCGGCCGCCACGGCGATCGAGCCGGACGACGGCGACGGCGCCCGGGCGCTCGCCGCGGCGGCCGAGCATGCTCTGGCGCCACTCGAACGGCTGGCTCCGGAGCTCCAGACGGCCGTCGCGGAGCTGCGCGAGCTCGTGGTCCGTCTCGGTGAGGTCGCGAGCGACGTCCGCCGGTTCGCGGAGACGCTCGACGCAGAC
>Ga0070682_100001387_pt1 | contig 13653 bp, 14 predicted proteins | sample KBSC63LmetaG_FD_64668 | JGI IMG/M metagenome (GOLD analysis project Ga0070682, IMG submission 64668) | Corn rhizosphere microbial communities from Kellogg Biological Station, Michigan, USA - KBS C6-3L metaG | ecosystem: Host-associated > Plants > Roots > Rhizosphere | place: USA: Michigan... | reverse complement strand
TTGTGCGATGCGAGGACCAGGACGGGCCGGCATCGCACAAGGTAGGGCACCCAAGGAAGTCCACGTCATCCCTCCCCAGGTGCTGGGTGACGCACAGATTCCAGAAGCCATCCAGGTTGCCGCAGAAGGCAAGCAGGCCGAGGCTGCGGCCGACCTGGAGCGTAAGACCGGGTTCATAGACAAGGCCCGTGCTGCCTGGTTGCAGAACACTGTCCTCGGCTCCCTTACCAAGTGGTCTAACCGACCTGACTACGAACCCCAGCAGGGTTTCTCGGTGGGGTGGGACAAGGCCCAGAAGGTCGACGGCCTCGGTGCCCTGTCTGAGGGAGAGGTCGAGTTCCTTTCCGAAGCCACGAGCCCGGAGCACCAATCGCGAATCACTTGGGAAATCAAGGAGAACCGCGCAGATCAGGCCACGATCAACCGCAGCGGCACCGGTGTTGGCATCGCTGCCACCCTGTTTGCCGGCCTCCCTGAAGGCTACCTGAGCGGCATGGGAGCATCCCGTCTGATGGCCCTCACCCGTGTGGGCTCGGCGCGACTGGCCGCCCAGGGTCTGCACGGTCAGGCCGTGGCCTCCCTGGCAGCTGAGAACGTTGGCGCAAACATGGCGCTGACCGCAGTACAGGACAAGTTCGACCCCTACGTCAGCACCACGGACTACGGCATGGCCTTCGCAACGGGCTGGCTCGGTGTCGGCCTGGGGCTCCCTGGTGTGTTCAGCAAGGAAGCCAAGGCTATGGCCAAGGTTGCCACGAAGATGCAGGATGCTGCTGCTGGGCAGGCCCTGGACTTCCGTGAGCAGGCCCTGAAGAACCTGGGCGCTGACGCCAAGCCGGAAGCCCTGCAAGCCGAGGTATCCCGCCTGGAGGCTAACTCCCTCCGCCAGACGTTGAGCGCCGGGCAAGGTGAGATTCCCGCTAACCGTAAGCTGATGGAGGACGTGGGTGTAGAAACGGAGCGCCTGGAGAAGGACGCCTCGACCTTGGCCCCTGTTGATAAGAAGGCTACGGAATCCAGCGTTACGGTCAAAACCCAAACAGGCACCGTAGAAGAGCGACTGCACGCGGCCGGTATCACTGAGCCCCTGGATACCCGCTCTGGTTCTGCTATCCTGGACACTATCAAGGTAGGTGGGGATAAGCTGGCAGCTACACTGGCTGCCCGCCTTAGCGAACACCTGGGCGCCCACGACATCCCTGTCCACTACATCCCCGATGAGCTGCGCTCTAAGGTAGCACCGGACGGCAGCGAGAACTGGCGGGGTGTGTACCTGTCCCACTCGAATGAGATTGCCTTATCGGCGACTCACGCCAAGGACCCTTACCTTGCGCTGCATGAGATTAGCCATGCCCTCTCCGTTACCCGGCTGCACGCAGGTAAGGTGGGCGCTGACGTCAAGTTGCAGGGCCTCTACAACGAAATCGAGAGCATGCGTAAGGTGGCCCAAGAGGCCTACTACAAGGCTGTCGGTGATGGGGAGTTGGCAGACCTTGACGGGAAGGCGGCCTACTACTTCAAGAATGAGAAGGAGTTCCTGGCAGGTCTGTACTCAGGCAACTCAGCGTTCAATGCCCTGATGAAGCGGACCAAGGTACCAGGTCAGCCTAAGACGCTCTACTCGAAGTTTGTGGAGGCAGTCACCGGGCTGCTTGGTATCAAGGGGGAAGAGTTGGATATGTTCACGCACATGCTGAACAAGTCCGACGAGTTGATGAGCCAGTCCCTGCAAGTCAACCGGGTTAGCCCGGAAGGCGTCAGTGTGGCTAGCTTCGACCCTAGCACCATGATCCAAGACCCGGTAGCTATCAAGCACGGGCTGGACCTGCTGCCGATGGAGACCCCGACCCAGCAGGCCGAGGCCAAGGCCATGATTGCGCTGTACCGCCGTGCTGATGAGGCAGGCTACAAGGCTGATCCGGCCCGTCTGTCGCGGCTGATGGAGACCGCACCCTTCCAAGGGGCGCAGTCCACCGCCAACACCTTGGCCCGTAGTGAGAACCCCGTGGCCCGCATGATTGCGGCGGAGCTGCTGGAGAACCCGAGCGGTTCACAGGGGCGGCGCAGTACCGCAGCCCTCGCCAAGTTCCTGAACGAGAAGCAGTACCTGGGCAACACTCTCAATGAGGTGCAGGCTTGGTACAAGCAGTTCCGTCTGGACACTGGCGGCACCGTCTGGGAGGACATGCTCGGGGGCAAGCAGTGGGAGCAGTTCAACCGGCTCATCTCTGAGGAGATCGAAGCTCGTCGTGCGGGTGTCGACCTCGGCAGTCACAACTCGGTCGTTAAGGCGGCAGACGCGTTTGAGCAGGCCTACGAGCGGTTGCGTACCGCTCAGGTGGACGCTAAGACCATTGGGTGGGGTGCCCTGCCGGAGAATAGCCGTGGCTACATGCCACACCGCATGGACCCCAGCAAGGTCATCAGCATGACCAACGAGCAGGCTCGTGCTGTGCACCAAGCCCTTACGGATCAGTTCGTGAGCATCAGTGGCTTTGACTTGTCCTTCTCGGACAGGCTGGCATCCCGCTACCTGGACCTTGTCCGCAAGCGTGCCACTGGCGCCTACAGCCCACCGATGGGTATCCACCAAGTGGGTGCCGCTGAGATGGTGGAGGACGCCCTGGAGCAAATGGGCATGACCCGTCCTGACATCATCGCCATGATGAAGAAGTACCAAGCTGGGGCTGCGGGCCATACCAAGAAGCGCCTGAACCTGGACCTCAGTCAAGAGTACCCCATGGCTGACGGTAGCACATTCAAGTTGATGGACCTGATGGACACCAACCAGTTCAACCTGTTGCGCAACCAAGCGCGTCGGGTTAGCGGTGAGGTGGCCCTGGCACGTCATGGGGTGATGGGTAAGCCGGGGCTCAAGTTGCTTCGTCGGGCCCTCGACTTCGGGGCAGACGGTCAACGGGCCACGCCTCGGGAGCTGGAGGCATTCGACCAAGTGGCATCCGAGTTTCTGGGTGACTCCTTCGGGACGAACTCCCGGAACATCGACAGACTGATGCAGTTCAACTCCCTGGCCCGTCTGGGTGGTATGGGCTTCACTCAGTTGGCCGAGGGCATCAACGGCATCTTCCATCTGGGGGTAGCCAAGAGCTTTGCCAGCATACCCGACATGGCCCGGCTGCGCTCGGAGATTAAGGCCCTAGCCCGAGGTGAGAAGGTGGATAACCCGATCATCGGAAGCCTGGAGCAGTACCGTGGGGTTGAGTTCGGGACGGAGGCCTACAAGCACGTCTTCCCGTTTGACAGCACGGCGGCGACTCCGACTTACGGGCATGAGACCTTGACCTTCGGGGATAGGCTCCTGCGTGGCGGCGGGTTTGTCCAAGGTAAGCTCAGCATGTGGCGTACCATCCACTCCGTGCAGCAGCGCGGGATGGCAGAGCAGATCGTCACCAAGGCGGCCGAGTACATCCATGCCGGTAAGGAAGACGTGGCCCTGAAGGACATGGGCATCAGCCCGGAACTGTCCGAGAAGATCAGGCAGGCCGGTGCGGTGGGTCATGACGGCACCAAGGTGACCGGCTTCGACGTGTCCAAACTCGACCCGGAGTCGGCCGAGGAGTTCGTACAGGCGGTGCACCGGGGCGTGTCCCAGATCATCCAGGGTACCTACATCGGCGAGACCGGTAAGTGGGCACACGACGGCTTCATGCGGCTGCTGTCCCAGTTCCGCACGTTCAGCCTGACCTCTGTTGAGAAGCAGTGGGCCCGGCAAGTGGGTAACGTTGGAACGTATCAGGCCCTCGGGTTTGTCATCGCTAGCATGTCTGTCGCGGCACCCATCTACATGGCCCGCACCTACCTGCAAAGCATCGGCAGGCCCGATCAAGAGAAGTACCTGGACGATCATCTGGCCTTCGACAAGATCGCTAGAGCCACCCTGAACTACATCGCTATGTCTGGCCTGTCGGGAGACGCGCTTGACGTACTGTCCGCAGTCACTGGAGTTGGTACCCCTACGGGGGGCCGACAAGGTGCGGGTGGGCAGAGCTTCGTGGGTAACGTAGTGGCCCCTGCTGCCGGCGTAGCTGACGACCTGTACAAGGCCGTGCAGAACACGAAGGAAGGCACGGACCCGCACGCGCTCGTGAAGAATATGCCCTTCAGTCGAATCCCTTATCTGATCCCTGCGCTACAGTCGCTCGGTAACTGATCTGGTACCGCAATAGAACATGGTCCCGGCCCCGCGCCGGGATTCTTTCGGAGAATAGAAATGCTCCCTGGATATGGAGACAGCTTCACCGTATGGTGTTCCCCTACTCCGGGGACTGTACTGTGGCCCTTCAAGTTCAAAGACGGATACATAGACCGGTCCTACGTCCGCATGCGGTACCAAGACCAAGACGGTGTATGGAACGAAGTCAAGTTGAACCCCAAGACCTCCTTCGAGAACGAGTTCACCCTCAAGGTGGAACCGGCTATCCCGCCCTGCCTCATGGTTGAGGTGTTTAGGGATACGGAGAAGAGTAAGCCTATCGTGGTGTATAACAACGGTGGGATGCTTCTTGCAGACGAATCGCGCAACGCTGCCGCTAGGCAGTCCCTACACGTCTTTGCAGAGATTAAGGAATACTCCAATCGCTCCGACCTGGAGTGCTTGTGTGAATGCGTGGAGGCTGGTACATGATTGTTGAGAACAAGCTGACCAGCTATCTATTCACGGACGTGCCTCCGGTGGCACCCTCCACATGGGACCTGGACCCCTTCATCCCTGAAGGTACGGGTCTTCTGGAGTACACCCAGTATCGGTACCGCATTCCCAATCAATTCTGGACCCCGTGGTACCCGATCACGGCGTTCAATGACGGCATAGCTACGGCCCCTGTACCCAATGGTGCAGAGTCTGTGGAGTTCCGTCGCAAGACCCCGAGGTACTCGCTAGTCCGAGACCCGCAGGCTCCGACCAGTCGCGTGGCTCAGCCTGACCTTCAGCTTACGGCTGACCAGGGCATGTTTGTGGCTATCGAATGGGCAGCAGAGTACGGCGTAGACGCCCACCTCCAGCTTGTGTCTGGTGAACCACCCCTGTCCATCGGCGACATGATGTTCACCCAGCTCCACTACGGCCCGGATACGGACTACACCCAGAAGGTGTGGAACTTCCGGTTTGCTGGGGGTTACCGTGAGCCCGAGGACGTGCGAGTACAAATCAAGGTAGCCGGTGTGTGGCAAGCGCTCACCATCGATTACAGTGAGTACGACCACCTGAACCCGAGTGGGGCCCAGTACAAGCTACAGGACCCCTTCCAGTTGTACCTGGACTTCGGTGAGCTGGCTGCTCAGATAGAGGGCATGGTCATCTACCGGCGCACTCCGAGAGAGTTCCCGATCCCCACACCTAGCCATCGATCCCAAATCACGGCAGAGGGTATGACCCCGACCGCTACCCAGGCGTACTTCGTGGCGCTGGAAGTTGGGGAAGAGGTTACCAAGAATGTCCCGCACTGCGAGTGCTTGACGGTCTTCACCTCTGAGCCTTACAAGGCAGTGGGTTTGGTAGAGAAACTCCGCCCAGTGGCTGACCTCAACGCGGGTGCCTTGGCGCTAGCACCTAGGTGGACTGATCCTATGACGGTCGGCGCCTCTATTATGTCAGGCGAACTCCGCCTTATCCTCCAGGCGTACACCACGGGTAACCCCGAGCTGCTTAGGCCGGAGGTAGCTATCCTGAGTGGTATCCTAAAGGTCGTCCTGTTGCAGTACGTATCACCCCCTGAGAAGTTCCAGGTAGGTGTGGGTATTCAATCAGGCACCTTAGTGGTCATTCTGGTCCCCTACAACAATGCCGTACCTGAGAAGATTCAGGTTGGTGTAGCAATTCAAGGTGGCACACTTGTTTAGTGTAGAAATGGGCGTGCGCGGCGAGTACCGCATGGTGGCACGCAAGAAGGGTAAGGTAGTCCGGGACACGGGCTGGTTCCCCAACCTAATCACCAACCAAGGCATGGATGATCTCGGTAACGGGGTCAACACCTTCAACGCTGTCTGTGTGGGGGAGGGGAGCACCCCTCCGGCTAACACCGACACCACCTTGGTTACCTACCACCAGAGTCAGACGAGTGCTTTCAGCAACTCGGTGACCAACGGGGGTTCCCCGGACTACGAGAACCGTCTGCATAAGACGTGGAGGTTCCCGGTCCAGGCGGTTAACAAGAACTACGCAGAGGTGGGTGTGGGCCCCAACGGGTCCGGGACCAATCTCGCTAGCCGGGCTCTCATCGTGGACGTTGGTGGCACCCCCACTACCTTCACAGTTCTAGTGGGTGAGCAGCTGGAGGTCACGTACCGCCTCTGGATTTACCCCAAGGTCTCGGACAGCACCTCCAATGTGACCATCTCGGGTACCAACTACACCTTCACGTATCGTGGTAGGTCGGTTAACTCGGTGGGTAACCTCGACAATACCTTTGGCTTTACCTTTGGGTGGAACAACGCCTACGGGTACGGCCGCTGCACCAATGGCACTATCAGCGCCAATACAGGAAGTGGTCCGTCTGGTACCGGTGACAGCCCTGACAGCTACACAGTCGCAGCCTACACCAACGGTAATTACTACCGCGATGTGACCCATAGGTACAGCACGTCTGTGGGTAACTTGGCAGGTGGCATCACTGCGTTTGAGGTCTACTTCTGTAGCACAGGGGGTGGCTTCCTCCTGCCCATACAGATCGGCGTGTCCCCTGCGATTCCGAAGGACAACACCAAGGTGCTGACCCTCGTGGTTCGCTACTCCTGGGTTCGCATCTAATGCTGCCGGGACTGGGGCGTCTGTCCTCGGTTCCGGTAGAGGCTGAGTTCCTGGCACCCAGGGACCGGCCCTACGAGAACCTCGTCAGCTACGAATTCGGCGGGCCTGACCTTAATACCCCGGCCCAGTCGCGGACTGTCAAAATCTGGGTGGCCTACTACGACGTTGACACGATCAAGGTAGGTCCTGAGGATGGGTCGCTGCCTCCGGTAGCCGTCTACACGGACCCCAACATCACGCAGCTGAGTCTGGCATTCGACCAGAACATGCGGGCCACCCTGTGCTTTGTATCAGGCGGGGTCTTGAAGTTGAGGTGGTTCGATACCATTGCCAACGCTATGGTCGTCACGTCCTTCCCAGGTGCAGACCGAGGGCAGGTGACCTGTGACGACAAGCGGGATACGGAGGCCAGCGTCTCCGACATCATCTTCGTCTACACGCAAGACAATGCCCTGTACTACAGGCAGCAACGCGATCGGTACTCTGTTGAGTATCTCCTTGCTCCCTTCGTGAAGGGTAAGGTCCTCCGTATCGGTATGTCCGTAAAGAACCGCCTCCAAATAGAGGTGGGAGAAAGAGAAACGTAATGAAAGAGCATGCCATTGAGGTAGCCAAGATCACGCCGCCTGCCTCGGTGGCGTTGATGACCATGCAAGAGTGGTCGATCCTGGTCGTAATCATCTACACCTTGATCCTCATCTTCGACAAGTTCTTCCCCGGAGTCCTCCCCAAAGCGGGGCAGTGGGCCTGGGGACTCATTAAGGGAATCTTCCGTGGCAAAGGCCAGTGAAGCATCACTAGGTGACCTGCATGGTGCCATCGCCGAGGGCCTCACCGAGGTCATCGAGAACGGTGTCACCCTTGGTATCGGCGAGGATGGCAAGCCCATCAAGGCCACTGCCTCCCCTGCGTTCTTCGCAGCAGGTATCGCCTTCCTGAAGAACAACAACATCACCGCTGACCCGGGTACCAACGACAAGTTGAAGAACCTGCAAGACAAACTGCAAAACAAGCGGCAGGACAGCAAGAACCGACTCAACGCCTCGGACCTCAAGACCCTGGAGGAGTTGGGTGAGCGGGAGCTTCGTGACATGGGCTTGCCCCTGCAATGAAGGGCCTAGAGTCCGCCGAACTGGCTGACCAGCGGTGGGCTGAGCTAGGCCTCCTCCAGGAACATTACCGGCACTTCTCCATATTCCTCACGGATGTGATGGAACTCCTGGGCTTCACTGCCACGGAGATTCAGCAGGAGATTGGTGCCTTCATGGAGCATGGCCCCCAGTACATCATGGTCCAGGCCCAACGGGGTCAGGCCAAGACTACTGTGGCTGCTGCCTTTGCTGTGTGGTGTCTCATCCACAGTCCGGCACACCGTATCCTCATCATCTCGGCAGGTGGCACACAGGCCACTGAGATTGCTACCCTGATCGTTCGGATCATCGTTCAGATGGACGTGCTTGAGTGCATGCGCCCTGACAAGATGGCCGGCGACCGCACAGCCACCGACGCGTTTGACCTGCACCACAGCCTCAAGGGCCTGGACAAGTCCCCGTCCGTGGCATGCGTGGGTATCGACTCCAACCTGCAAGGTAAGCGGGCCGACCTGCTTATCGCGGACGACGTTGAGTCTTCCAAGAACTCGGCTACCCCGACCCAACGGGCAAAGCTGCTGCACCTGACCAAGGACTTCACGTCGATCAATTCGACGGGTCGTATCATCTGGCTGGGTACGCCGCAGACCCTGGACTCCATCTACAACTCCCTGGAAGCCCGGGGTGTGGTGATTAGAGTCTGGCCGGGCCGGTATCCGACTGACGAGCAACGCAAGTTCTACGGTGGCCGGCTGGCCCCTGGCATTATCCGGCGCCTGGATGCAAATCCGCGCCTGGGTACGGGTGGGGGTATCCTCGCCGACCAGGGCAAGCCGATTGACCCTGTCATCCTCGACGAGACCAAGTTACAAGCTAAGGAACTGGACCAGGGCACTGCCTACTTCCAGCTCCAGCACATGCTGAATACCACCCTGTCCGACGCGATGCGGTACCCACTGAAGCCTGAGCTTCTGGTAATGGTCCGCTCGCCCGGTACGAAGTGGCCCATCAGCGTGGTACGTGGTATGACCGAGGACAAGGTCAAGGTCACCGAGATTGCCGGTGCTGTCTACAAACTCATGGGCCCTCACGAGGTCAGCAGCGAGACTGCTACCCTCGAAGCCATCGTCGCCTACATAGACCCTGCCGCTGGCGGTGCGAATGGTGACGAGACGGCCTGGGCCATCGGTGGCTCTCTCAATGGGAACATCATCCTACTTTCCTGTGGCGGTATCCCTGGTGGGTACACCCTGGAGAAGATGACCTACCTCGCGGACAAAATGCAGTCCTGGGGTGTGGGTCGGGTGGTCATCGAAAAGAACATGGGTTACGGTGCCTTCGCTGCCGTGTGGACTCCCGTACTACGGAGCAAGCACGTCTGCGACATCGAAGAAGACTTGGTGTCGGGTCAGAAAGAAGCCCGGATCATCAACACCCTCTCGCCTGTCATGGGTAGGGGTGCGTTGATCGTCTCGGAGTCCGTGATTGAAGAGGACCGGGAGCACTGCCAGCGGTACACAGCCGCCCTAGCCCCGACCTACTCGCTGTTCAACCAGCTTGCCAAGATCACCCTACAGCGTGATGCCCTCGTCCATGACGACCGGGCGGACGCTCTGGAAGGTCTGGTACGCACCCTTCAACCTTCCCTCGCCAGGGACCAGGAACTTGGTCTCAAGAAGGCGCAGGACAAGGCCTACAAAGAAATGGTTGCCGACCCTTGTGGGTATCGGCGCTACGACGCTCCCCCTAACAAGGGTGTGTCAATGTTGCGGCACCGTAGAGGTCGCCGTTAAGGAACAAGCATGCGTGAATCCCAACTCCCCTCCCCCGGTCTGGTCTCGGCCTACGGTCCCCGTATCCGCCGCGACGTGGCGAACGCCATCAGCGGTCTTCAGATCGTGGCCGGCAAGTCCGGTGGCACTACCCGTCAGGCTAACACCCTGCACGCGTTCTTCACCGCTGCCGCTACCGCCGTCGCCTCCCTGCGTGACCTCGTGGTCCCCACCGTGTCGACCCGGGTCCGTACCGCCGTCAATACGGTGGTCCTGACCTTCAGCGAGGACATGGACTGGAACTACGTCCCCACCCTGGCCTCCCTGGTCTTCACTCCCGGCCGTACCGTCACGGCTGTGGCCTGGACAGGTCGCCGGCAGCTGACCATCACGGCCACTGGCGCTATCGCGGGTGACACCTTGGCCTACACCCAACCGGGTGCAGCCAACAATATCCGAGACCTCTCGGGTAACCTGCTGGCTAACTTCAGCGGCGCTGCGGTGGCGTAATGTCCGGGCCCGTTAAGCGGGCTGCCGCTGCCCTCGTCCTTACTGCGGCGGGGGTTGCGGGCATCAGCCTTCACGAGGGCCGGGTTCGTACCGCGTACCTTGACCCCGTCCAAGTATGGACCGTGTGCGATGGTCACACCCTCACCGCCAAGGAGTACATCGGTAAGAAGGTGGACAACGCCACTTGCGACCGGTTGCTTGAGGACGACACGGGTGAGGCCCAGGACACTGTCCGGGCCCTCGTCAAAGTACCGATCACCCAGGAGCAGTACAACGAGCTGGTGGACTTCACGTTCAACGTGGGTCGCCACAATCTCGCTAGCTCCACCCTCCTCCGTAAGATCAATGCCGGGGACTGCTGGGGTGCAGGTGCTGAGTTCTCGAAGTGGAACCGAGCAGGGGGTCAGGTCTTGCCTGGGCTGACTAGGCGCAGGGCTGACAACCGTCGTGGTTGGGAGTCCGGATGCTCACCACTCGGTACCTGAAATACTGGCACACCTACTTCAACCGCCTCCTATTCCAGGGAGAGTTGAGTAAGCCCACCCTGCCTGTAGGAAACTACCGAAAGGGGTGGGTTGGTGCGTGTGTAGTAGAACACGAGGACGACCCCGTACACATTCACATCTCGCCCAGCCTGTCTGCTAAGGATGCTAGGCGGGTGCTCCTGCATGAAATGGTTCACCAATGGCAGCACGAGAGTGGCCTGCCCATGAATCATGGTAGGAGCTACAAGCAATGGAAGAGACCATGCCGCTTACTTACAGGCTTATCGCTCTGGCCGTAGTGCTCGGGCTGGTGGGCGCACTCGGCTACGACTACAACCGCCTACGGGGCCAGCTCAAAACTGCCCAGGAAGCCGCCAAATCGGCCCGCCAGAGCGAGCAAAAAGTCCGCACTGTCATTGTGTACCGCGAGAAATTGCGGGCCGCCACGGCTGCGGAAACGACCGAGAAAGCTGCCTCCGCTGCGGCCACCCTGGAGAAATACCAGGACTGGGCCAACACGCCCGTACCGAAGGAGGTGCAAGATGCCCTGGCTCCGTAGCCTACCCTTCCTGTGCCTCCTGGCCCTGACCGCATGTGCGTCTCAGGTCAAGGCACCACCTCCGTACCTTGAGGACACACCCTCCCCCCCTGTGGACTATACCACAAACGGGGGCCTTGTCAAGGGGATTCTTGCCTACCGGGCAGCCCTCAAGTCCGCCAACGACGATAAGGCCGCCCTTCGGGAGTGGTTCAAGGACAAGTAATATGGACCTACCCCTGGTAGCTCTCGATCCCAACGGGAAGACTGTCTCCGTGCTGGTGGATGCCACCACAGGGAGAGTAGTGGTTGACACGGCACCCAAGCCTGCCACCACCCTCCCAGCGACCAAGCGAAACATCCGAGTGGATGCAAGCGGTAACCTCTTGACCACCTAATATGTCAGCTCTCAATCCTTCCAATAAGCAGCAGTCGCTCCGGGTAGATGCCTCGGGACGACTGCTTACCTCTCCTTCTGGGGGTGGTGGCGGTGCCTCGTCCTACACCTGGGCAGGTAAGCCTACCGCCGCCTCAGCCGGTGCAGGTACCGTCATTGTCGTCACAGACATTGGTCCCAGCCGTACCCAGTGGGTCAGCGACGGCACCAACTGGCGACCCCTGAACGGCCGGGTGACCCTGTTCCAACAAACGGGTACCGCCACAGCTCCGGTGTCTTCGATCAGCACCACCAGTGGCACCGCTACCCAGTTCACCGGACTCCCCTCCCTGGCTATCCCCGGTGGGATGCTGTACGCTGGGGCCAAGGTCGTCATTACGGCAGCTGTCCGCAGGTCTGCTGTCGGCGGTTCTCCGGTCTCGGGCAACGTACTGGCTTTCCTGAACGGTGCTGACGGTGTCGTCGGCGGTTCGCAGGTTGGTCTCGTTCAGGGCGGCAGTGTGGTCGGCGTCGTGGGTTTCCTCATGACCGAGGCCTACATTGGCACCAACGCCTACATGCCGACGTACAACGCACCTCCTGCCGGCAATCCGCAGGCGGGCACTGGTGATCGTGCCCTCACCCTGGCTAACCCCAGCTACGTGTACTTCTTCGGTTCCAGCGGATACGAGACTGGCGGTACCGTCCAGCTCATCGGCTACACTGTGGAGCTGGTCGGGTAATGGCAGATACCTTTTACGTTGATCCGCAGGGCAAGCTGGTCCGGGTAGCCTCTACAGGCATTCGGTCTGCCGCAAAGGCCGACGTTAAGTCCCTGGACTCCCTCACCGGCGAGGAAATCTCCCTGTGCTGGTCTGGGACGTTCGGTGCGGACGTGCAGAAGGCTGTCCGGGAGGCCTGCTTCTCCCGATCCGGCTTCGGGTCTGTCCTGGACAACTCGGTTGCCTTCGCCTGGATCGGTCAATCCCTCGAAGGTGGGGCTACTACAGCCTTGAACTCTCAAGGTGTGGCCCGGAGGGCGTTCATCCACGCCCCCGCACAGGGCTACTTCGAGCCAGACCCCCTTGCTAAGGGGTACAGCGGGTCTTACCTCACCCCTGTGCTGCAAAAGCTCGCCGTCAACGACGGTATCCGGGTGATGGGGTACAACTGCGCCATCGGTGGTACCTCTTTGGTCCGAGATTGGGTGGGTATCCTCAATGTGGGTACCGGCTCCGGGGGCTGGAGGGCATCCACAGCCTATCGTGGGGCCCGTACCTCACTCGGTAACGGTGATCCTGGTACCAAGGGCGACCTCATCTACGAGGGTGGGCGCATTTGGGAGTGTACTACCGGCAATATCCACCTTGCTTTCCTCGATAGCGTGACTCCGGTCACTGTCGGTGGCATCGCTTGGAGGTCTCAGCTCACGTACATCGCCAAGGATACCAGTCGGACCAGTGCGGCCAGCAAGCCCACCTTCGATTCCAACGCGATTGTGGGTGCTACTACGACCGACTCTGGCGCTGGTGGTGGTCTCGTGTGGACCTGCCGTGTCATCATTGGTACTGCTGCTGACGTTGCGGGTATCCGTGTGCTCCGTTCTGCGGACTACGGGTTCGATCCGTACTACGCCCTGGAGCGTGCAGCCAACGCCCTGATGTCCTCTCCGCTGTCCAATCGCTTCCTGGGTGTGTCCAACGCTACCGGGGACGTACAGCTCCGTGGGTGGGACACCAATGTGATGGTGGGTGCCGACATCAAGGTGGCCTGGGCCCGTGCCCACCAGTTCATCTGCAACTACATGATCGACCCGAGCAGGGGTATCAGGACCATCCATTGGTTGAGCCTGTTCAACCCTGCCAACAATCAGACCCAGTTCGACTTTCTCGAACAGGCTCTGTACGGTAACGGTCTGTCTGGAGCTATGAACGTGCAGGGTGGGCAGTTGTACGCCTACCTTACCACAGGTAGCAGCTACCCGTACGGTGTGCCTGGGAGCACGACTGGCAACTACTACATCATCCCGAGTCTGTATAGGACCCTGGGACTGGATGTCAGCAAGTACCTTGCGTCGTTCAACCTACCCCATCCGAGCATCCACGGTAACCTGCC
>Ga0070682_100001385_pt1 | contig 13681 bp, 16 predicted proteins | sample KBSC63LmetaG_FD_64668 | JGI IMG/M metagenome (GOLD analysis project Ga0070682, IMG submission 64668) | Corn rhizosphere microbial communities from Kellogg Biological Station, Michigan, USA - KBS C6-3L metaG | ecosystem: Host-associated > Plants > Roots > Rhizosphere | place: USA: Michigan... | reverse complement strand
CGCTTGGGGCAGGCTGGCGGCCGCAACCGGTGCTCGATTTCTCCAACCATAAAGACCAGCGAAGGACATGACTGGCATGGCAGACCTCGTTCCTTATCATGATCGCGATGGGCTGATCTGGTTGGATGGGACGCTGGTTCCCTGGCGCGATGCCAAAGTTCACGTCCTGACCCACGCTCTGCACTACGCCAGCTCGGTATTCGAAGGCGAGCGGGCCTATGACGGAAAGATCTTCAAGCTCACCGAGCATTCCGAGCGTCTCGTCGCAAGCGGCAGAATTCTGGATTTCGAGATACCGTATACCGTCGCGGAAATCGATCAGGCTTGCCGCGATACGATCGCGGCCAACAAGTTGTCGGACTGCTACGTGCGTCCCATTGCCTGGCGCGGCAGCGAACAGATGGGTGTTTCGGCGCAGGCAACCAAGATCCATCTCGCAATTGCGGCGTGGAATTGGGGCTCATATTTCCCGATGGAGCAGCGTCTCAAGGGCATTCGTATCACGTACGCGAAATACCGGCGGCCGGACCCCGCGTGCGCGCCGACCAAAGCCAAGGCGGCGGGCCTCTACATGATCTGCACGATTGAAAAGCACCGCGCCGAGCGCGCCGGCTATTCCGATGCGCTGATGCTCGATTATCGTGGCCGGGTCGCGGAATGTACGGGGGCCAACATTTTTTTCATCAAGGACGGCGTGATTCACTCCCCGGATCCCGATTGTTTCCTGGACGGGATCACGCGGCGCTCGGTCATCGAGCTCGCGAAGGCGCGCGGCATCGAGGTGATCGACCGTGCAATCATGCCCGAAGAACTCGGAACGTTCTCGGAATGCTTCATTACCGGCACGGCTGCCGAGGTGACGCCCGTCTCCGAGATCGGCGAACATCGCTATAAGCCGGGTAAAATCACCGAGACGCTGTTTAGCGATTTCATGGCCCTGGTTAAGCCGAAGGAACGCGTGGCCGCAGAGTAACCACGCCTGTTTATTTGCATCTCCCGGGCTTGCCTCGGGGCGAGGAGTGGTCGAAGCTCCGGTCATCGGTGGCGATCGGACGTCCTCAGATGTCGAAAGTCGTGCTGGCCGTTCTGATGTTGTGGGGCGCCACTTTGGCAAGCGCCGTCCCTGGCTATGCTCAGGAAGGGCCGGGCGGCGCGATCAATCCGACGCGCGATTGTCAGACACTCATGACCTGCAATTTCCAGAGGGGTGGCCGCTGGCGCGGCTGCGTTTCATCCTATTCATGCCGCAAGTGCCGCTTCGTGTCGGCGCCGTGCTCGATAGTCGGCGGCAAGGGGCGTGTTTGCCGTCAGCTGACATGCGGCTGGAACGGGACTTAGGCCAAACCCTTATTATTGGCGGACCAAATCGCGCGCTAGATCGAACCGCGCAGGATGAGCGGCGCGCAAACGGCGGCCAGAAACAGCGTTATCGCAGCGCACGTGAATGCGAGGGTGAGCGGAGCCAGAGGCGCACCGAGCCAGATCGCCGCCACTTCGATCAGCATACTCCAAAATGCGGCAGGCACGAAAGAAGCGATCGCGAGGCCCGCAAGGCGCGCGACACGTGATCCATCCGCACGCCGCACCGCGATGGTGCCGGGTCTGGAAATGGCGCTGGTCATTACAGCACGCATGATTACTCGCGGAGTTCGTTCTGGTTTTGCAATCAGCCCGGCTACGAAGTCGGAATACAAAGGCTGACGCGGTTGTGGTCAAAGTCAGCGTAAGAAGGTGCTCTAAACGATTGGTTAACAACTACGGGGAAATTGGAACGATCTGCAATCGGAAAATTCTACTACCGTTCAACGAAACGCGCAGCGCCTTGTTCCCAATGCGATTAAAATTTTCGCGCTGCGGCGCAGCGAATCAGAAAAAATTTCCCGAATGGAAGTCGTTTAGAGAAGCCCAATGAACCACGCCAATTTCGACGTTGCGATTATCGGCGGCGGCCATAACGGGCTGACTGCGGCCGCCTATCTCGCGCGGGCCGGACTGTCAGTCATCGTGCTCGAAAAGAATCCTGTCGTTGGTGGGGCTGCAATAACCGAGGAGTTCGCGCCGGGCTTTTCGAATTCGGTCGCCTCATACACGGTGAGCCTTCTCAATCCGAAGGTCATCGCCGATCTCGAACTGGTGCGGCATGGCCTGGACATCATCGAGCGGCCGGCCGCCAACTTCTGGCCGATTGACGATCGGCGCGGATTGCTTGTGCCCTATGGGGCGGCGGCACGACGCGAGGCCTACGCGAGATTTTCCAAAAAGGATGCGGCGCGCCTCGACGCTTACGATGCCGAACTTGGCCGCGCCGTCAGCGTGCTGCGAGATCTCATCACGCGGACTCCGCCGAACGCCGGCGGCGGCATACTCGAGTTGATCAAGGCCGGCGGCGTCGGCCGGCGTCTTCTTAATCTCTCGCTCGCCGATCAGCGGCTTCTTGTCGAGCTGTTCACCGCGAGCGCTGCCGACTTCCTCGATCGCCGGTTCGAAAACGACACGGTCAAAGCGTCATTCGCGTTCGACGGTATCGTCGGATCCTATGCGGCGCCGTCGACCCCAGGCACGGCCTACGTCTTGCTGCATCACTGTTTTGGCGAGGTGAACGGTAAGGCGGGACAGTGGGGGCACGCGAAAGGCGGCATGGGCGCCATCACGCAGGCGATGGCTCAGTCAGCGGTTGCGAGCGGCGCTGTCATCCGCACGAACGCGGCCGTCGGGTGCGTGCTCGTCGAGGGCGGGCGTGCCAGCGGCGTCGTTCTCGCGACCGGCGAGACGATTAAAACGCGCGCCGTCGCGGCCAACGTCGGTCCGAAGCTTCTGTTCCGCGATCTCGTCGCCGAAGCCGATCTCGATGCAACCGTTCGCGCGCCATTCCTGGCGATCAAGACCGGCTCCGGATCGTTCCGCATGAACGTTGCTCTCGCCGAGCTTCCCGATTTCACCTGTCTGCCGGGCAGAGAGATTGGGCTGCATCATCGCTCGGGGATCGTGATCGGTCCGACGATGGATTATCTCGAACGTGCCTATCTCGATGCGCGCGCCAACGGCTGGTCGCGCGAGCCGATCGTCGAAATGATGATTTCTTCGACGCTCGATCCGTCGCTGGCGCCGCCCGGCAAGCACGTGGCCAGCCTTTTCGTGCAGCATGTGGCGCCGCATCTTCCCGGCGGGCGAAGCTGGTCCGACACAAATGAGAAGGCGGCTTTCGCCGATCTCGTCATCGAGACCGTGTCGCGCCATGCGCCGAATTTCAAGGCGGCGGTGCTCCACCGGCAGGTGCTTTCGCCGCTCGATCTCGAAACCCGTTTTGGTCTCATCGACGGCGATATCTTCCACGGTCAGCTCGGACTCGGTCAGCTCTTTTCGGCACGCCCGGTTCTGGGTTACGGAAATTACCGGATGCCGGTCAAAGGGCTGTATCTCTGCGGCTCGGGTGCGCATCCGGGCGGTGGCGTCACCGGCGTGCCCGGCATGAATGCGGCGCGCGAGATCGCGAAGGATCTGAAACGTCGCCGTAAACGATGGTGAGGCGGGAAATGGAATTCGGCTCGATCGTTCCGCTGCTTCGCATGTTCGACATTCCGGCGACGCGCGCGTTCTACAACGATTATCTCGGCTTCGGCGTCGACTTCGAACACCGCTTCGAGCCGGAACTGCCGCTCTACATGCAGGTCTCGCGCGGTGGCTGCCGCTTGCACCTGACGCAGCATCACGGCGATTGTTGTCCGGGGAGCGCCGTTCGCATCGATTGCGATAATGTTCTCGGGCTGCACGCGGAATTGGCGGGTAAGACCTACAACTTCCTGCGCCCCGGAATTCAGACGCCGCCGTGGGGCGGCACGGAGTTGACGCTGATCGACCCCTCGGGCAATCGGCTTGTTTTTGTTCAACGTGTCGAAGGCAACGGCTGATCCCATGCGCATCACTCCGGCGATCGACATCGATGAAGCCGAACTCGAAGAGCGCTTCGTGCGCTCCTCGGGACCCGGCGGGCAAAACGTCAACAAGGTGTCGACGGCGGTGGAGTTGCGCTTCGATCTGAGAGCGAACAGCTCAGTTCCGGAATACGCACGCGCAAAGCTGAAACGACTTGCAGGGCGGCGGCTGACGTTGGATGGCGTGATCATTATCCAGGCCGATCGCTTCCGCAGTCAGGAGCAGAATAGATCCGATGCGCGCGAGCGGCTGAAAGACCTAATCGCGGAAGCGCTGATCGTTCCGAAGAAGCGCATCAAGACGAAGCCCTCGCGCGGGGCCAAGCAGCGGCGTGTCGATGCCAAGACGACGCGCGGGCATGTGAAGAAACTGCGTAGCCGGAAGGTGGATATGGATTGAGAAGGCACGACCGAGGTTCTCCGTGCTTTAATCGCGTACGTGCTCCGCGTACTAATTCGAGCTGCTTACTTAGTGGATATTTGAATGGAAGTTACCGCTCGGATTTCTGAAGCCTTCGTCAACGCTCGATCCCGATACGAGCGGCTTGATCGCAGTTGGGTGAATACTTTTGCGAAGATTGGATCTTTGCTGCCTCGATCACTACTGATGGTGTCAATCCAAAGGGATGGCGCCCTTGACCTAATGCTTCGACGCATGGAAAACGAATTATCTCAAACGACACAAAGTATCGCATCATCAAACATCTTCGGATTTCACTATCACAAGATGTTTGCTGAGCTTTGGGTCGGCGGAATGTATGAGACGTTTCGTCTTCTGAACGATCAAACTCGCAAGCTCGTGCCCGCGACTGACGAATATAAGTCGCTAGCTAGCGGCCTAAAGTTGCTGCGAGTCCCGCTGGAGAAACATGAGATTGCAGGCGACCGTAAGCTTGCCGAGGCACTACAGACGTACCGCACTCCGCCGAGAAACGATGATCGCGAAATGTACAAATACGAAAAAAATGATCCTCTACGTGCTCACATTATGCCGTCGGGCGTCTCTGTTCGTGGATCAGTCATGTGGCAAGTGACCGATCTACAATCAAAGTCTTCCTATTGGATAGAGAGGCGGCAACTATCCGACCGAATACTTGATTTATGGGGAGACAAAGCAGCTTTTTGCATCGCCGGATCTTGATTGAGGTGTTTATTGGTAGCGGGAGGCGGACTTGAACCGCCGACCTACGGATTATGAGACCGTCGCTCTAACCACCTGAGCTATCCCGCCACGCCAACCGGTATTCTGCCGTCGAGCGCCGTCTATAGGGATCGCGGCCGCATTCTGTCAACACAACGCGCCGCGAACGTGACCATGCGGACAGAGTCCGGGTCGATAAGGCACATCCGAAATGCCGAGGCATCCCGGGTGTGGGTGATTATTCCGCTGCAACCGGGCGTTCGGCGACGGAGGCCTCCTTGCGGAAGCGCATCATCGTGAAGATGCCCCAGGGGCGCAACGAGCGGCGGTCCATCAGCTTCAGGTCCTGGCAGACCATGACGCGCGACACGTCGAAGACCGAATGCCAGCCGACGAGATCGGCAAAGGGCGCCATCTGGCGCTCGACCCAACCTCTGACGCCATCATCCTGGCTGAAGTGATTGACGAGCATGACCTCGCCGCCGGGCTTCGTGACGCGCGCCAACTCGAGCATCACCTTCTGCGGATCAGGCACGACCGTGATGACATACATCGCAACGACCGTGTCGAAGGAATTGTCGGAAAATCTCAGGTCGCTGGCATCCATTTCATGGAGGCCGGTAATGTTCGTCAGTCCTTCGGCTTTGACGCGCTCGCGCGCCTTTTCGAGCATCTCGGGCGCGAGATCGATGCCGACGATATCGAGGTGCTTCTGATAGTCGGGAAGGGCGAGACCGGTTCCTACGCCAACCTCGAGCACGCGGCCGCTGCTGCCGTTGATGATCTCGACGGCGTGGCGCCTGCCGGCGGTGGACACCGCACCGAACGTATAATCGTAAACCGGTGCCCAGCGGCGATAGGCGTCGCGCACGGCGCTCTCGTCAAGCTGCATCGGCTTTGGTTCGAAACGCCTTCTCGCTGTGCCCGCCCGCGCACCCGAGGTGCGCCCAAAGCCTGAAGACTGCTTGTCACTCACTGCCGCTCTCCATCATCCCGCTATCGAACCCCGGAAGAAGTTACCGCCGGGCCTCGGCCATTGTTCCGCCCTTGACGCGATAATCAGCAGGACTCGCGGACTTAATCGTCTTCGCGATGTAACCGCCCCCGAGCACCTGCGCCTCGGTTCCCGCATCGGCATAAAACACGCACGCTTGCCCCGTCGCAATACCTTCCTCGCCATCGATCAGCTCGATCCGAACAACACCATCGGGTTCCGCGTGCACGAGAGCCGGCCGTAGAGCCTGCGAAGATCGCATGCGAACATAGAGTGGCAAGCCGTCGCGTGCGATAGCGATAAGCGGCTTTTCCCCTAGCCAATTAACGTTACGGAGCACAAGGCCTGCCGTCGTCAGCGCCGCGCGCGGGCCGACTATGACTTCATTGCGCGCCGCGTCGAGCCGCACGACGTAAAGGGCTTCCGCAGCCGGGATCTTGATGCCGCGCCGCTGACCGACCGTATAGTGAATAATGCCGTCGTGACGACCGAGAATGCGACCGTCGAGGTGGACGATGTTGCCGGAGTCGAGGGCGCTCGGTTTCAGCCGTTCGATGACATCAGTGTAGCGTCCGGTCGGCACGAAGCAGATGTCCTGACTGTCGGACTTATCGGCGACGGGAAGATTGAAGGCGCGCGCCCGCTCACGCACTTCGGCTTTTTGCATGCCGCCGATCGGGAACCACAACGACGCGAGCTGTTCTTTCGTGACGCCGAATAGAAAATAGCTCTGATCGCGATCGGGGTCGGCGGCGCGTGCGAGTTCAGGGCCGTGAGGGGTGTCGCGCCGCTGCACGTAATGGCCTGTCACCAGAAATTCGGCGCCGAGGTCCTTCGCGGTCTCGAGCAGATCGTGAAACTTGATTTCGTTGTTGCATGTGACGCACGGGATCGGCGTCTCGCCGGCGATGTAGCTTTCGGCGAACGAGTCGATCACCTTCGCGGCGAAGCGGGCCTCGTAGTCGAGCACGTAGTGCGGAATGTCCAGAGCTTCGGCGACGTGCCGCGCGTCATGGATGTCCTGGCCGGCGCAGCAGCTTCCCTTTCGGCCCGTTGCCGTTCCGTGGTCGTAGAGCTGCAGCGTCACGCCGATGACCTCGTGCCCGGCAGCCTTCATCATCGCCGCCGCGACGGAACTGTCGACGCCGCCCGACATCGCGACGACGACGCGCCGTCTGGCGCTCGAGGCGGCAATGGGCTGTGGCTGGGTGTCGGTCATGGATGATCTGGTCTGCTCAGCTTCGTAAGGAATGGTAACCGGGATCCTGGCCGGACTATATCCGGTACCAGCGGTCTAGCAAAAGGCCAAAGAGATTCATGGCCTTAATTGGGACGACGGGGTCCGCCGGCGTGCGTTAAGCTCGCTTATCAATAAGCCATGACAGGCACCTCGGGCAAGGCGACGTTATGTGCTGCCGAGATGTGCTGCCGAGTGAATTGGCCCAAAATTCGCTACGCCGGATTCAGGTTATCGCGATGTCCCAAATTGGAACGGGTGTTCCCCATAAATACCCGTTTCGAGGCCCGGCAAAGCTGAATTGGTACGCCCATTTAAGGCTTTTTCACTCAATGGGTTAGTGCTAATTTAATCGCAGCCTGCTAGAACTAAACGTGTGGTCAGAGAGTGTGTATTGAGTATCATGACCGAGCAGCAGATGAGAGCGCGCGGGCGCTACGTGATCGGACCTGACGGGTCTCCGCTCACGGTCGCCGATCTTCCCCCGCGGGACACCAAGCGTTGGGTAATCCGGCGCAAGGCAGAAGTGGTTGCGGCTGTGCGCGGCGGTCTCCTCAGTATTGAGGAAGCCTGCGAGCGTTACACGCTGACTGTTGATGAATTTCTGTCCTGGCAGCGTTCAATCGACAAGCACGGCCTTCCGGGGCTGCGCGCCACGCGGCTGCAAGATTACCGCGAGTAATTCTGGGTGCATGTGATGAGGCAGCGGCCGGTTTCGCCGCAGCTTAACTTTGCGTGCCGACTTGTCGGCCGGCGCTGATCGCGCTCTGCGTCATTGCTCGGCGGCGGGCTTCGGCGGAGCCGCTTTGACCTTGGATTTTTTCGCCTTGTGCGCGGGTTTTGGAATCTCCACTGCCGCGGGCGGAGCAGGCACCCAACCGACCACCGTCGAGTTTTCTGTGCAACCTTTATCGCCCTTCGACCAGCGCCCGACGTCCTGCGTCATGGCGGAGGCGAACGCGTCGGTCATTTTAAGATTTTCCGTTTTAACCGTTGCCGATGATTCCCCCGTTGGATCGATGTTGACCAGGTAGGCCTTGGCACCACGCGGATTAGGCTGCGTCGGATCACGCTGATGAATGACGATTTGCGCCTTGCCGCCGCGCGATGGTGCGTCGGCGCTCGCGTGAAAAATGTAATCCTTCTTGAGCGGACCGTTGGCGCCGAACCAACAGCCCATGGCTCCTTGCGCGATGCGCGAGTAAATGTCGGTCGCCGATCCGACCGGCTGGCCCATCGCAACCGGAATTGCCTCAGAGATCGAGCCGACCGACGGAAGTTTTGGAAGGGTGAGGGGCTCAGCCTGCTGACCGGCGCCTGCGCACGCCGACAGGATGGCCGCAGTCAGCAGCGCGGAGAGCGCAAACCATGAGCGATTGATCGACATTTTGCTCCGGTTGACGGCATGCCTCAGCTTTTGTGCCTTGGCGCAGGAAACAACCGAGATTGCGTGTGCCCGGCGCGCCAACTTTGGGCAAGAGGGTTACCCACGGACCAATCGGCGCGATTAACAGAAATGACACATGAAAAAGGCGGCGCCTTTCGGGCGCCGGGGGACTTGCTTAGTGAATTGGATGAATTCCGCGGATTTGCCGCGCCGAATCAGTCTGTGCGGATTGCAACTTGAACCCGAAGAAATCGATTAGCGCAGCGCCGTAATTCCGAACGGTCGTTCGCGGCGGGGGCCACGAGAGTCCTCGCGACCTTCGACCTGTTGCGTCACACGCGAGAATTGCTCGACCGTATCGTCGCGTTCACGAACTGCAGCGGCGAGTTTCTCGCGCAATCCCTCGGTCGACTGCCGGAGATTATCGCGGCGCTGAGCTGCAGCTTTTGCGAACGTCGAATAAGAGAAGTGCATATGATCGCGAACGCCGGTGCGATCTTCTTCAATTTGAATTTGACGCTCGAGATCGGACGCCATCTGGTCGAACTCGCGGATGATCCGCTGCAAATCTTCGACCTTTCGCGACTTCTCTTCGACTTCATGACGCTTCAAGCGCACGGCCGTTTCTCGTGACTTCATCGTTCGATATCCCGAACCAATTCGAACTCGCATCGCCGGTTACTCAAGAAACGTGCCAAGGCGTCGTCTGGATTTCGTCGTTGTAGCAACCATGAATAAATACGTTAAAGGCTCTATTCGGCTGCGTTGCAGGTGCCTAATAGGACTTCAATACTGTGTATAGCATGTTGCGCTTAAGTTGCGGTAAAGCAACGCGTAATCTTTTCTGATGGATCGTGCCGTTTGGAGGCAAATTTTTGCCTTTCTCCGTCTAGGGCGATGAAGCGAATTCTGTTAGCTCTTGATTCGAACCGAATGCAGGTCGCAAGGCGGTCGGGCAGGTCAGTCGGCGGGGTGGGCGCCCCAAGGACGGACTTACGCGGCGGGATCTGTTGGCGGTCGAGAGGGGCGCAGTTCTAAAATCTTGATACATGCGACGGGCCAGCTTTGGCGCGAACGGGGTTGTTTGGCCTCTGAGCGGCATAGGAATGATCTGTCTATGGGCCAAGCGCTGGCAGTAATCGCTGGAAAACTTTCAGCGTTCTTGCTGGCGGTGTTAAATAACTAACACAGAATTAGGGTTTGTTAACCTCTCGACGCTAACTTCCTAACGATCGCTTAGCTCGAACTGTTGTGCGTTTTCTTTGGGCGAAAGAGCAGACAAAGCGCGGACACGGATCGGATAGGCACCAGAGGAACGGTCATGCGAGTTCTACTCATCGAAGATGACAGTGCCACGGCACAAAGCATCGAACTGATGCTGCAGTCGGAAGGCTTTAACGTTTACACGACCGACCTCGGGGAAGAAGGCGTAGATCTCGGCAAGCTCTACGACTATGACATAATCCTCCTCGACTTGAACCTCCCGGACATGAGCGGCTACGAGGTTCTGAAAACGCTTCGCGTTTCCAAGGTTTCGACGCCGATCCTCATTCTCTCGGGGTTGGCCGGTATCGACGACAAGGTCCGCGGTCTGGGCTTCGGCGCCGACGATTATATGACAAAGCCATTCCACAAGGATGAGCTGGTCGCGCGCATTCAGGCCATTGTCCGTCGCTCGAAAGGCCACGCGCAATCGATCATCGAGACCGGCGATCTACGGGTCAATCTCGATACGAAGACGGTCGATGTTCACAACCAACGGGTGCATCTGACCGGCAAGGAATACCAGATGCTCGAGCTGCTTTCGCTGCGCAAGGGCACGACGCTGACGAAAGAGATGTTCCTCAATCACCTCTACGGCGGCATGGACGAGCCGGAGTTGAAGATCATCGACGTGTTCATCTGCAAGCTTCGCAAGAAGTTGCAGGCTGCAACCGGCGGAAAGCATTATATCGAGACGGTATGGGGCCGCGGGTACGTTCTGCGCGATCCGGGTCACGAAGGCTCGGAAGCCGCCTGAACCAATTCAGATCCGGCGGTTATCTTCAAATAATGCAGGGGCCGTGAGGCCCCTGTCGCTTTATGGGTATCGGACTGCTGGCGTCCGCGTTTACTTCAACGGCACAGAGGCCTCATCCCGACCGCCGAAGCGATAGTTGATCGAAAGTCGCCCCATCTGGATGACGGGGTCGAACTTCGTCGAGACGAATTCATTAATCTCCGGCGCATCATTGGGCAGTAACGACATCCGTTCGCTTCCGAGATCAAGATAACGGTATTCCGCCTTGAGAGAGAGCGCCTCGTTGAGACGCGTTTCGACACCGCCTCCGAAGAACACGCCGGAGAAGCGCTTGCTGTCGAACAAGACAGTACCTTCCGATAGGACGTTCTGGCCGCCGAAGTCGATGCCCGCCCGAAGGTTCGTGTCGTCGAGCCCGGCATTGGCATAACCGGCGCTGCCGAATATCAGCGTATCGGGGGTCGTCAGGTAGCCAAGACGTCCGCCAATCATGAAAATGTTCTGGAATCTCGATTTGATGCCTATCCCGAGAGTAGCGTCGTCTTCGGATACTCCCAAACTGGTGTTGTGGTGCAAATTGGAAAAGTCGGCGTCGGCAAACGCGCCGACGACGATTCTGGGGCTTGCCTGATAGTCGTAACCAACTGTGCCGGAAATGAACCCGCCCTGGCTGCCCATTCCGTCAATGTCGACATTGAAGATCGATCCGGGCTGGGGCGAGCGGTCGGCGAGGGTAATGTCGTTGGTCGCGGCACCATATCCGGCGCCAAAGCCAAGATAACTACCCGTCCAGGTGCCTGCGGCCCGTGGAGCCGGTTCGTCGGCTGGTTCCGACTTGCCGCCAAAGCGGTAATTCAGCGACACTCGCCCAGTTTGAATTTGCGGCTTTAGCGATGCGCCCACAAAGTCGCTAATGCCCGTACCGGGCAGCACGGTCGCACCCTCAGTTTGCAATGACGTGTAACGATATTCGCCTTTGATACTGAAGCCGTTGGAAATCAGTGTTTCGACACCGCCGCCGACGAAATAGCCATTGAAGTTTCCGACGCTCGCAAGCGTACCGCTGATGCTGCCGACATCTGAACCGAGGGACGCCTTAATATTGCTCGTCTCGACGCGCGCGTAGCCGAACGTCGTGAAGAAGAGAGTTGTCGGCGACACGAGATAGCCGAGCCTGCCGCCTATTGAGAGTTGGTTTTCAATGTTGAAGTCGGCGCGCGCGTTGGCGTCTGCCAGCGGCGGAATTGAAAGAGATAGTGTCGTGTCGATGTCGGAAACGTCGTAGTCGACGAAAGCGCCAATGACGAGATTATTAAAGATTGTGCGGTCGTATCCTGCGCCAAATGTAAAAAATCCGCCTTTTCCACCAAATCCGTCAATCGTCAGCTTGGCGTCATCGATTAGTCCCTTTGGAGCTATGCCCAGCTCATTGTTGGCAATTCCGTATCCCCCACCGATACCGAAAGAAAATCCATCCCAGTTGCCGGCGAATGCTTGTCCGGAAAGTATTGTGATCGAAACACCAGTAAGCAAGGCCATTTTGGCGCGTTTATAAGTCATGGTAGCCCCTCATGCTCGGGACGAGAAAAATGCAATAGGGAGTTGCTAGTGCGATTCGGCGACCCCTCCCTGCACGGACAATGCGAATGCCCTGGGTGTGTGATGCCCGGGCTACAGGTGGCTTATCGGGGATTCTCAGCCGTGCCGGGGACGTTGCACCGCGGGGCCGAGACGTTCAGCCAAGGCCGGGAACTTCTCTCGTTCGATATGGAATGCTTCGCGCCGCTGGCGAAGTTGAACTAAGACGGCCCGTGTAAGCCGAGGAGCATTGTCATGACCCAACCGAACGCCGCGCCAGGATCCCCGCTCAAAGCCGCGATCGTGCGCGTCACGCCGTTCGAACAGAATTGCACCCTGATCTGGGATGAGGCCTCGAAGGTCGGTGCCGTCGTCGATCCGGGCGGCGACCTCGAGCGGATCGAGCAAGCCATCAAACAAACCGGAATCTCGATCGAGAAAATACTGTTGACCCACGGACATATCGATCATGCCGGCGGCGCCGACGAATTGCGCGAAAAGCTCGGGGTCAAAATAGAGGGACCGCACAAAAACGACGTCATTCTCCTCGATAACCTGGAGAAGCAGGGCAAGGTTTACGGGGTCGACGGCGTGCGCAACGTAACGCCCGACCGCTGGCTGGAAGAGGGCGACCGGGTAACGGTCGCCGGCCACACCTTCGAAATTTTCCATTGCCCCGGACATTCGCCGGGTTCGGTCGTCTTTTTCGACCGGGCGCAACGCTTCGCGCTCGTCGGCGACGTGCTGTTTCGCGGATCGATCGGGCGAACCGACTTCCCATATGGCGACCACGCGGCGTTGATCTCGTCGATCAAGTCGAAGCTGCTGCCGCTGGGCGACGATATCGCCTTCATCTGCGGTCACGGTGAGCCGGGGCAATTCGGCCCCGAACGCCTGACTAATCCCTTCCTTGTCTGAACGCCGGCCGGCTTAGTACGTCCATTCCCAGTGCAGGCAGCCGAAGACGCCGCATTCGCGGGACAGGGTGCCGTAGCCCTTCATCGAGTGGCCATCATCCGCGGTGAGATCAACGGTCTCGACGCGCAAAGTCTCTTCGCAACTGCGCCGGCAATACGTCCAGGCGCCGCCTGGCAACTGCACTTGCCAGCCGTTTCTGCCGGGCCTGACGACGCTCGAGATGACGCCGTTGCCGTGGTGGCTGCGGGCGGTAATGACTTCGCCCGGCTGATAGGACGAGCGAAGCCGACGGAAACCAGCGTCGGATGCAGAAACCATCGTGACGGCCAGCAGCAAAGCGGCGACCGATATCGTGGCGAAGTGTCTTGCGAGCATGGAAGTCTCCATTCTTATCACGTTTAGTCTCGCCGCCTCGCTCCGACGTTCGGCAATGAGACATCTCGAACTGCAGGGCGCCAGCCGGTCCGCTTATCG
>Ga0070682_100001384_pt1 | contig 13684 bp, 9 predicted proteins | sample KBSC63LmetaG_FD_64668 | JGI IMG/M metagenome (GOLD analysis project Ga0070682, IMG submission 64668) | Corn rhizosphere microbial communities from Kellogg Biological Station, Michigan, USA - KBS C6-3L metaG | ecosystem: Host-associated > Plants > Roots > Rhizosphere | place: USA: Michigan... | reverse complement strand
CCCTGGTGGCGCTCCCGCACGTGGGCGAGCACCTCCAGGCCGCCGACCCGAGGCATCATCAGGTCGACCAAGACCACGTCGAACGACTCTTCCGCGAGCATGTCGATGGCCATCGCGCCGTCGTCCGCCGTCTTGACGCTGACGCCGTGCGCGGAAAGCAGCCGCGACAGTGCGCGACGCAACCCGGGCTCGTCATCGACGACGAGGACGCGTGGAGGGGCGGCTGCCAGGCTCGGTCCGCCGAGCTCCCCCGGTCGAATGCTCGCCTCCATCAGCTGCCCTCTCGCGGCTCGGGCCCGCGCGGCTCATTGCCGACGAGCGGCGTGTAGATCTGTCCTTCCTGCTGGTACACGCAGACCCTGCCGCCCCCTTCCCGCTTGGCGGCGCCGAGCGCGGCGTCGGCGGAGCGCAGCAGCGAATCGCGCGTGCGGACGTCACGCGACGGAAACAGCGCCACACCGGCGGAAACGGTAACGGTGGGCACAGACATGCCCTCCGTAGCGGCGGGCCGCTCCCTCAGCTCGCGAAATAGCCGCTCGGCCACGGCGACCGCCCCCGCGAAATGCAAACCCGGAAGCACCAGCAGGAACTCATCGCCGCCGAAGCGAGCGAGCACGTCCTCTTCCCGGATGCCGCGGCGCAGGGTGTCGGCCACGTGCCGGATGACCCGATCGCCGTGCGCGCGGCCCCCGAGCTCGTTTTGCAGCTGCAGACGGTCGATGTCTACGGCCATGCAGGCGAGCGATTCATGATGCCGTTCGGCACGTTTGTACTCCTCCCCGAGACGCACCTGCAAGTGCCGGTAGTTGTAGAGCCCCGTGAGATCGTCGAAAATACTGAGCTGCTCGAGCCGCTGGCGCGATTCGGCCACGTGGTCGTGCAAGCGCTTGATGCGAAGCATCGCCTCGACCCGGGCGAGCAGCTCGTTCTCGTCGAAGGGCTTGCAGACGTAGTCGTCGGCGCCGATCTTCAGACCTTCGACGCGGCTTTGGCTGTCGGTCTTCACGGTCACGAGCACGACGGGAAGAAAAGTGCCGCTCGTCATCCCCTTGAGGATTCGGCATGCCTCGAGCCCGCCGAGCTTCGGCATCAGGACGTCGAGCAGCACGAGCGCTACTCCTCCCCGCGCCACGCGCTCCACGGCCGCCTGACCGTCCGCCACCACCTCCACCTCGTGTCCCCTCGCACGAAGCATGCCGGCCAAGAGCTCGCGCGTGAGGCGATCGTCGTCCGCCACCACGATCGTGCCGAGCCGTGGCGACAGTGGCGGATCACTGGCCGGCGGAGGCATTCGTCGAGCTTACATCTGGGGCCCCACGTGAGGTAGTGCTATCACCGGCACAGCGCGGAGATCGAAACCATGGAAGCGACGGCAGACATCGGGCTGATCGGCTTGGCGGTGATGGGCCAGAACCTGGCACTCAACATCGCCGACCACGGGTTCAAACTGGCGGCCTACAACCGCACCACGTCAACGATGCGCGAATTCGTCGCGCAGAATCCGGACACTCCGGGTGGGCTCGTGGGCGCGGCGACCATGCGCGAGCTCGTGCAGGCCGTGAAGCGCCCGCGCAAGTTCATCATTCTCGTGAAGGCAGGCGGCGCCGTCGACGCCGTCGTGAAGGAGCTGCTCGAAGCCGGCATCGAGCAGACCGACATCGTCGTCGACTGCGGGAACAGCTTGTGGACGGACACCATCCGCCGCGAGAAAGAGTACGCCACGCGCTGCAAGTTCTTCGGCTCGGGTGTCTCCGGAGGCGAAGTCGGGGCGCGCTTCGGTCCCTCCTTGATGCCGGGCGGCGATCCGGATTCCTGGCAGCACCTGAAGCCGATCTGGGAAGCCGTCGCCGCCAAGGTCGACGAGAAGACCGGCAAGCCCATCGAGACGGGCGAGCCGGGCAAGCCCGTCGTCGGGGGTGTGCCGTGCACCGCGTACCTCGGCCCGAACGGGGCCGGACATTACGTGAAAATGGTGCACAACGGCATCGAGTACATCGACATGCAGCTCATCTGCGAGGCGTACACGCTGCTCGAGAACCTGCTCGGCATGCGCCCCGACGAGCTCGGCAAGGTGTTCGCGCGCTGGAACGAGGGCGACCTCGATTCGTACCTGATCCAGATCACCGCCGACATTTTGGGCCAGAAGGATTCACGCGACCCGAGCGCGTTCCTGGTCGACCGTGTGCTCGACACGGCCGGGCAAAAAGGCACCGGCAAATGGACGAGCGTCAACGCGCTCGACATGGGCATCCCCGCCAACGCCATCTCCGAAGCGGTGTTCTCGCGTTGCCTGAGCGCTCTGAAGGACGAGCGCGTCGCCGCGAGTCGTGTGCTCAAGGGGCCGACGACGGCGGCCTTCAGCGGCGACCGCGCCGAGCTCGTCGAAGCCGTGCGCGACGCCCTCTACTGCTCGAAAATCTGCGCCTACGCGCAGGGCTTCCAGCTCATGCGCGAAGCGCAGCGCGAGTACGACTGGAAGCTCGATTTCGGGACGATCGCGTCCATCTTCCGCGGCGGCTGCATCATCCGCGCGCGCTTCCTCCAGAAGATCACCGAGGCGTACCGCAACAATCCCGAGCTCGTGAACCTGCTGCTCGACCCGTATTTCAAGGAGCAGATCACGCGCGCGCAAGCGCACTGGCGCACGGTGGTCGGCCTTTCGGCCAGCCACGGCATCGCGGCCCCCGCCTTCATGAGCGCGCTCGCGTACTACGACGGCTACCGGAGCGAACGCCTGCCCGCCAACCTGCTCCAGGCCCAGCGCGACTACTTCGGCGCGCACACCTACGAGCGCACCGATCGGCCGCGCGGAGAGTTCTTCCACACGGATTGGCCCGAGCCCGGGCGCCCGGAGCTGAGCGTCAAATAGGGTTTGTGTTTTTGCGGGCTTCGCCCATGCCCACCGTCCGCCAAACCGGTTCCCACGCGTACTTCTAGCGTCGCAGCCGCGCGTCGGCGACGCGGGCTCGCGGCGTTCCGAGTGCCGTCTTGCCTTCGGGCCGTTTGACCAGAAAATCCGGCTGGAACTCGAGCTTCACGTAGAGCTTGGCGTCGGGGCTGTAGAAGAAGCCGCGCCGTTGCCCGTCGGGGCCGAGCTGGGCGGTGATGTTCTCGTAGCCGGCCGAGACCTTGAGCGAATGCTCGAAGGTGAGCACCTCGAGGTACACGTCGAGGTAAGTCGAGGTCGCGAGACGCTGCGGATCGCTCACGTCGGTCGGCTGAACGCAGCCCGTCGACACGTTGCACACCGGGGTCACGGCGGGGAGCGCGAACTTGTAGGCGGGGTCGAGGCCGAACTCGGACTCGAGCGCGATGAAGTCCTTGAAAATGTCGCCATGCACGATGCCGTGAATGACGCCCGAATGCTCGGCGAGCGCGCCTCCCGCCAGCTGATCGTTCGTGACGAGGTGCCCCTCGAGATCGGTGGTCACGCGATCGAGCGTCGAGCTCTCCGGAACGACCGAGCGCGCGAACTGGTAGTCGTAGCCGCCGCGAAAACCGAGGTACCCCCGCGCGAGCCAATCGCCGCCTTCGCGCAGGGGAAATGCCTGAACGAACAGCGCGCGCACGCCGACCTGCAGGATCTTGCCGCTCTCGTAGCCCGCTCGTGACGTGGGGAGCACGAAGCGCGGCAAGCTCAGCGTGAGGTCGGTGAGGTACTCGCCGTGCTTCACGAACGCGTGCTCGGGGGCGAGCGTGAGGATCGTATCTTGGAGCTCGAACTCACGCTGTCGCGTCGTGGTGTCGCTGTTCGTGAGCTCGATGCTGCCGGCGAGCTGCCCGCGCACGCTCAGCGACGAGGTGTCGTTCTCCCAGACGTAGTAGCGAGGCCTGAGGTAAAAGACCCAATCGTAGTAGGGGTCCGTGCTCTGGAAGTCGCCACCGATGCCGAGCGTTTGGGCGGTGGCCCGCTGCTGCCAGATGGCCGTGGAGTCGTGCCAAGCGACCCGCTTCTCCCCTTCCTTCTTGCGCTGGGCGGAGGTGACGGCCTGATCGGCGGTGCCCTGAGCGTACGCATTGCCCGAAACGGCGACGAGCGCGAGCGCTGTCAGGGTCCGAACCAGGCGGGCGGCCACGACGCGAGAGTATCTCACCGGGCAGGAGCCGCGCTAGGATGCCCCAAAGCATGCCGAGCGCGCTGCCCGCCACCGAGATCACGGCCCTCCTGGGCCGCGGAACGCACTTCGAAGGAAAGCTCCATTTCGAGGGTCGCGTCCGGATCGACGGAACCTTCCGTGGCGAGATCCGTGGCGACGACGCGTTGGTGATCGGCGACGGCGCCGAGGTGTACGCCGACATCGAGGTCGGGATGGTGATCGTCAAAGGCGGGAGCCTCGAAGGCAACGTGCGCGCGGCTCACGCGATCGAGCTCTACGTCCCCGCGCGCGCCTCGGGAACCCTGCATGCGCCGGAGGTCCACATCGAGAAGGGCGTGCAGTTCGCCGGCACCTGCACGATCGGACCGCTCGATGCACCGGCGCCCGCCGCCCCCGCGGACACCTCCGCCCCCGACGCGGACACCTGACTGGGCGCCGCCGGCCCCCGCCCGAACACGACGCCAGCGCCCGATTTCGGCGTGGGGTGAATGCCACCTGCGCCAGGTCCTGCGTCACGGTGTGCCGCTGGTGCGTCACTCGTCCGGTGTCCGTCCGGACACCTCCGCGCTAAGTGCCTGAAATCTGGAGCGGCCGGGGGTCCGGACGAGCGGCACGTGGCGTGCATTGGTAGGGGTCCATGTCCTTCGCCGATCTGCCGCGAAAGTCGCTCCTCACGCTCGCTGTCCTTGCTGCCGGGGGTGCGTTTTCCGCCTCCCCCGCCCGCGCTGCCGATGCGCGCGAGATCCAGGGCTACGACGTGCGCGTTCCGAACGTCGACCAGAACGCCGGTGCGGCCCGCACGCGGGTGTCCTCGCCGCGCGACACGCTGCGCTCGGTGCTCACCGACTACGCGCACTACTCGCAGATCATCACGCGCTTCGAGAAGGCGAAGATCGTGGGTCGCGTCGGCCAGCAAACGGACGTCTACCTCGAGGTGCCGATCCTCCACGGCGCAACGAAGATCTGGGCGATCATTCGCTTCGATCCGCCGAAGACCGAGGGCGAAGCCGAGGTCGTGCGAGGTCGCATGGTGCGCGGCAACGTCAAGCGCCTCGACGCCGTGTGGCGTGCCCGAAAAGTGGACGAAACCTCCACGGACCTCGCGCTCGAGCTACTCATCGTGCCCGACCTCCGCATTCCCGCGCCGCAGTCGCTCGTGCTCAGCGAGACGCGCCGCGCCGCAGCTCGCGCTGTTTCTGGCGCTCGCGCCGAAGCCGAGCGTCGCGCACGACACTGATCTCAGGCCGAGACACGCCCGCGCGGCGTCACCCTCCGGGGAGGGTCTGACGCCGAGCGAGAGGTCGAGCCGGACGTCCGAGCGGCGTTCCAGCGACGGTGGAGAGGTGCCTGAAAGGAAGCTGCCTGACCGGCGCGGCTTTAGGGCATATAATCGCCGGACGCACCCCGTCAGACCTACGACGGCGCTGCGGCTCCCACATGCCCCTACCTCCCAAATCGGGCCTCTATGATCCCCAGTTCGAGCACGACTCCTGCGGAGTCGGGTTCGTCGCCCAAATCAACGGGCAGGCGAGCCACGACATCGTCAAGAAGGGGATCGATATCTTACTCAACCTCGTGCATCGAGGCGCGAGCGGCTGCGATCCGCTCACCGGCGACGGCGCCGGCATTCTGATTCAGCTGTCGGATCCCTTCTTCCGTCGCGAGTGCGAAGCGAGCGACGTCGAGCTGCCTCCACCCGGCAAGTACGCCGTCGGCTGCGTGTTCTTGCCGCGCGACAAGCACGACCGTCGTCGCTGCATGCACATCCTCGAAGACAAGATCTTCGGCACCGGGCAGCGGCTGATCGGCTGGCGCGACGTGCGCGTGAACGAGAGCGCGCTCGGCCCCACCTCGCGCGCGAGCGCTCCCGTCATCAAGCAGGTGTTCATCGGCTCGACCGCGGACGACGAAGCGACGTTCGAACGCAAGCTGTTCGTGATCCGCAAATGGGCGGAGCGCACCGTGCGCGAGAGCAACATGGCCGGGCGCGGGTCGTTCTTCATCCCGAGCCTCTCGTCCCGCACGATCGTCTACAAGGGCCTGCTGCTCTCCGAGCAGCTCGCGGGCTTCTACACGGAGCTCACCGATCCGACGATGGTGAGCGCGCTCGCGATGGTGCACCAGCGCTTCAGCACCAACACGTTCCCCACCTGGGAGCTCGCGCAACCGTTCCGCACGCTCGCCCACAACGGGGAGATCAACACCGTGCGCGGCAACGCGGCGTGGATGAGCGCTCGCGAGCAGCTCTTCGACGAAGAGGTGTTCGGCGAAGACGTTCGTCAGATCATGCCGATCATCGCGCCGGGTGGCTCTGATTCGGCCCAGCTCGACAACGTCGTCGAGCTACTCGTTCACGCCGGGCGCTCGCTTCCGCACGCGATGATGATGCTCGTGCCCGAGGCGTGGCAGAACGACGACCAGATGTCGCAGCGCAAGCGCGACTTCTACGAGTACCACTCCTGCCTGGTCGAGCCCTGGGACGGTCCGGCTGCGCTCGCCTTCACCGACGGCAAGCGCATCGGCGGCCTCCTCGACCGCAACGGCCTCCGCCCTGCACGCTGGACGGTCACGAAGGACGGCGTCGTCGTCCTCGCCTCGGAGACGGGCGTGCTCGACTTCCCGCCCGAGAACGTCGAACGCAAAGGTCGTCTCGAGCCCGGTCGCATGTTCCTCGTCGATACCGAGGCCGGCCGCATCGTCGAGGACGAAGAGATCAAGGACGAGGTGGCGCGCCGCAAGCCGTACGGGCGTTGGGTGCGCGAGAACAAGATCGCGCTCAGCGAGATCGACGCTTCGCCCCCGACCGCGACGCGGCGCGAGCGCGCGCCGCTTTTGCAGCGGCAGAAGGCCTTCGGCTACACCGAGGAAGATCTGCGCCTGCTGATGGCTCCCATGGCCGAAAAGGGCGAGGAGGCCACCGGCTCGATGGGCACGGACACGCCGCTCGCCGTCTTGAGCGACCAGCCGCAGCTGCTGTTCAACTACTTCAAGCAGCACTTCGCCCAGGTGACGAATCCCGCGATCGACCCGATCCGCGAGGAGCTCGTCATGAGCCTGAAGCAGTACATCGGCGGCGAGTCACAGCTCTTGCTCGAGCTGCCCGATCACGCGCAGATGCTCGAGCTCGAGCGACCGATCCTCACCAATACCGACATCGCCAAGCTCCGCGAGACGCACCTCCAGCAGGTGCGTCAGCCGCCGACGCTGAAGATGCTCTACCCCGTGGCCGAGGGCGGCGCGGGTCTCAAGGCGGCGCTCGACGAGCTCTGTCGCGAAGCCTCCCAGGCGATCCACCAGGGCCAGAGCCTCGTCATCCTCTCCGATCGCGGCTCGAACGCGGAGTACGCGCCGGTCCCGAGCCTGCTCGGTTTGGGTGCGGTCCATCACCACCTGATGCGCGCCGGCACCCGCATGCGCCTCGGCATCATCGTCGAGACCGGCGAAGCGCGCGAAGTGCATCACTTCGCTCTGCTCGTCGGCTACGGCGCCGGTGCGGTGAACCCGTACCTGGCGTTCGAGACGATCGACGACCTGATCGGCTCCGGCAGCTACCCGGGTCTCAAAGACGCCGAAACCGCCAAGAAGAAGTACGTCAAAGCCATCGACAAGGGCTTGCTCAAGGTGATGAGCAAGATGGGCATCAGCACCGTGCAGAGCTACCACGGCGCCCAGATCTTCGAGGCGATCGGCCTCTCGCCCGAGGTCATCGACCGCTACTTCACGGGCACGGCGTCGCGCATCTCCGGCATCGACCTCGACGTGATCGCCGAGGAATCCCGCCGCCGGCACGAAAAAGCCTACCCGCAGACCACGCAGCCGAGCCCGCTGCTCGAGCTCGGCGGCCAGTACCACTTCCGTGCTCAGGGCGAGCGTCACCTGTGGAACCCCACGACGATCGCCAAGCTGCAGCACGCCGTGCGCGCCGAAGACGCGAAGAGCTACGAGGAGTACTCGCGCGCCATCAACCTGGCGACCGAGGGCGCCATCACGTTGCGCGGCTTGTGGGAGCTCGTGCCCTCCGCCACGCCGGTGCCGATCGAGGAGGTCGAGCCGGCGACGGAGATCGTGAAACGCTTCGCGACGGGCGCGATGAGCTTCGGCTCGATCAGCGCGGAGGCCCACGAAAACCTCGCGATTGCGATGAACCGCATCGGCGGCAAGAGCAACACGGGCGAAGGCGGCGAGCGCGAGGAGCGCTACACGCCCGATGCGAACGGCGATTGGCGCCGGAGCGCGATCAAGCAGGTCGCGTCGGCGCGCTTCGGCGTCACGACCCACTACCTCGTCAACTGTGACGAGCTGCAAATCAAGGTCGCGCAAGGCGCGAAGCCGGGTGAAGGCGGGCAGCTCCCGGGTCACAAGGTCGACGCGATCATCGCGAAAACACGCCACTCGACGCCGGGCGTGACGCTGATCTCTCCCCCGCCCCATCACGACATCTACTCGATCGAGGATCTCGCGCAGCTCATCTTCGATCTGAAGATGACGAACCCGAAGGCCCGCATCAGCGTGAAGCTCGTGGCCGAGGCGGGCGTCGGCACCGTCGCGGCGGGCGTCGCCAAGGCCCACGCCGACGTGATCCTCATCGCGGGTCACGACGGCGGCACGGGCGCTTCACCGCTGACCTCGATCAAGCACGCGGGCGTCCCCTGGGAGCTCGGCATCGCCGAGACGCACCAGACGCTCGTCAACAACGACCTCCGAAGCCGCGTGATCCTGCAGGCCGACGGCCAGATGCGCACGGGTCGCGACGTCGTGATCGCCGCGCTGCTCGGCGCGGAGGAGTTCGGCTTCGCCACGGCGCCGCTCGTGGCGAGCGGCTGCATCATGATGCGGAAGTGCCACCTCAACACCTGCCCGGTGGGCATCGCGACGCAGGATCCCGTGCTGCGCGCCAAGTTCGCCGGCAAGCCCGAGCACGTGATTCGCTTCATGTTCTACGTGGCGGAGGAGGCGCGCACGCTGATGGCGTCGCTCGGCTTCCGTACGCTGAACGAGATGGTCGGTCGCGCCGATCGCCTACGCACCCGCGCCGGAGCGAGCAACTGGAAGGCCGAACGGCTCGACTTCTCGGACGTGCTGCACGTCGCGGAGCCGCGTCCGGGGGTCGGCGTGTACAAGTGCATCCCTCAGGATCACGGGCTCGAGCGGGCGCTCGACAACAAGCTCCTCGAGCTGTGCGAGCCCGCCCTCGCCCGTCGGGAACCGGTGAAGCACAGCCTGTCGATCCGCAACGTCGACCGCACGGTCGGCGCCATGCTCGCCGGCGAGGTCGCTCGCCGCCACGGCAAAGCGGGGCTGCCGCCGGGCACGATCGCGCTTTCCTTCCGAGGCTCGGCCGGGCAGAGCTTCGGCGCGTTCATGACGACTGGCATGACGCTCGAGCTCGAAGGCGACGGGAACGACTACGTCGGTAAGGGCATGGCGGGCGGCACCATCGTGGTGCGACCGTCACCCGCCGCCACTTTCCGCGCCGAAGAGAACGTTTTGATCGGCAACACCGCCCTCTACGGCGCCACGGCCGGCAAGGCGTTTTTCGCGGGACGCGCGGGCGAGCGCTTCTCCGTCCGCAACAGCGGCGCCACGACCGTGGTCGAAGGCGTCGGCGACCACTGTTGCGAGTACATGACGGGTGGTCGCGTCCTCGTGCTCGGCCGCACGGGCCGCAACTTCGCCGCCGGCATGAGCGGCGGCTTCGCCTACGTGTTCGACGAAACCGGCGACTTCGAGAAACGCTGCAACCTCGGCATGGTCGAGCTCGAGGCGTTGGGCGCCGAAGATGCCGCCTTCGTCGCTGCCCTCATGGAGGAGCATCGCGACCTCACGGGCAGCCGTCGCGCGGCGTCACTGCTCGAGGGTTGGGAGAACACCCTGCCCCGCATCCTCAAGGTCGTGCCGCTCGAGTACCGCCGCGTGCTCGAGGAACTGTCGCGAGCGCGCGAAAAGTCAGCGACGAGCCACGGCTTGCCCGTGCTACAGACGGCGGGAAAGTAGAACGCCGTGGGTAAAGTCACAGGTTTCCTCGAGTTCGAGCGCACCGATCCGTCGAAGCGCGTCATCGCCGAGCGCGTGCGCGATTACCGGGAATTCGAGCTGCCGATCGTGCAGGAAGAGCTCGTCAAGCAGGGCGCCCGCTGCATGGATTGCGGCGTCCCGTTCTGCAACACGGGCTGCCCGCTCGGCAACCTCATCCCCGACTGGAACGACCACGCCTTCAGGAGCCAGGCGGAGCTCGCGAGCGTGTCGCTGCACTCGACGAACAACTTCCCCGAGGTCACGGGCCGCGTTTGCCCGGCGCCGTGCGAGGCCGCGTGCGTGCTCGGCATCAACGACGACCCCGTGAGCATCAAGCTCATCGAACGGAGCATCGCCGACCGCGCGTTCGCGGAAAATCTCGTGAAGCCGATCCTGCCCAAGTCGAAGACGGGCAAGACGGTCGCCGTCGTCGGCTCCGGCCCGGCCGGCCTCGCAGCAGCGCAGCAGCTCGCGCGCGCCGGACACACCGTGACGCTCTACGAGCGGGACGATCGCCTGGGTGGCCTCCTCACGTACGGCATCCCGGATTTCAAGCTCGAAAAGTCACTCATCGAACGCCGCATCGAGCAGATGCGAGCCGAGGGCGTCGAGTTCCGAACCTCCGCCGACGTGGGCGGCAGCATCACGGGGCAAGACCTGCGAGCGAAGCACGACGCCGTCCTGCTCGCGATTGGCTCGCGCAAGCCGCGCGACCTCGCCGTGCCCGGGCGCGAGCTGCCCGGCACGTACTTCGCGATGGATTTCCTCACGCAGCAGAACCGGCGCGTGGCCGGTGACACGGTGCCCGACGCCGGTGCCATCCTTGCCACGGGCAAGAACGTCATCGTGATCGGCGGTGGCGACACCGGCAGCGACTGCATCGGCACCTCGCATCGACAAGGCGCCAAGAGCGTCACGAGCTTCGAGATCATGCCGCGCCCGCCCGAAGAGCGCGCGGGCTCGACGCCGTGGCCGCAATGGCCGCTCATGCTGCGCACCTCGAGCTCGCACGAAGAGGGCGGCGCGCGCGACTGGAGCGTCTCGACCGAGAGCATCAGCGGCAACGGTCGCGTGGAGGCGCTGCACTGCGTGCGCGTCGAGCTGCGCGCCGGCAAGTTCGAGCGCGTCGCGGGCAGCGAGTTCACGCTGCCGGCCGACTTGGTGTTGCTCGCGATGGGCTTCGTCCATCCGGAGCGCGAGGGCGTCGTCGAGCAACTCGGCGTCGACCTCGATCAGCGCGGGAACGTACGCATCGACAAGGCCTTCATGTCGAGCGTGCCCGGCGTCTTCGCTGCCGGCGATTGCCAACGCGGTCAGTCGCTCGTCGTGTGGGCGATCGCGGACGGCCGCCGAGCAGCGCGTGGCGTCGACCAATACTTGATGGGTCGCACGGAGCTGTAGCGCATTGCCGCGCCGGGCGCGGTGAGCGCGCCCGTGGTGGAAAATTACGAGATCCCCGCGCTTTTTTGGAGCAAGCGCCGCCGGCCTCGGTTTGACCTCACACGGTTACTGGTCCACCATGATCAGGCCGCCCGGCTCGGGGTACAACCTTCGCGGCCACCTCCGAAAGATGATGCGGCCCACTCTCTCCCCCTGGTTTCTCGCGGCAGCGTTCGGCGCCGCGGTTGCGTGCGGTGGCGTCAGCCACGAGGACTTCTACGATGGCCCCGCCCAAAAGGCGGTCCAGACGGGTGGCTCGGGCGGTACGTTGGGCGGGAGCACGGGCATTGCGGCGAACGGCGGCGTCCCCTCGAGCGCTGGCACCGGCGGCACCCCAGGGACGGGCGGCGCCGTGAGCGCCAGCGGCGGAAGCGCGGCGAGCGGCGGCACCGGCAATAGCCCAGCGGTGGGCGGCAGCGGCGACGCGCCTGCCATGGGCGGCAGCGGCGACGCGCCTGCCATGGGCGGCAGCGGTGACGCAACGGGCGTGGGCGGCACCTCGAGCGGCGACGGGGGCGCGGGCGACGCGCCGAACAGCGGCACCGGCGGCACTTCGCTCGCTGGTATGGGCGGCGCCACGTCGACCGGCGGTATGGCCGGCAGCGGCGGCGGTCTCGCCGGCGACGGCGGCACGGGCAACGTCGGTGGAGCCAGCGCCGGAATGGGCGGGCTCGCCGGTTCGGTCTCCACGGCGGGGCGAGCCTCGGGCGGACGCGGCGGGCGCGGCGGCGGCGACGACTGCGCGACTCGGCTCGCCGACCTGGCCGACCTGCTCGAGACGGCGCAGGCCTGCAACCGGGCGAGCGATGCGCGCACCTGCACGGCCTTCGTCAAGAACGAGTGTGGCTGCAAGGTGCCCGTCAACAGCGGGACCTCCTCCGCCACCAAGGCCTACTCGGCGGCCATCGAAGATCTGGGCACGTGCGTCGAGTGCGCCGAAGGCCCCTGCCCGCCCGCAGAAGAGGCCGCCTGCCAGTCGACGGGGAGCGGGAGCCAGGGGCGCTGCGTCGTGAGCGGCCCGCAGGCGACTTTCTGAGCTAGGGCGCAGGCGCACGTGACCAAGAAGCCGGGCGAAGCCGCCCCCCCGCGCCCACCCGAAAGCTCGGTGCCGGAGATCCGTGTTGCTTACACACCCGCCGGACGCGAGACGCTCGACGCGATCACGCACGAGCTCGTGCCGTTGCCGATGGCCGCCATCGTCGAACGCGAGAGCTCGAGCCCGGAGATCACCATCCGCGAAGGCGTGATCGAGCGCGACACGCTGGCGGCCATCATGGAAGAAGCGGGCGCCACCACCTCCGACGCGGAAGCGACTCCGGTCGTGAACCCGAAAGCCTTCACGCGCTCGGTCAACGTGGGCCCGCCTCAGCCGGAGCCCGGCGCGGCGCTCGGGCTCGAGATCTTCGAGATGATGACGTACGTCGTGCGCGGCACCGACGTGGCGCGCTTGGCGACCGAGAGTCTGCGTCGTGCCTTCGTCGAGGAGTACCTGCTCTCGCGCCTGCCCGTGAGCTCGATGGCAGAGGTCGACCGCATCGACGTAACGCCCTGGACCATCCAGGGCACGCTCGTCGTGCGCGTCTGGTGTCGCACGAGCGCCAAACACTAGTGCCCGACGCGGGACACTGACGGACCGGCTATCCCGCGACTTCGAGGCCGGCCGTGATGCGTTCGCGGACGATCTGCATCAGGTCGCGCATGCCGGGCCCCTTGTGCTCGCGCGGGTCGACCGGGGCGCCGATCACGACCCGGATGCGCTGGCCGTCGTGCACGTGAGCGCCGCGCGCGGGCAGCACGCGCTCGGTTCCGAGCACCGAAATCGGGAGGATGCGCGCCTCGGCCCCCTGCGCCAGATGGAAGCCGCCCTTCTTGAACGGGCCGAGCTCACCCCCCGTGCCGCGCGTTCCCTCGGGTGCAATCCAGATGCTGGTGCCGGCACGCACGGCGTCGCGCGCGCGATCGAGGCTACGCATGGCGGCGATGCGGTTCGAGCGATTGACCTCGACGAAGCCTGCCGCACGCATGGCTCCCGCCCAGATCGGCACGCGGAAGAGCTCCGTCTTGGCGACCATGCGCAGCCGGCGCGGACGAAGGGCCTGAAAGAGCACCGGAATGTCGTAGTGCGAGCGGTG
>Ga0070682_100001380_pt1 | contig 13704 bp, 12 predicted proteins | sample KBSC63LmetaG_FD_64668 | JGI IMG/M metagenome (GOLD analysis project Ga0070682, IMG submission 64668) | Corn rhizosphere microbial communities from Kellogg Biological Station, Michigan, USA - KBS C6-3L metaG | ecosystem: Host-associated > Plants > Roots > Rhizosphere | place: USA: Michigan... | reverse complement strand
CAGTTCCAGTTCTTCGCTCGTGTCTCGCCGAGTGCCGAAGCGCACTGCGAGCAGCTCGACGTCGACCGCCTCACGCTGGCCCTCCACCGTGGCGAGGCCTGCCGTGTCGAGCTCCGCAGCCCGTGGGAGTTCTGGCCGTTCGTTGCCCAGCACTTGAGCGACGTGCGGCGATCGTTGGGAATCCCCCCGATTCAGTGCGGCCGCGCCGCGTAGAGCCCGGGCCGGCAAGCCTTGCCGGACGGGCGACGCGGCGCGGGTGACCGGCAGCCGCCGGTTGTGAAACGTGCTCTAACCTAGCGCCATGAACGCCTTGGCTACGGCACGTCGCAGTAGAATGTGGGTTTCGCTGCTCGCGGTCCTTTTGTCCGCTTGCTCGCCGACGATCAACATCGTCACGTCCGTGCGCCCGCCGGGTGCCGAGCCGCTCAACATGAAGGGCGAGCGCGTGGCCGCCGTCGTGATGATGCAAAATCAGACGATCCGAAGGCAGGCCGAAGACGCCCTCGCGCTCGCGATCTCCAAGCACGGGGCACGGGGCGTCCCGATGTACACGATGCTCGCGAGCCCGAACCCCGCCGACGAAGCCGTCGCGCGCGCCGCGCTCGAGCGGGCCGGGGTGAAGGGCCTCGTCGTGATGCGGCCCTCGCGGGCGAGAAAGACCGTCGTGACGCCGCCCCAGACGTACACGATGCCCATGTACAACGGCTACTGGGGTGGCTACTACGGCTACGGCTGGAATGGCGCGTGGGGCGGCAGCGGCCCGTACGGCAAGCCGCAGGGGCCGGAGCACGGCGGCAACGCGCCCTACCCGGGCTATGCCGTGCCGCTCACCGTGACCACTCCGGGGACCGAAGAGAAGCTGACCGTCGTTCGCGTCGAGATCCTCGTCTACTCGCTCAAGCAAAATCGCCTGGTGTGGGCGGGCGAGACGGAATCGACCGAGCCGAGCAACGTGGACAGCTACGTGATGGATCTCGCGGATGCGACGGCCGAGCAGCTCGCCGAGGTCCGGCTGATTCCGGGTTGAGGGTGGCGCGCGCTGGGCGTTTCGTGCGCCGGACAGCGCGTCAGTCGTGGGTGACCACGCCCTTGCAGCGATCGGGGAGCTTCGAGACGACGACGTCGTCGCAATTCTCCTTCTGAATGTCGAGCACGCACGCGCGGATCGCCTTTTCCTCGCTCGTGGCCGGCTTCGAGCAGGCCTGGTCGCAGCAGTTTTGTACGGCGGGTTGAAAGCAGGCGTTCGGATCCTCGCCGAAGCACTCGTTGGCGCGACTGCAGAAGGCCGCCATGACCTCGCTGCATTGGTCCTGCACGGTCGGCGTGCCTGCGTCGGCCGCGTCGTCGTTCGACGGGCCGATTTGGATGCACGCGGAGAAGCCGAGCGCGAGGGACAGGGTCACGCCGGCCAAGAGAAACCCCACGAGGGCGCGCACGAAGGTCATCGGAAGCGTCCCTCTACCATTGGCCCGACCATCCGACGAGCGCCCCGCCCGTCACGGGCACGACCCAAGGCGACCCGCGGAGCGCGCCCTGGTGATCCTCGCTCCGCGCGAAGCTTTGCCCCACGCTCCCGCCAATCGCTTCACCGAGCAAGGCACCGGAGAGGACGTCGGAAGCCCAGTGGCGATCGCTCAGCCACATGCCGACGCCCACACCGAGGGCGAGCGGATAGCCCACGAAGCGCACGACGCCGAGCTCGTGCGACGCCGCGCGAAAGGCAGCCGCGGCGGCGAACATGGAGAGCGTGTGCCCGCTCGGCCAGGCGCCGAACCTCGGCCCGAAGGGGCGAAACTCCTGGGCGTTTTCCGGGTGGGACAGGCGATCGGGCGCGTTCGGATCCTGGCCGCCGTTCGGCCACTCGCGGCCCACGCTCCACTTGAGGACGCCCGTCGCGATCAGGCCGCCCGCCATGGCCTGCAGCATGGCGGACAGCGGGCGCTCGACCTCGCACGCGTCGAGCCAGGCCGCCACGCCGAGACCGACCGCCGCCGAGGCGGCGAGCACGTAAGGGGCCCAGTAGCTCACGGGCTCGAGGCGGTACTTCCCTCCGAGATCCTCCTGCGCCACGAGGCGCAGCTCGTGGTCGAGGCCGGTCGGGGCGAGCACGAGCACGGGGATCGGTGAGAGCGCCGTGAGCACGAGCGGTCCGGGCTCGACGTAGTGCCCGAGCGAGGCGCCCACACGATTCCACGGCATCAGACGCGAGCAGGCGCCTTCGGCGCGCGCGGAGGACGCGCAGCTGACGCCGAACGCGACGACGAGGGCGCCCAGCAGTCGCGAGCTAGCGCGCAGGGAGACTTGCACTAGGAACGCGGCTTGTGTGGTGCGCCGAAGAGCTCGATTTGCACGGGCTCGGCGCGAATGAGCGGCCCCGTTTCGAGCGGTGGTCGCGTCATGGCGTCGAGCGCCTGCGGCCCTTCGTAGCGACTGCTATTGCCGATGGGATTGGACGGGTACACCTCGAGCGGCAGGCCGAGCGCGAGGGTGCGCGCTCGTTCGAGCACGAGGCTCGGGTCGTCGTCGCTGCCGAGCCAGGGGCCGTAGAGCTCCGGCGCGAGCACGAGTGGCATGCGATCGTGGATGGGCGCGGCGACGCTGCTGGGCGGGGTGGTGACGATCGCGAAGGAATCGACGACCTCACCGTCGCTCGTCGTGAACGACGAATGAAGACCGGCGAAAGCGAACAGGCGCCGGCCGAGGTGGAAGTGGTAGGGCTGCTTCCGACCGCTCTCCGCCCGAAACTCCCGCCAGCCCGTGGCGGGGATCAGGCAGCGCCGCGCCGCGAAGGCTTCCTTCCACCAGCGCTTGCTGTGGACCTCTTCCGAGCGCGCATTGAAGGTGGTCGGCAGCTCCTTGAGTGGCTTGCCCCAACCCGGCGGAATCATCCAGAAGCGTCCGAGCCGCAACGCGCGCTTTCCTTCCCGCGTGCGCACGACCATGAGCTGCTCGAACCCCGGGCCGTAGGACGGCGAGATGTTGTACGTCGGCTTCCAATCGCGGAAGAGCTCGACCGTCTCGACGTCGAACGCGAGGCGGATCTCGCTGAGCTCGGCGTCGTCCGTGTACCGACCGCACATGGTGCGGAGAGCCTAGCGCGCCCCGAGAGCAAGGCTGCCCGCGGGAGGCGGTTCAGGGACGCTTGGCTTTTCCGCAGCGCGGGCCGAGTGGGAACCCCTCGGCCGGCGCTTTCCGCAGGCGCTGCTCGGTGGCCGAGCTGTAGCGGCCGTCGGTGGGGAGCGTGTCGGTGGGGTGGTTCCTGTTCCAGAGGATCTGAAAGGCGAGCACGTCGGTCGTGGAAGAAGGCGGCGCGGAGCTGCCCTTGTAGTCGAAGTGCACGCGGTCGGAGGCGCCGAGCCAGCGAAAGTCGTGCGCTTCGAGGTCCTTGCGCCACTGCGCGGGCTCTGCGACGTCGAGGGCGGTGCCGATCTCGTGGTTGCTTTCACCGGGCTTCGTCGCGAGCGGGACCCCGCAGCGTTTGCCCGCAGCCCAGCGCGAAACGAGGTACTGCTGCGCCACCGTTCGGAGCGCACTGTTCAGCGTCATGCGGCGAGAGGGGTTCGCGTCGAGCACGCGGAGGAGCTGATTGCGCGCCCCGGCTTCGAGGTACGGAAACACGTTGGGCGCCACGACGAGATTCGGTCGGGCAGGCAAGAGCACGAAGGCGTTCGGCTTGAGGCAACGCGCCTGTTCGATGATCTGCCGGCTGAGCTTCTCCACGCTCGCCGTGCTGCAGCTCTCCGCGGCCGCTTGCTGGACGCTCGCGTAGCGCTTGGGGGGCTTCGGCGGCGTATTTTTTGGCTCGTTGGGCTCGCCGTCGTCGGTCGCCTCGTAGAAGTCGGAAGGCCCGGCATCGCCGACTTCGAGCGGCGTGAGGGCGCTCGGCGGCGGGCTCGCCGTCGCGCTCGCGGCCGGGGGCGCAGGGAGCGCGACTGCCGGCGGTGCGGCGGACGGCGGGGGCAGGGGACTCGCGACGGCGCTCGCGGGCGGCGGCGTCTCGCTCGGTCGTTCCGTGTCCTTCAGGATCGAGACGACGCTCACCGCGATGACCGCACACGGAGCGAGGAACGCGAGCACCAGCACGACCGCGCGCCGCCGCGACTGCCATCCGCCGAGCGAGACGAGCAGCGCTGAACGGCGAGTCCGCGCGCCGGGCAGGCTCGCGGCGCGGCTCTTCGACGCGGGCGCGGCGCTCGGGGGAGGTGCCGCGCTCGGGGGAGGTGCCGCGCTCGGAGGGTCCGCGGGAGGTGCAGCGTCCGGAGGAGGAGCTGCACCGGGGGGTACCGGAGCTGGGTCGTCGCTGGCCGGGTCGCCCGCCATGGGGCGCGTCGGTACTCCGATCGGCCCGCGTGAGCAACGCGGACGTCGCGGCGCCTCTGCCAGCCCTTCGCCGTCAGAATCCTTCGTGAACGGTGTAGTCCCCGCGCCGGGTGTCGATCGCGAGGTAGCTGAAATTTCCTTCGCTGCAAGAGCCGCTGTTCAGGTAGAGGCGAGCGCCGTGCTCCGCGCGCGTCGCGAGGTGCGTGTGGCCCGTGACCATCACATCGACATCGCGCCGCTCCGCACGATGCATCCATGCGCGCTGGAACGTGCAGCGGGTCGAGTCGGGCGACACGCCGCCGCGCCATTGGTCGATGCTGCTCGCGATCCGGTAGATCGGGTCGAGCCGCAGCCGCCGCAGCCACCCGCCCGCCCACACTCCGAGCTCGGAGGCCTGCGGGCGGTGCGCGACCAGTTCGTCGCTCTGGTGGCCGTGCGTGAAGAGGAGTCGCACGCCGTCTGCGCGGAGGATGATCTCTTCCGGGATCCCGTCCGCGTCGCGGCTCACGATGTCGTGATTGCCGTGGACGTGCCGGTACTTCCTGCGGCGGAAGCGGCGGGTGAGCTCGGGGTGGGCTTCCTGGGCTGCCCGGAGCTCGGCTTTCGCCTGCCCGGGCAGCGTGCCCGTGAGCGTCTCCCAGATGTCACCGAGCAGCACGATCTGCTCGAAATTCCCCTCCAAAAAGTAGAGGAAGCGTAGAAACGCGGCGTCGTCGTGGCCGAAGCCGTCCGTGCGACCGCGTCGACCAAGGTGCAGGTCCGAGATGACTGCTAGTTGCATGATGCCTCGCTTGCGACGGGACCAGCCCGTCGCCATTCATGCTCGAGTGCATCTAAACCCCCCTTGTGACAGCGCGGTGTTGTCGGGGAAAGGGTTCGGAAACAAGCAACTCAGCGCGAGGTATCGGCCCCCACGCAGGGACTACTCAGGCAAGATTCGAACACGCCGTGCGGGTCGAGCTTCGCCTTGGCGGCAGCGAGCTCCGCGTAGTGCCGCCCGTGATGCACTTGCCATTCCGCCTCACCCATCTCGAATAGCCAGCCCGAAGCGTAGCGCTTGCCGCCAGCAGCGAGCACCAGGTCGTGCACACTGCGGAGCGCACCGAGCGCCGCCTCGCGGAGCGGCTCCGGCACGCCCACCGGCAAGATCGCGAAGCCCACGACGGGGTCGCCTTCCGGGAAGGCCATCGCCGGCGGATAACTCTTGCGCGGCAACAGGAAGATGCGGTGCCCATCCCCCAAAAACACCGGCAAACGCGCGAGTATCTGCGGGATCAGGTCGGTGGCGGCCGCGAGCGGCAACAGGCACTCGAACCAGGGGTGGAGCTGACTCCAGCCGCCGGTCTTGCGCATCATCTCGAAGCGCCCGTCGTAGCGGCTCGCGAACGCGAAGGTGTCGTCCTCTTCGACCCTGAGGAGCTTCGGCTCGCTCAGGTCTTCCAGGAGGTGCGACGGCGTGGGCGGGGTTGCCGGGCGGTCCACCTCGCACGACACGTGCAATCCGTACTGCCAGTGGACGAACGGCTCGCGCTTACCGCTCGGCGCGAGAGCGAGCCCTTGCATGCTGCCCGCGCAGAAGCCCTCCAGGTGGTGCACGTCGGGCCGAGCGGAGAGCCGCACCATGTCCCGCATGAGCTTCGTCGGGCTGTCGTGCAACAGGTAGAGCGTGCGCGTGCGCGCCTTGGCGGGCACGATCGCGAGCTCGGCTCGCACGATGACGCCCGCGCGCCCGAGCCCTCCGAGCACGGCGTTCCACACCTCGGGCGCTTCGCTCGGGCTCGTGACGACGAGCTCGCCCTGACCGGTCACGACCTCGAGCCGGACGACGTTGCCCGCGGCGACGCCGTGCCGGAAGCTGGTGCTGCCGAAGCCGCCGGCCGAGAGCGCGCCGCCCACGCTGATGTCGAGGTTCAACGGCATCACCGGGGGGCGAAAGCCGTGCGGAGCGAGCCGCGCCAGCACCTGACGCCACGTGGCGCCGGGCTCGACGGAAATCGTCCCGGCAGCCGTGTTCGGCTCGCCGATGGCAGCGAGCCCGCGCAAGTCGAGGCTCTTGCCGTGGCGCGGAACGGATTGGCCGCTCTGGCTCATGCCCTGGGCGCGCGGCGTGAGCTTCTCGCCGTTTGCGATGGCGGCGCGGACGGCGGTCTGAACCTCGAGCGCCGTGCGCGGAGTGATGACGCCCGTGACCGTGCCGCGCGCGAGCCCCCCGAAGTCACGGCTCGCGTCGTCGACCGGGGCGCTCATCCGACCGCCCGCAGCGCTTCTTGAGTCGCGCATTCGGCCATCCCGGCGTCGATGTCGTCACCGAGTCGTGCCATCGCCTCGAACGTCCGTGCCACGGCGCGAACCAGCTCGGGCATCGCTTCGGTCGGGACTTCGATCGCGGCGAGGCGGCTCTGGGAGTCGGCTTCGAACACGCCGTGGCTTTGCTCCACGAGCTGGTGCGAGCGCGCGAAGTAGCGGAGGCCTTGCGAGCGACCCAACCGATCCAGGTAGCCGATCACGCGTCCGAAGAATTCTGCGCCGATGGCTTCGAGCGCGAGCAGCACCGCCAGACGCGTCGCGTCGTGCGTCGCGCTCATGATTTCCGACATGATGCGGTAGCTGATGTCACGCGTGACGGCGTGCTCGGGCGAGAAGGTCCAGCCGAGGTCCCGCTCGACCCCGAGCGCCTCGAGATCACTCAAGAACCACAGCTCGTGGCCGCGATCCTCGGCCTCGTGCGTCACGGCGAGCTCCTTGAGCACGGGGTCGGCCGTGAGCGTTTGCCCGAGCCGCAGCATGTCTTGGAAGCACATCACGTAGAAGGTGAAGCGCGGGGCGAGCACCTGCATCTGCGCGACGCTCCCCTTGCCTTCGAGTCGCGCGAGGAGCGGGTGCATCCGCAACATCGCGGCCGACGACGCGATCAGATCCTCGACGAGGCTGAAGGACTGCGTGCCCGCGGTGCCGTGGCTGCCGAGCGCCCGCACGAACGAGTGAGCGAGGGCAGGCGGGGCGAGCGACGGATCCGGAGGCGGCGGAGCGAGCGACGGAGGGAACGCCGCCGGCAGCGTGGTGCGTCGCGGCGTCGAGATCGAGTGCGCTTCGGGCGCGAGGTAGGTCGTGACTCGCGTCCCGTCGGCCGCGGGCCGTACCGAAACGTAGGTCACGAGGCCGCGTCCCATTTCGAGCGGTCTCCCCGCCATGCCTTCCACTCCGGCGCGCAGCGCGTTCGCTTGCGGGCCGAGCAGCTCGGCGGCGCGCAGCACCGACTCCGCGTCGTTCGACACGTAGCAGCGCGTCGGCACGTGCACGGTGACCTCCGCCGCGTGGAGCGGCGAGCGAAACGCGTAGCAGGTGAGCAGCGGGCGCTCGTCGAAAGTGCCGGCAGAGCCGGTCAGCTCCTCGATCCAACGCGCAGCGAGACCCGGCCGGTAGCCGCTCTCGTGCCGCACGAGGGCGTCGATCTCGGTCGACGTCGCTTGCGGATGACCGACGTAAACCTTGACCCGAGCGTCGGGGCTCTTCGAAAGGTCGAGCGAGAGGTACAGGAGCTCGCTCGTCTCGCGGAGCTTCGGCTCGAGCTCGTTCCAGGCGTAGTCGGCGCCGATGCGCATCAGCGACTCGCGAACGATTTCGGGCGCGAGGCTCGCACCGACGATGCGCGGGTTCAGGTACACCTTGAAGGAGAGCGTCCCGTCGGGCTCGACGCCGCCGGCGTGCCACAGCGAGAAGCGAGCGGTGCAGCCCGAAGGGGGAACGTAGAGGGCCTTGATGCGCTCGAAGCGCTCGAGGCAGACGCCCGGCAGGCCGGCGAGCTCCTGAGTGAGGTCGAGGGCGGCTTGCCAGCCGGACTCGGCGTCGAACGGGGCGCGCTGCGCCTCCGCGAGCACCCTGAGGAGTGGACCCCCCTGCGTGAAGGCGACGGACAGCTCGAAGGGCGTGCCGTCGTCGGTGATGTCACTCCTGAAGTGCGGCGTGCCCGTGACGGGCCGGTCGTGCCACGACGCCGTGAGCAGCTCGAAGAGCCGCGTGGCCGCGGGCAGCTGGGCTTCGAGGCCGAGGCCTCGGACGAGTCCTTCGAGCTTTTTTTGCCCGACTTCGCGGTAGGTGGGCCCCTCGTTCGGCTTTACCAGCTTCAGCATGTCGGTCCTCCGAAAAAGTCTTCAAGTTCTGCGGGGCGCAGCCGTTCTGGTGAGACGAACGTGTGCCCGCGTTCAGGTGTGCGTTCCCCCCACTGAACGGGCCCTCGTCGGCTTCGTTAACCCCGAAACGCGCTTTATTTTGGGAATCGACCGTCGACCCCCACGGCACTTTCGGCGGACCAGAGCCTTGACGACCCCAGAGGCTGGCGGTAAGAGCGCCGGCCCATGAACCAGCACCCCGGCGTGATCGGCAGGAAGCTCGGAATGACCCAGATCTTCGGCGAGGACGGCACCGTCACCGCCTGCACGGTCGTCGAGGCAGCAAGCATCGTCATCGGCAAGCGCACCCTCGAGAAGGATGGCTACAGCGCGATCGTGCTCGGCATCGGCGAGCATCCCGAGAAGCGCAACTCGAAGGCCGAGCTCGGTGCCTTCAAGAAGGCGGGCGTCACTCCGAAGCAAAACGTGCGCGAGCTCCGTTGCTCGGCCGAGTACGCCGCCAGCGTCGAGGTGGGTCAGCCCCTCAAGCTCGAGAGCATGTTCGAGGAAGGGCAGCTCATCGACGTTCAGGGCGTGACGCGCGGACGCGGCTTCACCGGTGTCATGCGGCGCTACAACTTCAAGGGCTATCGCATGACGCACGGCACGCACGAGTACCGTCGCCACGGCGGCTCGATCGGCACGCGCATGACGCCGGGTCGCGTGAAGCTCGGCCAGAAGATGCCGGGGCAGTACGGCTCGGAGACGGTCAGCATGCTGAACCAGCGCGTCGCCAAGATCGTCGCTGACCAGAACCTGGTGCTCGTCGCCGGTGCGATTCCCGGCGCCCGGGGCAGCCTGGTCGTCGTGCGCGGCGCCATCAAGCGCAGCGGCGGCAAGAAGAAGGCGGCCTAAGCCGCGCTGGCTTTCGAGCGGCAGACCACCTGGGCTCTGCCGCTCGAGGGCGCTTCGGCGCCCGTATCAGGCGCCTGCGCAGTTACTCGCGGCGCTTCTTGAGGGAGCCCTTGTCGTCGAACTCGTCGGCGACATCGGGGTCGACGTCCTTCTTCGGCGCGTCGTCGTCGGCATCGCCCTCTTCGGCGTCGCCCTCCTCGGCGTCGCCCTCTTCGGCGTCCTCGTCGCGCTCCTCGTCCTCGTCGGCGTCCTCGTCGGGCGGCTCGCTTTCGCGAGCGGCTTCGTCTTCCTCTTCCGCTTCGTCGTCGTCAACGGACGCAGGTTCGGGCTTCTCGGTGCGTGGCGTCGAGCTGGCCTCGGCAGAGGCGCTGATGGCCGCCAGGGCTGCCGCGCGCTCACGCTTGCGCTTGTTCCGCTTGCGGCGTCGGCGGCGCGCCGCTTCCTCTTCTTCCTCCGCAAGGACCTCGTCGCCGCGCCCGCTGGGCCAACCCGCCGGGAGCTTCTTCTGGAACGCGAGGGCGAGCCCAATCAGACCAATCAGCACGCCGGGCAAGCTGAGCAGCTGGCCCATCGTGATCGGTAGGCCGAGCGGCATGCCGCCGTTGCCGGCGTACTCCTTGTAGAACTCGACGCCGAAGCGGCCCGAGAAGTAGAGCGCGAAGAACATCGAGATCAGCGCGCCGCGCGGCCGCTTCTCGCCCTTCATCTGCTTGTCGAAAAGGTAGAGGATGCCGAGGATCCCGAAGCCGAGCAGCATCTCGGCGATCTGGGTCGGGTAGCGCAACGGCCGTGGATCCAGGTGGGAATCCTCGCTGAAGCGCATGAAGCGGAAGCCCCAGGATTGATCGGGAACTTTCCGGCCCACGATCTCGGAGTTCAAGAGGTTCCCGAGCCGCACGAGACCCGCGCCGAGCGCCGCTGAGAACGAGAAGCGGTCGGCCCCCTCGAAGAACGGGATGCCGCGCCGCCTCGTGAACAGGAACATCGCGAAGATGAGGCCCATCACGGCGCCGTGGCTCGCGAGCCCCCCGGTCCAGATTTTGAAGATCCAGGCCGGATCCGCGAGCGCCTTCTCGTAGTCGTAGAAGAGCACGTGGCCGAGGCGGGCGCCGACGAGCACGCCGAGCACGCCGTAGACGATGAAGTCGCCTGCATCCTCCGCCGGGCCGCCGCCCCGCACGATCTGCCACTTGAGCAGCGAGTAGCCGCCGAGGAACACCCCGACGAAGAGCATGCTGTAGTAGCGAAGCTCGAGCCCGTGTTCCATCCACTTCCACGCGATGAACGCGAGCCCCGCGAAGAGGATCCCCGTCATGTTGTGGTCGCCGCCCTTGGTGCGCGCGCCTTGGAAGAAGCTGTAGAGCGCGATGGCGCCGGCCACGACGACGACGGCCGTCTGCGGCACCGAAACGAACACGGGATCGAGGTCCCAGTTGACGGAGGGCAAGCTCGACATGGGGCCCGGGACTACATCAAGACGTGCGCGTTGGCGAGGATCCCGGCAAAATAATGCCTATCTCGCGCAGCTCGGTGCGGGCGATCCGCGCCCAGCCCTGGTTGGCCCGCGGGCTTGCAGGGCTCGGATGCAAAATGGTTCCGATGCGCGGGGGCAGCCCGGCGAGCGCCTTTCTGGCGCGGGCCTCGGCGAACGCGCCGACGCCAATCACGTGCTGCGGGTCGAGCTCCGCGACGATCCGGCGCAAGGCGTGGTCGCAAGCCTCGAAGAGCAGCGCCTGCTCTGACTTCGGTAGCTTGTCGGGCGTGCGATTCTTTCCCGAGCTCTCGAGGAACGCGAGCGGACAGTAGTTCACGACGAAGAAGCGTTCGAAGAAGCGCTCCGGTTTCGTGAAGACCGAGCGCGCGAAGCTCCACAGGCGCGTGCCGCTCACCTCACTGCGCGGGCAATCGAAGCCGAGGATGGGTCGCGCGGGGTGCTGGTGCGCCGGCTGTTTCACCTTGGCGCTGATGCCGAGGAAGTCGCGGACGAGGGCCACGTCGCCGAACGGCACGCCGGTTTGCACCATGCCGAACGGTCCCGGGTTCATCCCCAGCAGGATCGCCTCCTTCTTCCCCTGGCCCCAACGCTCGAGGTACGCCGCGTGCGCGCTCCACGCGTAGTCGAGCGGATTGTAAACGTGAGTGACGGGCGCCGCGAAACGCAGTTTTCCCACGGCGCGGGCGAGCTCACGACTGATGCTGACGAGCGACACGGGGCGCTATTTCTCGCACGAGCCCTGCCGCGAGCGCGACTACCAAATCACTCGGCGTCCGGCATCCCATGCACGAGGCCGTCGGGGGCACGTGTCGCCCGCGCTGCGCTGCTCCCTCTGCTGTTTTCGAGATCGTCACTCGTGGGCATCGGGCTCGCCACGGCCGCTGGCTAGAGAGACCTTCCGTGCAAGCCCGATCAGGCGCACGGAAGGCCCGGCGGAACGCGGTCGTGTTCGGGGCGGTCTTTTCGCTCGCGAGCTGCGGGCCTGCGGGTCGCCCCCAGTCGGCCCCCGTCGCGGAGGTGCCCGCGGCCGCCGAAGCAGGTCCGATCGACACGACGGTGGTGTTCGTCACGATCGATGGGGCGCGCCGCGAGGAAGTGTTCGGTGGCGTCGATCGAGCGCTCGCCCAGAGCCATGGCCTTCGCCCGGCCGAAGCGCTCGATGCTCGCGCGCTCGTGCCGAATCTGAGTGCGCTCCGGGCCGACTCCGGCGCTGCGTTCGGCGCCTCGGCGCTCGGCGGCGAGATACGCGCCTCGGGGCCGAACTTCGTCAGCTTGCCGGGCTACACCGAGCTTTTCACGGGCCGAGGGCCGAGCAGCTGCGCCGACAACTCGTGCGGGGCCGTCAGCGAGCCCACGCTGGTCGACGACATTTCGGCGCGTTTCGGTTGCTTGCCCGCGGCGGCGGCCGTCGTCACGTCGTGGCCCGACATCGGTCGTGTGGCGGCGACGCGACCCGACTGCACGACGATGTCGAGCGGACGACACGGGGGCTTTCACCTCGAGCGCTTTCGCGCGACGGCAAGGGACGCCGAGCGGTTCGACGCGGACAGTCGCGCCGATCCGTTTCCCGGCCACGGCGATTTTCGCCCCGACCACCTCACCGGTGCCCGAGCACTCGACTACCTCGAGCGCCACGAACCGCGCTTCCTGTTCGTGGGGCTGGGTGAGACCGACGAGTACGCGCATCGAGACGACTACCGTGGCTACCTTGCCGCGCTGACGGAGGCGGATCGCTGGGTCGGAGCGCTCGCGCGCTCGCTGGGGCGGCTTGCCGAGCGCGGTCGCCGCACGGCGCTGTTCGTGACGGCCGACCACGGGCGCGCCAGGGGCTTCACGGAGCACGGCGCCGCCTACCCCGAGTCAGCCGACGTGTGGCTGGTGGCAGCCGGCAGCGAGATCGCCCCGCGCGCGTTTTCGACGGGCGAACGCTCGCGGCGCTTGGCCGATCTGACGCCGACCGCGCGCCACCTGCTCGGTTTGGCGCCGGATCACTCGGAGCGCGCCGGCACGGCTCTGCTCGAAATCCTCGGCGACGTGCGGCGGTAGCCCCACCACGCCCCGACGTGAGCATCGAGGACGACGCCGGTGCCGCCGAATAGCGCGGGACCGCGGTCGAGCTCGCTTCGGACCAGGAAGTAGTCGTAGTCGTCGAGCTCGCTCCGGCGAAAGAGGTCGGGGCGCCACTCGGCGGCGCCCTGCATCGTGGCGTGCACGTCGGGGCGCAGCCGCACGACCGAGATCGGGTACATCGCGAAGGAGTAGCCCTGGGTGCCGCCCTTCTCGACGTAGTAGTAGGCGGAGTAGTGGAGGTAGGCCGGGACGCCGGGGAACGCGCGTGAGCCCCGGTCGAACACGAGCGGTCGCATGGCGAGCCCGGCGGGGAGCTTCGCTTCGAGAGCGTGAAAGGCAGCGGCTTCCCGATTGAAGGCGACGAGCCGCACGCCGAACACGACCGCCCAAACCAGCGCGGTCGCGGCGATGCCCGCGCGGAGGAGCGTTCGCTCCGTGGCCGCTCGTGACGGCTGCGGCTCGATCGCGAGCAACGTGAGGGGCAGGAGGAAACACGGCAGTCGCGTGTGCAGGAGCACGACCCCACGAAACATGGCCGGGAAGAAGAGGAACGCGAGCAAGAGGAAAGCGAGCGGCAACAGGCGCTCCGGCGCGCGCGCGAGCCTGCCCCGGAGCGCCCAGGCCGTGACGGCGAGCACGGCGAGCCCGAGACCCACGGCGAAATGGTCTGCTGCGCCCATCCCCACCAGCAGCGCCGGGAGGTCGACGATGCGGAGCGGCGTGAGCTCGAAGCTGTCCGCGCCGATGCGCTGCGAGACGGGGCCGGGCGCGAGCCACACGAAAACCAGGACGACC
>Ga0070682_100001378_pt1 | contig 13713 bp, 10 predicted proteins | sample KBSC63LmetaG_FD_64668 | JGI IMG/M metagenome (GOLD analysis project Ga0070682, IMG submission 64668) | Corn rhizosphere microbial communities from Kellogg Biological Station, Michigan, USA - KBS C6-3L metaG | ecosystem: Host-associated > Plants > Roots > Rhizosphere | place: USA: Michigan... | reverse complement strand
ACACCTCGCCGGCCCCGCAAAGAGAAAACCCTCCCAACCTAGCCCTTCTTCCTCGCCCAATTATTTCGTCGCTGCACCTTTCGCGCACGACTGCGTTGACCCCTGAGTGAATTCAAACATGCAAGCGTTGCGGCAGAAGGGGTCCGCGCACGCGTGAGCGCCCCGACCAACGCTCCCGCGCTCCACTAGCGGCGGACATCGCTCTCGTCGGCCCATCGCGTGCCGCGTCGCGCTGTCGCTCCGCCTCCGCCAGCTCGGTGCAAGCCTCCACGCAGCGCGCGCGGAGCCTCAGCGTTTCGCGACCAACCGCGTCGGCAGCAACCTGCTGTCGCTCACGATGCTGCGTTTCGCGCGCGCGCGCGTCGTCCCGCTGCGGCCTGCTTTCGGGAATTCCGCGGCGCGCGCGCGCATGCCGGCGAGGGAGAAGGTGACGACGTGCTCGGCGAAGCGCTCGCGGTCAGCACGCGTCTCGAGGCGCATCAGGGCGAAGACCGGCGCTGCGAGCGGCATGAGGCACTGCGCGTGAATCGAGAGGACGCATTCGGAGACGAGCTTGGGGTTCGCCGCGGCCCCGAGCACGCCTTTGACGATCTCGCCGAGGAAGCGCCAGCGCGGCGCGAGCACCTCTTCGATGAGGCGGTCGCGCATGCCGGAGGGCTCCGAGAGCTCGCGCCGGAAAAGCTCGCGGATTTGCTGCGCGGCGCGCCCGATCGCCGGATTTTCGACGAGCACGAGGTAGCTCTTGGCGTAGTGGAGAAGCTTCTCCTCGGGCGACGCCCCGCGCGCCACGTTCCGTGACGTCGCGTCGAACTCCTTCACCGATGCGAGCGCGCGCTCGACGACCTCCCGGTAGAGCCCGTGCTTGTCGCCGAAGTGGTAGTTCACCGCCGCGACGTTCGCCGAAGCCGCTTGGCAGATGTCGCGCACGGTGACGCGCCGGAAGCCCTGCTCGGCGAACAGCGCAGCCGCGGCCGTGACCAGACGCTCGCGCGTCGCCGCTTCGCGTGCGCCGGCCGACCCGTTCCGAGCTTTCGCGCGCGGCGTGCTCACAGGGTCCTCTTGAACAGCAGCGTCGCCGCACCCAGGGTGAAAAGCGCGAAAACCGCGAGAAATACGAGATCGAAGCTCGTCGCGGCGAGGCTCGTGTTCTTGAGCAGCAGGCATTTGAGCGCGTGCACCGCGTACGTGAACGGGTCGATCTTGGCGAGCACGCGCATCCACGGCGGGAACGCTTGCTGCGGGTAGACGGCACCGCTCGGGAAGTAGAGCAGCGTGTTCATCACGCCGAAGAGCGCACGGGGCAGCAGTGGATCGCTCATGCGCACCATGATCAGGAACATCATGCTGACGAGCGCGGTCGAGGTGAGCACGATCACCAGAAACAAGCGCAAGAGGCGCATCGGCTCGAAGGCGTCCGGAACGCCGGCGATGAGCGAGCCGAGCGTCATCAAGACCGTGCCGGAGAGCACCGCCTTGATGGCGCCCGACAGGTTGAAGCCCAAAATCAGCTCGAAACGCGTGATCGGCGTCACGAGGTAGCCCTCGTGCAGCCCGCGCGCCTTGTCGTCCATGAAGATGATGCCGCCGCCGATCATCACCATCATGAAGATCGACATCACGATCGAGCCCGGCAACAGGTACTGGATGTACGGGACGTACGGATAGACCTCGACCACGTCGAGCGAGGGCGACGGCGGGATGCGTCTGAGATCGAGCTTCACCGGCGGGAGGCTCGCCACGATGCCGCTCAGGCTCGCCGTGAGCGAGACCGCGACGAAGTTGTCGGTGTTGTCCTCGATCAGCGCGAGGCGCGGGTCGTCGTGCGCGAGCACGCGCCGCGAGAAGCCGTCCGGAATCGTCAAGACGCCGTTCACGCGCCCCTCGCGCAGATCCTCGACGGCGGCGCCGACATCCGCGTAGCGCACCGTGTCGAACGTCTGCGCTCCGGCGCTCACCGCGCCGGCGAGCTCCTGCACGCGCAGGGCCGCGAGCCCGCGATCCTGATCGACGACGGCGAGCGTCAGGTGCTTCACGTTCCCGCCGAACGCGTAGCCCAAGATCACGAGCTGCACGATCGGCAGCATCAGCGACATCACGATCAACACCGGGCTCCGGCGAAACCGCCGGAGCTCGCGTTCGATGATGGCCCATGCGCGTTGCATTCGTGCTCCTCGCTCAGCGGCGGTGCATGAGGCGCTCGGCCGCCGGCTGCTGTTGCAGCGCGTCGCGCAGCTGCCGACCGGTGAAGTGCACGAACACGTCGTCGAGCGTCGTCGCGCTCACGGAAAGCGACTGCACCTGCACGCCCGCCCCCGCTGCGAGCTCGAGCACGGCCATCGTCGTCGTGGGTCCGGCGTTCGTCGCAATGCGCGCAATCCGGTCGTCGCCCGAAACGCCGTCCACCGCGGGCAACGTCGCGAGGCGCCCGAGCCAGCCGGACGGCGGGTCCCCAAAGCCGACCTCGAGCGTCGCCTTCGAGGAAACCGCCGATTTGAGCCGCAGCGGCGTGTCGAGCGCCTTGAGCGTGCCGTGGTCGACGATCGCGATCCGATCGCAGAGCTTGTCGGCCTCGTCCATGTAGTGCGTCGTGAGCAGCACCGTGAGGTCGCGCTCGGCCTTGATCTTCTTCAGCATTTCCCACACGGCCGTGCGCGACACCGGATCGAGACCGGTCGTCGGCTCGTCCAAAAAGAAGATGCTCGGCTCGTGCACGAGGCCGCGCGCGATTTCGACGCGCCGCCGCATGCCGCCCGAGAGATTCTTGACGGGCTTGTCCGCCCAAGCCGTGAGCTCGACCGCGGCCAAGAGCTCCGCGATGAGCGTCTTCCGGCGCGCGCGCGGCACACCGTAGAGCTTCGAGAAGATGAGCAGGTTCTCCTCGGCGCTGAGCTCGAGATCGCTCGTCATCGCTTGCGGAATCACGCCGATCACACGCCGCACGCCGTCCGGATCCTTCCGCACGTCGAAGCCTCCGACGAGGGCCGTGCCCTCGGTCGGCGGGACGAGCGTCGTGAGCATGCGGATCAACGTCGATTTGCCGGCACCGTTCGGGCCGAGCATCCCGAAGATCTCGCCCTTTTTCACCGAGAACGAGACCTGGTCGACCGCGGTGAACGTCCCGAAGCGCTTGGTGATGGCGCGTACGTCGATGGCATCCATCGGGGTCACGCTCCCGTGGCGAGCGTGACGTACGCCGTCATCCCGACCGCGAGCCGGCGGTCGCGATTGTCGACGCGCAGGCGGATCTCGAACGTCTTGATGTCGCGCTTGGTGCGACTCACGTCACGCTGCGTCGCAAAGCCGGCATCGACGCGGCGCAGGAACACCTTGCCGCGGCGCGTTTCCCCCGACGGGAACCGCACGTCGAGCTCGTCGCCGATGCGCAAGCGCGACGCGTACGTCTCCTCGACGTCGACGCGTACCCAGAGATCGTTCGGGTCGAGCAGCGTGACGATCGGTTGCGCCGCACTCACGACCTCGCCTGCCCGTGCCGCGCGCACGTCGACGATGCCGTCGATCGGCGCGTGGATCTCGGCGTAGCCGAGGCGCACGTCCGCTTTCGCGGACTGCGCTTCCGCGGCCGCCTCCTGCTGCTTGATCGACGAGAGCGCGCTGCGCCGCGCGCTCACCTGCTCGGCATTGGCGCGGGCGAGGCCGACCGCGGCACGTTGCGCGTCGATCTGCTTCGCGACGGCGGCGAGGCGCGCCTCGGCGACGGCGAACTCCGTCTCGGCCTGCTCGAGCTCGCGCTGCGTGAGGGCGCCGCTCGCAATCAGCGAGCGGGTACGCCCGAGGTTCGAGCGCGCGTTCTGGACGTTGGCCTGCGCCTCGGCGTGCTGGGCCTCCACGGCGGCGAGCGTCGCCTGGGCCTGGCGGATCTGCTGGCCGGTCTGGAGCTCCTCGTACCGGAGGGAGGCTTGCGTTTGCTCGATCTGGCCCGAGAAACCCTCGGCGCTGTGCTTGAAGAAATCACTCTCCGCCGCGAGCTCCGCGGGCGACAGCACCGCCAGAAGGTCGCCGGATTTCACGCTGTCGCCCTCTTTGACGAGGAGCTTCTCGATGCGCGCCGTCACGAGCGGGCTCACGATCACGTCGTCGGTCGTGACGAGCCCGGTCAAGGTCAGCGTCTTGGGCGGCGCCGTCGCCGCGCGGTACGCGAAAACGCCCCCCGTGACGAGCAGAGCCACCACGATCAGGGCGCGGGGCGAGCGCTTCGGCTTGGTTTCAGGCATGGGTCAAACGCCTGTATAAAACAGGTGTTTGAATCGTCAAGGGAGGCCTAGTTCTCGGCCTCGCCGTCGCCGTCGCCGTCCCCCCCGCCGTGCTCCCCCGCTCTGACACCCCCCGGGAGCGGCGCTCAGGCGTCGAGCACGGCGGTGTCTTCGAGCGTCGCGACTTCGCCGGCCTCGATGGCATCGGCGCGGTCGAGGGCGTCATCGCTCTCGTCCTCGTCTTCCTCGACCTCGCGGTAAGCCGGACCCTTGATGTCCTGCTTGGAGAGGCGCGGCAGGCGGCGCTTGCCGACGGGGCCCTCGTCGACGAAGTCGCGGAGGAAGCTCATGTCACGGAGCGCCTCGAGCTTGGCGAGGGCTTTCACTTCGACCTGGCGGATGCGCTCGCGCGTGAGGTTCATGATGGCTCCGACGTCCTCGAGCGTGGTACCGCCGCGGTCGGCCACGTCGAGCGCGCACGACTCGCCGAGGTCCCATACCTCGAGATCGGGGAAATTGAGCTTGATCGCGCCCGTGCGGGCCGACACGTCGATGTAGAGGTGATGCTTGCACGAGACGAACGGGCAGGGCCGCGGCCCGTTCTCGCACTCCTCGCGCGTGCGCGGCTTCTCGTAGTCGCTCTCGGGGTAGAGCAAGCGGCCGATCTCGAGCTCGCGCTTGGTCATGCGCTTCACGCTGATCGTGCGCGCGCGCACGTCGCGCTTGCGGCGCGAGCGGCGCTGCTCGCGCGTGATGGCCGGCTCGGTATCGAGCGCCGTCGCACCCTCCGTGGCGAGGCTTTCGCCGGAAGAGATCGGAATGATCGTCGTGTCGCGCTCGTCGTTGTTCATGGGACTGCCTCCGCTGAGAAAAACCGCGTTTTGCCCGCACGATCCCCGCGCTCAGCGGACAGTCCACCGCTGAGCCGGCATCGCCTCGTTCGCGCCGTGCTGCCCCGGGTCCTCCGTCGCCGGCGACGGGCCTGCCGTCGTCGCGCGATTATTGGGGGATTGGTGGGGTATTTGGGCTCGAATCGGATCGCTACGTTTCGGGCGGCGATCCGCGACCTAGAGAGAGCACGCTCTCAGGAGGCCGTGAGTTTTTCCATCTTCGTACCTTTGCCTAGCTTCTCTTCGATGGCCTCGAGACGGGCCACCAGATCCCTACTCATGGCGCGCGCGCCGACCACGTCGCGCTGCACCGCCGCCCCTTTGTCGAGCCGCTGCTCGCGCAGCACGCTCTCGAGCTTCTCGAAGATCTCGCTCAGCGTGCGCTCGAGCTCCGCCATGTCGTTGCGAATGAACAAGAACTCGCGCGCGATGCGCTCGATGGTCATGTCCTCGGCCATCATGCGTTTGATCGTGACGATCTGCCGCACGACGTTGACGGGGTAGACCCCTTGCGAGCCCTGGTGCTTGCCCTTGCGCCCCACGCGGACGCTGCGCGGCAAGAGCCCGAGCTGCACGTACTTCCGGAGCGTCGCCTCGCTCAACGGGATATTGTGGCGAGCGAACAGATCGAGGATCTCGACGGAAGTCAGGCCGCCGGGGCTCTGCTTCTCGATTGCGCTCAAGGTCCGCTCGTCCATTTCGCTCGTCCATGCCCTGGTGCCCGGCGCCCCGTCCGGGACCCGCGAGCAGTGGCGAATATATTCCACTCAATGGATCGACCAAAGCGGATGCCGCGGAAAATTTGCACTATTCCCGCTACAGCTCCATGGACGCTGCCCCCGGCTCCGGCTAGGACATTGTTCGTCATGTCCGACAGAATGTCCATGGAGCTGATTTGTCGTCCATGGCTCCGGGCGGCGCGCCGGCCGGGCGTCCCCATTGTGACGGAACAACCGCGGCCCTAGGCTCTCTCCGTGTCGGCCGTCTTGTACCGCGATGTGACGGCGAGCGGTGTGCGCGTGCGGGTCGCGGAGTCCGGGAGCGGCCCGACGCTCTTGCTCTTGCACGGTCTCTTTCTGGACAACTCGACCTGGACGGGCCTCAGGGCGGCGCTCTCCGCACGACACCGCGTGGTGGCTCCCGATCTCCCCGGCTTCGGCGCGAGCGAGAAGCCGCACCCGAGCCGCTTCGCCTACACCGTCGAGTCGTGCGCCGAGGTGATCGCGGATCTCTACGCCGGGCTCGAGCTCGGTCGCGCGACGCTCGTCGGGCACTGCTGGGGCGGCGCCGTCGCCGTCACGCTCGCCGCGCGCCACCCCGAGCTCGTGTCGGAGCTCGTGCTGATCGACGCGCTGATGGAGCCGCCGCGCCTCGGTGCCTACGGCTGGCTCGGCCTCGCGCCCATCATCGGCGGCGTCGTGCTCCGCCAGCTCTGGAACAAGGCCGTCTTTTCCGCGTTCTTTCGCGAGCAAATCCTGAGCGCGCCGGGCAGCGTCAAACAGGCCACGATCGACGCTTATTACGCGGCTTTCAACGAGCCGGCCGCGCGCACGAGCGTGCACGAAACCTTGCGCCGCGGCCTCGACGTGAGACCGCTCGCGGCGCGCGCGACGAGCCTGCGCCTGCCCACGCTCGTCGCGTGGGGCGGCGCGGACCGCGTCATCCCCGTCGACGTCGGGCGGCGCCTCGCGCGCTCGATCGAGGACGCGCGCTTCGAGCTGCTCGACGCCGGACACGCGCCGCAAGAAGAGCGCCCCGAAGAGCTCGCCAGCGTCGTGACGCGCTTCCTCGTCGAGCGAGGCTAGTCACCGCCGAGCGCGTGTCGAGCGGAGCCGTCACCGCTAAGCGCGTATCGAAGCGCATCGGGATGCGCGCGTCAGCGCGCCCCCATTTGTTTTCCTGACCCCGCGAGGACGTCTACCGTCCGGGCCATGCTCGCTCGCTTCGCTACCGCGCTCGCGCTCGCCGGATGCGCCTCCGCCATGCCGGCTCCTTCGACGCCCGCACCGGCGGCGCCTGTCGTTTCGAGCGCCCGCGACGCAGCGCTGCCGGTCGTCCGCCGACCGCATCGCATGGCGCGACTGTCGCCCCCGTTCTTCGACTCGAGCTCGGTGCGCCACGTGAGCGCGGGCGAGCCGGACGCGACCCTGGCTTCAGCGAACGACCGCGAGTCTCCGTAAGCGCGGAGCGGGTCGGGTCAGTCGACGGGGAACGACGCCGTCGCGGCCGGGGCCGGGGCCGGCTTCGGCGCTTCCGGAGCGGGCTTCGACGCGGAAGCGGGCTTGGACGCCGCGGCGGGAGAAGCCGGCTTGGCCACGGGCTTCGCCGCCGCCACGGGCTTCGCGACGGGCGCGGGCTTCGCCACCACTGCGGGCTTGGGCGCGACGGGCAACGGTGCGGGCTTGGCAGTGACCGCGGGCGTCGCCGTCTTGGCAACGGTCGGGGCCGGCGCCGCGGCGGGCGCCTTCAGCGGCGGCTCGAGAACCTTCGCGCTCGGTTCCGGCGCCTTGGCGACCGGCTCCGAGGAGGTCATGACCGCGGTGGGAGGACCTGCGGGCGCCGTTGCGGCGCTCGGTGCCTCGGCAGCGGCGCTCGTCGGCGGCTCCGGCGCTGCCGGCGGCGGCTCGACGACGGCGGGCGGTGGCGGGATCACGGCAGCCGTCGGTGGCTCCTTCGTGACGACCGGCTCGGCCGTGAGCGCAGGCGGAGCGGGCGGTTCCGCGGCGCGCGTCGCGTCTTCGTGCACCGGCGGGGGGAAGAAGCGCTTGGCGACGAACCCCATGATCGGAATCGCGATGCCGAAGCCCATCACCATCACGACCACGCGAATGAACCCCGCGCGCCGCTCTTCCTGCTGCGGCGTGCGGATGCTGACGCCGCGCTGTCGCAGATCCTGCTCGACGACCTCGGGCGGCGGCGGAGGCGGGCGGTGTGACGGGCCGCCCTCGTACTCGCCGGCATCGCCGATCTTGAAGAAGTGATCTTCCGAGGAGCCGAGCTTCTCGCGACCCGTCGAAGAGAGGTCTCGGGAGCGTCCCGAGGACGGCGGCGGGTCGTTGTGAGGAGAAGAAGATGACATCGTTTTGTGGATCTGCTGCTGCGCAGCCGCGGGGGACGCCGTTTCAGCGGGGGTTGGGCTCGGGGGAGCGGAGTCGCGCGCGTCCGACGGGAGCGCCATACCCGCGGCCGGGGAAGTCTCGATGCGCACCGTCCCGCCCGGTCCGTCGATGCGCCGCTGGGCGGCGGGCTCACGCACCGTGGGGCGAAGCTCACTCGGAGCAGCGGGCGGTGGGTCGTTGCGCACGGGCGGCGGCGCGACGGGCAACGGCTCCGGCAGCGGCTCGGGCTCGTCCTCGCGGCGCTGCGCCGGGAAGGGGATCACCTTGCCTTCGAGCGACGCCCCCGTGTCGGCGCGCGCCTCGGGCGTGTCGCGCGTCGTGCTGATGGTCTGGCTCATCCCCTCGGGATGAGCGAGCGCGGCCTCGGCGGCGCCCGGACCCAAGCCGAATTGCGTACGGGGGCGTGCGGGCGCTTCGGCGCGACCCTCGGGTGCCACGGTCGCCGCCGGGTCGTCCATCGGGGGCATCACGACGAGCGGGTGCACGCCGTGGTCGGCGCCCGCAGGCGCGCCGTTGCCCATGTGCACGCGCGCCGCATACGCCTCGCTCGGCGCGAAAGGCTCGAGCGCAGGCGCCGAAGGCCGCCACGAGCCGGGCGGGCTCGGCGCGGACGCCGGGAGCGAGCCCGAAGGCGCGACGGCCGTCACCATGTCTCCGGTCGTGCGCCCGTGGGTCGAGTCGGGCACGACCTCGTCGCCCGACGCGCGCTCGGGCCGCACGCTCGCTTCGACCTCGGAGTTCGGCACGACGTCGTCGTCCGGCGTGCGCTGCGAAACGATCAGCAAGCCTTCGAAGAAGAGCTTCGAGACCGTCGAGAGCGTCGAGAGATCCTCGAACGGCGACTCGTCGATCACGTCGAGCAACGTCCGGCGCCCGTCGAAGAGCCGCAGGATCGCGTTGAGCTCGTCCGGCACCTCGTTCAGGCGCTCGACGAGCTGCTCGTGATCGACCTCGAAAATCGTCTCGAGCGGCGGCAGCTGCTCGAGCTGGCGCCCCCATTCGTCCACGCGCCGCATGCCCTCCATCAACAGGCCCTGCGTCGACGTGGGGATGATGTCCTCGTTCTGCACGGCGCAGAACTCGACCTCGAAGTCGCCGGAGTTGGTGATGAGCGCGCGGTACACCGCCTCCTCCCCGCGCAGCCGGCCGAGATCGGCGTCGACGACCTTGCCGTCACGGAAGAAGATCTTCGCCTCGCGGCGGTGGTCGGAGACGCGCGCGACGCCGCTCTTCCGGCTCACCTCGAACGTCTGCAGGAGGTCGACGACGCCCATGTCCTCGAGCGAGCCCGAGAAGCGCGTGCGCCGGCTGACGGGGACGCTCGTCGCCATCGAGTCGTGCGTGCGCCGCGCGAGCAAGAGGTTCACGCGTGCGATGAGCTCGCGCACGAAGATCGGCTTCGTGAGGTAATCCTCGACGCCGAGCTCGAGGCCGCGGATCTTGTCCTCGATCGAGCGCTGCCCGGTGAGGAACACGACCGGAATCGTCGCGAGCTCCGGCCGCTCCTTCAGCCGTCGCACGAGCTCGTAGCCGTCGAGCCGCGGCAGGCGCGTGTCGCTGAGGATGAGATCGGGCGTCGAGAGCTCGACCTTCGTGAGCGCATCGGCGCCGTCACCCGCGGTGGTGACGCTGAAGCCCGCCTTTTTGAGGCTGACCTCGAGCACCCGCAGGCTTTGCGGGTCTGGTTCCACCAAAAGGAGCTGTTTCTTGGCCACGGATACTGCCCGCTCGCGCCCTAACCAGAGAGCGTATTGCTACCACAAGGTGTCGGAAGGACTAGGATTGGCTCAGGGAACGGCCGCACTCCGCGCAGAACCGCGCGGTGGCGGGGTTCGTGGCGCCGCACGCTCCACAGCGCGCGGGGCTCGGGCTCGCCGCGGCGGGAGCGCCCGGAGCCGCGGCGGCGCCGGGTGCAGGCGGGGCGGGATACCCCTGGGGAAAACCTCCCTGAGGCGGATAACCGGGGGGCGCGTAGCCGGGATAGCCCTGCGGCGGGTAGCCCGGGGGCGGACCGTAGCCCGGGGGCGGACCGTAGCCCGGGGGCGGACCGTAACCGCCGGGCGGCGGGTAACCGTACGGCATCGGCATACGCGCACCCGCGGCCATGCCGGCACCGAGCCCGAGCCCGCCGGTCATCGCCGCACCCGCGGCTCCCGCCGCGGCCGCTTCGCCGCCCTGGGCCATCCCCTGCCCGAGCCCCATCGTCGCCTCGGCGGCCGCGTATTGCTGGTAACGCCCCATATCGAGCTGGTTCATGTAGCGCGCGCGGTTCGCGAAATCCTGATCGAGCTGGTACTGGCGCTGCGCGGCCTCCGCCTCCGCCTGCTTGATCCGCCGCTGCGCGGATTTCGCATCGACGTTCGCCTGGACGATCTGATCCTGCATGCCGTCGATGCGGTTCTGATCCTCTTCGGACAGGTTGATGTTGAGCTTCGCGACCTCGAGCACCTGCACGCCGATGTTCGCGAGATCGGGACAGCTTTGCACCATGGCGCGGGCCACGTCGGGCCCGCACTGGCCGAGGTCGAGCAGGCTCAGCTCCCCGGCCTTGAGCATGCGCGTGAGCGTCGAGCGCAGCCCCATGAACAGCATGTCCTGAATCCAACGCGGCGAGTCGTTCGGATCGCCGCTCGCCTGCCCGCGGAACCAAACCAAAAACCTGAGCGGATCGACCACACGGTACGAGAAGGTGCCGAAGGCGCGCGGCGTCACGCGGATCTCGAGCTCCGGATCCCGCATCGAGCCGATCGTGTCGCCGAACCCCTGATTGTAGAGGGGCCGCGTGAGCACGAAGAAGATCTCGCTGATGAAGACGTTACCGCCCGTGAACTTGTCGACGAGCGTGTTGAGGAACGGGTAGTTCTGCGTCTGCAGCGTGTGACGCCCCGGCGGCAGCGTCGCCACGGGGTTACCGTCGCGGAAGAACACCGCGCACTCGTCCGCGTCGATCGTGAGCTGGCTCCAGAACGGGAACGTCTGGTCCGGATGCTTGAAGACGACCTTGTCCTTCTGCGCGTCCGGACGCGCAATCATCATGCGCTGCACGCCGCCCTTGACGAAATCGACGATGCCCATGGTCCTTGAGAAGTAGGCCGTAACGGCCTTTCGGGCAAGGGTCAGTCGACGCGCGGCGTCCCGCTTCTTATACTGAGGGACGGTGGTTCAATCGGACATCGACCTCGCCCTCTTGCCGGTGCCGGCACAGAAGGCGCTCGCAGCGGAGGCGCCCGCACCGCTCCGCACGATGGCCGCGCGCGGCGTGCTCCCCGGACTCAAGCCGGGCGACATCGTGACCGTCGTCGCGGTGCTCGCGGCGAGCGACGACGCGACGCTCGCCGCCACCGCCCGCACCACGCTCGAGAAATTGCCGCCGCCGATGCTCACCGGCGCGCTCGCCGCGGATCTGCCCGGCTCCGTCATCGAGCGCCTGGTCGAAGCGCGCCCGCGCGAGCTCGAGGTCATCCTCGCCGTGCTGCGCATGCCGCGCGTCACGACCGCGGCGCTCGAGGTGCTCGCGCAGAGCGCCGACGAGCAGGCGGGCGAGATGATCGCGACGAACGAAGAGCTGATGCTCCGTCACCCGACCGTGATCGAGAAGCTCTACCTCAACAAGGCGGTGCGCATGTCGACCGCCGACCGTCTCATCGAGCTCGCGGTGCGCAACAACATCGAGCTCTCGATCCCGGCGTTCAAGGAAGCGTCGCTCGCGATCATGAACGAGCTCATTCCGGAGCCTTCCGAAGAGCCCACGTTCGACGACGTCCAGTTCAAGCAGGTCGAAGCGCTCGCCCAGCAAGTCACGCTCGCCGAGAACGAAGACACGCACGAGGTCGACGAGGAGGGCGAGGAGAAGGTGAAGCAAGCCGTGCTCCCCCTCCATCTCGAGCTCGCGAACTCGACCGTCAGCCAAAAGATCCGGCGCGCCACGCTCGGCACCGCGGCCGAGCGCCTCATCCTCGTCCGCGACCCGAACCGCCTCGTCTCCGCCGCCGCCGCCAAGAGCCCCGCCCTCAAAGAGAACGAGGCCTGCCAAATCTCCGCGAGCCGCGCCGTCTCCGACGAGGTCCTGCGCATCATCGCGCAGAACCGTGATCTCGTCCGCAGCTACCAGGTGAAGATCAACCTCGTCACGAACCCGCGCACTCCCCTCACCTTCGCGAGCCGCCTCGTCCAATACCTCCGCGACTCCGACCTCCGCAGCCTGAGCCGCAGCAAAAACGTCAGCGCCGCCGTGCAACAGCTCGTCCAGCAGCAGCTCTCGCGCAAGCAAAAGGCCGGCTAGGCGCGCGAGCGCGCGCGGATCCGGCCACGCGCCAATTCAGCCGGTTCTTGCTTGGGGCCACCGGTTCGCTCCGTGCGGCAGAGGCTGAAAAGCGCTCCGTGCGCCCATCGAACGCTCGCGCGGCGTCGTCGAGCAAGCCGTCAGTCGTCGTGCGCTCTCCATCGTGAACATAGCCGGCAAGCCCGCGAGACGGCGCCGTGCACGCGCACGGGGCGGAGCGCCGCCGCTCGTCGCGAACGCCGCGTGAGCGCGGCTGCCACGCGGGCTCCGCGCGTTCGGTCGGCCCGGCAATGCTTTTCAGCCTGCGCCGCACCCTGCGAGCAGGTGGCAAAAAAATCGAGCGGGCGATGCTATTCGTCGTGGACGACGATGCCGGTGCCGCGGGAGCGGTCTTTCTTTTCGCGGGCGGCGAGGCGGGCGGCGCGGACTTCGGCGGCTTGTTTGACCTTTTCGGGGTCGACGACGAAGGGGGAGATGCGCTCGGTGCGCTCGAGCTCGGCCTTGTATTTGGCGGCTTCGAATTTGGTCTTGAAGGGGCCGATGCGGACGCGGTGCCAGATGCCGCGCTCGGGGACGTTGGCGGCGAGGCGGTAGGCGCGGTGGCCGCGGCGGCGGAGGTCTTCGACGAGGCGGTCAGCGTCGGCTTGGTCTTTGAAGCTCGCGACCTGGAGCTGGAAGCCGCCGTCCATGCCGGGCGGGGAGAGCTCGCCGCCCGCGGGGAGCTTGGCCTTGTCGGCGGCGAGCGCCGTGAGGCCGTCCTTTGGGTCGGTCGTGACGGGGGTTGCGCCGAGCATGTCGCCGACCGGGAGCGGCACGACCGGCAGGCGATCGGCGGCGGGGGGCGGGAGAGCGGCAGCGGCTGAAGCGTCGGCGGGCGGCGCGACGAGGCGGCCGTGCTCGTCACGGACGGCGGCGAGCGCCGTGGTCGGCTTGTCGCCGTCGCTCAGGATGCCGGGGAAGGAGACTTCACGGGTCTCGAGCTTGTCGGCCGAGGGCGCGGCGTTCTTCTGCGCCTGGACGAGTGCGGCCAGCGGATCTTGCGTCGTGTGCTGGACGGCGCCGCCGCGCCGGGACATCACGACCGCGGCGGTGACGATCGAGGCGCCCGCGAGCGACGCGAGCAGGAGCGCCGCGAAGCGCGACGTGCGCCCCGAGCGATCCTCCTCCTGGATGTCGTCGAGATTGCGGACGTTGACCGGCTGCATGCTCTC
>Ga0070682_100001372_pt1 | contig 13759 bp, 14 predicted proteins | sample KBSC63LmetaG_FD_64668 | JGI IMG/M metagenome (GOLD analysis project Ga0070682, IMG submission 64668) | Corn rhizosphere microbial communities from Kellogg Biological Station, Michigan, USA - KBS C6-3L metaG | ecosystem: Host-associated > Plants > Roots > Rhizosphere | place: USA: Michigan... | reverse complement strand
CCGAAGTGAAGCGCGAGCTCTTCTCCTTCATTCACCACCGCTTCACGGTCGACGTCCCGGGCCCCGACGACCTCGAGGCCGAGGGCGACTTTCTCGATCATGAGTACGCATTCACGCGTGGCGGAAAGACGGTGGCGACGGTATCCAAGCGGTGGTTCGCCTGGACCGACACCTACGGGATCGAGGTCGACGACAAGGAGGACGCGGTGCTGATTCTGGCGTCGGCGGTGGTGGTGGACATGGCGTGCCATCGCGACGACGGCAAGCGGCGATAGACCGATGGCCACTTCACCCGATTCGTACCCTTACGTAACCCGCCTCGACATCCGCTATCCCGCGCTCGAGGTCATCGACCTTCCGCAAATCGTCGATGCGGTCCAGGACCGCTGGTTCAACCAGACGCTCTGCAAGGTCAACGATTCGGTCGTGCGTCTGGGAGTCATGCAGGGCGAGTATCACTGGCACAAGCACGACGATCTCGATGAGTTTTTCTATGTAGTCGACGGCGAGTTTCTCATCGATCTCGAGGATCGCACCATCGCGCTGCAGCCTCGGCAGGGGTTCGTTGTGCCGAAGGGCGTCGTTCACCGCACTCGCGCGCCGGAGAAGACGGTGATTCTAATGGTGGAAGGCGCCGGCATCGTGCCGACAGGTGACTAGCGGGCACCGAACCTGAAGTCGTGCTCGAGAACGAGGCTCGCGGGAATCACCAGACTCTCCGAGATCGTCGCCCGCCCCGCCATTCCGACCTTGCCCGTGATCTGCATTCCGCGCGCGAAGCCGCACATCAGATAGGATCCGTCGCCCCCAGTATCCGTTTCCACCGTGCGCTGCTGGTTGGTCTCAACGAGCCGGCCGTTCTGCGGGACCCAGAGAACCCGCCACGTCGCCCAGACGTGAGCGCTAGGAACCGGATTGCCCGCCGCATCCCTGACATAGCCGGCCGCGAGACCCTGCGGCTCGGTGCCGGTCTCGTTCTGACCGCAGAATTTCGCGCGCAGCGTCTTGTACGACGGCATCACGAGGTTCGCCTCACCGTGCGCGCCGCTCGGCAGCGAAACCGGCCGCATCTGGTCGGCGACGCGAAAGAGTCGAAGCCGCGGGTGATCGAAGACGAGTGTATCAGTCAGGCTGACGTCCGTCGCAAGCTCGTACCGCCCCGCGGCGTCGGTGGTCGTCCTGAATTTTCCGCCGCCGGTGTAGACTACGACGTCCTTCAGGCCGTGCCCGGTTGTGCTGTCGAAAACGACGCCCGTGATGAGTGAGCGAGGCGTCGCCGCGCTCGAGGAGTCGGATTGGTTGCCGGCCGCCGTCGCGGAATCTGCTGCTGCGATTGATCCAGGCGCGCCAGCTATAGACGACGTCGCCTTCGTGCCTGCAGGTCGAGAAGTGCCGCCCACCTCCTGAAACCCAACCAGGGTATCACGGACACTCACTGGCGACCCGGCTGCTTCTGACCGCACCTGCGACACGCGTGGAAGCCTGATGTACCAGCTCGGCACGATCCATTGGCCGCTGGGAAGCTGCTGAAACTCGAGACGTCCGCTGGTGCGCGCGACGCGAAGCGGAACCGGAAGGTTCACGTAGTCGAAATTCAGCGAGCGGAGGACGTTCGACTTGGGATCCATCCAGAGAACTCCGGTGAGCTCCGGCTGTGATCCGATCCGGGCAGGCTTGAACTCGAGTCCGCTCAGTCCGGTTTCAGCGCCGTAGCCACGGATCGCCGCATAACAGTGTGATTTGACGAAGTCATCGGAGATGAGTGTCGCGGCGTCAGGCGCGCGGTACACATCTCCGCCCGTGACGGCTGACCTGCGAGTGGAGTCGACCTGATCCCACGATATTCCGACTGCCGGCCGTCTCGCGATTCGCGTCCGCTGCTCGGTTCGCTGTCCAACGACTTCCAGGTTGCGATCCAGCGACCGCTCGTACAGATCGACATCGAGCGGCACGAGTCCCTGCGCTTCTGTAAGCGCACTCGCCGTCAGCGCTTTCTTGATCTCCAGCCAGAGGTCGCCGGCGGGTGTGCCAACGGGAGTGAGCGATTGACACGCCGCTTCGCTTCGCGGAATCACCAGCTGTGGATTGCGCGTGACTGCCATGCCGACCCGCACGTGAATCTGAGTGGCGAGCACATGCAGCTGAACTGAGCTCCAGCTATCGTAGCCAACCTTATCGGCCTTGACCGAATACAGTCCGGGGGTTGGCGCGCGAAGGACCGCATGTCCGCCCTGATCGCTGAAATTCCCCGCCAGACCGAGCCCATGTTCGTCGACGAGCGAGACGTTCGCGCCAACAATGGGTTTGCCATTGGTGAGCTCGACGACTTCGATGAGGACGTCCTGAGCGGCAAGCTGGCTGCCGACAACAATAGACGCGGCTGCTATGAGAATGTGGCGCAGATGCATGGGTCCCGCGGTGCGAGTATGTGGTGGGCGGCCCGGAGTTGCGGACTGCCCTCACCTAAAGACGCTCCATTTGGCCCGGCGTTTTGCCGCGGTCTCCCGCCGGGCGTGACCGGACGAGCTTCGACCTCGTCATTCGAGTGACTTGAAGCCCCAAATCGGGGAAAGGGGGAGCTGTTGTCCAAGGCCGTATTGACACTCACATTGCTGGCGCTCTCCGCGTGCGCAGCACGCAAGGATCCGTACGTCGTCGGAGCAGCCGGGCCCTGGAAGCAAGGCTATGGACTTCAGAACCTCCAGGGCGTCCAGCTAGCGGCCGAAGAGATCAACAAGGCAGGCGGCATAAACGGCCACGCTTTCCAGGTGATCGAGCGGGACGATGACGGCGATGGCGCAACGGCGACCAGGATCGCCCAGGAGTTCGTCAGAAACCGCAAGATCTCGGCGGTCATCGGCCACGTGAATTCGTCGGGAATGCTCGCCTCCGCGCGAATCTACGACGGCAAGCTGGCAGCCGTTGCGACGAGCGCCACTTCACCCGATCTCACCGGAATCTCGAGCTGGGTATTCCGGATCATCTCCAGCGACTCGCTCAATGGAGTCGCGTTGGCGACCTTCGCCTCCAGATTCTCGGTGCACAACGGGGGCTCCACCGCCGCCGTCCTCTACGAAAACAATACCTACGGCCGTGGGTTGGCGGATTCTTTCCGCCGAGCATACCGCGGCGAGCTGCTTAGCATCGACCCCATCAACGCCGATCTTCCGACGGCGGAGCCCTATATCGCCTACCTGAAGACGAGGAAGCCGAAGATCGTCTTCGTCGCTGGACGCGTCGCGTCGGGACTTAAGATCCTTCAGGAAGCAAAACGTCAGGGCTTCGCTCCCGCCTTTATCGGCGGTGACGGTTGGCAGGGTATCGTATCCGATACGGCGGTCGCTGAAGGAGCGTACGTCGGGATGTCCTTCACGCCCGAGGACCCCTCGCCCGCCGCGCGCGCCTTCGTCGCGGCATTCGAAAAGAAGTTCGGGACCCCGCCCGATGCACATGCCGCGCTGGCGTACGATGCGACGAAGCTGATAGCCCAGGCGCTCAAGGATCGCGGCCCCGACCGCACACGAATCCGCAACTATCTGCGCTCGCTGACAGTTGAGACGGCCTACGTCGGCCTTACCGGTCGCGCCTACTTCGAGGACACCGGAGATCCGGTCGGAATGCGATTCAAGGTGCTGCGAGTACACAACGCCCTTTTGACCGTGGCGGCAGCAAGATGAAAGCTATCTATCGCTTCAAAACCATACGCGAGGTTCTGACCGTCGGATTTGCGCTGCTGATCTTCCTTCTCATCAGCGCCGGTATCGTCGGCTGGGTCTCGATGACCCGGATGGCGGACGAAGTCAGTTTGACCCTCGCCGAAGCCCAGCAGGATGCACGGCAGGCGTCGGATTTCTCGAATGTGGTTACGCAGGAGATTCAGGCGGCGAATACCTATCTGAGCGACCAGGACGTCAAGTCGGACCTGGAGTTCCGTCGCCTTGGTTGGGAAGCGCACAGGCTTCACCGCAGCTTCAGCTCGCGCCCCGACGCGCTGGCCGAACAGATCGAGCGCACGGTTGCGATCGACACTACGCTGGCACGAGTCGAGGCGGCGTTCGCGCTATCCCACCGTCTAACGGATCTTGGGCGCCTGGACGAAGCGCACGTCGAAGCGCAGCGGGCGAGAAGCATGGTCCCTCCCCTGCTCGAGCAGCTGACGGGACTGGAGCACGCCCGCGCGGAGCAGCTGACGACCATGGCGCGGAGTCTCCGCAGTCAGTCGATGGCTCGGTCGAGACTGCTCGTCTCGGTAATCATCGTCGCTACGCTCCTCGCGATTATGATCGTAATGCGAATGGGCAGCGCGGTTGGGCGGCCCCTGCGGCTGCTCGTGAAGCACGCGATCCAGCTCAGTCACGGTGATCTCCAGCAGCGTACAGAGGGCGAGATGCCGGGCGAATTCCGCACACTCGCGGATGCGATGAATCACGCGACCGAAGCCCTGTCGCGCATCGCGTCCGGCGCCGCGAAGACGGCGGACGAAGTCGCTCAATCCGCCAGCGATCTGCTGTCTGCGTCGAAGCAGATCTCGGCGTCAGCGGGAGAGGTCGCCGATGCAGTTGAAGAAGTCTCGCACGGCGCCGAATCGCAGGTGGCGCAGCTCCGGCAGGTGAACGAGGCGCTCGAAGGCATCCGGACGCGCGGAGATAATCTCGTGGGCGGCGCGCAGGAAGTGCACGGTCTCGCGAGCTCCATCGAAGCCGAGGCCGAGGCGAAGAGAGTGGACATCGATCGTGCGCTCAAGATCCTGTTCGACGTTCGGACGATCGTCGAGCAGGCGGCGCTCCAGGTACGCGAGCTCAACACAACCGCGAGCGACATCAACAAGTTCGTGATCTCAGTCGGCCGGATCGCCGAACAGACCAACCTACTGTCTCTGAACGCAGCGATCGAAGCAGCGCGCGCCGGCGAAGCGGGCCGCGGATTTGGAGTCGTGGCCGGCGAAGTGAGAAAGCTCGCCGACCAGACGCAGGCGGCCGCTGACGATGTCGTGAAAATGACTGAAAGCGTGACGACCCGCGTTGCCGCAACATCGAAGGCGATGGAGCAGGGCGTGATCCAGGTGGGCGAGATCGAACGCGTCAGCCGCGAGCTGGACAGCGCGCTGTCGACGATCCTCTCCGCCGCGGAGAGAACCCGCACCGCCGCCTCCGGGGTGACGACGGCCGCGATGGAGAATGCGCGCGCGGTTGATTCAGCTGCGGTGAATCTGGGACTGGTCGCGCGCACGGCGGAGGGTCACGCGACGGCCGCGATGGAAGTGAGCGCGTCGACCGAAGAGCAGAGCGCGGCCTGCGAGCAGATGAGCATGGCCTCGACACAGCTCTTTCACGGAAGCCATGTGCTCCTCGACCTGGTCAGCGAGCTCAAGACCGGTGCAGTTGCGACGTCGGAGGCTCCCGCGGCGCCTGAGACTCCTGCTGTCGCTGAATCAGAGGCTCAAGCGGATCCCGAAAATGCGCCTCGACCAATTCCTACACCGCCTCATCCTTCGCCAAGAATCAAGCGGGTCGCGTAAGCGACCCGTTTTTTTTTTGCCCGCAGGCGACCCTCCCGGATTCGCGGTGTGAGCGCGACCACGCGATGATTTCGGGTGGAAATGGAGCGCGACATCTGGATGTAAACTTGCCGTACTAGGGGTTAACCCGCTGGTCAGCCCCTCCCGCCATGGCTCGTTCGCCCGCTAGCGCTCCCAGTCGCTAGCACCAGTCATACAAAATGAGAATTCTGATCGCCGATGATGATGCCGTGACTCGCAAGCTGCTGGACGCGACGCTCCGGCGTCACGGCTGGGATGTGATCACAGCGAACGACGGCAACGCCGCGTGGCGAGCGTTCGAGGAGCTGAAGGACAAGGACTCGCCAGCGCTCGCGATCCTCGACTGGATGATGCCTGGCGTGGAAGGAATCGAGATATGCCGTCGCTTGCGCGCGACGCCCGGCTTCGAGTCGGTGTACGTCATTCTGCTTACGTCGCGCTCAAACAAGGCCGATCTCGCGGAAGGTTTGTCGGCAGGCGCAAACGATTACATAGGGAAGCCCTTCGATCCCGTGGAGCTCGAAGCGCGCGTTCGGGTGGGCGAGCGAATGGTGATGCTGCAGCAGAGGCTCAACGCTCGCGTCACCGAGCTGGAGCAGGCCCTTGCGCACGTAAAGCGTCTTCAGGGGCTCTTGCCCATTTGCAGCTACTGCAAGAAAGTCAGGAATGAGGCGAACTACTGGGAACAGGTCGACTCGTATCTCATGACACACTCGGATCTGGATTTCACGCATGGCATCTGCCCAACTTGTTCGGACAAAATGATGAAGCAGCTCGACGAGTCGACGGTTTGACAGAGCCTCTTTCCTCCCTGGACGAGACGGCTCTGATGACGGTCGTAGGTGGCGATCGGGAGCTCGCGCGCCAGCTGGCCGAGCTCTTTCTCGAAGACCTCGGACCGCGCGTCACGGAGATCACCGCCGCGGTGTCGGCGCTCGACGCCAAACGTCTGCATGCCGGAGCTCACGCGCTGCGCGGCTCGGCCGGCAGTATCAAGGCGGACATCGTCGCCGCGGCTGCCGGGGTACTCGAAGCGATGGGTCGCGCGAGCAAGCTCGATGGAGTGCTGCGCGCGCTCGACGAGCTCACAGTGGCCGTCGCGAATCTGCGTCCGCGCCTCGTCGCGCTGGCGGCGGGAGCCTAATGGCAACCGTCCTCATCGTCGACGACGATCGCGTCCACTCGCACCTGGTGGCGGGAGTTCTGCGTGAGAAAGGGCATAAGGTCCTCACCGCGTTCGATGCCGTGCAGGGATTGATGCAAGCGAAAAAACAGCCTCCAGTGGATGCCATCGTGCTGGACATCAACATGCCAGGCGGATCCGGCGAAGACACGCTCAAGAAGATCAAGATGAACTCGAACACCTCGAACATCCCGGTCATCGTCCTCAGCGGGAGCATCGACGCCAAAGGTCAGGAAAGAGTGCGGGTCCTTGGCGCGAACGCGGTGCTGTCGAAGCCGCTTGTGCCCGAGGAGCTTTTGACGGCTCTGGCCGCCGCGCTCTAGACAGCGGCGGCCGTGTAAATTGGGGGAGAGACCCCAAGACGTGAATTCGCCCTCCCCCTCCCCAATACAGAGTGCACCGCCAGCCGTCGTCCTGCTGAGCGGTGGACTCGACTCCACGACCGTGTTGGCGCTCGCGCGCAGCGAAGGCTACGCCGTGCACGCGTTGACGTTTCGTTACGGGCAGCGCCACTCGTCGGAGATTGAGGCCGCGAAGGTGATCGCCCGACGGGCGGGTGTCGTCCGCCACCAGATCGTGGACATCGATCTCCGGGCATTCGGGGGATCCGCCCTCACCGCGGACATCGCGGTACCCAAGGATCGAGATCTCGAGCGGCCAGTCAAAGGCCAGAGTGAGATTCCCGTGACCTACGTTCCCGCGAGAAATACGATTTTTCTGTCGTACGCGCTCGCGCTCGCCGAGGTGGTCGGAGCAATCGACATCTTCATCGGCGTGAACGCGTTGGACTACAGCGGGTACCCCGATTGCCGGCCCGAGTACATCGAAGCTTTTGAGAAGATGGCGAATCTCGCCACCCGCGCCGGAGTCGAAGGCCGCACGAGACTCACCATTCGCACTCCGCTCATCGCCCTCACGAAGGCCGGTATCATCCGCCTCGGAACGTCCCTGGGTGTCGATTACTCGGACACCACGAGCTGCTACGACCCGGGTGCCCACGGCGAAGCGTGTGGGAGATGTGATGCCTGTCAGCTCAGGTTGAAGGGATTCAGGGAAGCCGGTCTCGCCGATCCCATCGAGTACGCGTCAGAGAAGAGTCTCGCGCGATGACTTACACGGTGAAGGAGATCTTCTACACGCTGCAGGGAGAGGGCGCGCAGGCGGGGCGTGCGTCGGTCTTTTGCCGGTTCTCCGGCTGCAACCTCTGGTCGGGACGCGAGGAAGATCGCTCGCGCGCCGTCTGCCAGTTCTGCGACACCGATTTTGTCGGAACAGGACCGGATGGCGGCAAGTTCGGGAGCGCGCGCGAGCTCGCGGATGCGATCGATAGATGCTGGGGCGGGCCGGCTGGCCATTCAGATCGCACGCCCGGTCGCGAAAAATACGTCGTGTGCACCGGAGGCGAGCCGCTCCTCCAGCTCGACGACGCGTTGATCGACGCCCTTCACGACCGCGGCTTCGACGTCGCCGTCGAAACCAACGGCACGCGCCCGGCTCCCGCATCTCTCGACTGGATCTGCGTGAGTCCCAAGGCGGGCGCGCCATTCGTGCAGACGACCGGCAGCGAGCTCAAGCTGGTCTATCCGCAGGAGAATGCGCCGCCCGAGAAATTCGCGGCGCTCGATTTCCGTCACTTCTTCCTCCAGCCGATGGACGGTCCTGCCATCGAGCGCAATACGGAGGACGCAATCGAATATTGTCTGCGTCATCCTCAATGGCGTCTCAGCATCCAGACGCACAAGCTCGTGGGGATTCGCTAGGATCTCAGCGCAGGCCCAAGAGCGCCAGCTTTTTTGGCGCGGGACGCTCTGGCAATTTCGCCCTGGTCGAAGACGTCGATGTACTTGATCCCCGACCCGGTGTTGAACAGCACCACCTTCTCGTCGGGCTTGATGTCACCGCGCTCGAGGAGCTTTCGCACCGCCGGCACACACGCCCCACCCTCGGGCGCCGCGAAGATTCCCTCGATGCGGGCCAGATCCCTCGCCCCCTCGACCAGCTCGTCGTCGGTGACGGCGACTGCCGTTCCCCCGGAATCACGAATCGCATCGAGGATGAGAAAATCGCCGATGGCCTTGGGAACGCGGAGTCCCGCCGCGATCGTCGTGGCGTTGTGAATTGGTTCCGCGGCACTCTCTCCAGCCTCGAACGCGCGGACAATCGGCGCGCACCCGGCGGCTTGCACGGTGACCATTCGCGGACGTTTGTCACCGATCCAGCCAAGCTGCTGCATCTCGTCGAACGCCTTCCACATTCCAACCAGTCCCGTTCCGCCCCCGGTCGGATACACAATCACATCCGGAAGCGTCCATCCCAACTGCTCGGCGATCTCGTAGCCGAGAGTCTTCTTCCCTTCCACACGATAGGGCTCCTTGAGAGTGGATACGTCGAACCAGCCCTCGCTCTCCTTCCTTCGCGCCACCTCGGCGCCGCAGTCGGTGATGAGTCCGTCGATGAGTGTCACGTGGGCGCCTGCCACCTCGCACTCGACGATATTCGCGCGCGGCGTATCGCGCGGCATGAAGAGATACACACCGATTCCCGCGCGAGCGCCGTACGCCGCGAGCGCGCCGGCGGCGTTCCCCGCCGATGGCGCGGCAAGCTTTTTCGCGCCGAGCTCCTTCGCCATTGAGACGGCCACCGACATTCCGCGCGCCTTGAAGCTCTGGGTCGGGTTCAGCGATTCATCCTTGACGTGAAGCTCGCTCATTCCGAGCGATTGCCCCAACGATTTCGCGTGGAGGAGCGGGGTCCATCCCTCGCCGAGCGTGACGATGTTGTCCTCGCGACGGACGGGAAGAAGCTCGCGGTAGCGCCAGAGATCCGCCCTCCGCCCGAAGAGCGTCTGGCGCGTCAAAAACTTCGCGATGCGCTTGAGATCGTAACGCACGAGCAGGGGCTTTCCGCATTCCGTGCAGACGTTGTGAAGACGCCTGGCATCGTATTCACGGTGACAAGCGGAGCACTCGAGGTTCTTGACGTGCATTCAGTCTCTTTTGGACAGTCGGATGTGGTGCGCGCGCACTCATGAAAAAGTTACACGACGCATGAATCAGCCGCCGGGCGCGACTGGCCTTTGACTTTTTCATCGTTGCCTTCCAGCCGCATTGGGCCGGTATGGGGTTTCGTCAATCGAGCATTCAGGCGGCACGAATTGTGACACGTGTCGCCGTCGCACCGCGTGCCATTCTGGAGCGCTTCCCATCGCAATACCGGTATCACTCATCATAGATCGGTCCGTCTGCTGCTTTCCGGCTCGCCAATAGATGTACGTCGGACACGTTGGTGCCGCGCTCGCCGCGAAGCGCCTCCGGCGAAGCATGGGGCTCGCCCTTCTCGTTGTCGCGACTTATGCGCCGGACTGGGTCGACGCCGGCCTCTGTCTCGCCGGAAAATCCAATCCGGTCGAGATGCTCTCGCACTCCATCCCGGCAGTGGCGTTTCTCGCGCTCGCAGCGCTTGCCGGCTACGGGATCACCACGCGAGACTGGAGAGGAGGGGCCGTTCTCGCGGCCGTCGTTGTTTCGCACATGCTGCTCGATTGGATCACGGGAAACAAGCCGACGTGGCCGGGCGGTCCGATGATCGGCCTGAGGCTATACTCTCATCCGATCGCGGACTTCGTCGCCGAAGCCGTCGTGATAGGCGTGGGTGGAATGCTCTACGCGCGGACGCTCGCGCCCAATAAGCGGCCGTGGGTGCCTGTCTCCGTGATGCTCGGGGCCTTGCTCCTGATCCAGCTGGCAATAGATATCGCGCACCTGATGCTGAAGACAATTCCGAAATGCCCTCTCGCAACGTGACCGCTTCTCGAGGACGACGTCCATGCTGACGCGTGATCTTCGGGATGTCGCGCGTCAGGTGATGATCGACGATGGCTTCGACCCTGACACCGATCCGGCCGTCGCCGCCGAGCTGAAGATGCTCGGCAAGCACGCAGACACTGGTGTTCCGCCCAAGGATCTAAGAAATCTTCTCTGGTCCTCGATCGACAACGACGACACCCGCGATCTCGACCAGGTGGAGTACGCGAGCGAGCTGGACGGCGGCGACTCGAGGCTGGTGATAGCGATCGCCGACGTCGACGTCGAAGCGCCGAAGGGATCGGCGATCGATGTGCACGCAGCCGCGCAGACGACAACGGTCTATACCGGTGCGGTGATTTTTCCGATGATCCCGATCGAGCTGTCGACGGGAGCGACCTCGCTGTTCGAGGGCGCCGACCGGAAGGCCGTCGCCATTGACATGGTTGTCGGCGCGGATGGGACGGTGCGATCCGCGGACATCTACCGCGCGCTGGTGAACAACAAGGCGCAGCTCACGTACGACGGCGTCGGGAGCTGGCTCGATTCGGGCGCGCCGATTCCCGAGAAAGTGCCGAAGGTCGCGGGGCTCGAAGGGCAGCTTCGGCTCCAGGCGAAGATCGCGGCAGCTCTCCGCAAGACGCGCCTCGACAACGGTGCGTTGGAGATCGAGACCGTCGAAGCGCGCGCGGTATCGACGGACGGTACCGTCACCTCAATAGAGAGGTCGCAGAAAAACAGCGCGACGGATCTGATCGAGGATTTCATGATCGCCGCCAACGGCTCGGTCGCCCGATTTCTCGAGGCGCACCACGTGTCGGCGATTCGAAGAATCGTGCGGAGTCCCGAGCGGTGGGCGAGAATCGTGGACCTCGCGCGCGAGCTCGGGACGACGCTTCCACCGGAGCCGGACGTGATGGCGCTGCACGACTTCATGCTCGCGCGCAGGAAAGCGGACCCGGACCATTTCCCCGACCTGTCGCTCGCGATCGTCAAGCTGATGGGACCGGGCGAATACATTCTCGATCAGCCTGGTGTCGTAGAGCCCGGACACTTCGGGCTCGCGGTGCAGGACTACACGCACTCAACCGCGCCCAACCGGCGCTACGCCGACCTCGTGACGCAGCGAATCATCAAGGCGGTTCTGGCGTCCGCTCCCCCACCCTACACCGACGACGAGCTCTCGTCGATCGCGCGCAACTGCACGTTGAAAGAAGACGCAGCACGCAAGGTAGAGCGAACCGTGCGGAAGATCGCGGCCGCGATGCTCTTCAGCAATCGCATCGGGGAGCACTTCAAGGCAATCGTTACTGGCAACAACGCGAGCGGGACATTCGTGCGTCTCGTGGGGCCTCCAGTCGAGGGAATGCTGGTCCGCGGCCAGAAGGGCGTGGACGTCGGCGACGAGATCGATGTCCAGCTCCTCTCGACAAACGTCAAGAAAGGCTTCATAGATTTCGGCAGGGTTGGAGATACTCCCACGCCGAATCCGCCGGGAAAGAGGTGAGCAAACCGCGATGACTGATTCCAATACGCTTCCGCCGCGCTCCGAAACCCTCGCGCTGATGCACGAGTACACGCCGAGCGAGTCGCTACGAAAGCACATGCTGGCGGTGGAAGCCGCGATGCGCGCCTACGCCGGCAAATTCGGCGAAGACGAGGAGCGCTGGGGCACAACCGGCCTCATTCACGATTTCGACTACGAGCGCTTTCCCAACAACGCCCGCTCGGCGACAGAGGAGCACCCTTCGGAGGGAGTGCGAATCCTGAGATCGAAGGGATATCCCGAAGATATTCTGGTCGCGATACTGGGCCACGCGCAGTACACGAATACACCGCGCGAATCGCGGATGGCAAAAACACTATTCGCGGTGGACGAGCTGACGGGCCTCATCACCGCGACGGCGCTGGTGCGGCCGACGAAGAGCGTGCACGAGGTGGACGCGAGATCGGTGCGCAAAAAGATGAAGGACAAAGCCTTCGCGCGCGGGGTTAGCCGCGAGGACGTCGTGAACGGCGCTCAGGAGCTAGGCGTGGATCTGGATGAGCACATCGCGTTCGTGATAACCGCCATGCAGGCGCGCTCGGCCGATCTCGGGCTGTCAGGGGTTTAGCCCCCGCTAATCCATCGCGAATTCGCGATTGAAGATCACGTCGAACGCGAAGCTCTTGGGTTTGGTTTTCAGCTCCATCACCTTCGCGATCCGCTCGAGACGCTCCGGGATCTCCATGATCTTTTCCTGCGCCTTCCGCCCCAGATCGTTCAGGCCGTCCATGGTGTCGATCGACCAGTATTTGATCAGCTCCTCGACGATCCTCAGGTAGTCCCGGGGCCCGTAGATCTGCGCGCGGCGCACGACATCGGCCAGCTCCCGGAAGTGCGGCATGTTCACGCCCGGCATGTCGATCGCCGGCATGATCTTCGCCGCAGCGACGAGGCCCTGATTCGGATCGCGCTCCAGCACGGCCTTGAAGACGGAGCGATAGAACGTGTAGTGCCGCGCTTCTTCCTTCGCCACGTTCGCCAGCACCGTGCCGATCGTCGGCTCGTACTGCGACGCGAACTTGCCGGTGTTCGCATGTGACACCTGCGTCGCTCTCTCCTGCAGCGAGGTATAGACAAACACGCGGTACGGATCCTTGTCCCACTCCGGCTCGAATCCCGCTTTGATGTAGTCGAACTGCATCTTCTCGATCACGACGGGATCGAAGACACCCGCGTCCCGAGTGTAGTCGTGGAGAATCGCCCCGTGCCTGTCCTCTTCCGCGGTCCACAGATTATTCCAGCGGGCCCAGATGCTGTCGGTGCCGAGATAGACGGCGAGCAATCGATGGAAGTGAGGAAGGCCTTCTTCGGTGAGAAGATTGAGAGCGAGGGCGACGCGCGCCGGGTCGCTGATTCCCCTCGCCCGCTCGCGGAGCTCTTTCAGATGACGATCGGGGTCTTCCCCAGGGGCGGGCTCCAGCAATTCCGCGGGGAACCACAACACCCGCTTTGCCTCGTGGGAGGCCATCAACTCCAAAACCAGCGGCTCGAGGTCCGCGAGCACTTCGATCTTCGACAGCGTCTCGGCTTCGACTGGATTCACTGGCAACCTCGTAGTGTTTTACGCACCTCTAGTAACATAAACACTCACAGACATGTGAGAAGGGAAGAAATCCACATCTTAAATAGAAATGGGGAGATACCTACCTCCGCTGGATTTGCGGCCTGCCGCTTGCGCATCAAAATAG
>Ga0070682_100001366_pt1 | contig 13773 bp, 5 predicted proteins | sample KBSC63LmetaG_FD_64668 | JGI IMG/M metagenome (GOLD analysis project Ga0070682, IMG submission 64668) | Corn rhizosphere microbial communities from Kellogg Biological Station, Michigan, USA - KBS C6-3L metaG | ecosystem: Host-associated > Plants > Roots > Rhizosphere | place: USA: Michigan... | reverse complement strand
GAGCCACGCAAGCGCTACGCCGCGATCATGTCGGGCCTCGACATTCGCTACGACCTCGGCGCGGGACATCCGCTCCTCGGGCGCCGCATGCCCGATCTCGAGCTTCTCACCGAAAGCGGGCCACGGCGCGCGTTCACCCTCCTCCACGCCGCCAAGCCGGTGCTGCTCCATCTCGGCGACCCGAGCGACGTCGACATCACGCCGTGGGCGGCGCGGGTCGACCGCGTCGATGCCCGATACGCCGGCGCGTGGGAGCTGCCGGTGCTCGGCCGCGTGCCGGCGCCCACGACCGTTCTGATTCGTCCCGACGGTTACGTCGCGTGGGTGGGCGACGGAACCGACCAGGGCCTCTACGACGCCCTCACGACGTGGTTCGGGGCCGCCCGGTTGGCCGAGCACGCTTGAGGCCACGCCGGGAATCGGAGGGTGCCTCCGAAATCCGGAAGATTCCGAGCGCGCGCGGGCGAGCACTAGCTGCGCTGACCCAATAACTTCGAGAGGTTGCGCGTCGTCTCGCTGGCGCCTGGGCTTGGCTCACGAGTTGCTCACGCGCCGCCCGTGGCTCTACGCGTCTTTCCGGCATCGATCTTGTGCGTCCTCGGCAGCATGGCGACGCTGATCTCCGGCTGTTCGACCGATTCCGGCTCCGTGCCTGAATCCAACGTCGGCGCGATCGGGCTCTCCTTGCAGCTCGCGCCGGGGGAGACGCTCGATGCCGTCACCTACACGATCACGGGGCCAGGTGGCTTCGCGCGCGTCGGGACGCTCGACACGAGCCACAGCACGACCGTCGCGGGCACCATCGGCAGCCTGCCCGCGGGCAGCGGCTTCGCCATCACGCTCGACGGCACCTCGACCGACGGAGGCACGCACTGCGTGGGCTCGGCGAGCTTCGACATCGTCGCGCATGCGACGACGACCGTCAGCGTGCACCTCCGCTGCAACGAGTCCCCGCACACGGGCTCGGTGACCGTCAACGGCACGCTCAACGTCTGCCCGACGCTCGACGGGATCTCGGCGTCGCCCGCGGAGGTCAACGTCGGCGCGTCGCTGTCGCTCACGGCTTCGGCGCACGATAGCGACGCCGGGCCGTCGGCGCTCGCGTACCACTGGACCGCCACCGGCGGCACGCTCAGCGCGACGGATGCGGCAAGCGCGTCCCTGAGATGCACGGCGACCGGCGTCGTCACCGTCTCGGTCACCGCGACGGACGGCGACTGCAGCGACTCCTTCTCGACGATGGTGAGGTGCACCACGGGCAGCGGCGGCAGCTTTGGCGCGATGGATCTGTCGCGCTACGTCCGGGTCGCGCGCCACGCCCTGCCCGAGCCGAGCCGCACGACGCCGCCGAATCCGCAGAGCTTGCTCGCGCAGGAAGCCTCCGCGGTCACCTACGACTGGGACACGGACACGCTGTTCGTCGTGGGCGACGGCGGCACGTCGGTGGTCCAGGTCTCCAAGACCGGCGCGCTGCTCGATTCGATGTCGCTCGCGGCCGGCACGAGCCCGCAAGGCACCGAGTTCTACGACACGGAGGGCGTCGCCTACGTCGGCGGCGGCAAGTTCGTGCTGACCGAGGAACGGTACCGCCAGGTGAATCTCTTCACGTATGTCGCGGGCGCAACGTTGCAGCGCGCCGACGTGCAGACGGTGAAGCTCGGCACGACGATCGGCAACGTGGGGATCGAGGGCGTCACCTTCGACCCCGCGAACGGGCACTTCATCTTCGTGAAGGAGACGGGACCGCGGTCGATCTTCGACACGGCCATCGACTTCCCCGCCGGCACCGCAACGAACGGCTCGCCGACGACGGAGGAGTCCACGGATCTCTTCGACCCGTCGCTCGTGAGCACGCTCGACTTCTCGGACGTGTTCGCGCTATCGAACCTGCCCTCGCTGAGCGGCGATCCTTCGTCCGCGGAGCTCTTGATCATCAGCCAGGAATCCGGGCGGATCGTGCAGGTCGACCGCGCGGGCAGCGTCAAGCACACCCTCACGATCGTTGCCGATCCGAGCGACGCGATCGCCGTGCCCGACATGACGATGGAGGGCATCACGATGGACCGCGACGGCACCCTGTACGTCGTGAACGAGAACGGCGGGGGCAACTCGACCCACCCCGAGCTCTGGGTCTACGCGCCTTCCACGGCCGCCAACGTGGCCCCTTCGGCCGTTGCCCTGTCGGGTGCGGTCACGTCGCTCCCCGACAACACGAACACCACCGCGGCGCTCAAGCTGGCAGACATCGTGGTCACGGACGATGGGCTCGGCGACAACGGGCTGTCGCTCTCTGGCACGGACGCCGCCGCGTTCGAGATCGTCGGCAGCGCGCTGTTCCTCAAGGCGGGTACGACGCTGAATGCAGCGACGCAGGCGAGCTATCAGGTCACGGTCAACGTCGACGACACGACGGTGGGCGCGACCCCCGACCGGAGCACGTCGTACACGCTGGCGATCACCCTAGCTACGGGCGGCACCGTCAGCGTCGCCATCACCGAGGTGGCCGCTTGGTCGAGCGGCAATAGCTCGCTCGCGTCCGACTGGTTCGAGCTGACGAACCTCGGCACTTCAGCGGTGAGCCTCACCGGCTGGACGATGGACGACAACTCGAACTCGTTCGCCGTCTCGGTTCCGCTGAACGGCGTCGCGAGCCTCGACCCCGGTGAATCGGCGATCTTCATCGAGACGAGCAGCTCTTCGGAGCTCGCCGCCAAGGCGCAGGCATTCCAGACGCTCTGGTTCGGCGGGCCGCCGCCCGGGGGCATCAAGATCGGCACCTATTCCGGTTCCGGCGTCGGGCTCTCGACGGGCGGCGACGCCGTCAACGTGTTCGACGGCGGCGGCACGGTGCGCGCCGCCATCTCCTTCGGCGCGTCGCCCAGCACGACGGTGCTTCCAACGTTCGACAACTCGGCCGGGCTCAACAACGTTGCGATCTCCAGCCTGAGCGTCGCCGGGCAGAACGGCGCATTCGCCGCGGCCAACGACGGCAACGAGATCGGCTCGCCGGGCACCACGGGCTTCAGCGGAACGCCGATCGTCGGCATCACCGCCGTTGACGCCTCCGCGTCCGAGACCAGCAGCGAGCCCGGCGTGCTCCGCTTCACCCGCACGGGCAGCACCGCCTCGGCGCTCACCGTCGTTTACGCCATCGCCGCGGGCACCGGCAAAGCGACGGCCGACGACTACACGCCTGCGCTCAGCGGCTCGCAGCTCATGCCGGCGGGCGTTGCCTTCGTCGACGTGACCGTCGCCCCGGTCGATGACGCAGTCGTCGAAGGGGTCGAGGAGCTCACGCTCACGCTGTCCGACACGGGCAGCTACGACGTGGGCGCCAGCGCCAGCGCCACCGTCACCATCCAAGACAACGACAGCGCCCCCCCGCCGCCGCCTGCGCCGAGCGTCGTGATTTCCGAGGTGGCGCCCTGGTCCAGCGGCAACAGCGTCGCCGCGCTCGCCGCCGACTGGTTCGAGGTCACCAACACCGGGAGCGCGACGGTCGACATCACCGGTTGGAAAGTCGACGACAGCTCGCATGCCTTCGCGACCGCGCTCGCCCTGAACGGCATCACCGCGATCGCCCCGGGCGAGTCCGTCATCTTCATCGAGACCGCGAACCTCGCTACGGCGTCGGCGGCGTTCCGGAGCCTCTGGTTTGGCTCGAATCCGCAGCGCGTCCCCCAAATCGGCAGCTACACGGGCTCCGGGATCGGTCTCTCGACGAGCGGCGACGAGGTCGTCCTCTTCGATGCCGCGGGCAACATCGTGACGGGGGTCGCCTTCGGTGCCTCGCCGGCCGCTGCCCCGTTCGGAACGTTCGACAACCACGCTGGCGCCGGCAGCAATGCGGTTCCCTTCCCGCTGCTCGCGACGCTCAGCACGGTCGGCGTCAACGGCGCCTTCGCTGCGCCCGGCGACGCGAACGAGCTCGGTTCGCCGGGCATCGGCAACGTCGCCCGGCTGCTCGTCACCGAGGTTGCGCCCTGGGCCAGCGGCGGGACGCCCTACACCGCGGACTGGTTCGAAGTCACGAACGTCGGTTCCGCGGCCGTCGATCTCACCGGCTGGAAGATGGACGACAGCTCGAACGACAGCGCGCTATCCGTCGCGCTCCTCGGCGTTGCGAGCCTTGGGCCCGGCCAGTCCGCGGTCTTCCTCGAGGGGACCAGCACGAACGCGACGAACCTCGTCACGGCGTGGTTCGGCTCGAGCCCGCCCGCCGGCTTCCTGCTCGGCACTTACAGTGGCTCGGGCGTCGGGCTCAGCACGAGCGGCGATGCGGTCAACCTCTTCGATCCGCAGGGCAAGCGCATCACCGGCGTCACGTTCGGTGCCGCGACCCCCAACGTCACTTTCGACAACGTGGCCGGCCTCGCCGCCGTCACGACGCTGAGCAGCGTCGGCGTCAACGGCGCGATCCTCGCCGCCGACGGCGCCGAGACGGGCTCTCCGGGCACGACGCGCTAAGCGCGGGCTCGCTCGCAACGATTTGCCCCGGAGTAACCTGCCCCGGCGCCATCAGGCACTCGACGCCGGCGCGGCGCCGTCTCACGGATCCGGTCAGGAGGTAACCATGGCCATGCAACCCAAGAACACGATCTGTCTCTGGTTCGACAAGGACGCGGAACAGGCAGCGCGTTTTTACTCAGAGACGTTTCCCGACAGCAAGGTCACGGCGGTCCACAAGGCGCCCACCGACTATCCGAACGGCAAGGCGGGCGACGTCCTCACGGTAAACTTCACGGTTTGCGGCATCCCTTGCATGGGGCTGAACGGCGGTTCCACCTTCAAGCAGACCGAGGCCTTCTCGTTTCAGATCGCGACGGACAATCAGGAAGAGACGGACCGCTACTGGAACGCGATCGTCAAGAACGGGGGCCGGGAAAGCGAGTGCGGCTGGTGCAAGGATCGCTGGGGCGTCTCGTTCCAGATCACGCCCCGCGTCCTCACCGACGCCCTGGCCGCCGGCGGCGCCGAAGCCAAGCGCGCGTTCGAGGCGATGATGTCGATGCGAAAGATCGACGTCGCCACCATCGAAAAAGCGCGCCGCGGCTGACCCGAGGGGGACGGGCTCGCCAGCGAACGTCTCGCGGTCTCCCCGGAGCCGCGGGACGTTTCGCGAGCCCGTGTGCGTCGCAACATGACCCACATTGGGGCGTCTTGCCGCAGATCACGGGCTGGACCTCGGTTCCGGCGGCTCCCGTCACCGCTCCTCCAAACTGGCTATTTTTGTTGGTTTTTCGCCCGAGGTAGGCACGAAGGACCCGTGGCACGGTTGCTGCTCAGGCCGTCGGGATGCTCGTACCCGAAGGTCCCCTTCCCGCCCAGCGCGGGGTTGATCTCCGCGTCCCCCGAGAAGCGGTTTCGAGTGATGCCACGGTGCCGTACGTCGTCGGGATCGGCGCGTCGGCGGGGGGGCTCGAGGCCCTCGAACGCTTCTTCGACAACGTGCCCGCCGACAGCGGCATGGCGTTCGTCGTCGTCCAGCACCTCTCGCCCGACTTCAAGAGCTTGATGGACGAGATCTTGGCGCGCCGCACGGAGCTTCCGATCCGGCTCGTCGAAGACGCGATGGTCGTGGAGTCGAATCACATTTACCTGATCCCTCCGAAAAAGGAGATGATCATCGCCGGCGGGCGGCTCCTCTTGAGCGAGCGCGATCGCGATCAAGAGCTGACGCTTCCGATCGACGTCTTCTTCCGTTCGCTCGCCCAAGACTGCGGAGCGCGTGCCATTGCCGTCGTGCTCTCCGGCGGCGGCAGCGACGGCTCGCGCGGGATCCGTGCCGTGCACGAGAGCGGCGGGCTCGTCGTCGTGCAGGACGTCGAGAGCGCCCAGTTCGACGGCATGCCGAAGACGGCGCGCGACGTGGGTGTCGCCGACTTCGTGTTGCCCCCGCAGGACATGCCGGCCGCGCTCATGGAGCACGTCGCGCGCGCGGGCAAACCGGCCGATCCCCCCGGGGAAGCCGTGCAGGGCATGGATGCCGTTTACCGCATGCTCGAGCGGGAGTTCGGCATCGACTTCACCCACTACAAGCCGAGCACGATCACGCGCCGCATCGAAAGGCGGCTGCAGCTCGCGCACGTCCACGACATCGACTCCTACGTGAGCAAGCTCAAGGAAGAGCACCGCGAGCTCGACGTGCTCTACCGCGACCTCTTGATCGGGGTGACGCGCTTCTTCCGCAACGAGGAAGCGTTCGAAGTCCTCGAACGCGACGTCTTGCCGGAGCTCTTGAAGACCGGGACACCCGAAACGCCGTTCCGCGTGTGGGTGGCGGGGTGCGCCACGGGCGAGGAGGTGTACTCCCTCGCCATCATCCTGAGCGAGCTCACGAGCGCGAGCGGGCGCCCGTTCAAGATCTTCGCGACCGACGTGCATCGTGGCTCGCTCGAGCAGGCAACCCGCGCCCTCTACGACGAGGACGCCGTGGCGAACGTTTCGCCGGAACGGCTCGAGCGCTACTTCCTGCCGCGCGGCAAGTCCTACCAGATCGTGCCGGACCTCAGGCAGACGGTGGTCTTCGCGCACCACAACGTCGTGCGGGACGCGCCGTTCACGCGCGTCGATCTCGTGAGCTGCCGCAACATGCTGATCTATCTGCAGCCGCCCGCGCAGGAGAAGGTACTGAGCCTGTTCCACTTCGCGCTCAATCGCGGAGGCATGATGTTTCTCGGCCCGAGCGAGAGTCTCGGGCACCTCGACCACGACTTCGAGACCATCCACAAGAACTGGCGCATCTATCGCAAATACAGCGACTCGCGCATGCCGGTCGAACGCTCGACGCGTGCGACGAAACCACCGACGAGCGTCGCGCGCCCCGGCGTCGGACCGTCGGCGCTCGGCCCCGCTCGCTATTCCGTCACGCAGCTACTCGGTACCTACGACGCGCTGCTCGAGGAGCTGATGCCTCCGAGCCTTTTGCTCGACGACCGCGGCGAGCTCGTGCACTCGTTCGGTGGAGCGTCCCGTTTCCTCACGCTGCGCGACGGGCGGCAGGGGCTCGACGTGTTCGAGATGGTCGAGTCCGACTTGAAGATGGTGCTGATGAGCGGAGTTCAACGCGTGCTCAAGGATTCGGCGCCCGTCGTCTTCAAGGGCGTGAACCTCGCGGACGGAGCCTACAAGGTCACCGTGCGCGGCGTGCAGGGCAAGAAGGCGCCGCTGCCGCACGTGCTCGTGTCATTTCAAGCCCTGGACGGTGCCGCGCTCACGCCGGTCCCGACGGGCGACGAGATCGACATTCGCCAGGTCTCACGCGAGCAGCTCGGCGCGCTCGAAGGCGAGCTCAGCCGCACGAAGGAAGACCTCCAGGCCGCCACCGAGCAGCTCGAATCCAGCAATGAAGAGCTGCAGGCGGCGAACGAGGAGCTGCTCGCGTCGAACGAGGAGCTCCAGAGCACGAACGAGGAGCTCCAGAGCGTGAACGAGGAGCTTTACTCGGTGAATGCCGAGTACCAACGCAAGATCAGCGATCTGACCGAGCTCGCGAACGACATGGATAACCTGCTCTCGAGCACGGATATCGGCACGATCTTCCTCGATCGCGAGCTTCGAATCCGGAAATTCACGCCGCAGATCACCGACAACTTCAATCTGCTTCCGCCCGACATCGGACGGCCGATCGAGACGTTCACGTACGCCGTGGATCACCCCGAGCTCACCGCCGACTTGAAGCGCGTGCTCGGCACGGGCGAACGGGTCGAGCGCGAGCTGCGCGACCGCCACAATCGCGCGTTCTTCTTGCGCGTTCTTCCGTACCGCGCGAAGGGTGCCGTCGACGGCGTCGTGCTCACGCTGATCGACGTGAGCGGCCTGAAGGCGGCGGAAGATGCGCTCTTTCACGAGCGCTATCTGTTGAACAGCCTGCTCTCGAGCATCCCGGACGCCATCTACTTCAAGGACGCGCGCGGCCGGTACATTCGAACCAACCAGCCGATGGCGGAGCGGCTCGGTCTCGGCGATCCGCGCGAAGCGGTGGGCAAGACCGGGTTCGAGCTCAAGAACGGCCAAGCGGAGCGGGCGATTCACCAGCAGGACGAATCGGTCATTCGCACGGGCATCCCCCAGCTCTACAAGCTCGAGAAGCGGGAGCGCTCGGACGGCGGGGTCGCCTGGGACGTCGTTTCGCGCCTGCCGCTCACCGACAACGCGTCGCGCATCGTCGGCATCATCGGCATCTTCAGGAGCGTGACGCAGGAGAAGCTCGCCGAGGAAAAGATCCAAGACGCCGTGCGGCGGCGCGACGAGTTCCTCGCGATGCTCTCCCACGAGCTCAGAAATCCGCTCGGGGCCATCGTTTCGGCGACCACGCTCCTCAAGGCCCGCGCGCCCGACAGCCAGGAACGGGACCCCAAGCTGCTCTCGATCCTCGAGCGGCAAGCCCAACAGATGGCGCGCCTGCTCGACGATCTGCTCGAGGTGAGTCGCGTGACGCAAGACAAGATCGAGCTCAAAAAATGCATCCTCGACCTTCGGCCCGTCGTCAAAGACGCCGTCGACGCGACGCGGAACCTCATGGAATCGCGCGGGCTGAACTTCTCGGTCGTGATGGACCCGAACCCTTTGTACGTCGAAGGCGACGCCGTGCGCCTCCAGCAGATCCAGGTCAATTTGCTGCACAACGCCGCGAAGTACACGCCCCACGGCGGTAACGTCGTTTTGCAGGCGGGACTCGAGGACGAGCAAGTGACGATTCGCGTTCGCGACGACGGCGTCGGGATCCCCAAGGAGATGCTCGACAGCGCGTTCGACCTGTTCGTGCAGGCTCGCCGGACACTGGATCGCGCGCGCGGCGGCCTCGGCGTCGGGTTGACGCTGGTGCGCGGCCTCGTCACGAAGCACGGCGGTACCGTGAGCGCGCGGAGCGACGGCGAGGGCAAAGGCAGCGAGTTCATCGTCCGGCTCCCGCGCGCGACCCCAGAGGAGGAGCCCGTTGCGACGCCCGGTCCGGCGCGGCTCGAGCTTGCCCGCGGCTCCAAGATCGCGGTCATCGAGGACAACCCCGACAGCCGCGAGATGCTGTGTGCGCTGCTCGAGCACGCCGGATTCGACTGCCGATCGGCCGACAATGGCTCCGCGGGGCTCACCTTGATCGAGGAATTCGAGCCGGCCGCCGCCATCGTCGATATCGGCTTGCCGGGCATCGACGGCCTCGAGCTCGCGCGCCGCCTGCGCAAGACCTCGAAGCGCCCGCACCTCTACCTGATCGCTCTCACCGGCTACGGCCAGCGCTCGGATCGCGACTCGGCGCTCGCCGCGGGTTTCAACGAGCACATCGTCAAGCCCGTCGATCTTGCCAACCTCGAGCGCGTGCTCGGCGGGCAGGCCACGAGTTGAGGCCACAAAACCCCTGAGGATTGCGGTGTTGCCCGCGCGGAGGCGGCAACGCCGTCGCCACCGCCGGGGCGGGCACCGCGGCCCCTTGCTTGATAGGTCGGCCCTGAAGGCCTATGACCGGCCTAATGTTCATTTCGAGCGACGCGAGTGCCTCGGTTGAACCCAAGGCAGAGCTGGCCGCCTCGCTGGCCCTGGCCGAGCGGAGCGGTACGACCGGCGCCCCTCTCGCGCAGCGCGAGCCCCGCCGCGTCGCCGTGCAGGGCTCGGTCGTCGCCGTTCTGATCGTCGCCTACCAGCTCTCGTTCACGACGCTGCATGCTCGGATCGGGAGCGCTGCTTTCTTGTCCGGTCACGCGATTTGCATTCTGGCAGCCGCGCTTTTGGGCCTGCGTGGCGCGCTGGGCGCGATCTTCATCGTCGCGCTCGTCGATCGCATCCACGCGCTCGAGCTCCCGCAGACGCTCGAGAACGGGCTCGTCGCCGGCATCATGGCGTTTCTCGTCAAGCTCGTGCTCGCCGGCGGCCTCGGCCTCGTGCTGGATTCGCGCCGCCGTACGCTCGCGCTGAATGCCGAGCTCCGCCGCGAGATCGAGGCACGGGAGCGCAGCGAGGAATCGCTGCGGCACAGCGAGCGCATGCAACGTGCGCTCGTGGAGAGTCTCGGCGAAGGGGTCGGCCTCTTCGATGCCGAGGATCGCGTGGTATTCGGGAACCAGGCGCTCGCGACCACGCTCGGGATCGCGCGCGACGAGCTCTCCAAGAAGACGTTCGCCGAGTTCCTGACCGAAGAGAGCCGCGGCGCGCTCGCCGCGACGAAGCCGAGCACCCTGGAACGCCGCTCCTACGAGGTCGTCCTCGAACGGAATCCGAGCACGCTTTTGCTCGTCACCGAGTCGCGCTTCGATCGTGACGGCTCGCACGGTGAGCTGACGCTGCGGGTCGCTCGCGATCTCACCGATCGCGTCGTGACGGAACGCCGGCAGCGCGACCTCGAGCGCGAGCTACAACGCAGTCAGGCCCTGCAGAGCCTGGCCGTGATGGCGGGCGGCGTGGCTCACGATTTCAACAACCTCTTGTGCGGCGTGGTCGGCAACGCCGACGTGGGCCTCCGCAAGCTCCCGAGCGATGCGCCGCCCGTGCTGCACCGCTGTCTCAGCGAGATCATGGCGTTCGCCAAGGAAGCAGCCCAGCTGAGCAAGCAGATGCTCGCTTACGCGGGGCGACGGAGTCTCGCGATGCAAGCGCTGGAGCTCAACGGGGAGCTCTCGGCGGCCCTCCGCCTCTTGCATGCCACCGTCGAGTCCAAGGCCCACCTGGTCCTCGAGCTCGGCAAGGAGCTGCCCGCCGTGGGCGCGGATCGTTTTCAGCTGCGCCAGGTGGTAACGAACCTGATCCTCAACGCGCTCGACGCGATGGATGGCACGCGCGGAACCCTGACCCTGCGCACCGAATGCTTGTCGCTCGAGGCACCGAGCAACGAGCCGTACGGCGTCGGCCCGGGCCGCTACGTGAAAGTCACGGTCAGCGATACGGGCGCCGGCATTCGCCCGGAAGTGCGCGAGCACCTCTTCGAGCCGTTCTTCTCGACCAAAGGCACGGGGCGCGGCATGGGCCTCGCTGCCGCGGCCGGCATCGTGCGCGCCCACCGCGGCTGGCTCGGCGTGGAGGGGACGTCGACGCGAGGGAGCAGCTTCAGCGTGCTCCTGCCCGTGGCGCACGAGTCCATGCCGAACCGCTCCACCACTCCGCTCGCGTTCGACGCTGCGTCCCTGCCCCGTCGCATCCTGCTCATCGATGACGAGCCCGCGGTGCGCTTGGTCACGGGCAGAATGCTGAGCGAGCTCGGCCATCACGTCGTGACGGCGGACAGCGGCCGGCGCGGGATTGACCTCCTCAGGCAGGAGCCGGACACGATCGACCTCGTCGTCCTCGACCTGACGATGCCGGAGCAAACCGGCGAGCACACCCTCGAAGCGCTGCGCGTCGTTCGAGCCGACATCCCCGTGGTCATCACCAGTGGATTTCAGGCGGAGGACGCGTCGAACCTCTTGCGCATGCCGAACGTCGTCGGCTTCTTGGAGAAGCCCCACACCATGACGGGCCTGGAGATGTTGCTCGCCTCCGTCGCGGCGCCCGCGCCCCGTGCCAAGGTTTCACCCGCCGTCATGGCCAGAACCGCGACGGGCTGAGCCGGAGCGCCGTCGGACGCACGCGAGCGCCGAGGGATCCTTCAAGCTGCCCGCTCGCGCCTTTTTTTGCGGGCGTCCCCCCGGCCGGTGATCGATCGCGGAGCTTCCGGGCAAGAGGGAGGAGGACGCGCACGGAGGCGGAATGCATCGATCACTCGCCAGCATGACAACGGTACTGCTGCTCGCCTGCGGCTCGAGTGGGGAACCGCCCGCCGTTCACGACGTCCCTGAAAGCGGGCAAGCGGGCAGTGGTGCGAGTGGCGAGAGCCCCGACGGCAGCGGCTCGCTTGCTTGCAGCCCCGAGCCTGGTTTGCCGGCCGACGCGCCGCAGCTTTCGGACACGCTCTGGACGCAGATCAGTCCGCCAGGCTTTCCGTTCGACGCGAGCACGTCGGCGACGGGGATCGCCTTCAGCCCTTGTAACCCCCGGGTCCTCTACTTGTGCACCGGCTCGTTCGACCCCTCGAAAGGCGGCCTCTACCGGAGCCTGGATGCGGGCGCGACGTGGACCAAGATCGGGCGCGTGCCGACCACGTTCACGGGCGGCGATCACTTGGAAGGGCCGAACCACGTCCGCATCGATCCTGCCGATCCAAAGCATGTGTACGCGGTCGAAGGCGTACGCGGTAACACCGAGGGATTCTGGGTCTCCACGGACGGCGGGGATTCCTTCCTGATGCCGGACGGTTTCCTCGCGCTGACCAAGACCAGCGATGGCTTCTTTCCGTTCGACATCTACGATATTGCGGTCGACCCCAAGGACTTCAGCCACGTCTTGCTGAGTCACCACTTCGGGTGGGGCGCCCAGTACGGCGGCGACTCCGGCGTCCTCGAAAGCACGGACGGCGGGGTCAGTTGGAAGATGCATGAACCCCAAGCCGGCTGGGGCACGGGCCACGCCATCAATTTCCTCTTCGAACCGACCCTCGGCATCGGCAATCGCGATACCTGGCTCCTCGGCACCCAGGGCAACGGCATGTGGCGCACGACGGACGCGGGCGCGACTTGGACACAAGTCACGACCAACGGGATCCAGCACGGCGGGGGCACGATCTACTACGACAAGGCGGGCATCCTTTACGCCTCGGGAACGCCCAAAAACCTGCGCAGCACCGACAACGGGGAGCATTGGACGGAGGTGTGCGCGCCGAGCGGATACACCGCGGTCTTCGGCGACGGGAAGCAGCTCTACACGCGGCCGGTCTTCAACACGGGCCCGTTCCTCACGTCTCCGGAGGGCGGTGACGGGACGAGCTGGAGCGACTTCAGCACCCAAACGTTCGACGACGGTCCGTTCGAGATGACGCTCGACCGCACCAACGGCGTCCTCTACTCGTCCTCGTGGGGTTCCGGGCTCTGGGCGCTCAAGATCGACTGACGCTGGCCGCCCGCCGAGGTCGCTTACATCCCGACGAACGTCGTGACGCTCGTCGCGGGAAGAGCGGCCATGAACGTCCCGCTGCTCACCGCGACGGCGGTCTTCGCGGCGAGGTTGTCGCCCGACGAGGTCACGTTCGGCGTCATCATCGTCGGCATCTTCGTCCCGCCGGCGATGGTGATCGGCACGGTTGCGTCCGCCGTGCCCTTGTTGATGGCCACGACGACCGCCGTGCCGTCGTCCGGGTTCACGTAAGCCGAAATCAGGACGTTCATCGGGATCGCTCCCGTGACGTCCACCCGCTTGTAGCCGGGCCGCACGAACTTGGCGTAGTTGCCGAGCGTGTAGCAGCGCTTGGTCAGCGTCGACGAGCCCTGCAGCACCAAGCCTTCGTTGTCGTTGCTGCCGGTGGCCTGGTACCACCAATAGAGCCAGGCCGATGCCTGCCCGACCGTGAGCGCGCTATGAATCCAGCCCGCGACGGCGACGCCGTTCTTGATGTCGCTGCTCGGCCCCTCTTCCGGCCAATACCGGACGCCGGACGCCTCCGTCTGCCAAATCTCTTTGGTCGGCTTTCCGCCGTCGACGTCGGCCGGCCACGGCTCCGCTTTCTGCGAGTCGTACTCGTGCGTTCCGAGGATATCGACGGCGGCCCAGGCCGCCGTGTCCTTGGCGAGCCAGTGGCCGTAGTCATATCCGTTGCCCATCTCGCACGTGCTCGCACAGCCCGTCGTGGGACTGTTGCCGAAGCACCCGCATTTCAGCGGGTCCGAGCTGTTCGGATGGCCGGAAACGGTCGACCCCGTGGCCGACGTGTTGGACCACATGTGAATCCACTCCGATGCCTCGGGCGCGATCAGCTTG
>Ga0070682_100001365_pt1 | contig 13782 bp, 9 predicted proteins | sample KBSC63LmetaG_FD_64668 | JGI IMG/M metagenome (GOLD analysis project Ga0070682, IMG submission 64668) | Corn rhizosphere microbial communities from Kellogg Biological Station, Michigan, USA - KBS C6-3L metaG | ecosystem: Host-associated > Plants > Roots > Rhizosphere | place: USA: Michigan... | reverse complement strand
CTTCGATCGCCTTGCCCATGTTGACGACGACGCGCGTGACGTCGGCGTCGTCGGCGCCAGGCTTCACGCACGTTCCATGAATTTCGTCCGAAGGTAGCTCGAGACAACCGGCGTCCGCCGCGGCCACGGGCGGGTAGCGATCGAGCGCCGGCAACGGGCCGAATATCGATTCATAGTCATTTCGGTATAGTCGCGCGATTTGTTGGGCAACGAACAGCCGCGAGCTGTTCATCTCCGCGGGATCTTCGATGGGCGTGAAGGGCTGGCTGAACGCGGTATCGCGGCGCCCATCCCAGTTGAGGAACGAGCTCTGCGCGACGTCGAGGAGGGACTTGGCGCGCCGATGCGTCCAACCCGATCCCAGCGAAATTTGCGCGCGTGCGCTCCGCGTATCGGAGAATCCGGAGGCCGGGACGTGGCAGCTCACGCAGCCGACCTTGCCCGTTTCACCTCGCAGCCCGAGCGTCGCCGGATCTCCGTTGTTCGATTCGTCCAAGAGCGGACCAGAAAATCGCGTATCGAAGAACAGCTTCTTCCCGAGCGCCGCGGCGCGTGGGTCCGTGACGTAAGCATTCGTGGGGTCGGCGGGCGGTGGCGGCAGCTCCGGAGGCGACAACGCCGCGAGCTTCTGGCGCACCGTCACGCCGAGGGCAGACAGCGGCCCGTTCTCGGCAGGGTCAACCGCGACCGTGCCGCAGGCCACCGTCGCGACGAGCGGCACGGCGCACCAGGGCCTCGAGCGGGAGCGCGGGAAGCGGCCCGTGGGTCTCATCGGCTCGGCTGAACGGTGAGCTCCACGTTGCCGATCATCTCTTCCTTTTCGGTTTGTGGCGCCGACATCATGAACGAGATCGTGTTGTCACCCGGCACGAGCTCGGCGAGTGGAATCGCGTGAGAAAACGCGCGCGTCCCGCCGCGTGGGCCGCCCGCGCCGTCGAGGAATTGCGGCACCTCGTAGTCGTGGATGGGCCCGCCGTTGAACCGGTACTGAACGACGCGGCCCGCTCCACCGAGGAAGCTGTAGTCGAGACTCGCATTCGTGGCGTCGGCGAGATCCACGCCGTGCACCGTCAGGTCGACCCAGCTCGTGTCGTGGAGGTACCAACCGTAGAGGTGCCCCCCGGCGCCGTCGATGTCCGGCTCGGTGTTGTCGTCGACTCCGTAGCCCCGAGGGGTGACGTACGTCGGGCCGTCGAAGCCGACGTTGTCCCAGCGATAGGTCTGGACGCCGGTGACGCCGCCGTTCTCGCAGCGATCTTTGCGTCCGTTGTATTGAGAATGCTGAAGGTGGACGTAGCCGCGCGTGAACGGCAAGTTCAGGTCGGGGAGGACGGCGAGGCGGTGCAGATTCAGCGCGTCGTCGTAGTCGCTGGCCCACACCTCCGCCTGCGCCTGATTCAGCAGGATTTTGAAGCGATTGAGCTTCTGGTCGGCGACCTTGATGCAGCGCGCTTCGTCGCTGTCGTGCTCCAATTCCCAGCCGGGCACGTCGTGAACGATCGCAAAATCCTTGGAAACGAAGACGCCGTTGACCTCCGTGGCCCAGCGCCCCTGCGGGCAGCTGTTCAAGCCCTGAAACATGATCGCGAGGCCGTTCTTCGGATAGGAGAGCACGCCGGGCGCCTCGTGATACGGGATGGGCGCCGGCTCGGCCGTGATCCAGAGCTCCACCCACCAGCCGTGCCCCAGGTTGCAGGGGTTCACCTTCGCATCGACATCGAAGACGATCGTGCCGGTTCGGTCGGTGAAGTCGAACAGCTGCCTGACTCGATTGGAGTTGATCGCGAAGTCGCCCTGGTCGTCGTACACTTCGTTGAGCTGGCGCGAGGTGAGGCCGTCGACGCCCACACCGTCGCAGACCGCTACGTCGCTGCCCGGCAAGAGCCCCGTGAATGGCTTGCCGCAGAACACGGAAGGGAACAGGGTCTCGGGCTCGGTGCTCGCGGGAACACGCACGAAATGCTCACGCGTTTCGTGCCCCCAGCGCGCAAAGCTGAAGCGCGACTCGTCGAGATCACCGCTGCGTCCGCCCGGCGCTGGGGTCTCGAAATCCTCGCAAAACGCCGGCTGATCCAGCCCACAGCTGCCCGGCGGCGAGCGCGGTGGCGCCTGCTCGGGCAGCGTCGACGCGCCACCCGCAGCGCTCTGGCGACCGGCACCGCTCATCGCCTGCGTCCCTCCGGACGCGCCGGACGCGCCGGACCCGCCGGACCCAGCGCCCATCCGCGGCGGTTCTGGCTGACCGTCGCCGCAGCCGACCGTCGCACAGGAAAGACCCAGCAGCGCCGCGACCCGCGCTACGAGCTCGACTCGCTTCACGACGCGCGTGCTCACGGCACGAGCTCCAGTGCCCAAAGGCCGTCGCCCCAGTTGGCGCTGTAGAGGATTCCGTTCGCTCGGTCGAGCGCCATCTCGAAGGGCCCCGATTCGAATCGTTGGTTGGGGTCGAAAGGCGTCCATGTCGTTCCTTCCCCCTCGGGCGACGTGAAGAAGGTAGTGGGGCCGAAGCCTGGCGCCGTGTAGAGCAGCCGGCCGTCGCCGAAGATCGCGTTGTAGCCCTTGGGCTCCGAGATCGTCGTCCAGGTCAGTCCGTTGTCGGCGCTGCGCAAGTTCGTCGAGGCGCCCGACGCGTAGAGCACGCCCGCCTTGTCGTAGTAAACGCTGCCGCCACCGTGCTGAATGCCGATGTCCGCGACCTTCGTCCAGGTCTGGCCCGCGTCGTCGGTTCTGAACATGCCTGCCCCCTGCGTCCCGAGTAGCCAGGTGTCGCGATTGCCGAGCCCGAGCGCCGGGTCATAGAGGAAGTTGATGGCATGACCCGAGCCCCAACCTTCGAGCGGCTCGTGGACGACCCAGGTGCTGCCGCCATCCGTGCTCTCGAGCACGCCCGAGCTCGTGTTCCATTTCGTGTCCGTCCAGCCCCACGCCGAGTGGTGACTGACGAGCACGTGGGCGAAGTCCGTCGGATCGACGGCAAGGTCGTAGGTGTCGTATTGAAAAATGCCGGCGCTCGTCTTCAGCTCGACGAACCCTGCCGGGTGCTCGAAGGTCTTGCCCGCGTCGAACGAGACCGAGAAGCCTTGCGTGTCGCCCCGTACGCCGTCCACCGCGTAGAGGTGATTCGAATCCTCGGGGTCGACGCTGATCCGTATCGGCTCGTCCAGATTGCTCGTGCGCTCCCACGTGGCGCCACCGTCGGTGCTCTTGTAGAGGCCGGCCTTGTCACCCACGACGTCGAAGCTGCAGACCGCCAAGTACAGCGTCGCCGGGTGGCGCGGATCGATCGCCATGCCCTGCGTGAACGCGCCCTCGAACGGAACCTGCGCGGGGCTCACGTTCCTCCACGTCCCGAGCGTCGAAGACGGCGCTCCAGCGGCGCCGCCTGCGCCGACCGGGGCCTGCCCTCCGTTCCCAACGTCGTTTCCGACGTTGCCATTTCCGAGGCCCCCGTTGCCGGCATTGCCACTCCCGCCCTTCGCGTCCGCGGGAGCGCGCTCCGCTGGCTCCCGCGTCACGGGTCTTTCGTCACCTCCCCCACACCCGAACGACAGGATGATCGAGCACGCGGCGAGTCTCTCGAGATGTGTCTTCACTTCGTCTCCAGCACGAGGTCGATGTTCAGCACCGCGGGCGGGTAGTTTTGCGGCACGTTCTGCGTGACGAACTCGAGCGTGTTGTCACCGGGCACCAGATCCGAAAGCGGCACGTCGAGCACCTGGCCGATCGCACCTTGGCTGCCGCCCGTCGGCGCACCGTCGACCAACGGCTTCGTGAGCGACTGGATCTCGTCGGCGCTGAGCGTTCGCTCTCGCCACGCGCCGCCGTTGAAGCGGTACTTCAGAACGAATTGGTCCAGCCCCCCTTGGTCACGCAGGTACCAGGCCGAAAGCGCGAGCCGCGCGGCGACCACGCCTGACAAGTCGACGCCCTTCAGATGCAAGACGTCGCTCGGACCGCTGCCTTCGTCGGCCACGCGATACGCGACGTTGACCCGCCCGTCCGAAGCGGCGACGAGCGAGTCGACGACCTCGTACTCGCGCCACGTGGAAACGACGGGTCCGTCGAAGCCGACGTTGTCAAAGCGCGCGAGCCACGCGTCCAGCTGATTGCCGGGGCTATACTTCAGGGTCGCGTGGTTGTGCGTCGAAACATGCACGTAGCCACGCGTGAACGGGAGCTCGACGTCCGCCCGCAGCATGAGCGTGGCGGGCTCGAAGCTCTTGCCGTCCTCGCTGACCGGACTCACGTACACCTCGAGCGCGTGCTCCGAAACGCGCACCTCGAAGTGATTCAGCTTACCCGGCGCCGTCGAGACGCACGTCGAGGGTGGGTCGCTCTTCCACGCGGCAGGGATCACGCGGTCGGCGTAGTCGTCGAACACGTGAATGGCCGAAAGCGAGACCTGGCTCGGCGGATTCGTGTTGCAGGTGTAGGAAAACTGAAGCTCGAACCCGTTCTTGGGCAAGATGCCCCCCTCGTCGTTGTCGAGGGTGCCGTAGGAGGGCACGGCAATCGGATCTTCGGTGACCTCGAGCGAGATCCATCCGAGAAGCTGAGCCGTGTAGCCTTCGGCATCGAAGACGATCGTCCCGGTACGCCCGCGGAAATCGAACGGCTGGCGCACGCGATAGGAATTGACGCCGTAGTTTTGAGCGGCCACGGCGACGAGCAGGTGGTGGCTCGCGATCTCCGCGCTCGGGTCGCAGACGAGCGCATCCTGATCGGGGAGCACTTGCGACGGCAGGCCGGTCCGACAGCCCGACACCGTCGCGGGCCCAATCGCACAGGCTTGGCCCGAGCCCGTCGGCAGCTGCGGTTGCAGTCGCCCCGCGCTCCAGCGCGCGGCGTCGAGCTCGCCCGCGCGTCCCCGGGCGGCGGCTGGACCGTCGAAGGTATCGCAGAACGCGGCGGCATCGAGCCCGCAACCGGGAGGCCCCATCTCGGTCGGGAGCTCTTCTGACGTGGGGGACGGCTCGGGGACGAAGCCACCCGCGCCGCCCGTGCTCGCCGCGGGACTGCCGGCGTCCGCGGGAACTGGCGCGTCAGAAGGGTGGCGAGCCCCGCACCCCGACACCACGACGGCAAGCGACGCGAGCCAAAGTGCGATGGCGTTGCCGGGCATCCCTCTTCGTTTGCCCGCTGCGGCCCCAAACGATCACTTCGGTGCCGGCGATTTTCCGGTGGGTCACCTCGACACCTCGACGGTGAGATCCAGGCTCCCGATGCCTTGCGCGACGGACGCTCCCGGGAGGCTCACGGCGAGCGTGTTGTTTCCGGGCACGAGCTCCGCGAGTGGCACCGGGACCGAGAAGCCGTGGAGACCCCCGGGCGATCCGGCCGTTTCCGGATAGACGAAGGTGTGCTCGGGGTTTCCGTTCAACGCGTAGTGGAGCTCCGTTCCCGGCCCTGCTTCGAGCACGAAATTGAACGACGCCGAGGTCGCATTCGAGAGCTCGACCCCCGGAAGCACGAACGAGAGGGGACCCTCCGAAAACAGGTACCCGACGCGAACGGCTCCGCTCTGGCCCGGAGTGCCCGGATCGGGAACCTCGTACGCACGCGGCGTCGGCAAGCGCGGCCCGTCGAAACCGACGTTGTCCCACCGAAACGTCTGCGAAGGCGTGACGTGGCCACCCTGCGCCGCGTTGTTCGCCCAGTGTTGGAGCTGTACGTAGCCGCGATTGAAGGAAAGGCCGAGTCCCGACGTCTTCGTGCGGAGGCGCAAGCTCGCAGGATCGTCGCTGTCGCTCACCCAGAGCTCGGCGTCGTCCTCCGACAAGCGCAGCTCGAAATGATTCAGGCGAGCGTCAGCCACCTTGAAGCAACGCGCGTCCGATTGGTCGAGCTCCCAGAACGGTCGCGCCGAGACGATCTGGTAGCCGCTCGTCACGAGCACACCCTCGAGGGCGTTTTGCCAGTCGTCCACCGCCTCCGGGCAATCCGCGCCGAAGGCGAACGTGAAGCCGATGCCGTCGCGGGGATAGGCGGCGATACCGTCGCGATCGTCCGAGGCGAGCGGCGTGGGTTCGCCGGTCACCCACACGGCTATCCACCAGCCTTGCCCGCTGTTCAGCGGATTGACCTTGGCGTCGACGTCCCAGACGAGCTTGCCCACGCGGCCGGCGAAATCGAAGGGCTGGCGGACGCGCAGTGCGTTCACGCCCGTCGCCTGTTGGTCGTCGAACGTCTCGTTGAGCTGCCCCGAAACCACGCCGTCGACGCCCGCGCCGGCACAGGTCCGCACGTCTTGGTCCGGCAAGATCCCGTCGAACGGTTCCCCGCAGAACGTCGCCGGGAACAGGTAGTCGTCCCCGTAGGTGTGGGCCGGGGCGCGCTCCCACGTGTACTGAACCTGGTGACCCCAACGTGCGAACCCGAACACGCGCTCGTCGAGATCGCCCCCGCGTCCCCCCGGATGCGCCGTCTCGAAGCCTTCACAAAAAGCGGGCGTTGATAGGCCGCACGCGCCCTCCTCGAGCATGCCGGCGCCCCCGCCTGCTTCCGGCTCGAGACCGCCGAGGTTCGCCCATTCGGTGCACGCCGCCGTCACGGCGGCAGCGGCAAGCACGGCAGCTCTCGACGTGGGGTTCGGCATCAGCTCGCGTTTCCGGACCGCGCGCTATTTTACATCAGAAACCAGCCGCTCGACGCGCCGTGCGTACAGGCTCTCGGGGTGTGCCGCCGAGAACTGGTGGGCGACGGCCGCCGCTCGCGCTCGATCGCCTCGCGCGAGCAGCGCTTGCACGCGAATCACCGTCTCCTCGGCGCCCAAGGCGCCTTGGGGGAAGCGCGCGTGGTAGTCGTCGAGCGCCGACAGCGCGCCGTTCGGATTGTCGCGAGCGAGTGCGTCGTGGGCCTGCTTCAGCACCTGGAGCTCCCGCGAAAGCGACGAAGAACTCGCCGGCGCAGGCTTCGCTGCCTTGGCGGCGACTCGCGGCTCGGCTTCGCTCGGCGCATCAACGGGCTCGCTCGGCGTAGCGCTCGGCGTAGCGCTCGGCGGGGGTGCCGCGACCACCGTTGCCGCAGACGTCGCGACGACCGGCGCGGTCGTCGCGGGGGCTACTGCCGGCTTTCCTGCACCCGCCTGCAAGAGTGCGACACCGGCTCCGACGCTCGCGAGCAATGCGAGACCCACGAGCTTCGTCGTGAGACCAGCGGCCCCTGCCGCTCCCGCAGCGGTGGTCGCTACACCGACACCCACGGCCGACACGACGGCCGCACGTTGAGCCGGCGACGCCCGCCGCCGCCGCGCGACCTCGAGCAGCGAAAGCTCCTCCGCGGTCGCTCCTTCCTCCGACCAACGACGCAAGTCGCTCATGGCTTCCTCGCACGCAGGAGATTCTGGCGAACGTGCTCGCGCGCGCGCCGCACGCGCGAAGCGACCGTCCCGATCGGGATGTCGAGGAGCTCGGCCACCTCGCTCGCGGAAAGCTCCTCGATTTCGAACAGCACGAACGCCTCGCGCATGCCGTCCGGAAGCTCGGCGACCACCGCGTCGAGCAGCGCGTGAGCGCGACGTTCGTCGAGGAGCTGATCGGGAAGCGGTGCGTGCTCGGGCAGGGCCAGCTCGTCGTCGAGGGGGCTCTCGCGGCGGCGCTGGACGGTTCGGCGCGCGTGGGACGCGACACGCAGCGCGATACCGAGCAGGTAGGGGCGCTCCCTCCCGACCTCGATCCCCGCAAGCTTTCCGGTCGCGATCACGAATACCTGTTGCGCGGCGTCGTCCAGCACGCTGTCCGAGACCCCGAGCTTGGCGAGCGTGCGCACCACCGCGTCGAGGTGATCGCGGACGAGCCCCAGGACGCGCTGGTCCGCCGAGCTGCCCTTCAACGCGGAGGCTTGAAGGGGCAGCACAGAGTACATCCACAGTGACTTGCCCGCTCGGCGGGCTTTCGATCACTGGAATCGAAGGCCCGCGGCCAACCCGGCGCGCCCGGTCACTGCCGGCACAACATAGACGATCTGCTGGGGGACGAAAAAATAGTGCGTGTGGAAGAACGGAACCACGGCCGCCGCGCTGAGCTCGAGGAAAACCGGCGCAAACGGCCCGACTTCGAGGCGCAAGCTGGCCTCCGAGCTGCCCCAGGGTTCAACGACGCTGCGTCCCCCAGCGAGATCGCCGTGGGCAAACACCGCGCCCAGCTCGACCCCGAGGCAGGGGCGGACCGCGACCACCTGCGAGCCGAAACGCACCGGGCAGCCTTCGAGGCGACCCGCGAGCAGCGATAGCTCCGCGGTTCCGGCGCTGTGCGAAATTCGGCTCACCGACCCAACCGCCGTGGCGCGCACCGCGGGTGCGAGCACGCGCGCCAACGTGTCGGCAAGCTCGAGCCCCACCTCCGCCGACGGTCTCACGGACGGAGCGAGCCCGCCGCGCAGACCGGCCCCGAGCACCCCCGAAAATCGCCACGTGCTCCGTGGCGGCGGCGGGCTGACCTGAGTTGACGCTGGCGCGGGTTTTGGAGCACGCGGGGGCGGGGCGGGAGGACTCGCTGCGGCCGGCTCCGCAGCAGGATCCGGCTCGACGCGACCGCCCAACTCGATCGCAAGCGCAGCCAAGAACGCGAGGGCCTGGCTCACCTCCGAGCAGGTCGGGCCGTGAATCGTCCGCCTACCCTCTTTCCCGGAGCGGTCGAGCGCCACGAGCTCGCCCGTGAGCTCCGTACCGTTTTGGACGATGGTGAGCGCGATGCGCGCGCCGTCGCCGCTCGCGGCGTCGTGCACGTTCGCCCGCACCTCGGCGACGACTTCCCGTTCCGTGGGGCAACCGGCCGGGGCGGCGTAAGAAAGCTCGTAGGGCTGGGGCTCGGCGCGTGCTGGCGACGCGACGAGCGCTACCGCCACTGCGACTCCGAGAGCAAACTGGTCGCGCGCCGGTCGCACGTCTCGAGGGTGATCGATCTCGGTGCTTCCGGGCAAGGGATGAGAAGGACCTCCGGAACCGGCATGCAACGCTCACTCGCCCTGGTGGTTTCGCTACTTTTCGGCGCGAGTTGCGGGAGCCCCACCCACGATGCCCCGACGGGCGGCGCCGGCCGTGCGCCGACGGCGCCACCCGACGACGCGGGCACTGCCGGAGCTGCTGCTGGGCGCCCTGCCGCGACGGCCGGAGCCGCGACGGCCCTCGTGCCCGGGGTTTGGACCAACATCTCTCCCCCGGCCCCGCTCAAGTCCGAGGAGCTCGGGGGGCGCCCCGCGGGCGGGGTGCTGTGCTTCGCGTGGGATCCCGCCGACCCCATGACGCTCTACACCGGGATCGAGCACACCGGCATTTGGAAAACCACCGACGGCGGCTCGAGCTGGGAGCAGCTCGCCCCTGACGCCGACGTGGACCTCTACGACGCCAAGACCAACCAGCTCGAGGTGCCGACGGGTATCGCGGTCGACCCGGCCGATCCGTCGCACCTGATCGCCGTCTCCGGCGTGCGCGACAACAACAACGGCTTTTGGATCTCGCAAGACGGCGGGAGAAGTTGGGCCATCCCGCAGGGCTTCAAGGACGTTTCGCCGACGTACGACGTCACCACGCTCGCCGTGGACCCGGCCGACTTCAACCACATCCTCGTCGGCTCGCATGCCTTCTACAACGTGGGGGTCCTCGAGAGTAAGGACGCGGGCGTGACGTGGAGCTTGCACCCGCCGCCCGCCGACGCGTCGTGGCCCGGGGGAACCTACGGCTTGAGCATCCTGCATGACCCCGCGCTCGGCATCGGCAACGGCGACACTTGGCTGGTCCATCACGACGGTTTCTGGCTCACGAAAAACGCGGGAGCCACCTGGTCGCAGGTGGATGCGGGCATCGACGGCGTCCACGGGTCCACCGAGGTGTACTACTCGAAGACGGGCACTCTGTACTCCGGCGCTGGCAGCAGCCTGGCGCGCAGCAACGACAACGGAACGACTTGGGAGGCGATAAGCCAAGGCCTCCCCAACGCGCCGTTCATCACCCTCACGGGTGACGGCAACACGCTGTACACGCAACCGGGCCTGGCGCAGGGCACCTGTCAGACGCTGGTCTCGTCCGAAACCGACGGTCAGACCTGGACCGAGTACCAGGACGGCACTCAATGGCTGCCGACGGGTGCCCTGCGGATGAGGTTCGAGCCCACGAACCGCATCATCTATTCCGCGAACGGCGGCGCGGGATTCTACGCGCTGAAGGTGCTCGATCCCTGATGAAGCCCGTACGCCTCACCTGCTTCGCGCTCGTCGGGTCGAGCACGCTCACGCTCTGCGCGTGCTCGGGAACGGAAGCTTCTGGCATTCGGGAACGCGGCGGGTCCGGCACGATGTCGGAAACCGGCGGGTCTGGCGACTCGCTCGTCTGCCATCCCGAACCGGGCTTGCCACCGGACGCGCCGGAGCTGTCCACGGCGCTGTGGACGAACCTCAGCCCCGCGGGCTTTCCGTTCAATCCGAACACCTCCGCGACGGGGTTGGCGTTCAGCCCGTGCAACCCCTCCGTGCTCTACCTGTGCACCGGCTCCTTCGACCCTGCCTTTGGCGGTCTCTACCGGAGCACGAATGCCGGAACGAGCTGGTCGAAGATTGGCCGCGTGCCCGCGACGCTCTCGGGCGGGGATCACTTGCTAGGCCCGAACCACGTGCGCGTCGATCCGTCGGATCCAAAGCACGTGTACGCGGTCGAGGGCGTCCGCGGCGATACCGAGGGATTTTGGGTTTCCACGGACGGCGGCGATTCGTTCACGATGCCCGACGGGTTTCGCAACCTGCCGGAGGCCGCCGAACCGATCTTTCAGTACGACCTTTACGACCTCGCCGTCGACCCGACGGACTTCAGCCACGTCCTCGTCAGTCACCATTCGGCGTGGGGCTGGACCGACACGAAATGGAACACGAGCTCCGGCGTTCTCGAGAGCACGGATGGCGGCAGCACCTGGATCATCCACGAGCCGCAGGAAGGTTGGGGTACCGGGCACGCGATCAACTTCCTGTTCGACCCCGACAAGGGCATCGGCACTCGGGACACCTGGCTGCTCGGCACGCAGGGCAACGGCATGTGGCGCACGACCGACGCGGGCAAGACGTGGACACGAGTCACCCCGAACGCGCTTCAGCACGGTGGCGGCACGATCTACTACGACAAGGCGGGCACCCTCTACGCCTCGGGCACGCCCAACAACCTGCGCAGCACGGACAACGGGGAGCACTGGACAGAAATCGGCGCGCCCAGCGGGTACACGGCGATCTTCGGCGACGGAAAGCAGCTCTACACGCGACCCGTGTTCAACATGGGCCCTTTCTCGATCTCGCCGGAGGGTGGCGACGGGACGACCTGGACCGACTTCAGTACTCAACAGTTCAACGACGGGCCCTTCGAGATGACGCTCGACGACATCAACGGCGTTCTCTACTCGTCGTCTTGGGGTTCCGGCCTGTGGGCACTCAAGCTCGAGTGACCGCTCAGCGCGACGCGTAGCGCCAGAAGAGTCGCCCCCGTCCACCCGTCAAGCCGGCGGTGATTCCGCCGGAGAACTTGCTTCGGACCTCAGCGACGAACATGCTCGGCCGAACCGCGTCGATGCCCGAGCCCTCCCTGCCGTTGACGACGGAGCTTGAGCCAGCCGAGTGGCGCGCGCTCGGCGTGCTCGCCTGCGAAAAGCACCTGGGTGTCGGTCCGCTGGAAACGCTCGCGCCCGGCGTGACGCCTGAGTTCTGGCAGGCGTGCGTCGAAAAGGGGTGGGTCGTCGCTGGAGCCTCGAGGACGCTCGGGTCGCGCGCGACGGGCGGGGAGCGCACCTTCGCGCTCGCAGCGGGTTTGCGACCGCGCATCCTGCGCCACCTCGCGGACCTCGACGAGCTCGAAGAGGTCCGGCGCAGGCTGCGCGTCTCGAGCCCCGATCCGGCGCGGAGCGGCTTCATTTGCGCCCTGTACGCAGGCGATCTCGGCGCGGTCGAACGGGCACTGCCGGAGCTCGAACGCCGCGCCGTGCGCGGGCACGAGGTGACGTTTGCGACCAGCATGCTGCGAGAAGCCGTGGCGTCGGCGTTCGACCCGGCCTGGCTCGAGCGCACCTGGGGTGAGCTCGGCATCCGTTTGGTGGAGCAGGTGCTCGCGGATGCACTGTTCGGGCTCGTCCCGGTCGAGGCGGTGTACCGCTTCGCGCGCGAGCACCTCGACGAGGCGACGACGCCCGGGCTGCGCTGGGTGCTCGCCGAGCACGCGCTGCTGCGTGGCGACACCGCGGGAGCGCTGTCGTTCATCGCCGGGTTTGCGCAGCGCGAGCAGCTCGGATTCCGCGCCGCGGTCGCGTACGCGTCGGGCGAGCTCGCTCACGCGCGGCAGCTCGTGAGCGACTACGACCGCTCGCACGGAAGCGCGCAGGGCGCCGCCAGCGTGACCGCCGTGCTCGTCCTGTTGGCGCTCAGCGGTGAGTCTCCGGACCGCGCGAAGCTCGGGCGGCGCTGCTTGCCCCGCCGCAAGGAACGACCGGCGCCGCTCGCCGGTTGGCCTCGCACGAGCGCCGAGCCCGACCTGAGTCGCGCGCTTCGAACGCTGCTCAAGCGCCTCGCGCAGCCCGAAACCGAGCGACTGCGCCTGAGCGTGCATCAGCTGCGGGCCACGGCCTCGCCGTGGGAAGCGTTCGTCGATGCACTCACCGTGGCGCTTCATGAGCGCGACGACGTGTCCCGTCTCGGATGGGCACGTCGCCTGATCGGCGACGCCGAGCGCGCCAACGCAGGTGGCTATACCTGGTTCGCGCGCCAAGCCGGGCAGCTTGCCCAGATGCTCGTTCGCGCTCCGCTGCCGGAGCTGCGCGAGCTCGGCCCGCGCCAGCCCGGTGAGCCCCTGCTCTGCGAGCTCTTGGAACCCGAGCCCGAATGGCGGCGCGCGCTCGGCGCGCTGCAAGGGTTCACGGAAAGCGTGGAAGGCAGCGAGGCGATCATCTCGCGCCGCGTCGCCTGGTACGTCGACATGACCAACGGGGTTCCGGCCAAGCCGGCGCTCGAGGAATTCGAGCGCGGCACGGGCTGGACGCGCGGGCGGCGCGCGAAGCTCGAGGAGCTCGACGCCGTCAGCGACGACCTACCGTCCGAGGATCGAGCGGTGCTGGCCGCGCTCGACCCGAACCATCGCCGGCGTCACGACTTGCCGCTCGAGCTCCTCGAAAGCCTCATCGGCCATCCGCGCGTGTTCGACGGCGCGCGGGGCCGAAATCCCGTCGAGATCGCCCGCGGCACCTGTCGCGTCGAGACCCGACGCGAGCACGGCCATTTGGTGATTTCGCTCGAGCCCGCGGGCGCGACCGAGGGCATCAACGTGGTCGTCGAGAGCGAGACGCGCCTGTCCGTGTATCGCGTGACGCCCACCCTCGGAAAGCTCTTCGCGCTCGTGCCGAGCGGCGTGCGGATCCCGGAGCGCTACGAGCCCGAAGCGATCGGCGTCCTCTCTCGACTCGCCGAGCACGTGGAGGTTCGGAGCTCGAGCTTGGGAGCTCGCCGAAGACTCACGGCCGACGCCACGCCCGTGCTGCGGATCTCGCCTGAATCCGGCGCGTGGTACGTCGAGGCCGGCGTGCGACCGTTCGGGGAACGCGGGCGTTTCTTCCCGCCGGGTCTCGGGCGAGTCGCGATCACCCGGCGCGAGGGGGACGATTGGCTGGAAGCCGAACGCGACTTCGAGCAGGAAATCGCGCGCTTTCACGAGCTAGCGGCCGCCTGCCCGAGCCTGTCGCTCGCGCTCCGCGGGGGGCTCGAGGCGGAAGAAGCCGGCGGCGAGGCCAGCTTCAGCGGCTCACTCGGCGAGGAGGGACTCTTTGC
>Ga0070682_100001363_pt1 | contig 13794 bp, 9 predicted proteins | sample KBSC63LmetaG_FD_64668 | JGI IMG/M metagenome (GOLD analysis project Ga0070682, IMG submission 64668) | Corn rhizosphere microbial communities from Kellogg Biological Station, Michigan, USA - KBS C6-3L metaG | ecosystem: Host-associated > Plants > Roots > Rhizosphere | place: USA: Michigan... | reverse complement strand
TAGTAGAACTTGTCGGTCTCGTCCCACAACCCGACCGCGTCGGGGCCGATCTTCGTCATCGCCTCCGCGATGTGCAGGAAGTGCTCGAAGAACTTGCTCGCGATGTCCTCGTAGACCGGATCGTGGAGCGCGAGCTCGAGGGCGATGTGCATCAGGTTCAGGCTGTACATCGCCATCCACGCCGTACCGTCGGCCTGGTTCATCACGGCCCCGTTCGGCAGCGGCTGGCTGCGATCGAAAACCCCGATGTTGTCGAGCCCGAGGAAGCCGCCCTGGAAGATGTTGCGCCCCTGGGCGTCTTTGCGATTCACCCACCAGGTGAAATTCAGCATCAGCTTGTGGAAGATGCGCTCGAGGAAATCGAGATCGCCGGCGTCGTTGCGGGCCTTCTTGTCGATCTGGAACACGCGCAGCGCCGCCCAGGCGTGCACAGGCGGGTTCACGTCCCCGAACGCCCACTCGTAGGCGGGGAGCTGCCCGTTCGGGTGCATGTACCATTCGCGCGTGAGGAGCACGAGCTGGTGCTTGGCGAACTCGGCATCGACGAGCGCGAGCGGCACGCAATGAAATGCGAGATCCCAGGCCGCGTACCAGGGGTACTCCCACTTGTCGGGCATCGAGATCACGTCGTCGTTGACGAGGTGGTCCCACTCGACGTTGCGGCCGAAGCGGCGCGACACGGGCGGCGCCGGCTGGGTCTCGTCCCCGGCGACCCAGGCGCGCAGGTCGTAGTTGTAAAACTGCTTCGACCAGATCATGCCGGCGAGCGCCTGCCGTTGCACGAGTCGCGCGTCGTCGCTTTCGACGCCGTCCTGCAGGCTCGCGTAGAAGTCGTTCGCCTCGTGCTCGCGCGCGGCAAAGACCGCGTCGAACTCCGCGAACGGGGTCTGTGACGCGGGGTTCTGGGCTTGCAGCAGCCGACCGCGCAGCGTGACGGCGCCCCCGGGCGGGATCAGGAAGCGGTAGTGCGCGGCGCACTTGGTGCCACGCGCGTCGGGATTCGTCGCCGACGGCCGCCCGAGCACGACGCGCTCGCCGATCGCGTCTTTCGGAAACGGGGGGCCCGCCTGGCCGTAGAGGCGCTCGAAGTTCGTCTCGTTCTCGCAAAACAGGAGCTCGGGGCCGCCGTCGAAGTGGGCGAGCCAGCCGCCCATGCCGGGGTGCCGCAAGCGCACGCTCGTCGGTCCCGAGCGCTCGAGGCTCGGCCGCTCGGCGTCGTGCGTCCACGACCAGGTGTTGCGGAACCACACGTGAGGCAAAAGGTGGAGCGGCGCGGCCTCGGGCCCGCGATTTTCCACGTGGATGCGCCACAGGATGTCGTTCGGCTCCGCCTTTGCGTACTCGACGAACACGTCGAAGTAGCGGTCGTCGTCGAACACGCCCGTGTCGATCAGCTCGAGCTCCGGACGATCGCGACCGCGCTCGCGATTGCCCTCGACGAGCGCGGCGTACGGGAACGCGCGCTGCGGGTACTTGTAGAGCATCTTCGCGTACGAGGCCGTCGGCGTGGCGTCCAGGTAGTAATACTGCTCCTTCACGTCCTCGCCGTGATTGCCCTCGGCGTTCGTGAGACCGAACAGGCGCTCCTTCAGGATGGGATCGCGCTCGTTCCAGAGCGCGAGCGCGAGACAGATGCGCTGGTGGTGATCGCTGAAGCCCGCGATGCCGTCCTCGCCCCAGCGGTAGGCGCGGCTGCGCGCGTGATCGTGCGGCAGGTAATCCCACGCCTGACCCGTCGCGCTGTAGTCCTCGCGCACGGTGCCCCATTGGCGCTCGCTCAAGTACGGACCGAAGCGGCGCCAGGCGGCGTTGTAGGCCGCACTTTCGCGAACGCGCGCGGCCTCGGCTGAGCTCTTGCGTGGCGGGATCGAGGGCGGCACGTCCGTACGATCAACCGCTCGCTCGGCCAGAGCGTCAAGGACCAAAACCCTGATAGTCTCGAATCTGCGCGCATGGCACCGAGCGGAACGAGAGAGCGCTGGCTCGCGCCGCTCCTTTTTGCTGCGTGCACGCGCTTGGGCGCGAGCACCGAAGCGCCGCCGCCGACGCTCGGGGACGAGAGTGCGGCGGGCGCCGACATGGGTGGCGACTCCGGGCAGGACAGCCCGGCAGCCGCTCGCGCAGGATCGAAGGCGCGCGGAGGCGCAGGCGGAGGCGGCAGTGATGCCGCGCGCGAGACCACGAACCCGTACGTGGAGCCCGCGGGCGCCCCCGCCGAGCTCCCCGCCCGCACCTTCCGCCTGAGCCACGCCGAGTACGCCGCGAGCGTGGAAGCGCTCGTCCAAAAGACGATCGACGTTTCGGACCTCGAGCCCGAGCTCGACAACGGGATCTACCGCAACATGTCGAGCTCGGGGCTCGTGCGCACGGATCTGCTCGAGGAGTATTACGCGAAGGCGCGCGCGGTGACGGACGCCCTCGATACGGAAGAGCTCGAGGCGCTCGTTCCCGGTCACGAGCTCGAGGCGGAAGCGAAATCGCGCTTCATCGCAGCGAGCGTCGAGCGCGCGTTCCGCCGGCCCGCGACCGACGCCGAGCTCGAGGCCTACGGCTCCTTGTTCGAGCTCGGCGCGAGCGAAGGCGACATCACGCTCGCGTTCCGCAGTGTGCTCCGAGCGCTGCTGACCTCTCCGCACTTTCTCTATCGCACCGAGCTCGGCGCAAGCGACGCGGGCGACGAGTTTTCGCTCACGGACCACGAGGTGGCGTCGCTCCTCTCCTATGGGCTCGAGGGGCGCCCGCCGAGCGAGGAGCTTTTCGCGGCGGCCGACCGCGGCGAGCTCACCGATCCGAAGCGACTCGAGGACCACGTGCGTGAGCTCGTCGCGGGCACCCGCGCGGAGGCCTCGCTGGCGGCGTTCGCCGCGGAATGGCTCGAGCTCGACGCGTTCCAGATCTCGGGCGCGCCGGGCGATCCGCCGCTGCCCGAGAAAGATGCGGCGAGCTTTCCGGGCTTCGACGACGTGCGGAGCGCGATGCAGGAGGAGGCGCGGAGCTTCGTGGAAGGGCACGCCGGCCTCGACGCCACGCTCGAGGAGCTTTTGACGACGGACGTGCCCGAGCCGCGCGGCGCGCTCGGCGATTTCTACCGCAGCGGGCAGAGCGGCTCCGCGGGCGGCGAACGGCACGGCGTGCTTTCGCTCGGGGCTCTGCTTTCGCTCGGTGCCCACGAGACGCGCGGCTCGCCGACGTTGCGTGGCCTCTTCGTGCGCAAGCGGCTCTTGTGCCAGGAGGTGCATCCGCCCGGTCGAGCCCCGCCCGCGCTCGACCGCACGCAGGCGGGAGCCGACGCCAAGACGACGCGCGAGCTCTACGAGCAGCACGCGAAGCAGGCGGCTTGCGTCGGGTGCCACGCCGAGCTCGACGCGATCGGCTTCACGCTCGAGAGCTTCGACGGTGCCGGGCGTTTCCGCACCGAGGAGAACGGCGTGGCGATCGACACGACAGGCGACCTTTCGGGCACCGATCGCGATCGCGCCCTCGCGGACCACGCGGAGCTCGCGCGCGCCCTCGCCGAGAGCGAGTGGGTGCGCGAGTGCGTCGCGACGCAGGCGTTTCGCCGGTACTTCGGGGAGCTGGAGAGCGCACGGGGACTGCCGCCGATTCAGGCGGCGCGGCGTGCGCTCCGGGCGGGCACGTTCGGCGAAGCCTTGGTCGCGCTGTGGTCGACGCCGAGCACCTATCGCAGGAGGCGCGAGCCGTGAGGCCGATGGTGCTGCCCCGCCACGGCCTCTGCTCGCGGCGAGCGCTCCTGCGCTCGGCGCTCGGGGGCGTGTTCCTGGCGCCATTCCTGCGACAGCGCTCGCTCGAGGCAAAAGACGCAACGCCGAAGCGGCTCGTCCTCGTCTTCACGCCCGACGCTCACCCCAGGGAGTGGTGGCCGAGCACGGACGACGGCGGCAAGCTCGGCCTCGGCGCGCCGCTGCGCGACTTCGCAGGGCTCGAGTCGGAGCTCCTCTTCGTGCGCCAGCTCGACCACTCCTGGACCTTCGACAACCACCACGAAGCCGGCATGGCGCAGCTCTTCACCGGCGCGCGCTTCTTCGACGATGCGACGCACTACGCGAACGGGCCGTCGATCGACCAGGTGCTGCTCGCGAGAACCGACCTCCGGGGTGGGACGCCGATCCCCGACGTGCACCTCGCCGTGGCGGACTCCGGCGAAGGGAATCAACGTCACGTGACGTGCTACTCGGGACCCGGGCAGCCGATCCCCCACGAAGCGTCGCCGTCGCGCGCCTTCAGCAAGCTGTTTGCCGGGGTGAGCTTCGGAGGGTCGAGCGCCGAGGGCGCGCCCACCTCGACCCTCGAGCGCGAGCTGCAGAAACGGATGTTCGAGCTCGATCGGGACGCAATCCAATCGCTCGCGGCCCACCTCGGCCAGGCAGAGCGCGAGCGGCTCGACGTCCATCTCGATGCGCTCGGGGAGCTCGAGCAGCGGCTGCGCCCCGTGAACGACGCCGGCACGCCGCCGGCGACCGGCTGCGAGGCGGTCGCGACGAGCGGCGTCACGACGAGCGATCGACAAGCCGCGAACATCGAAAAATGGGGCCAGGTGCAGGCGGATCTGCTGGTGAACGCGTTCCTCTGTGACCGTACGCGCGTGGCGGATCTGGCGTTCGGCTCTTCGGGCAGCCAGCACACGGGCCTGCTCGGACTCAAGAACGGGGGCACCGACAGCTGGCACGAGGTGGCTCACCTCTCGCTCGGCGAGCAAGAGCGCACCCAAAGCGTCAGCCTCGACGGCGAGGCCCTGACGGCCGCGGCCGCTTACGCCGAGTTCGACCGACTCTGGGCGGCGCGCGTTGCGTACCTGGCGAAGCGCCTGAAGGCCATTCCGGAAGGGAACGGCAGCATGCTCGACAACACCCTCATCTACTGGGGCGTCGAGTGCGGAACCGACCACAACCATGGACCCTCCGACATGCAGTACCTCCTCATCGGCGGGCGAAACCTCGGCTTCCAGAGCGGCCAGCTCCTCGCATTGCCGAGCGCGACGAGCGCCCACCGGCTGCACACGTCGGTGCTCCACGCCTTCGGCGACGTCGAGGCGACGGGGTTCGGGATCGAGGAGAGCTGCGGGCCGCTGACGGGCGTGCTCGCCTAGAGCGGCTCTCGTGATTTGACTGAGATGAGCTCTAGGGGCAGGAAGCGCCGACGAGCGGCGCCGTCTTGCGATAGGTGGCGAGCGCTTGAGCGCAGATGGCTTCAGGCGCGCTCTTCATCTGCTCGCATTGGCCCGCTTGCGCGCCGGCGCCCGTCTTCTCGAGCATCGCCTTGCAGCATGCGGCCGCGGGGGCGCAGCTCGGTCCGCCGGGTGTCAGCGTCACGGTCGTGGGCGCGGGGAGCGCGGAGGCGCCAGCGCTGCCAGCGGCCGGAGGCGTTCCAGGAGCGGCTTGCGCGCCGGCGCCCGGCGTCGCGGCGCCAGGTGTCGCCGCCGCCTCGGGCGCGGCGGCGTTGATTTCGGCGACGCCCGGCACCTTCAGGACGATGCCGCCGTCCGAGATGCTCACGGTCGCGCCGAGACCGCTTGCGGCAGTGGCCGCCGCAACGAGCTGCTGCGCGGGCCTGAAGACCGCGAAATAGAAGTAGGCCGAGCCCGCACCGCCGATGAGCAGCAGGGCGCCGCAGCCAAGCCCTGCCCACAAGAGCGGGTTGGTCTTCGCCGCGGGCGGAGGCCCCGGCGGCGGCTGTCCGTAGCCCGGCTGCGGCTGCCACCCGGGTGGCGCGCCCGGCGGCCCATAGCCGCCAGGTGGCTGTCCGTAACCGCCGGGGGGCTGGCCATAACCGCCAGGTGGCGCGCCCGGGGGTTGGCCCCAGCCGCCCTGTCCGCCGGGAGGCGCACCGCCGGGTGGGCCGCCACCGGGTGGCCCGCCGCCGCCATATCCGCCTCCGTAGCCGCCAGGACCCTGGTCTGACATTTCGACGATGCGTACCACTCCCACCGGCCGGATTGAAGTGGCGGGAGCGAGCGAGCCCAAGAGCGAGCGTCGTGTGGCATCGTCCGAGCCGTGAAACCGAAGCTCCTCTGCCGTTCCGCGCTCGTGCTCGTCCTCGCGTCCGTGAGCGCACCTGCGCACGCCGAGCCCGCGAAGGCTGCCACCGCGCACGTCGAGGCACCGGCGCGCCCTGCTCTCGAGCTGCCCTTCGAGAAGCTCACGCTCAAGAACGGGCTCACGCTCATTCTGCACCGCGATCCTTCTCTACCGATGGTGGCGGTGAACCTCTGGTATCACGTGGGCCCCGCGAACGAGCCCCCCGGCCGCAGCGGGTTCGCTCATCTTTTCGAGCACCTCATGTTCGAGGGCTCGCGCCATGTCGGTCACGCGTTCGACCAGCTGCTCGAATCCGTGGGCGCCACGAACGTGAACGGCACCACCAACTGGGACCGAACGAACTATTTCGAGACCGTCCCACGCGAATACCTCGAGCTCGCGCTCTGGATCGAAAGCGACCGCATGGGGTACCTGCTCGACGCCGTCACGCAGGAACGGCTCGACGTCCAGCGCGACGTCGTCAAAAACGAGCGACGCCAGAGCTTCGAAAATGCCCCCTACGGGCCGAGCGGCCTCGCGCTCCTCGACACGATGTTTCCCGCCGGGCACCCGTACCACGGCGCCGTGATCGGCTCGATGCAGGATCTCTCGGCCGCCACGCTGGGTGACGTCGCGGACTTCTTCCGGGCGTACTACTCGCCGAGCAACGCGACGCTCACGCTCGCCGGCGACTTCGACGCGGCAGAGGCGAAAGCGTTGGTCGAGAAATATTTCGGAACGCTGCACGGCAAGCAACCCGCGCGGCTGGCTCACCGCGCGACGCCTCCGCTCTCGAAGCCGATCCGTCTGGTCATCGACGAGCCCGTCGACCTCGGACGCGTGACGTACGGTTGGATCGCACCGCCCGCGTTCGGTCCCGACGACGCCGCGCTCGATCTCGCCACCTCGATCCTGGCCGGCGGCCGCGCGACGCGCCTCTACCGCCGGCTCGTCGTCGAGGAAAAGCTCGCTTCCGGGGTCGACGCCTCGTCCGATCCGAACGCGCTCGCCACCATGCTCGACGTGAGCGCGACGCTCGCTACCGGCAAGTCGGTGGACGACGCCGAGCGCGTGCTCGACAGCGTGATCGACGGGCTCGCGAGCGCGCCGCCCTCGGCCGAGGAGCTCGCGCGCGCGAAACGCCGTACTTTTCTCGCGATCGCGAGCGACCTCGAGCTTCTGAACGGGCACGGCGGCGACTCGGGTCGCGCCGGCCTCTTGCAGCGTTTCGATCACTACCTGGGCGACCCGGGGTACCTGCCGAAATGGCTCGCGGCCATCGAGGCGGTGACGCCGGCCGACGTGTCGCGCGTCGTGCGGCAGTACATGGGCAAGAACGCACGCGTCACGGTCGTCACCCGTCCGAGCAGTGGCGCCTCTCCGGGCGCGACGCCGCCACCCCCCCCAGCCACAGCCGTGACGCCGGCCACGCCCGCACCCACGGCGCCGGCCACCACCGGCAAGGAGCGCCCGTGATGCGTCTCCCCTCCCTCGGCGCTCTCCTGCTCGCAACGCTCGCGCTCGGCTGCGGCGGGCGCGTCAAGACGTACCGCGCGGACGCGCCGACGAGTCCGAACCCGAGCGCGTCCGTCGCGCCCGATCCCGAAGCGTGGCGCAACGAGCGCCCGAAGCCGGGCCTGCCGGGTGAGCTTCATTTCCCCACGCCGGAGGTGGTGAAGCTCCCGAACGGCCTCAGCCTTTACGTCGTGAAGCAGCCGTCGGCCGTGCTGTCGCTGGATCTCGTCATCCGCCACGGGGCTTCGTCGCTCGCCGAGGGCAAGAGCGGCCTCGCGGCGCTCACGGCTCGCATGCTCGTCGAGAGCACCCGCCGTCACAAGAGCCGCGAGCTCGCCGAAGCGGCCGAGTCGCTCGGCGCACCGCTCACGTCCAACGCAGGGCGCGACGACTCGTCCGTGGGGCTCGCCGCGTTGACGGCGGACGTGGACCGGGCGCTCGCGCTGCTCGCGGAGGTCGTGCGCGAGCCGGCCTTCGACGCGAAGGAGTTCGAGCGCGTGCGGGCCGAGTGGGTCGACCAGCTCGTCGGGGAGCGACAGGCTCCCGAGCGGCTGGCCTCGCTCTCGGGGCTGCGTCTCTTGAACGGCGCCGTGCACGGCGCGCCGGTGAGCGGCGGCGTCAGCGACGTGAAGCGCCTCAAGGTGCAGGATCTGAAAGACTTCCACGCGCGCCACTACGTCCCGAGCGAATCCGCCCTCGTCATCGTCGGCAACGTGAGCGCCGAAACGCTGCGGCCGAGCGTGGAGAAGCTCTTCGGCAGCTGGCGCGGAGTGGCGCCCAAGCGCAAGGCACTCACGGCGCTTCCGCCGCCCAACCCCGGGTTTCGGCTCGTGGTCGTCGATCGTCCGGGCGCGGTGCAGACGGCGATCTTTGCGGCCCAGCGTTTCCCTGCGCGCGCCGCGCCAGGCTTCGAGGCGCGCGAGGTGCTCGGCGAGATCGTGGGAGGCCTCTTCACGTCGCGCATCAACACGAACCTGCGCGAGAAGCACGCCTACACCTACGGTGCCTCCGCACGCCAGGTCGCCACGCGCGACTGGGGCGCTTTCGTCGTCGCGACCAGCGTGCGCACCGACGTGACGGCCCCGGCGCTCGTGGAGATCCAGCGCGAGCTCGGGTTGGCCCGCGATCCGGGCCTCGGAGCGCCGCTCCTGCCGGACGAGGTCGCACGCGGGAAGGCCGCGCTGCTGCACGCGTTGGGAGCCAAACTGGAGCACACCGCGCTCGTCGCGGACGCGGTGGTGCCGCTGTTCTCCCTCGACCTCGGCACCGACTACTACGCGCGCTACCCGAGCCTCGTCACGGCCGTCTCGGGCCCCGATCTCGAAGGCGGACAGCGCCTGCTCGCGCCCGAGGATCTCCTCGTCGTCGTCGTCGGCGACCTCGCGACGATTCGGCCGAGCTTCGAGAAGCTCGGCTGGAAGCTCGAGCTCGCCCCCGAGTCACTCACCGACTGAGGCGTCACTGCGACCGGCGGTGCGGCTTGCGCTTGTCCACCGGCAGCGAATCCAGATCGATCGTGGGCAGCGGCGCGGCAGTCGTGGCCGCCGACGGCGCTACCGACGGAACGGGAACCGACCCCGTCCCCGCGAGCTGGGAGCCCGATTCCTGGTGGGAATCGACCAGCGCGGCGATCAAGGTGCCCACCACGAGCGACGCTAGGGCGGCCGCGACCAAAAGGTACAAGGTCCTGGGCTCGACCGCCCGCGACGACTGCTTGAGCTGCTTCCGCTCGGAGATGGCCTTTCGCATCTCGTCGAGCTGGCGGCGATCGCGGATCACCACCGTCTTTTCGCCCGACTCCCGGCGCGGGGTCCGCATCGTCGGCGCGCGCTTACCGACCGGGTGCTGCGGCTCGGAGATCACTACCGAAGGGTGATCGGTCGTGACGTTCTGGCGCGGCTGCGGCAGGTGAACCGCGCTCTCCTGCGCGAGGATGACCTCGTCGCCGAGCTCTTCCAGCTCTTCGTCACGGGGCTCACGCGGCGGATCGCTCACCCTTGCCACGCTAATACCCGGGGAAGGAGCGGTCAAAACCGCCCGGCGGCCGCGCCCACGGCCCGAAAACCCCCGATCGTGATACGCTTTTTAGCCGTGGCTCCGGAATCCCGCCTGCTGGTGGTGGACGACGATGGTGTCAGCCGCCATCTGCTCGGCCAAATGTTGGCCGGGGCCGGCCTGGGTGCCGACGTCGTGGGGAGCGGCGCGGAGGCGCTCGCCTACCTGGACAGCCACCCCGCTCCCGCCGCCATCCTGCTCGACCTGGTGATGCCGGAGCCCGACGGCTACGCCGTGCTCAGGCACGTGCGCGGTCGGCCGCGCCTGGCCGAGGTGCCGGTCGTGGTCCTCACGGCGCTCGAAACCGACGGCGAGATCGAGCGCGCCTTTGCGAGCGGCGCGGACGACTACGTGCAGAAGCCGTTTCGGCCCGGCGAGTTGCTCGCCCGCCTGCGCGTGCAGATGCGCATCCGCGACTACCTCGATCGCCTCGCGCGTCGCGACCGCGATCAGCAAACCCTGCTCGAGCTCACCCAGGCACTCGCGTCGAGCCTCGATATCCGCGACATCCTGTTCACGGTCGTGAAGCGCATCGCCGAGGTGGTGCACGTCGATCGCTGCAGCGTCGTGCTCCTCGCCGAATCCGGCCGGCTCGGCTTCGTGCTCGCGTCGAGCGACGACGACCGCGTCCGCGATCGCCCGATCATGCTCGACCAATACCCCGAGATCGGGGAGGTGATCGCCACCGGTCGCGCGCTCGTGATCCAGAACGCCGCCGACAGCCCGCTGCTCGAGGTCGTGCGCCAGCGCGAACCCGCGCGTGGTTTTTCCTCGCTCGCGCTCCTGCCGATCATGCACGATCAGGGGCGCCCGCTCGGCGTGCTGTTCTTGAGGTCGAAGGCGCGAACGACGTTCGGCGACGCCGAGCTCTCGCTTTCGTCGACGCTCGCCAACGCCACCGCCATCGCGCTCCGCAACGCCCGCCTGCTCCAGTCGCTGCGCGACGAAACCGAGCAGAGCACGACGGCGCGGGTCGAGGCCGAGCGCCGCGTGCAGATGTTCCAGCGCTATGCCGGCTTCTTCGAGAGTGCGGCCGACGGCATGGTGGTCATCGACCGGCACGGCCGGGTGCTGTTCTCGAACCCTCGCGCGCGCGAGATCATCGGCGCCGGCGAGGCAGAGCTCGCTTCCGGCACGTTCGAATCGCTGCTGGTTCCCGCTCAGCGCGAGCTCGCGGCGCGCTTGATGCGCGGTTTCGCCGCCGGCGTTTACCCGCGCGGGGTCGATCTGCACCTGGCCGAGCGCCATGGCCGTTCGATCACGGCCAACGTGAGCTTCAGCTCGGTGCTGCACGAAGACGACGCCGTCCTCTTCACCTTCCGCGACGTGACGCACGAGCGCCAGACGGCGGTCGAGCTCAGGCAGACCAAAGAATTCCTCGAGTCGGTCATCGACAGCTCCGTCGACGCGATCGTGTCGGCGGATCTGGAGGGCACCGTCCGCATCTTCAATCGCGCGGCGGCGCGCGTCTTCGGTTACTCGCCGGCCGACGTGATCGGCAAGCTGAACGTGGAGGCGCTGTACGCGCCGGGTATCGCGCGCGAAGTGATGAAACGCATCCGCGACCCCGAAGGCGCCGGCTACGGCCGGCTCGCGGATTTCCGCATCGACATGCTGGCCGCGGACGGCAGCTCGGTGCCGGTGCTGCTCTCGGCTTCGCTCGTCGTGGAGAACGGCCGCCGCGTGGGCTCGCTCGGCATTTTCACCGATCTGCGCGAGAAGATGCGCATCCAGTCCGAGCTCGAACGCGCGCAAGAGGAGCTGCGTGCACGCGAGAAGCAGGCCATGATCGCCGAGCTCGCCGGCGCCGCCGCTCACGAGCTGAACCAGCCGCTGACGAGCGTGATCGGCTACGCCGAGCTCCTGTCGCGGCAGCTCGCCCGCGACCCCGCCGCCTCGCGCAACGCCCAGATCATCGTGTCCGAGGCCCAGCGCATGGCCGAGATCGTGCGCAAGGTGGGCAGCATCACCAAGTACGAGACCAAGACCTACGTGGGCGAGGCCCGCATCCTCGATCTCGAGCGCGCCAGCGCCACGAGCACGCGGGAGCCGACGCCGTGAGGGACCCGCTCGGCTCGCGCAATCCGACGCCCGCGCCCCCACTCGTGAGCGATTCCGACGCGCGCGAGATCTCGGGCACACCGCCGTCGCGACGCGGCTCGGATCGACCGATCGCGGATCCGTGGCGCGACGTGCTCTTGGCGTTGGCGCTCGATCTACCGATCGACGCGGGGCCGACCGAGGTGACCGAGCGCTTCCTGGACGGGCTTTCGGCGCTGCTTCCGCACCTCGCGCTCGGGACCTGCATCATCACCGACCCCGGCGAACGACCCGTCATCAGCGTGCGGCTCCCGCCCGGCGCGTCGGACGCCATGCAGCGCGACCCGACACGCCTGTTTCCGATCCTGCGCGAGGAGCGCGTGCTGCCCCTCGACGACGCCTCGACGTTCCACGTCGGGTCGCAAACGGCGCTCCCTCCGCTCGACCTGCAGATCGCGGAGCGCGCGGCCCTCGTGCTCGCGCGTTCCCTCGCCCGCGCGCGCAGCTTCCGCCGCGTGCATGGCTCGGCGCGGAACCTGGAACGCCTGCAAGCGCACATGATTCAGGCCGAAAAGCTGGCGTCGCTCGGGCAAATCGTCGCCGGCGTCGTGCACGAGCTCAACAACCCCCTCACCTCGATCATCGCCTACTCCGAGTACCTCACACGCAAGGCGCAGGCGCGCATGCCCGAGGCCGAGGCGGTCGACGATCTGGAGCGATTGCGTCGCATTCAGGAAGCTGCCAGCCGTATCCTGCGGTTTTCGCGCGATCTCGTCGCTTACGCGCGGCCGTCGAACGAGATCCCGGGGCCCGTCTCGCTCGCCGACGTCGTGGACAAAGCGCTCGTGTTCTGTGAGCACGAGTTCACGGGCATTGCCGTCGCGCGCGAGATCCCGCCCGCGTTGCCGGCGATTCGCGGGGTCACGGGCTCGCTCACCCAGGTGTTCGTCAACCTTTTCACCAACGCAGCGCACGCGATGGGCAAAGGCGGCCAGCTCTCGCTCCGGGCGCGCATCGACCTCGGCGCTCGGGCCGTGCTGCTCGACATCGAAGACAGCGGCGCCGGCATCGAGCCCGAGCACCTGCCGCTCGTGTTCGAGCCCTTCTTCACCACCAAGAGCGAGGGACGCGGCTCCGGCCTCGGCCTGTCGATCGTTCGCGGGATCCTCGACGCGCTCGGGGGCACGATCGACGTCGATAGCGTCCCCGGGCAAGGCACGACGTTCACGCTCACGTTGCCGATCGCGGCCACGGGCAGCCTGATCCCGAAGCCGCCCGCCGGCTGACCGCAGCGGCGCCTCAGCGGACGAGCGTGAGCACGAGCACGAGGATGCCGCTGCGATAGCCCTGCCCGGCGACGATGAAGCGCTGCCCACGCTTCGCGCGCACCTCGAGCAGCGGCAGGAACGCGCTCCCGCCCGGCTCGCTGATGCTCGCGAGCAAGCGCACGATGCCGCCCTTTTCGACGGCGACGAGCTCGGCCCCGAGCACGCGCCCGTTCGGCAAACGGTAGGTCGGCTTGCCCTCGCGCTGAAGGAGGAGCTCGCCGCGCTCGAGCAGTCGGTACGTATCGAACCCAGCGAACGGCCCCTTGGTGAGCTCGGGCAAGTCCCGCAACCGCGCCTCGATGCCGCGCTTCTGGTGAGTTGCGTGCAGCACCATGACCTCGAGCACGGCCTCGGCCCGCGCCCTCGGCGGAGCGCTGCCGGGCGCGTCGCCCAGGGGCTGCGGGTCGCTAGAGCGTTCCGCGGTCGGTGCTTGCATCGTCCAGCCAGACCACGGTGGTCTCGCTCTCCGGATCGCTCTCGACCTGAAAAACCGCGCCGGCGTGGGCACCGAAGTCTACGGCCTCGACGGCGACCGGCCCCGACGCCGCCACCGACTCCCCGTGTGTCGAAGGCACGGGATCCGAGGGGGCGTTGCCCACCCCGGCGCGTTCCAAGGCCGGGAGCGCACCCGGCACGGCGAGCGCGGCCGCGAGCAAAGCCGCGCCGGCCCCGAGCGCGCGGCGGCGCCCCATTCGGCGAGCGGCCAGCCGGCGCTCGCGCGCCGTGTCGACTCCCGTCTCTGCCACCCACAGCCGGACGGCGTCGCCGAGCATCGCGAGCGCTTCGAGACGCGCCGTCACTTCCGCGTGATGCAGCGTCCC
>Ga0070682_100001362_pt1 | contig 13796 bp, 10 predicted proteins | sample KBSC63LmetaG_FD_64668 | JGI IMG/M metagenome (GOLD analysis project Ga0070682, IMG submission 64668) | Corn rhizosphere microbial communities from Kellogg Biological Station, Michigan, USA - KBS C6-3L metaG | ecosystem: Host-associated > Plants > Roots > Rhizosphere | place: USA: Michigan... | reverse complement strand
CACGGCGGCAGCCCCGACATGGGCAACGTCAGCGCCGACGGCCGCATGCTGTGGCTGTCCGGCCGCTTCGACGACGTCGTCTACGCGATCGACACCACCACCGGCAAGGTCAGGAAGATCAAGGTCGGCGCCGAACCGCACGGCCTCACCGTGTGGCCGCAACCGGGGCGGTATTCGCTGGGGCATACCGGGATCATGCGCTGAGGATGCGCGTGGTTTGGCGAGTGACGGTTCGTCGTGCTCGGAAAGGGGTGGCCCCATGCATCCCGGACGGAACAAGAGCGGTCGATCGCCTTCGACGACCGAGTCACTTTCTCTTTGCGTGCTCAAAGAGAAAGTAACCAAAGAGAAAGAGCACCCCACTTGGCGCTTGCCGCCCATCCATGGGCGGCAAGTCCGCGAGCCGGGGCCGGGCTTTTCGACAGCACATCCATGTGCTGGCGAAAAGGAGTCGACCTCCTGTCGACTCCCGCTGCGCGGCCTGTCGTCCCCGTCTCACCGCCGCACAGGGGCCCCGGTAGAGCAGCGGGCCATCCTGGCCCGCACTCTTCAGAACGGCAAAATCAAAGGCGAGGTGTCCGCAGCATTTACCTCTCTGCTCCAGACTTCCGCATGAAAGCCGCCCTGCCGTAAGTCATTCTTGTGGTGAAAGGTCAGGGTGCTACTGTTCCAAGGCCTATGTGAATCCACGGGAGGGAAAATCATGCATATGAACAGATTGTCCGTAATTTGCGCTGCCACCCTCATTACATTGGTTTCACCCTTGGCCGTGTGGGCTCAGAAGAATATCGAAAGCACCAACGAAGCGATCAAGGTTCCGGCAAGCCAGCTGACGGGTAACGTAACCACGGTGAACGGCTCTGTGACTTTGGAAGCCGGAGCGAAGGTCGCCGCAATCCAAACCACCAACGGTGCAGTAGAACTTGGTGACAAGGCCCAGGCACGCCAAATCACCACCGTGAACGCCGGAGTTTCACTGGGAAACGGTAGCGTCGTTGAGGGAGGCGTCAGCACCACCAATGGAAGTGTTGCGCTTTTGCCCGGAGCAATGGTGCAAGGCGAAGTGAGTACGGTTCACGGCTCGATCGAATTGAACGCGGCTCACGTCGCCGGCGGCATCCGCACCACCAGCGCAAACATCACGATCGGAGCCAACTCTCATGTGGAGGGCGGCATCAGCGTAGGCAAGCAGGAAAGCTTTCTCCAGTGGGGACACCCGACCGTCATCATCGGTCCTCACGCAGTCGTCCAGGGCCCACTGGAATTTCGGCAGGAAGTCGACCTGAGGGTGAGTGAGAGTGCAAAGATCGGACATGTCACAGGCGCGGAGCCCCAGGTGTTCAAGGGGGAAGTTCCAAAGGCGGCACGCTAGCGGCCTTGAACCGGGCAAGCATTTGGCAGATGCAAGTCGGTCGCGTTCTTGCCACGGAAGCCCAGGAAGTAGGTAATCAAAGAGCACCCCTCACCCCAACCCTCTCACCCGGCGTTGCCGGGGGAGACGGGCAGAGGCAAAAGCCGCGGGGACGACGCTCTTGATCTGGCTGTTTTGAGAAGTGCGGGCCACGATGGCCCGCTGCTCTACCGGGGCCCCTGTGCGGCGGTGAGGGACGGACGACAGGCCGCGCAGCGGGCATCGACAAGGATGTCGATGCCTTTTCGCCAGGGCAGGATGCCCTGTCGAAAAGCCCGGCCGGCCCTCACGGACTTGACGGGCAGGATGCCCGGCAAGCGCCAAGCGGGGTGGCTTTCTCTTTTGGTTACTTTTCTCTTGGCCACGCAAGAGAAAAGTGACTCGGTCGCCGACAGGCGATCGACCGCTCTTCCCACGGCAGCGGAGAAAAGAGAACTCAATCCACCGGCGTATGCCGATACCGGCTCACCTCACCGGGCGTCACCGCGCCAGCCTTGTTTGACCACGACTGGCGGATGTAGCCGACCACCGCGGCGACGTCCTCGTCGCTCAACTGCTGGGCGAACGGCGGCATCGAATAGGGCATCGGGTTGGCGGCGGTGGCGGGGGCGAAGCCGCCCAGCAGCACGCTGCGGATCGCGTTGATGCCGGTCGGTTCGGTGACCGAGGTGTTGCCGTTCAGCGGCGGGTAGACGCCCGCCACGCCCTGACCCCGATCGCCGTGGCAATCCGCGCAGCGCTGCGTGTAGAGTTTGCCGCCGTGCTCGTGGCTGGCTGCCTGCCGGAACGGTGCGGCGGCGACGGGCGCGCGCGGCGGCAGCGATTGCAGGTAGGTCGCCACCGCCTGCAGGTCGGCGTCGGTCATGTGCTGGGTGCTCAGGCGCACCACGTCGGCCATCGGCCCGAACGCGCTGCCCTTGGCGGACTGGCCGGTCTTCAGCAGGTCGACGATGTCCTGCGCGCTCCAGCCGTCCAGGCCGCCGCCGGCCTGCGTGCTGAGATCGGGCGCATACCAGTCGAGCTGCGGGATCTGCCCGCCAGTGAGGTGGCGGTTCTTCTCGATGCCGCCGAGCGAGTCGCGCGGGGCATGGCATTCGGTGCAGTGGCCCAGCCCCTGCACCAGATAGGCGCCGCGGTTCCATGAGGCGGATTGCGCGGGATCGGGCCGGAACACGCCCGGCTTGAAATACAGCGCCCGCCAGGCCGCCAGGCTGCCGCGCAGGCTGTAGGGAAAGGCGAGGCCCGACGGCAGGTCGGCCTGGCGCACCGGCGGCAGCGACTGCAGGTAGGCGAAGATGGCCAGCGCATCGTCGCGAGTCACCTTGGTGAACGAGGTATACGAAAACACCGGGTACAGCAGTTCGCCTCCGCGCCCCTTGCCCTCGTGCAGCGCGCGCCAGAAATCGTCGAAGCTCCACGCGCCGATGCCGGTTTCCGTGTCGGGGGTGATGTTCGGCGCCGGCACGTCACCGAACGGCGTGGCCAGCGAACGCCCGCCGGCATAGCGCTGGCCGCCGCGCGCGGTGTGGCAGGCGGCGCAGTCGCCCACGGTGGCGAGATACTCGCCGCGCGCGATCCACGCCGGATCCTTCAGCGCGGAGGCGTCTGCTGCGTGCTGGGTCGGCGACGACGGCGTCGACTTGTCGCGGCCTAACTGCCACCAGACGAGCACGCCCGCCAGTACCAGCAAACCCAGCAACCACCCGCCGCGTCGCAACCATCTCATGGCTTCATCCCGCTCTGGCCCATCACGCACCAACCCGGCAACGGCACGGCCTGGGCCGAGGCCGGCTGCGGATGCATGTCGGGCAGCGGCGCCTGGCTGGCCAGCCAGGCGGACGCCGCGGCGATGTCCGATTCGCGCATGCGATTGGCGACCACACCCATGCAGTACGGCCCCTCCGCGGCGCGGGTGTGGGTACGCCACGAGACCAGTTGGTTGCTGAGGTAGCCGTAGGACAGGCCGACCAGGCCCGGCATCATCGGCTCCACGCCGGTGAGCCGGGCACCGTGGCAGCTGACGCACGAAGGCACCGCGCGGCCGGGGTCGCCGTGCAGCACCAGTTGTTCGCCGCGACGCATCGTCTCGGCCGGCACCGCCGGCACCGGCCAGCGCCGATACGGCAAATCCTGCTGCGCAAAGTAGTCGGCGATCTGCCGCAGGTAGGCCGGGCTCAACTGGCGCACCACGTATTCCATCGGCTCATGCCGGCGCTGGCCCGACTGGAAATACCCCAGTTGCTGCAGCAGGTAGCCGGCGGGCTTGCCGGCCAGGCGCGGTGCCAACACGCCGTCCGGCGAACCCTCGCCGCGCGCACCGTGACAACTGGTGCAGGCGGCCACGCGCTGCGCGATGGTGTCGGGCACCGTGGCGGCGCTTGGCGGCGCGGCTATCGCCATGGCGACGCCCGGGCCGATCGCAGACAGCACGACGACCACGCGGAGCATCCAGCGCAGGGGAAGAAGCGGATTCATCCGCGAATTGTAGGCTCCTGCGGCGCGACGCCCCACCCTCGCGACAACCTGCCGCAGCGCCGCATCGAAGCCGACGGAGGCGCCCACACCCCGGAAAGTTGCAGATGCACCTGTTGACTGCATTGCAGCAATCCCCGTAAGGTCGGCGCCATGTCGCCACGTTTCGCGCCAGCACGCAGGTTCTCCGCCCCGGTTTGCACCGGCATCGCGAGCCTGTGCGCGGGCGTCGTCACCACCATTACCACGATTACCACCGGTACCACGCGTCCCGGGTGGGTGTTCGTGCGTAGTTAGGTTTCCACACGCAACGGCCCGCCCTCGACGAGGCGGGCCGGCCCATACCGACACGCCAGCGAGCACGGGCCTCCACCGGAGAGGCCGTCGTGATCACCTGTGCACCCGAGCAAGCCCAGCATGTTTCGTTGCCGCCGCTGTCGATGCACGTCACCGGCACGACCCGGCGACGCACGCTCGCCGTCGGCGTGATCGGCCCCGGCCGCGTCGGCAGCGCGCTGCTGGAACAACTGCGCGCCGCGCAGCCACGACTGGCACGCACGCTCGGCCTGGATCTCAAGCTCTGCGGCGTGGTGGCCAGCAAGCGCATGTGGCTGGATTGCGACGACAGCGAGCTCAACGCCCGCCACGGCGGCGCACAGATCTGGCGGCCGAACGACCTGGACGCATTCGCCGCGCACGTGCGCGGCAACGACGGCCGCCATGCGCTGCTGATCGACTGCAGCGCCAGCGACGAAGTCGCTTCGCACTACTCGCACTGGCTGGCGGCGGGCATCCACGTGGTGACGCCGAACAAGCTGGCCGGCAGCGGCCCGCTGGCGCGCTGGCAGGCGATCCGCGCGGCCTGCGCCGACGGTGCGCGTTTTCGCTGCGAGGCCACCGTCTGCGCCGGCCTGCCGGTGGTGCAGACCCTGCGCGACCTGCTCGATACCGGCGACGAGCTGCTCGCGGTGGAGGGCATGTTTTCCGGCACGCTGGCGTGGCTGTGCAACCGCCACGACGGCCAGCAGCCGTTCTCCGCCCTGGTGCGCGAGGCGCACGCGCTGGGCTATACCGAGCCCGATCCGCGCGACGACCTGTCCGGCCTCGACGTGGCACGCAAGCTGGTGATCCTGGCGCGCGAGGCAGGTTGGCCGTTGTCGCTGGAGGAGGTGGATCTGCAGAGCCTGGTGCCGGCGGCGCTGGCTGCGCTGTCGCGCGACGAATGCTTCGCGCGGCTGGACGAACTCGATGCGCCGATGGCCGCCGCACTCGCCCAGGCGCACACCGCCGGCGGCGTGCTGCGCCATGTCGCCCATCTCGATCGTCACGGCCGCGCCAGCGTGCGGCTGCAGGTGTTGCCGGCCAGCCATGCGTTTGCCCACACCCGGCTGACCGACAACGTGGTGCAGTTCCGCACGCGCCGCTACTGCGATAATCCGCTGCTGGTGCAGGGCCCGGGTGCCGGGCCGGAAGTCACCGCGGCCGGCGTGTTCGCCGACCTGCTGCGCATCGCCGAATCGCTGGCGGTGCACGCATGAACGTCTCGTTGCCGGAACCGCACATGTCGCCAGCCTCGTCCAGTCATCCCCGCATCGCCCGCGCTTTTGCGCCGGCCAGCGTCGGCAACGTCGGGGTCGGCTTCGACCTGCTCGGCCACAGCATCGCCGGCGCCGGCGACCGCGCCGAAGTGCGCCGCATCGACGAGCCGGTGGTGCGCATCGCAGCCATCCGCGGCTGCGTCGATACGCTGCCGCTGGAGCCGTCGCGCAATACCGCCGGCACCGCGCTGCTCGCGCTGCGCAACGCGCTGGGCCTGCCGCACGGTTTCGAACTGGTGCTGCACAAGGGCATCGCGCTGGGCTCGGGCATGGGCGGCTCGGCGGCCTCCTGCGTGGCTGCGCTGGTGGCGGCCAACGCCTTGCTGGAACGGCCGCTGTCGCGCGAGGCCCTGTATCCGTTCGCGCTGGACGGCGAGGCGGTGGCCAGCGGCAGCCGCCACGGCGACAACCTCGGCTCGATGCTGCTCGGCGGCCTGGTGCTGGCCACCCACGAACGCCTGCTGCGCATCGAGGTGCCGGCCGCGTGGCATTGCGCGCTGGTGCATCCACACGTGGTGCTGGAAACGCGCCGGGCGCGCGCGGCGCTGGCCGGTCACTACGCACTCGGCGAGTTCGTGGCACAGAGTGCCAACCTCGCCCTGGTGCTGGCCGGCTGTTACCGCGGCGACGCGGCACTGGTGCGCGAGGGGTTGAAGGACGTGCTGGTCGAGCCGCGCCGTGCGCCGCTGATCCCGAACTTCGCCCGCGTGAAACAGGCTGCGCTCGATCACCATGCGCTCGGTGCCAGCATCTCCGGCGCCGGCCCCAGCGTATTCGGCTGGTACGACAACCGCGCCGACGCCGCCACGGCCGGCGTGGCGATGCAGGCCGCGTTCGCCGAGGCCGGCCTGGACAGCGATGCGTGGGTGTCGCCGATCGACGGCCCGGCCGCCGCGCTGATCGACTCCCTCGACGAGACCCAGCCATGAGCGACCCGATCCGCTACCACAGCACCCGCGGCAGTAGCCCCACCGTGCCGATCAGCGCCGCCATCGCCGCCGGGCTGGCCCCGGACGGCGGCCTGTACGTGCCCGAGGCGTTGCCGTCGATCGACCCGGCCACGTTCGATCCGCACGGCACGCTGGCCGACACCGCCGCCACCTTGCTGGCGCCGTTCTTCACCGGCGACGCGCTGGCCGACGCGCTGCCGGCGATCTGCGCCGAGGCCTTCACCTTCGACGCGCCGCTGCGCGCGCTGCCGGCACATCCGCACACGTCGATGCTGGAGTTGTTCCATGGCCCCACCGCGGCGTTCAAGGATTTCGGCGCACGCTTTCTCGCCGCCTGCCTGCGCCGGTTGCCACGCGCCGATGCACGGCCGCTGACGATCCTGGTCGCCACCTCGGGCGACACCGGCGCCGCGGTGGCCGCCGCGTTCCACCGCCAGCCGAACGTGAACGTGGTGATCCTGTACCCCGATGGCCTGGTCTCGCCGCGCCAGGCACACCAGCTCGGCTGCTTCGGCGACAACGTCACCGCGCTGCGCGTGGCCGGCCGTTTCGACGATTGCCAGCGCATGGTCAAGGCCGCGTTGAACGACACCGAACTGCAAGCCACGGTACCCATGTCATCGGCCAACAGCATCAGCCTCGGCCGGCTGCTGCCGCAGATGAGCTACTACGCGCACGCCGCGCTGAGTTGGTGGCGCGAGCACGGCACACCGCTGAACTTCATCGTGCCCACCGGCAACCTCGGCAACGCCATGGCCTGCCTGTGGGCACGTGAAACGGGCTTGCCGATCGGCGAAGTTCACCTCGCCTGCAACGCCAACGCCACCCTGCCCGACTACTTTGCCGGCGCCGAGTACGCGCCGCGCGAAGCGATCGCCACCCTCGCCAACGCGATGGACGTGGGCGCGCCCAGCAACTTCGAACGGCTGCGCTGGACGTATCCCGACGAGATACAGCTACGCCAATTGCTGCACGCCCACAGCGTCGACGACGACACCATCCGCCAGACCATCACCACGCACGCTCGCGACCACAACGAAGTGTTCTGCCCGCACACCGCCACGGCGATGCACGAACTCGATCGCCTGCGCGCCGAGGGCGACGCCTCGCCCTGGGCCGTGGTGGCTACCGCCCACCCCGCCAAGTTCGACAGCGTGGTGGAGCCCCTGATCGGCCACCCGGTTCCCGTGCCGGCGATGCTGGCCGCGATGCTGGCGCGCACCGCCATGGCCGAACCCATCGCCGCCGATGACGCATCGCTGAGGGAGCGACTGCGTCACGATCGACAAAGGCGCTGATTGGCGGGACTCGGCGAACCTTGCCTGTGCTAGGTTGCGCACCTCAATCGCACTGGCGACCCGGTTGTCCATGAAGATCAGCGCCAAGCTCACGATCGTTGTCAGCACCGCCACTCTGTTGGCGTTCGCCGGCCTGATCCCGCTGGGACAGTGGCACGACGAATACCAGGCCCTGCACGCCTATCACCAGGCGGGCATCACCTTTCTGTGGGAGCGCCTGCTGCACTGGAGCCCCCGCCCGCTTTCCGAGTTGCTGGTGTACTTCTACGGCCTGGCCGTCTATCACACGGGCCTGCCGCTGATCGGTGCGTTCATCGCGCCGTTCTGGATCGCGCTGGTTGCGGCGGTTTTGTGGCCGGTGCTGCGTGGCGGGCAAGGCCTGCTCCCCGCCTGCGTGCTGCTGGCCATGCTGCTGCTCGGGCATCCTGTCGCCGAAGTCTTCTACTGGCCTTTCGGTGTTGTCGCCTATCTGCCCACGCTGGCGGCCGCCGCCATGCTGCTGGCGCTTGACTGGGGCGGCTGGATGGAACGCCCCGCCGGCGAGACCTGGAGGTTCCTGGCGCTGACGGTCGCAGCGGCAAGCTCCGAAGTCGGTGCACTGTTCGTCGCCGTCTACATCGGGCTGCTCGTCGCCAGCGGCAGTCTGGAGAAGGGGCGTCGCCACCTGTTCCTCGCGATTCCGCTGTTGCTGTCGCTGACCCTGCTCTACCTCCAGTTCATCGGGCGCGTGTCGAAGGGCAACGAGGTTTTCGGCAATCCCGCCGTGGCGCATCACCCGTGGAACACCTTGCGCTACGTCGGCAAGCACGTGTTCTTCGACCTGCTGAGGAACGACAACAGGCAGCACGCCACGGCCTTGCTCACCGGCCTCGCGACCAAGCTGCTTTTTCTCGCCGGCATCTATCAGGCCATGTCCGCGCATCGACCGGACAAGATCAGCGCGCGGGCACAGCGGATGCGCCTGGCCCTGGTGGCGGCCGCGCTGGCCACGGCGATCCTGGTCATGGCTGCCTCGCTGTACAACTTCGGATCGCTCTGTTGCGAACGACACGACACCATGCGTCAGGGCTATGTCGTGATTGCGCTGGGATCGCTGGCGACCTACCTGGCCATGCGCTCGCCCAGCCACCGCCCTGAACGGGCCGGTCGCTTGCTGCTGCTTGCCTTGCTGATTCCGCTGGCCACCACCGTTCCAAAATTGGTGACGGAGTATCGCGACTACGCCAGCGTGCGCCACGCCGGCAGCGCCACCTGGCAATCCGGCCGGGCTGCAGGCCCGGTGATGCGGGTCACCCCGGCTACATCCGAACCCGTCACCGGCGGGCCGCGCATCGAGCCGGGCACCTACCATCGCGGGTCGCAGCCCAACGGCGATCTGCAATGGATGCTCACCTTCTTCGGCAAGCAAACCGCCATCGTCGCGGCACCGGAGGAATCGCGGAAATCGCAGCGCGACGGCCATCCTTGATCCCCGCACCTGAGGGATCGCCGCCATGATCGAGCATCCAGTCAGGGCTGAGCAGTTCGGGCAGCGGGCGCCGGCGCGATCTGCATGGGGCTGCGCATGCATCGGGATATCGCCCGGGGCGACTGCGCGTCGCAATGGTTTCATCTGCACCTATTTGGATGGATAGCCGTCCAAATGCAGCTCCGCTCGCCTGCGCGTCATCTTTCTGAAAATTTTTGTTGACAGACCCGGCAGGCATCGCGTACGGTCGGTTCCATGTCGCAGCGCAACAGCCACCGCCGCATCGCCGAAGGAAGCCGTCTCTTGACGGTGGCCGGCCTGCTGCAAGCTCGCGGCACGCTGATTATTACCCTCGTACTCGTACTCCTTATTACCAACGGAGGTGCGGGCTGAGGGCATGTGTCCAGGTAGCTAGAAAAACCTGAAAACACCCAAAGAACCCCGCACCGGCAACGGATGCGGGGTTTTTTTGTGCCTTCGGCGACGCCCACACAGCGGAGCCATGATGAAAAACCCCGACCAGCAAAACGCCCCGAGCAGCGACGACGTAGTCGCCGAACGCGTGCGGATCTTCGACACCACCCTGCGCGACGGCGAGCAGACACCCGGCTTCTCGATGAACCGGCGCGCCAAACTGCGCATGGCGCAGATGCTCGAGACGCTGGGTGTGGACGTGCTCGAAGCGGGCTTTCCGCAGGCTTCGCCGGATGATTTCGCCGCGGTGGCGGAGATCGCCGGCACGCTGAAAAACACCACCGTCTGTGCGCTGGCACGTTGCCAGCCCGGCGACATCGACAGCGCCGGCCGCGCGCTGGAGCAGGCGCAGCGCTCGCGCATCCACGTGTTCATCTCCACCAGCGCGCTGCATCGCGAACACAAGCTGGGCATGAGCAGGGCGCAGGTGCTGGATGCCGCGGTGGCCGCGGTGGAGCGCGCCCGCGGGCTGTGCCACGAGGTGGAGTTTTCGGCCGAGGACGCGATGCGTACCGAGCCGGAGTTCCTCGTCGAGGTGTTTTCCGCCGCCGCAGCCGCCGGCGCCAGCACGCTGAACGCGCCGGACACCGTGGGCTACATGACACCGACCGAGATCGCCGAACGCTTCGCCTTCCTGCGCGCGAACGTGCGGGGCGCCGGGCACGTGGTGTTTTCCAGCCATTGCCACAACGACCTGGGACTGGCGGTGGCGAACAGCCTGGCCGCGGTGGGCGCGGGCGCGCGCCAGGTGGAGTGCACGATCAACGGCATCGGCGAGCGCGCCGGCAACGCCGCGCTGGAGGAGATCGTGATGGCGCTGAAGGTACGCCCCGCGTACTTCGGTGCCGACACCCGCATCGACACCCGCAAGCTGCACCCCGCCTCGCGCCTGCTCTCCCAGCTCACCGGCCAGCGCGTGCAGCGCAACAAGGCGATCGTGGGCGAGAACGCGTTCGCGCACGAGTCGGGCATCCACCAGCACGGCATGCTCAAGCATCGCGGCACCTACGAAATCATGCGTCCGCAGGACGTGGGCCTGGCCGAAACGAAGCTGGTGCTGGGCAAGCACTCCGGCCGCGCCGCGCTGCGCCAGCGCCTGCAGACGCTGGGCCACGCGCCGGACGACGTGGCGCTGGACGCGATCTTCGTGCGCTTCAAGACGCTGGCCGACAAGAAGCGCGAAGTGCACGACGAGGATCTGGAAGCGCTCGCGCTGGGCCAGGATCCCGACGCGCTGGGCCCGTGGCGGCTGCTGCGGCTGGACACCAGCACCCATCTGGGCGCCGGTGCCTCGGCGGCGGTGAAGCTGCGCCACGACGACGGTCGCGAAACCGCCGAGGCGGCGATCGGCGACGGCCCGGTCGACGCGGTGCTGCGCGCGATCGAGCGCGCCACCGACAGCGACCTGCGGCTGGCCGATTTCCAGGTGCGCGCGGTGAGCGAAGGTGGCGACGCGCAAGGCCAGGCCCGGCTGGTCGCCCGCCATGCCGGCCGCGACTGGAACGGCGAGGGCGTCAGCACCGACATCGTCGAAGCCACCGCGCAGGCCGCGCTGGCCATCGTCAACCGCATCGAACGCCACGCGCCGGCGACCGCCATGCCACCCACAGACACCACCAAAGCCCTGGGAGCCACCGCATGAGCACGCCCTTCGTCTGGCACAACGGACGCATCAAGCCGTCGACCGAGGCTACCACCCACGTCAGCGCGCACGCGCTGCACTACGGCTCGTCGGTGTTCGAGGGCGAACGCGTGTACACCACGCCGCGTGGCCCGGCGTATTTCCGTCTCGCCGAGCATACCCGCCGGCTGTTCGAATCGGCGCGCGTCTACGAGATCGAGATCGGCTACAGCGAAGACGAGATCAACGCCGCCTGTCTCGAAGTGATCCGCGCGAACCGGATGCCGTCGGCCTATGTGCGACCAATCGTATTCCGCGGCGCCGGCGGACTGGGCGTGCTAGCGAAGGACGGCGCGCCGGTCGAGGTGGCGATCATTGCGCTGAACTGGGGTGCGTATCTCGGTGAAGCTGCCGAGCGCGGTGCCGACGTGTGCGTATCGTCTTGGAACCGTCCCGCACCGAACACGTTGCCGAGCTGGGCCAAGGCCGGCGGCAACTACCTGTCCAGCCAGCTGATCGGACTGGAGGCGCGCCGCAACGGCTACGACGAAGGTATCGCGCTGGGCCACAACGGCCTGCTCAGCGAAGGCGCCGGCGAGAACCTGTTCCTGGTCAAGCGCGGCAAGCTGCTCACGCCGCCGTCCAGCGCCGGCATCCTGGCCGGCATCACCCGCGACGCGGTGATCACGCTGGCCGCCGACTTGGGCATTTCGGTGGAGGAGCGCGACCTGCCGCGCGAAGCGCTGTATTCGGCCGACGAAGTGTTCATGACCGGCACCGCCGCCGAGATCACGCCGGTGCGCTCGGTCGATCGCAAGGCGATCGGCAAGGGTGCGCCGGGCCCGATTACGAAGGCTTTGCGGCAAGCGTTCTTCGGCTTGTTCGACGGTCGCACCGAGGATCGCTGGAACTGGCTAACGCCGGTGCGCAGCGAGGCCACCGCGCAGGAGGCTGCGTGATGGCCAGGACCCTGTTCGAGAAAGTCTGGGACGCCCACGTCGTCGCCGCCGAAACCGCCGACACGCCGGCGGTGATCTACGTCGACCTGCACTTGGTGCACGAGGTCACTTCGCCGCAGGCGTTCAGCGAGCTGCGCGCGCGGGGGCTGAAACTGCGCCGGCCCGACCGCATGCTGGCCACGCTGGATCATTCCACCCCGACCCTGCCGACGAATGCCGATGGCAGCCATCCGTATGCGAACGCCGAGGCGCAGGCGCAGGTCGCCCAGTTGGAAGCCAACTGCCGCGAGTTCGGCGTCGAGCTGCACGGCTGGGACAGCGCCGACCGCGGCATCGTGCACGTGATCGGCCCCGAGCTGGGCGCGACCCAACCCGGCATGACGATCGTCTGCGGCGACAGCCACACCTCGACCCACGGCGCGTTCGGCGCACTGGCGTTCGGCATCGGCACCACCGAGGTCGGCCACGTGATGGCGACGCAGTGCCTGCTGCAACGCAGGCCGAAGACCATGGCGATCCACGTCGACGGCCAGTTGCCGCCGGGCGTGGGCGCGAAGGATCTGATCCTGCACATCATCGGCACGATCGGCGTCGATGGCGGCACCGGCTACGTGTTGGAGTATCGCGGCGCGGCGATCGAAGCGCTCACGATGGACGAACGCATGACCGTCTGCAACATGTCGATCGAGGCCGGCGCACGCGCCGGGCTGATCGCGCCGGACGAGATCACGTTCGAATGGCTGAAAGGCCGTCCGCGCGTGCCGCAGGGCGCGGCATGGGACGCGGCGGTGGCGAAGTGGCGTGCGCTGCGCAGCGACGACGGCGCGCGTTACGACCGCGAAGTGCGCATCGACGCCGGCACGGTGAAGCCCACCGTCACCTACGGCACCCATCCGGGCATGGCGATCGCGATGGACGCACCGGTGCCGGCCGCCACAAATGCGCAGGAACGCCGCGCGCTCGACTACATGCAGAGCAAGCCCGGCCAGCCGATGCAGGGCACGCCGGTCGATGTGGTGTTCGTCGGCAGCTGCACCAACTCGCGCCTGTCCGACCTGCGCGAAGCGGCCCGCGTGCTGCACGGCCGGCGCATTGCCGATGGCGTGCGCATGCTGGTGGTGCCGGGCTCCGAGGCGGTGCGCCGCGACGCCGAACGCGAAGGTCTGCACCACGTGTTCACCGCCGCCGGCGCCGAGTGGCGCGTGCCGGGCTGCTCGATGTGCATCGCGATGAACGGCGACCTGGCGCAGCCGGGCCAGCTGGTGGTGAGCACCTCCAACCGCAACTTCGAAGGCCGCCAGGGCAAGGGCGCGCGCACCGTGCTGGCTAGCCCGGCCACTGCGGCCGCGTCGGCAATCGCCGGGCGCATCGCCGATCCGCGCGAGTACATGGTGGAGGTGGCGGCATGAATGCGCGACAGCGCCGCGCATTGCTCCCTCTCCCCCTCGGGGAGAAGGCTGGGGTGAGGGGCCACGCTAGAGCAAAAGCCACATCAAAGCCCGCTTCGATCAGCCACATGGCGAGCACCCGCCCCTCACCTCAATC
>Ga0070682_100001360_pt1 | contig 13798 bp, 11 predicted proteins | sample KBSC63LmetaG_FD_64668 | JGI IMG/M metagenome (GOLD analysis project Ga0070682, IMG submission 64668) | Corn rhizosphere microbial communities from Kellogg Biological Station, Michigan, USA - KBS C6-3L metaG | ecosystem: Host-associated > Plants > Roots > Rhizosphere | place: USA: Michigan... | reverse complement strand
AGGTTGGGAAGTGAGGGCCTCGCAGGCCGAAAATCGTTTCCCTGTCCGGAACCTCGGCTAGGGCTAGAATGAGCTGATGCGTGCTTGGTGGCCGGGAGTCGTGGGTCTCATGCTGTCGGCGGCGGCCTGTGCCAAGTCCGAAAGCCACGACGGGAACGAACGAACGAGTACTTCGGGAGCGGCAGGGACCCTCACAGCGCGAGGTGGCAACGCGGGCGACGCGGGGGCTTCCGGCGTGGCGGCGGGTGGGGTCTCAGGCTCGAGCGCGGCCGGCGGAGCGAACGTGTCCGGCGCGGCGAGCGCGGGCGCGGGCGCACCGAGTGGTGGCGCCGGAACCGCGGGGGCATCGGGCGGCCCGAGCGCCGCGGGCGGGCGTGAAGACGGCGGTTCGAGCTCGGGAGACGCGGGAGCAGTGGGCGCGGGAGGAACGAGCGCGGGTGACGGCGGGCTCGACCACGCGGTCCCCGGCGCGTGCAGCATCGTCACGGACGACGGCCCGGACGGTGTTCCCGACAACATCAGAACCTTCGATTACGACGCGCAGGGGCGGCTCGTGCTGCTCGCGACCGACTGGGACGCGGACGGCCAGCTCGATTCGCAAACGACGGTCGAGTACGACGATACGGCGCACACCAAGCTCACTCGCTCGGACAACGGCGCCGACGGCACGGTCGAATTCAGCGAGATCGACACCTACGACGACGGTGGGAACCTCATCGACGAACAGACCGACTCGGACAACGACGGGAACGTCGACTTCCACCGCACGCGCACCTACGACGCCGACGGCAACGTCCTCCACATCGAGTCGCTCTCCACGGCGGGTCCCTACGACGTGTTCGACTACACGTACGACTCCGAAGGCAACCTCGTACAGAGCGACGTCGACGAGAACGGCGACGGCACGCCGGAGTACAGCACCAGCATCACGTATGACGAGCGCGGAAACGATATCGAGGAAACGGTCACGGGCGAGAACCGCGACTCCACCTGGACCAAAACCTACGACGCCGAAGACCGCCTCGTGAGCGAGGAGTATTACGTATCGATCGCGCTGCATTGGCGGCGCACCTACGAGTACGACGACGCCGGTCGCGTGGTCCGCGAGGAGCTCGACAACGCGAACGACGGCCTCGACATCGACACCACCACGTACGAATACGATTCGTCCGGCAACCTCGTGCGCACGACGGAGGATTCGGACGGCGACGGCACGCTCGACAAGCTCGAAACGGTCACCTACGACGCCGGCGGCAACCCCCTCACCGCAACCACAGACGACGGCAAGGCCCCGAGCCCCGACTCCCGATCGACGTACGGATACGACTGCTTTCGCTAGTGTTCAGCGAAGGTGTGAAACTGTGCGACACTTGCCGTGGTGTCGGGGTCGGAATTTCGCCTGCGTCTCGTGCACGCGTTGATGCGCGCCACGGGGCTGTCGATCGTCGGGTCGGCCGCGCTCGCGGGTTGCGGCACGACTGAAGAGCGCTGCTTTTACTGGCCGGAGAAAGCGGAGACCGTCGGGTGCGGCGCCAACGACGTCACTTGCGACGAAGTCGGCGGTTCCCATCCTGAAGCCTATGGGCGCCCGGCGCATCCTGCGCGTGCGCGCGCGCAGCGCCCAACGAGCAAACCAGTCCCACCGCCCACGCTCGAACGATTTTTCCGCCCATAGCTCCTCCTCTTGCTCACGGGTACACTCGATGCTCCAGGTGGCATTCGCCCAAACGACCTCATTGAGAGCCATCTCGGCGGCGCTGCTCTTGGCCTGCTCCCACAATCCACCGCCGAGCGACAATCGTGCTCAGATCACCGCCACTCCCAAGCCGGCCGATGCCGGTATATGCAGCACCGTATATTGCCCGGAGACGCTTTACAATAGGAAGTCTATTGCAGTTGTCCGTCGCGGCATCGAGGTGGACGGGACCGATGTCTTTTGGTCGGAAATCTCCGAACGTGAAGGCAATGTCGTGCGCGCCGCGCCGAAGAACGGTAGTGGCCCCCTGCGCACGCTCGGGCAATGGCACGATTTCGGCATCAGCCGCTCGCTCCTCGTCGATGACGCGCACGTGTATTGGCTAAAACCCGACGATGCAGGGACCCTTTTGCGCGTCGACAAAGACGGCGGCAATCCGGTTACCACTCCCCTGCCCGCGGATGCGCCAGGCGGAAAGCTCGCGCTTGGCCCACTCGCGCAATCGAACGATGCGATCCTCCTGGCGACTTTGAGCTGCAGCCAGGTCTTCAGTGTTCCTAAGGGCGGCTCCGCCATCCAAACCTGGTCAGTCAGCAATTACCCGGATGCGGGCGGGGCCACCGGGTTCGACAGTTTCGGTGGAATCATCTACTGCGCGAACGGCGCTCATATCCATTCACTCGACCCTGCCACGGGTGAAGTGAACGAGCTCGTGCGCGATCAGCGCTACGTCGGCGCGCTCGCCATGGTCGATGGGGCGCTCTACTTTGCGATCAACGATGGCGACGTGACCAAGGCCAACGAGACGCTCGGACGCTACGACCTCCCTGCAGGGGCGACTGCCATGGTTGGTCCTGCGTTTGGTTCGCTAATCCGGCTCATGTACGACGATACGCGCGCGCGTCTCTACTGGCTGACCGGGCTGAGCCCCACCGCAGGCAACTTGGTCGCCTATTCGCCCGCGTCGAGTGCGCCACCGGAGGTCGTCTTCGCCGGCCAGGACGTACAGGGCAACAGCACGATGGATGCCGACTACCTCTACTGGGCCTCCGACCAGGCGGTGACGCGCCTGCACAAAGCGCCCTGAGCCAGCCCAGCCGGCGCGCTGGCTGAGAACGAAGTGTTACAATGCCCCGCGCCTCAGCACACAGGAGGGACCGGCACATGGCAGAGGAAAACGGCGGTTCGGGCTTGGGTCGTCAGCTACTCGAGCGGGCGAAGACGGCGAAGGATCAGGCTCAGTCGTCGGTGACGGGGCTGGCTACCAAGGCGAGCGAAACGGCTGGCGCGGCGGCGGGCGAGCTTCGCGATCAGGTAGCGGTGAAGGCGGCCGAGCTGAAGGCTGCGGGCCTCGAGAAACTCACCGAGCTCTTGAACGATTTCAACGCCGCGCTCCCGGTCCTTCGCGAGGCCGGCTACACGCTGAACGGCGTCGAGGTCGGCGTCGGCCTGCCACCGGAAGTGAAAGCCGAGTTCGTCGTGTCGGCCGAGGTCGAGCCGGCCAACATCGAGCGTGTGCTCGCCGAGCATGCCGACAAGAAATTCACGGTGTTGCTCATGAAAGCCATGCATCAGGCCTGGCAGATCCAAGCGAGGATCAAGCTTGCGGGTGGCCTCAAGCCACTCGGTCTCTCCGTGGATCTCGGCATCGTGCCGCGCGTCACGATCAAGTTCGGCTAGAACGCGTCCCATCTAGGGCGTGAAGGTGCGGCGTTCTAGATCGCCCGCGAATGGTCGGTCAGTGCAGGTTACCGAGCTCTAGTTGCCGCAGGGCTCGAAAACGGTCGTCGTCGCGACCTCACCGGAAGGAGCCGGAGACCTCGTGGACAGGAAAACCGTCGCGTCCGAGAGCGCCGCGGCATACGTCACCACTGACCCAGAAACGGCGGGCAGTAACGCCTGCTGGGGAAGCCAGGTGTCACCCGACCGCAGGTACAAAGCGGCTTGACTCAGCCCGGCGACGATCAATCGGCTCGGATCGGCGGCGAGCGCTCTACCCGAAGTCTCGATGATCTCGCTTTCGAACCAGCCGGAAAGCTCGGTATTCAAGACGTAGACGTAAACGCGTACGCGCTGCTGATCCGACGACCGAGCGCTCACGAACGCTCGGTTGCCCGCGAGCGCGACGGCGAAGTCGGCCCCGTCGTTGCTGTCAGAAGTGACGAGCGGCTGCTCTCGACGCCAGCCGTCGCTCGAATGCACGTACACTGTCGCAATGGCACGGCACGGCGCCGGTAGGCTCGTCGGGCAGCCAGTCACGAGCAGCGTATCTCCGTCGAGCGCGACGTCGGCCGCTTCGTTCGGAAGCGATTGCTCGAATGCCCAGACGCCCCCGGCCCGTCGGTAGATATAGGTCCCGTCGAGCGCACCCACCGCCGCCACCTGCCCGTCGAGTGCAGCACTCATCCCGAACTGGATGCTGCGAGGATTTCCGGGGGCCAAAAGCGTCTGTACGTAGGACCAAGTGTCGCCAGAGCGTTCGTACGCGTAGACTGCGCCGGCGTTGAGCGCTCCCTTCTGGGACGTCATCGCTCCCACCAGGGCCAAACCACCCTTGGCCGCGACGGAGTAGCCGAAATTGTCGGGCAGAAACGCGTCAGGAGCCACGAACTTCTGAGTCTCCGTCCAGCCGGAAGGCGAGCGTGTGAACGCGTAGACGGTGCCGATGTGCGGGACGGGCTCCTCGTCATCGTCCCAGGTCGTTCCCATCAGCGCGTGATCCCGGTCGGCGGCAAACGAGATGTTCTTCACGTTCTTTGGCCCACCGTCGGACGGGGTCAAGAGCTGAGCGGCACACCAACTCTGGAACGCCTGGAACTCGTCGGGACCGACATCCGGGGGGGTATGCCCGCGTAGCTCACCCTCGATGTCGTGATCCGGCGCGCCCGCGGTCGTGCCCGTGTCAATGCAAGCGGAGCTCGCGACTAGGGGAAAAGAGCATGACCCCGAGAAATTTGCGCTCGACTCGGTATCCGTCAGCGCGTTGACGGCATCGATCGTCGCTAGGTCGTTACTGCCCTCGTTGCGGTAGAGCACGGACCTAGTAAGACCGGGCACGAGGTCGTTGTTCGAGAGCACCGTCGGGTCGCCGTCCGACGTCTCTTCCTTGATGTTGACTCCCGAGAGGCACCGGCCCGCACCGATGATGTTGTTGCGGATCATGGGTCGGCCCGTCTCCCGAATATCGATGCCGACGCTGCTGCAATTCGAGTAGATGGAGCCCCCGGCGTCGATGAAATTCGAATGGATGTCGACGGCATTGTTCTCGACGACGATCCCGGCTGCGGAAGCCACGTACTGGAGCTGGCACGTGTTGCCAGTAATGACGTTGTTCTGGACCCGCACCACACCCGACACGCGCAGACCCACGGCACCGAAACCGTCGACGCCGATCGGGCCGCCCCCGCACCCCCCTTCGATTTGATTGCCGTCGATCAGCAAGACGTGTTCGTTCTGAGGAGGTTCGAACGCCTCGACGGCTACCGAGACGTAGTCGCAGTCACCGAAACACCCGGCCACCGCCAGGCCGCTAATCTTGTTGCGACTTATCTCGTCGCATTCGTTGCAGCTCACTGCGGTGCCGCCGGTACTGACGCCAGGCAGCTGCGTCTGGTTGGCGATTGAGATGGAGTTGTCCGTGATGACACAGCGGCTGCGTGTTCCATCGGGAAAGCAGATCACTCCGAACGCCTCGCTCCCATTGCTGCTTCGCGCTCGGATGTTGTTCGATGCAATCACCGGATGACAATCGCCGACAGCGCGAATCCCTATCACGTCGGGGGCGACGCTCACGCCATCGCCTTCTGGGCCGCGCGCTGACACGTCATTGTCGACAATGCGGGTGGTCGCTCCCGCGCAGGGATGCAACGAAATGGCCAGCGTCTCTACTCTGGCGTTTTCGGCAGAGATGATGTTTTGGTCAATCAGGAGACCGGTCGCATCGCCCGTAACTTCGATCGCGATGGCCCGCGAGTCGAGGTCATCCACGTCGTCCGATCCGTACGCTGCAATCGAGCTGTCTTGAATGCGAGACCCGGGGGATCGCTCGAGATATACCGCTCTCATCTCTCCCGCGCCGTCGGCGAGGAGCAACGATCCGTCGTCGATGACGACTTGGGAACCGACGGAACGGACCGCGATAGCTTCGACTTGACCGATGACAACGATGTGGCTCTTCGCAATGACAATCTCACCGTTGGTAACGTCGATGCCGTACGAACGCTCGGCAGCGAAAGGCAGCCCGGTCCCCACATAGACGGACCTCAGACGTGCACCTCTCGCGCCATCCACCGTGATCCCGGCCGTGACGGGGACGGCCAACATCAAGACCATCACGCCATCAAGTACGGTTTCTGAGTCGATATCCGGACCGAAGACCACCCCGCGAGGCGATTGCGGAGCCAGGTCGATTGCCGACTCGGAGCATCTCGTCCAGGTGCTCGATTCGTACCGGCCGAAAACGGAGATGCCGTTCTTCATGGTCAAATCGGCGTCGGTTGGCCCGACGAACTCGGCCGCCGCTCCGCACGCGGATCCCGCCGCGATACAAACCCGAGTGGAGATCTGGCGATGGGTGTCAGCAAAATCGATCGCACGTTGAACCGTACCGAACGGGGTCGCCCCCAGGTTCGCTTCCGCCGCGGCGTCGTCGCCGTCGGGTGCCACGTGGATACACGCGTCGGCGCCGCCGCCCGTGCCGCTGCTTCCGCCCGTGCCGCTGCTTCCGCCCGTGCCGCTGCTTCCGCCCGTGCCGCTGCTTCCGCCCGTGCCGCTGCTTCCGCCCGTGCCGGTGTCGCTCGTGCCGCCGCTTCCGCCCGTGCCGGTGCCGCCCGTGCCGCTATTTCCGCCCGTGCCGGTGCCGCTCGTGCCGCCACTTCCGCCCGTGCCGGTGCCACCTGTGCCGGGGCCGCTCCCGCCGGTGCCACCGGTTCCGCCAGCGCCGCCACCCGTGCCGCCCGTTCCGCCACCTCCAACCACGGGCGCGCACGTCCCATTCGGCTGCGTCGTGAGCATCGCCGCGCACGCCATGTCCGGCTCCGTGCACGCGTTGTTGCAACAGAAACCGCTGACACAAGCTCCGGTCACGCAGACCGCGCAGCCGGGCGTCTTGCAGTCCGCGTCTTCGCACGCGCGGCCGGTGGCTTTCGTGGGCAGGCATACGCCGCTCCCGTCGCAATACATTCCTCCGCCGCAGTCGACGTCGTTCAAGCACGTGAAGCACTTCGCCACCGGCGTCAGCCCGAAGAAGTAAGCGGAACCTTGGGCACGAAACGCTTCGTCGTCCTTGGGATCGCCGACAAGCACGCCACTGTTCGACACCGCGACGGCGCTTCCGAAGTAGTCGCGATCGCCGCCGTTCAGCGCCAGGAGCGAGGTGCCGACCGACGAGGTACCGAAACGTTCGAACACGCAGGCGTTCCCGTCATTCGGTCGCACCGTGCTGTGGAACGGGGCGCCGACCACGGCGAAGCCTCCCGAAAAACCGATGGCAGTTCCGAATCTGTCACCCGGCTGGGGATCCGCACAATTCGAGAACCTTGGTTGCTGTTGCGACCACGTGCTTCCTGACCGCATGAAGACGTCAACCGCGCCGGGAGACGCGTCGTTCGGGTCAACCACGCCCACGAGCGCAGTGTCGCCGGATAGCGCGACCGCCACCCCGAAGCCCGCTTCTTGCGAAGCTTCGGGCTGCAATCGCTGCTGCAAGGCCCAGTTCGACGTACTGTTCGGACGAACGTAAACGTCCACGGCCGGCGACAAACCGTCATTGAGCCCGAGCGCGAGCGTGTTGCCGGAAACCGCCACCGCGGAAGCACGATTGGTGGAGAAAACCTGCGTGTAGGTGAAAGTCGGTCCATTCAGCGTCCACGCGTGAACGTGGCCCGAGTCCCCCGCCACCAGGGACCTGGCGTCGAGAGCCACGGAATGACCCAAACCGCCGTAAGAGCTCGTGCTCGTCTCCGGCGATAGCTTCTCGCTGAACGTCCAGAAACTGCCGCTGCGCTTGAAGACGTACACCGCGCCCGCGTTCCACCGGATGGCAAACGTTTGACCGGTGCTGGAGCTCCCCGTGATGATGGGGATATCGGCGCCCGGTGCGCCCACGACGAGGGTGTCCCCGCTCACGGCCACGCTCTTGCCGAACTCGTCGCCGGGCGCGCGATCGGGCGCCACGACCTTTTGCATGAAGGGCCACGTCGGGCCTGATTGCTCGAACATGAACACGGCACCGATCGCGCCGTCCGAGCCGCTGCTTCCGACGGCGGCCGCGTTCCCCGACGTCGCCACCGACGTGCCGAAGAAATCGTTGTCTGCCGGTGTCGTCGACAGCACCTTCTGCGGCGTGGTCTGTACGACGGCCTCTTGGGTTTGTGCTGTCGCAGCGGCCCCCGACCCGGGCTCCGACGTGCACCCAAGCTGCCCGAGCCACAAGAACCCGACCAGTACTGTCCGGCCTGCACGCATGTGCCCTCCTCGGGAGCGATCTACTCCAAACCGTCTACCTCCCCTCTGATGCCGCTGAATCGCGGCGCATTCACGTCCAGCCAGCGCGGCCGGTCCGTTGGTGCGTTCCCCGGCGTCATGAGCTCGCCTGGCGCGTGTGCTCCAAGCCGGGCACCGCGCGGAGTAGACGGGCCACGGGACCTCGGGCTCCTAGGTAGGGTCCTGCAACCCCGAGGTACCTCGGGGTTCCACGCGCCTCTGCCCCCTCACTCCGGGGAGATAGATCAGGTCGTGGGGAACGGCTCGCGCGTGGCTTCGGCGATGTTCGACTCGTCGGTGCCGTGGGCGAACTCTTTGCTGCCGCTCGTGAGGACGAAGGGGCCGCCCCAGTCTTCTTCGACGTCGTGATTCATTTGGTCGGCGAGCTTGTCTTCGCCGCTCGTCATCGCGACGACGGCGCCTTCCGCGAGCTCGGTGGCGAGATCGCCCTTGCCTCTGCTGGTTTCGACGAACGCCGCCGCTTCAGGCGGTCTCGCATGTCGACCCCCGGAGCCCGCGAGGAGCCGCTCGGCACGCTCGGGATCGAGATGGCCCGAGTTGTCGAAGAGCCGATGTTCCTTGCCGTTTGAATTGACCATGTTGTGCTCCGAGTTACTGGTCCCCTCAGCCAACATGCTCATCATACTCCCCGCGCCCAGGGGTGTCCGGCACATTTCGCGCGGTGCCCGGTCGAATAAATCAGACTGGGGTGAGCCAGCTCGTCAGTAGGTAGTTCGCCACGAGGACGGATACCGAGCTCAAGACGACTGCGCGCGTCGTTGCCTCACCGACGCCTTTCGCGCCGCCGGACGCGAAAAAACCCTGTGCACACGAGATGCTACAGAGCAGGAACCCGAACACGAGCGCCTTGGTGAGGCCCATGTAGAAGTCGCTCGGCACGATGTACTTCTCGATGTTCGACGTGAAAACGCCGGGGTCGACGCTCATCCAATTCACGGAGACCACGTAAGCACCAATCATGCCCACGCACGTGTAGAGGACGAACAGGAGCGGGAGCATCAGCACGCTCGCGAGCAGGCGCGGAGAAAGCAAATACTGGACCGGGCTCACTCCCATCGTGGTGATCGCGTCGATCTGCTCGGTAACGCGCATGTTACCGAGCTCGGCGGCCATGGCGCTGCCCGCCCGCGCAGTGACCATGAGAGCCGCGAAGACGGGGCTGATCTCGCGGCACAGGGAGACAGCAACAATCGAGCCGACGACGCCCTCAGCGCTGAATTGGCGCAGGCTGTGCACCGTCTGCAGCGCGAGCACCATCCCGCTGAACGTGCCCGTCAATCCGACGATGAACGTCGATTTGACGCCGATGAAGTCCATCGCCTGAAAGAGCTGCGAGATGCGGTACGGCGGGCGGATCAGCCACGCGAGCGTCTGGCTCGTGAGGAGCAAGATCGCGCCGAGTCGATCGAGCCCGGCGAGCAACGGCTCCGCCACGGCAGCCATGACGGCGGATGCCGACGCTTGCTCGTCGTGGCCCTCGGAACGATCCGGCACGTTCGCTTGTACCATTCATGGGCCCGTGGCTGAAAGCGCGGCGAGCAGCACGGCAGAGCGCTCGCCCGTCGCGCGGAGCTTGGCGCGACGCGGCGAGAGCGAAAGCTCGACGATGAGCGCGTCGCCGCCGAGCACGTCGACGTACGGCTCGCCCCATTCGACGACCAGCACGCGACCGTCGTCACGCTGGGCGTCGAGCCCGAGGCGACGCACGTCGTCGGCGTCCCGCAACCGATAGAGATCGGCGTGCGACAAGGGCGGCTTCGTCGCGTGCTCGTGGACGAGCGTGAAGGTGGGGCTCGGCACGCGCACGCTTGCCGGCAGCCCGAGTGAGCGACAGAGGGCACGGGTGAAGAACGTCTTGCCGCTGCCGAGCGGCCCCGTGAGCACGATCAGATCTCCCGCAACGACGTGGGGAGCAACGCGCGCCGCGAGCTCGCGGGTGGCGCCTGGTGTGGAAAGCTCGGCATCGATCATCGCGGGGCAGGTCCTCCGCTCACGATGGTAATCTCACGGCCGAGCACGCGCGCCCCCCGAAAGCTTTTGTCGTCGCTGGTCCACAGGTCGGCCTCGACCGTGGCCAGGGCGTCGCGGGCCCTGGCGTGGAGGGCTTGGACATCGGCTTGCCGCGCCACCCCCTCCGACGGCAGAGCCTGGAGCGCGCGCGCGGCCAGCACGGCGGCGTCGTGGCCGAGCGCCTCGTACCAGCCGCCGGCCGGCGTGTTGGCCGATGGGTACTTGCCGGCCCCCGGCGTGAGGGTCGGCACCCCGAGCGTCGCGCCCACGCCGCCCGCGTCGAGCCCGAGCGCCAAGGTGAGCCGGTCGCGCGAGGTGACGAGCTCGGACGCGACGTCGCGGGCGCAGTCGGCGTCGCCGAGGACGAGCAACGCGTCGACGCGGTCGTGCTTCCAGGTTGCGAGCGGGAAGCGCGGCTTGCCCGGGCTCGTCGGCTCCACGGAGCAAGGGGTGCCACCGGGACCCACCTGCCCGAGCTCCTGCTTTCCTCGCTCCGCGAGTGCGCGAACGAGTGCTTGCTCGGCCGCGGTGTCGTCGGCGCCGAGCACGAAGGTGAAGCCTTGCGCGGCCGGCGGGCGTTCGAGTGGACGGAGGAGCAGCAGCGGGATGTGCAGCGCTTCGGCGCGCGCGGAGGCACGACGCGCCGTCTCGTCGTCGTTGCCGGCGACGAAGAGCGCGGCGCCGTCGGCAGCGAGCGCCTCGAGCGCCGTGTCGACGTCTTCCGTGTCGTAGCGCACGAGCACGTCGACGCCGTGGCCATTTTCGGTGGAGTGCGCGCTGCCGAGAGCGCGCGTGATGCCGGCAGCGGCCGCGGAGGCACGCCGCTGCTCGACCGGTCCCGTGAGCGAGAGGAGCAAGCCGAGCGCGCGGCCCGCGACGGCGGGACCCTTCGGTGCGCCCGCCGCGAGCGCGACCAGGCGCTGGCCCTCGGGCGTCGCGCGGAGGGCGGCGGGCGCGGCTTCGAGCAGGCGACGGGCGAGCTCGGCGTCGCCGCGCGCCAGCGCCAGATCCGAGAGTTTTTTCGCGATGGTGCTCGCGAGCCAACCGCGCGCCATCTCGAGATCGGGGCTCGTCGACCCGCCCGTGGGGCGGCGGAGCACGGCGAGCGCGTGCACGAGCTCGGCGTTCGGGGCCAGGTCGAGCAGATGCGTCGCCGTGTTGCGCGCGCGGCTTTGACGATCGAGCGGCGCCTGGACGAGCCAGGCGAGCAACGCCTCGGCGGCGCGCTCGTACGCCCCCGCGAGGAACGCGCAGTGCGCCCGCTCTTCGCCGTAGACGAAGCGCTCGTCGAGATCGACGAGCTTGCCCTCCAACAGGTCGAACTCCGAGAGCGCGTGCCGCGCCTCGCCGGAGCGCGCCAGAATCGTCGCCGCAGCGACGCGCGCAAAATCCAGACGGGGCCCGCTCTCGCCCTTGAGCAACGGCTCGAGCAAGGCGCGCGCTCCGGCACGGTCGCCGCTCTCGAGCCGCGCCCACACGAGGTACACTTCGATGTCGAACGTGCGCGGGTCGCTCGGGAAGCGCACCAAGAACTCGCTCAGCTTACCGGCGAGCTTGGCCCGCTCCGCGCCGTCCGCGTCGAAGAACTGCGCCCGGAGCGTGCGGTACTCCGCCTGAGCGGGCGCATCTTCGGAGAGCGGAACCGGGGGCATGACGCTGTCGCTCGAGCCACGGCACGCGCCGAGCGCGAGCGCGACGAGCACGGCAGCTCGAACGAGACAGGGTGACGGGGGAGCGAGCATGGCTTGCGGCGTGAGCATGCTAGCGTGCCCTCGTGGAACCGGCAGTGCCCGCGACGCGAGCGGTCGGTGGCAGGCTCGATCGCTGGTTCGAAGTGACGAGCGTGGTGCCACTTTCGGCGTTCGCGCTCCTCCACGTGGCAAGCTACGGCCGCGTGCTCTTCGGCGCCGGGGAGCTCGGCGCACGGGAAAGCCCCTCGCTCGCCGCGCGTGGCGCAGAAGCACTGCTGATCTGGGCGCCCTTCCTGCTGCACATGGCCCTGGCGCCCGGTGTTTACGGACGGCGCAAGCAGGTGGGCACCCTCGACACCTCCGAGCAGGCGCTGCTCACCTTGCACCGCCTTGCGGGACCTCTGCTCGGGGTGTTTCTGGTCGATCATTTTTTGCGCTTCCGCCTGCCGATCCTGCGCGGGGAGCGCTACCCGGCGGAGGCGGTCGGGGCCCTCGCAGCGGAGCTGTCGCGCGTGACGGCGGGCCTGCCGCTCGTCGCCGGGCTGCACGCGCTCGGCACGCTCGCGCTCGCGTTTCACCTGAGCTTCGGGCTGTTTCGCGTGGCCACCCGCTCGCGCTTCGTTTCGCGGAACACCGCGCGCTGGGTTTGCGCGGGTCTCGGCCTGCTGACGGCAGCCGTCGGCACGCTCACGATCGTAGTGCTCGCTACCGGCTAGCGGTGCTAAGTGGCCCGAACGATAACCCCGATGCCGAAGTGCCACCTTCTTGCGATCGCCGGCGGCTCGAGCGTCGACCAGCACTCGAACAACGTCACGCTGTTCAACCTCGTGGAGCAGCTGAACTTCCCCACGCAGAATTTCCCGCCGCCCGGCGCACTCCTCCCGCTGGAGATGCACGCTTACTTTCACCTGGACGCTTTCGAGCACAACCAAAAATTCGAGCTCCGCTTCGTGCTCGTCGGACAGTCGGGCCTCGAGACGCCGACCAACGTGTTCTCACACCGCCCGAACGGAGCTCGCTACCGCACGCGCACGTTCGGCCTCCCGGCGCCGCCCACCGCGGGCAGCTACGAGCTCAAAGTCGAGTGGCGCGCCAGCCCCGAAGGCGAGTGGGTAAGGGACAGTGCAACCTGGCCTTTGCTGGTAGCCGAGGCCGAGCAGCGGCCAGCCGTCACGCACTAGCGCCCTCGAACCCTCACGCCCGCGGCTCGATCAGGCGCACGAGCGTCCCGATCACGTGATGGAACAGCGCGCCGAGCTCCGGCTCGAGTGGTCCGATGAAGCCCATCGCCTCGGCCGTCTCCAGGCAAGCGAGCGTTTCCCGCGCCGAAGCGGCCGCCGACTGAAAGCGCGCCTGCCTATTCTTCCCCCGACTGTAGGCCCCTTCCGCCACGTTGAGGGGAATGCTGATCAGGGCCCGTTCCATCTGATCGGCCAGCGCCGAGCTCCGCCCCCGCAAAACACGGATCACCGGCGAGAGCCGACGAACCAACTCGAGAACAACGGGATAGATCTTGAGAGACATAGTCATTTCCTCCTGTCCGCTCTCCTCGAGGGACGCCCCAGTCCCCCGCCGGCGCACGCAGGCTGGGTCAAGGCTCGGAGCAAAGCTCCGACCGCGCGCCTTGCGCGCGGCCCGGCCTTGACCCAGCCGAGTACGCCGGCACCCTCAAAAGTCCCGCGACGACCCTCCCCCACCAGCTACCCTCTCCTCTTCTCTCCTCTCACCTCCGCCCCTCACGAACCCACATCGCAGTGCGCGAGCACCGCACCTCACGCCCTTCCCCCGACCCCCAACACCTGCTCCACCTCTGCCTCTGCCTCTGCCTCTGCCTCTGCCTCTGCCTCTGCCTCTGCCTCTGCCTCTGCCTCTGCCTCTGCCTCTGCCCTCTGCCTCT
>Ga0070682_100001356_pt1 | contig 13817 bp, 11 predicted proteins | sample KBSC63LmetaG_FD_64668 | JGI IMG/M metagenome (GOLD analysis project Ga0070682, IMG submission 64668) | Corn rhizosphere microbial communities from Kellogg Biological Station, Michigan, USA - KBS C6-3L metaG | ecosystem: Host-associated > Plants > Roots > Rhizosphere | place: USA: Michigan... | reverse complement strand
CGCTTCATCTTCTCGATGATCTGCCGGAAGCCGACGCCGGTGTTGTACGCGCAGAACGAGATCTCACCGAGCTGCGTGCCGTACGGGATGATGCACATCTCCGTGCGGCGAAAGTCGTAGTTGAAGAGATCCTGGAACCACATGCCGGCGACGAACAGGAAGCGCCAGTCGAAGTCGCCCGCGTCACCCTCGCTCGCACCGACGCGGTCGCCCTTGGCCCCAATCTGGCTCGTGAACTGACGGAAGAGCTCGGCGAACGAGTAGCCCGCGGGCGCGCGCTCGGCGCGGAAGTTCCGCGCGAGTGAGACGCCGAGCGCGGTGAGCGTCGGGATGCGGCCGAGCCCGGCGTCGGCGATCGCCTGGGCGTCCGCGAGAATGGCCTCGAGGTCGAGGAACTCCGCGACCGGCGTCACGACCTTCGTGCGCTTGTTCACGAGCAGCACGGTGCCGATGCCGCAGTTCGGGTGGCAGCCGCACTTGAGCGCGCCGAACTCGGCGTTCGCGCCGAGCAACAGATCGACGACGTCCGAGAACGGATTCATCGCCGAGAGCGGGAACCAGTCGCGGGCGGGCTCGGTCATGCCGAGCTGGCCCTTCACGTCGTGGGCGAGGTGACTCAGCGTGTAGCGCTGGGCGCGGCGCCGCTCGTCGTCGATCTCCTCGTCACGTCCGGTGAAGCTCACGGGCTGGAAGGAGACGACCGTCACCTTGTCGGCGTTGTCGATCGCGAATTTCAGCACCTTGCCGACCTGGTCGTCGTTGACGCCGTTCACGACCGTGACGACGAGCACGACGTCGATGCCTGCCGCCGCGAGGTTCTCGATCGCGCGAAGCTTCACGTCGAACAGGTTTCCGACCTTGCGGTGCGAGTTCGCTTCGTTCGTGACGCCGTCGAACTGCAGGTAGCAGAGGCGCATGCCCGCCTCTTTCGCCGCGCGGCAGAATTCGGGCTCCTGCGCGAAGCGGATGCCGTTCGTCGCGCACTGCACGGAGAAGTAGCCAATGTCGCGCGCGTACTTGATCGCGGTCAGGAAATGCGGGCTCAGCGTCGGCTCACCCCCCGAGAACTGAACGCTGAGCTGGCGGCGCGGCTTCACGGTGAGCGCGTCGTCGAGGATGCGCTTCACGTCGTCCCACACGAGCTCGTGCACGAAGCCGACCTGGTTCGCGTCCATGAAGCACGGATCGCACATCATGTTGCAGCGGTTCGTCAGGTCGACGGTGAGCACTGAACCGCGCCCGTACTTCACGGAGGAGGTGCCGTGCTCGCGCAACGCCGTTTTCGGCGCCGTGTAGTCGCGACCCGGAAACAGGCGCTCGATGCGGGCGAGGAACGCCGGGTCCATGCTCATCACGTCCTCGAAGCGGCCGTGCTTCGGGCATTCCTTTTGCATCACGACCTGGCCGTCCTTCTCGACGATGTCGGCCGGGATTTCGCCGGGGTTCTGCGCGATGAAGCCCGCCAGATCGAGCGACCCCGAGAGGACCGCCGAACGCGCCTCGCGCACGCACACCGGGCAAAGCGAGTCGGTCCTGCGCGGCCAGCCGAGCGGCGGGAAGGTGCGATCCTTTTTGCGCTGGAGCGGCGCGGGCGCCCAGCGTGGCTTGAAGGGGGCGCGGGGGAAGCGCTCGCCGTAGGCGAGCAAGAGCGGCCACACGGCGTTGGCCACGAGCCCGACACCCCGGGCGCCCAGCGTGCGAAAGGCCATTGGCATTTTCGGGGCGAGCATACACGGAGCGCGCGGGGGTGCTAGGGTCTCCGCCACGCCATGCCCATGCTCGAGCAGCCGCTCGTCGTCGTGGGCGACGTGCATTTTTCCCACGGTGGTCGGCCCGACACGGGCAAGGCGCTCGCACGCCTGGTCGAGTCCAACGCCGGCGCCGAGGTCGTGCTCAACGGCGACGTGTGGAACCTCTCGCTGGATGCTTCGGCGCGCGATCCGCACGAAAGCGTCCTCGGCATGCTGGCGCCAGAAACGGAGCTGCGCGAGGCCATACGCCGCCATCTGAGCGGGCGGGGCCGCCTCACCATCCTGCCCGGCAACCACGACGCGGCCGTCGCGACGGCCGGCTTGCGCGATCGGCTACTCGCCTGGCTCGACCTGTCGTCCGGCGCGGCCCTGACGCTCGCGCCCTGGTTTTTGCGCCACGGAACGGTGCACGTCGAGCACGGGCACGCGTACGATCCGGACAACGCGCCGACTCATCCGCTCGTCGTGCCGACCATCGATACGGAGCCGCTCGGGGTCGCGCTCACGCGGCGCTTCCTCGCGCCGAACCAGGCTTTCGACTTCGCTCACGCGACCGAGATCACGCCGCTCGAGGCGCTCCAACGCGCGTGGCGCGCGTACGGGTTTCGGATGCCGCTCGTGCTCGCGAACTACCTCGGGACGGCGGGGCATTTTTGTCGCGAAGCAGGCTGGCGCCCCGCGCTCGCGCGCGAGCAGGAACGCGGCGACGCGTTGCTCGCGACCCTATTGCCCGAGCTCGGCCTCGAGCGCGAGGTGCTGCAACACCTGCTCGACGACCGGCCGCGACCCACGCACGAAAGCTTCGAGCGCTCGTTTTTCCGCCTCTACTTCGACCGCCTGATCGCGACTCTGAGCACGGCGGGGGGCCTCGGCATCGGCATCGCTCTGCGCAGCACGGGCGCGCTCGGCCTCGCGCTCCTCAGCGCCCTCTACCTCCTCGAGTCGAAGCGCCGCGGAACGAACCGCTACGAAGGACTCCCCGTGAAGCGCCTGCGCGAGGCCGCGGGTCACGTGCAAAGCATCACCGGCGCGCACACCGTCATCTTCGGCCACACGCACGTCCCGGACACGAAGGACGGCTACTTGAACCCGGGCTCGTTCAAATACCGGCAGGGCGACGCGCGCCCGTACGCCCACGTCGACGAGCAGGGCACCGGCGAGCGCCGGCTCCTCGCGTAGGCCCGCCGGCGGCTGACGCTGCGAACGGCGCACCGGCGAGCGCCGGCGCGCTTACGGCCTGACGACCTGCGTGCCCTTCGGCGGCGTGAAGGCGAACTCGCCGGGCGGCGTCTTCAGGTTCACTTCCGTGCCGCTGAAGTCGAAGCGGTTCTTGTTGCCTTGCGCGTCGAGCAAGAGCACGCGGCGCACCTGAAAGGTCGCCGCATCGACGTAGAGGAGCATCTTTTGGTACGCGGGCGTCGCCTCGCGCGGCTCACCGGCGAGCACGAAGCCACCTTCGAAGTTGACGGTCTTCGGGTCGATCTTGGTGAGCTTGAACGAGGCCTTCAGGCTGCCGCTGCCGACGAGGAACGCGAGCGCCGCCGGGTAGGGGCTCTTGTCGAGCGGCTGCTCGTACATCTGCTGGTTCTCTTTTTCGTAGATGCGGATGACCTTGCCGTCGGAGACGATGCGATTGCCGTTGTTCGTGTAGCGCCAGCTCATCTTCCCCGGCTTCTCGAGGATGACGACGCCGACGCCTTCTTTCGTCTTGGCGTAGGCCTTGGCCGTGTAGACCTGCTTGAACGACGCCTTGAAGGTCTTGGTCTTGTCGTAGAAGCCCTGGACGCGATCGGCGATCTGGTCCGCGTTCAGCGCCGGAGCCGCCGCCGGCGGGGTCGGGCCCGCGACGGCGGTCGCGCCAAGCGTGGCCAGGGTTGAGCCGGCGGCGAGGGCGAGCAGAGCGCGACGAGTCAGCATGTTCGAACCTGTATACGCCGGAGCGAGCTGTGTTCTTGCAGCTTACCGTGACACTGGCAATAGGCAGGGCCGGCGGGCTTCAGCGACGCTGGAACCGGCGCGCGTGGCTAGCGGCTTTGAGCACCGCCTCCGCCAAGGGGGCCTGGCGGAGGTGCGTGAGCGCGAGCGCCAGCGCGTCGGCGGCGTCGCTCGGCGGCGGCGCATCGAGCGCGAGCATGGCCCGCACGAGCAGCGCTACCTGGCGTTTATCGGCCGCGCCATGGCCGGCCACCGTGCGCTTCACCCGCGCGGGCGCGTACTCGGCAACGCTCAAGCCCGCTCGCGCACAGCAGAGCAGCACGACGCCGCGCGCGTGACCGAGCTTGGAGGCGGCTTGCGCGTCCTTGTGAAAGAAGAGCGACTCGACCGAGCCCACCTCCGGGCGAAACCGAGTGATCACCTCCGAGAGGCCCACCTCGAGCAACGTGAGACGCTCGGCGAGCGATTTGGCCGGCGGGAGCGCGAGCACCCCGTGACCGAGGTGCCGGAGGCGATTGCCGTCGCGCGCCACGACGCCCCAGCCAAGACGGCGGGTGCCGGGGTCGACGCCGAGAACGATCACGACGCTACTCGTAGCATTTCGGCGCGGCGTCCGTGCGACACCGAGCGCGACCGGAGCCTCCGGTACTAGAGTCCGGGCCCTGCCTTGAGCGATCCCGACTTCATCGTCATCGGCTCCGGCCCGAACGGGCTCGTCGCAGCCAACATGCTCGCGCGGCGCGGGCATCGCGTGCTCGTGCTCGAGGCCCATCCGGGTCGCCCGGGCGGGGCGGTCGCTTCGGAGGAGCTCACCGCGCCGGGCTTCGTGCACGACGTGGGCGCGGGATTCTTCCCGTTCGGGCGCTCGAGCCCGGCATTCCGCGAGCTCAAGCTCGAAGAGGCGGGCCTGCGCTGGGTGAACGCGCCGTTCGAGAGCTGCCATCCGGCGCTCGACGGCACCTACGCCTGTATCACGCGCGATCCGGAGGAGCAGGCGCGCCACTTCGGCTCGCCTGCGGACGGCGCCGCGTTCGCCAAGCTCACGCGCTTTCACCAGAGCATCGAACGGGAGCTGCTCGACGCGTTGCTCCGGCCGTTTCCCTCACTGCTCCCGCTCTTCAAGCTCGGGCCGGCGGCGCTCGCACGGCTCGCGACGCTCTTGCTCCGCTCGAGCGGTGGGCTCGCGCGCTCGCTCTTCGAAAGCGAGGCCGCACGGCGAGTGATCCCGTCGCTCGGCCTCCACGTCGACGTGGGACCGGAAGACACGCTCGGCGCGCCGCTCGCGTACGTCCTCGGCCTCACGGCGACGACGGGCGGCTACATGTTCCCGGTCGGCGGCGCACGCGCGATCACGAACGCCCTCGTCACGACGCTCGAGCAGCACGGCGGCAAGCTCAGGCTCGGCGCCCGCGTCGAGCGCGTGATCGTGCGCGGCGGGCGGGCACAAGGCGTGCGCGTCGCGGGCGGCGGCGAGCTCAACGCGCGCCTCGGCGTGCTGGCGGACACCGGAGCGCCGGCGCTCTATCTCTCGCTGCTCGACCGGCGCGACGTACCGCGTTTCGTGCGCGTGCGGATGCGGCGCTTTCCGGTCGGCTTCGGCACGTTCCGCATCGACTTCGCGCTCTCGGCCCCGGTTCCGTGGCGCGTCGAGCCGGCGCGCCGGAGCGCCGTCGTGCACTCGGGCGAGAGCGTCGACGACCTCGCACGCTTTGCGCGCGAGGTGCGGAGCGGGAAGCTTCCGGAGCTCCCCTACATCGTCATGGGGCAGCACACGCTCGGCGATCCGTCGCGCGCCCCGCCCGGTATGCACACGCTCTACGGCTACTCGCGGGTGCCGCCCGTCGTGCACGGCGGGTGGCGCGAGGCGGCCGCTCGCTTCGCCGATCGGCTCGAAGAGCGCATCGAGGGTCTCGCGCCGGGCTTTCGACAGACGATCGTTGCGCGCCACTACGCGGCGCCACCCGACCTCGAGGCGATGGACGCGAACCTCGTCGGGGGCGATCTCGGCGGCGGCTCGAACGCCTGGTACCGGCAGCTCCTATTTCGGCCGGTATTCCCGTATTTCCGCTATCGCACGCCGGTGCGCGGGCTCTACCTGTGCTCGAGCTACGCGCACCCCGGCGCGGGCGTGCACGGGATGTGCGGGTTCAACGCCGCGCAGGTCGCTGCCCGCGACGTCGAGTGAGCGCAAACGCGGCGCCGAGCAAGGCGAGGCCTGCGAGCGACGACCGGTCGCTCCGGCTCGCGACCGAGCAACCGGCGTGCGTGACGACGTCGTGCGACCCGCCCTTGCTCGTCGTGCCGCCGCTCGTCGCGCTACCCGCGTCGCCGCCGCTTGGGTTACCGGTCGGCCCACCCGCCGTGCCGCTCGTTCCGCCGGCTCCGCCCTGATTGGGCGCGCCACCGCAGCCTCCCCCGGGGCAAGGCTCGCCCGTCCCGGCGGTTCCGGCGTTCGTACCGCCGACACCCATGCTCGTGCCGCCGGACCCGCTGACGCCGCTGCCACCGACTCCCATGCCGCCGCTACCCGCCGGCATGCACACGCCGGAGATGGGGTAGTCGGAGACGCCACCGGTACCGCCGAGCGGCGCAGTGCCCGCGACGCCGGCACTGCCGGATGCGCCCGCGGTGCCCGTCCCGGCCGCGCCACCCGTCGCCGGCCGAGCCGGCACACCCATCGAGCCCGCGCTCGTGCCACCCGTGCTCGAGCCCGTGCCGCCGTCGGCGGGAGGCGCAAACGCGCCGCTCGAGCCGCTGCTCGTACCGCCGTTCGCCTGTGCGCCGCTTCCCTGCGCGCCGGTGTCCATCGCTCCGCCCGCCGAGCCACCGCCCGCGCCGCCCGTGTTGGTCCCGCCCAGCCAGCAATAGAATCCCGGCGCGCAATCCGCGCTGCTGGCGCATGAGCCGGCATCCGGCTCACAGCGGCCGAGGCTCGTGCAGTCTTCGGGACACGTGAGCGACGTCTCCGGCTGGAAGCAGACGCCGTCGCCGCAGTAGCTCGACACCGACGACGCGCCGCCCGTGCCCATCCCCACCGGCTCCGCGCACCGATAGCCCTCGGCGCAGTCGGTGGCCTCCTCGCAGGTTGCAGGCGCGCAATACTTGTAGCCGGTGCCGCAATCGGTCGCGCACGTCGTCGGCGACTCCGCGGGCTGCTGGCAGATCATGTCGCCGCAGTAGCTCGGGAGCGGCACGCCCTGCCCCGTCCCGCCGGTGGACGCCCCCGCCGCCGCGTTGCCGGCGCCTCCCGTTCCCATGGCGGTGCCCGCCACGCCGCCCGAGGCCGGAGCCGGAGCCGCGCCTCCCGCCGACGCGCCGCCGGTTCCTACGCTGCCGCCGGAGCCCGTCTGCGCCACCTCGCAAGCGAAGCCATGGCCGCAGTCGCTATCGACCTCGCACTCGTTCGCCGGCGCGGTGGCCCCCATCCCTTGGGCGTGAGCGGTGCCTGCGGAAGCGAGGAGGAGGACCAGGGCGAGACCGGTGCGGGGGAGCGAAGTCGTGGTGCGGCGCATGACCCCTCAGCATAGCAAGCGGTGTGCCGCCGGAAACAGAATTTCAAATATTGATTATCATTGATTATTCTAAAGCTGTGCCGGCGCAGACCGCGCCATTGTGTGCCACCCCGGCGCTCACATCGTGACGGCCACGCCAAGCAGAGCCTCACGGCGGGATATCGAGAGCGTTGGCGTGATGCGGAGGGGCGCTGAGGCGTCGTGCGGCTTCGTCGTATCGGGGACGAGCTCAGTGGAGAGAAGGGTCGCGTCGATGACGATGGCCGCCGTGATCAGGGTGAGGGCGGGAGGAATGCCGGCAACGCCGCAGGTGTCGCCGGGGACGCGGTGACAGTAGATGAGCGCCGTGCCGCCGCCGATCACGAGCGGCGCGGGGACGCGGAGGACGAAGCTGGCGAGCGCTTCGAGAGGTCGCCGGTGCACGAGGTGCACGATGGGCGCGCCGAGCGCGTAGCCCGTCGCGCCTGCCACCATGGCCGGGGTACCTCCGACCTCCATCAAGCCTAGCCCGAGCACCGTGGCGGACACGGCGTCGCTGATGAGGACGTCGCGGCCGTACCAGTGCTGGCGAAGGACGGGTGCGGACGGCGGCGGGGGCGAGATCGAGGGGACGAGCGCTGGTTCGGCGGCGACCGCGCGTGCGGGGACTACGGCGACGAGCAACGCGACGACGAGGCGCACGAGGGAAAATCCGCGAAGCATGCGCCTCACATCGTGATCGCAAGGCCGGCCGTCGCGCCGTGCGCGTCCGCAGTGAAGGTCGGACGGAAGCGCACGGGCGCGCCGGTATGCAATGGCTCCGAGGAAGCGTGCTCATGGGCCAGGAACGCGTCGTCGAGCACCATGGCAACGACCGCCGTACCGAGCGCGACGCCGATGAAGCAGTCGCCGCGACTCCCCGGATGACAGACCAGCGACGCGGCGCCGCCCACGAGCGGCGGCGCACCGAGCCGAAGCCCGAGGCTCCCCAAGCCCTGCGCCACGTTGTGATGCGCGAAGTGCACGAGGGGCGCTCCGACGGAGTAAGCCGGTGGCCCTACGAACCCGAAGATCAGACTCATGTTCTCGCGCGCTGCGAGCGGCAGCGTGAACAAGACGGCCGACGCGTCCACGATCATGCTCTGCCAGCCGTACCAGCGACCCTCGCGAACCGGCGTGTCGGGCGGCGACGGTTCGGCTCCGAGCGCGGACGACGTGGCGAGCAGCGCGACTGCCGTGACCAGCAGGTGTAGGACAGGGCGAGGTAAGCGCAGCATTCGGGGACTCGCGAGGGCTCGGCGCGAGGTTTGCTTCAGCAACCCACGTGCCCACCGCGTTCCTTCGCAAAATCTGGGGCTCCGAGGATGAGCCTGTACAGCGTGCCGTACACCCCGCGGCCTTGGGCGTTCGGCAGCCACTACAGGCGCCGCTCGCCGGTCGGCTTTACCCCCCCGCGGGGGTCAGCTACTCCGCTCCGTGGCACATGCCCGCAAAAGGAAGCGTTTTGGTCGTTGTTTCGCCCGCCGGCGCCTCGGCCGTGCGCGAGGCGCTCGCGGGTGAGTCGTTCGAGCTCGTGGCGACCTCGGCGGATCAGGCGCTCGCCACGCTCGAGGAGCGGGCCATCGACGCCGTGGTGCTCGAGCTCGGGGACGGGCCAGACGGCACGACGCTGCTCGGCTCCGTTCAGGATCGGTGGCCGGGATTGCCGATCGTGCTCGTGACCGGGGATGCGTCGCCCGAGCGCATCGCGGAGGTCGTGGGGCTCGGCGCGAGCGATCTACTGCTGCGGCCGTTCGCCCCAGCGCAGCTCCTGTTCGCCGTACAGAAAGCGCTCGCCGCGGCGGAGAAGACGGCTGCCGCGCCGCCGCCGCCACGCGCCGAGACGGGCATCGTGTTCGGCCGCACGCCGACGATGCAGGCGCTACGCGAGCTGCTCGAGCAGGTGGCGCCGTCGGCCTCGACCGTGCTCGTGCGCGGCGAGAGCGGCACGGGCAAGGAGCTCGTCGCGCGGGCCCTTCACCGCTTGAGCCCGCGCGCGAGCCGGCCGTTCATCAAGATCGATTGCACGTCGCTGCCGGAGACGCTGATCGAGAGCGAGCTCTTCGGCTACGAGAAGGGCGCGTTCACGGGTGCTACCGCGCAGAAGCTCGGCCGCGTGCAGCTCGCCGACACGGGCACGCTCTTCCTCGACGAGGTGGGCGAGCTGCCGCTCACCGTGCAAGCGAAGCTCCTCCGGCTGCTGCAGGATCGCGAGCTCGAGCGGCTCGGTGGCAAGCAGACGCTGCGCGTCGACGTGCGCGTCGTGGCGGCCACGCACCGCGACCTCGAGGGCATGGTGCAAAAGGGCGAGTTCCGTCAGGATCTGTTCTATCGCCTGAACGTCGTGCCGCTGTGGATCGCGCCGCTCCGTGCGCGGCGCGCCGACGTCCCGGAGCTCGCGACGTACTTCTGCGAAGAGGTGGTGAAGGCGAGCGGCCGACCCCCGGTCGCGCTCGGCGCGGACGCACTGAAGCTCCTCGCGAGCCAGCGCTGGCCCGGCAACGCACGGCAGCTGCAAAACTTCGTGGAGCGCCTGGTCGTGCTGTGTCGCACCGGCACGATCACGGAGGCCGACGTGAAGAGCGAGCTCGAGCGTCCGGTTCGCTTCGCGACCGAAACCGGCACGGTCGGCGCCGACGCCGCGGAGGCGCCCGCAGGAACCGCTCACGAGGGCGGGCTCGCGCTCGACGCGATCGTACGGAACGCCGAACGGCAGGCCCTCGTGCGCGCCCTCGACCAGGCCGGCGGAAACCGGAGTGCGGCCGCGCGCTTACTCGGCGTCTCGCGAACGACGCTGTACACGAAGCTCGAAGAGTACGGCCTGCTCTGACATCGGAGCCGAGCCCGCAAGCGGCGGAACCGGGCGCAGCCAGTTTGCGTGATATGCTCTGATCGATTTGAGGCTTGGTCCGGGTTCCGTCGTGGCGGATCGCTACCGCCTGGCTCGGCTGCTCGGCGAGGGCGGCATGGGGGACGTGTGGGAGGCGACGAACCTCAGCACGGGGCGCGCGGTCGCGATCAAGCGACTCAGGCTCACGCCCGGAGCGGAGCTCGGCGACTCGGGGCGCGCGCGCTTCATGCTCGAAGCGCAGACGGCGTGCGCCGTGGAGCACCCGAACGTCGTCGAGATCCTCGATTTCGTCGAGTCGGCCGAGGAGCCGCCCATCATCGTGATGGAGCTCTTGCGCGGGGAGACGCTGGCGGCGCGCATCGAGCGCGAGCAGGCGCTCGGCGTCACGGAAACGGCGACGTTGCTCTTGCCCGTGGTGTCGGCCGTCGGCACGGCGCACGCGCGCGGCATCGTGCATCGCGATCTCAAGCCCGCGAACATCTTCCTGCAGCAGAGCGGTGACGCGACGGTCGTGAAGGTGCTCGATTTCGGGATCGCCAAGTGGCTCAGCGCGCGCCCGGGCGACGTGCCGTTGCGCACGGAAACGGGCTCGACGCTCGGAACGCCCTGCTACATGGCGCCCGAGCAAGCGATGGGCGAGCGCGTGATCGATCACCGCGCGGACGTGTGGGCGCTCGGCGTGATCCTCTACGAGTGCCTGAGCGGGATGCGGCCCGTCGAGGGCGAGAACGCGGCGAAGATCATGGTGCGGCTGCTCAGCACGGGCATCATGCCGATCGAGAAGCTCGTGCCGGGGGTTCCACGCGAGCTCGGGGCGCTCTTGACGCGCATGCTCGCGCGCGAGCGAGCGCAGCGCCCGCCGAGCCTGCGCGAGGTGCGGACGGTGCTCGGGGCGCTCACGGCGGCCCAGGCTCCCGACTTCGGCGAGCCCGAGGTCGAGCTCGCGCTCGGCGATAGCTTCACGCTGCCGGCGCCGAGCACGAGCGCGCCCGTCACGCGCGCGGCTCCGGCGGCCGGTGAGCGCCGGCGGAGGCTCGTGCCCGCCGCCGTGGGCGCGCTCGCGCTCGTGGGACTCGCGGGCGTGGCGCTCGCCCTGCGCGGAGGGCCCACACCGCGCGACGAGCCCGCCGCGGCCGCTCGCGGCGTGGAAACAGCCATCGGCGGCCCGGCTCCGGCGCCGACGACCGAAGCGGTCGCGGCGACGGCAACGAGCGGAGTCACCGCGCCGAGCACTGCCGCGGCCGTCACGCCGAGTGCCGTCGCAGCGCCGGCCGCGCCGGAGGTACCGCGCACGGCCCAGGCACGCGCCAAGCGGAATGAGCGCCTCTCCGCAACCGCCACCGCTTCCAAGCCGAGCTCACCGACGACCGGCTCACCGACGAGCGGCGCGGCGGCGGGGCTCGCCGCGGGGGCTGCGTGCGAGCGCTCCCGCGACTGCGCCAGTCAGCTCTGCCTGGCGTTCGTTTGTAAATAGGGCGCCCAGCAGCTGCGCGGGCGACGCCCGGCTCAGGGGCTCGCCGTGGTTCCGCCGGTGCCGGGCATGCTCGAGCTCGGCGAGTCGTCCGCCACGAGCACGAGCAGGTTCGTGACGCAAAAATCGTAGGTTATCGCGCTCTCCGTGGACGGCGTCGCGAAGTTGATGCGCGTGATCGCCGTGAGATCGAGGTTGTTCGGCGGATCGGAGTAGGCGTACGGAAGCTCTTCGAATACGAGCTCGGCGCCGCTCACGGGGATCGTGAGGGGCTTGTAGTGCGAGTCGTTGTCGGTCGTGCCGACGCCGACCAGCAGCGTCGTGTCGGCTGAGCTTCCCGACTCGATGTCGAACGAGAAACCGACGATGCGCGCGCCGGCATGGTCCCTCGACGCGTCGAACGCGCCCCAATTGTTCAAGTTGAGCGCGAGACCGGCGCCCCACTGGCTCGGAATCTCGTGCACGGCCGTGGTCAACCGCACGCACGCCGAGCCCGAGGACTCCCCGGGGACCCCCGCCGTCACGGTCCATCCGGCATCGTCGAGGGGCGGCGGGCCCACGAGCGACGCGTCGCGCTCGGTGCAGCAGTTCTTCGTGGGCGCATCGGGCGAGCAGTCGAACGCCCCGTTCTCGATTTGCGGCAACACCGCACCGCAGTCGTCATAGAGAAACCAAGGGCCCGAGATCTCGTACTGGTTCGAGCCGTCCGGCACGGTGCCGGTGGCGTCCCAGGTGATGAGGTCGCCGGTGTGGGTCGAGGGCGGCGGCGGCTCCATGGTGTCGGGCTTGGAGATGCACGTGTGGTCGGGCGAGCAGATCGTGCCGCCTTCGCAATCGGCCGTGGAGCGGCAGTCGACGATCGCGATCGGCGCGACTTGGCACGCCACGACGCCGAGCACGACCAACGCGGAGGCATGGCTCAGAACTCGGCGCGCCATCGCACTCCCGTGAACGTGGTCGATACCTCGACGCGCGCGCTCTGCTGGCCCTTCTTTTCGTCCTTCCGCGTCGCAATCTCGAACAGGCTGACGCCCACGGCGCCGAGCCCGATGACGGTCGCGCCCACGCCCGCCCAGCGCAGCCCCTTCGCCGCGAGGATGTCGTTGCCGATGGTTTGGGCCTTGGATACGTCCTCGGCCGTCGTGGCGCGGCACACGTTGTCCTCGAGGACGACGCAGGTCGCTTCGAGCTCATCGTGCTTCTTCGCGATGTTCGCCGTCGTGGCGACGATGATCGCGACGCCCCCGGCGAGGAGCGCGCCGCCCGCGATCAGCACCGGCGTGGCCCAGTTGCCGCCTGACGACGCGCGAGCGTCTTTGACCGGCCGGGGCGCGTCGGGCGGCAAGGCGTGCGGCGCGAGGGCCGGAGCGGACGCCGGCTCGAGCTCGAGCGTCAGCGTCGTCGTCTGGTCGGCGGTCACCGTGATCTCGCGCTCGAAGGGCCGGAAGGTCGTCGCGTCGGCGTGCAGCTTGTGGACGCCGGGGACGACGGGGATGGCGCGCGCGAGCGGCAGCGTGCCGCGCTTGCGCTCATCCAGGTAAACACGCGTCCCCGCGGGACCCGCGAGCGCGAGCCGCCCGAGCGAGTGCTCGTGCTCGTTGACGAAGGTTTGCGCCCGCTCGCGCGCTTTGCCGGCGATGCCGAGCTCGAGGGCATCGGCGTAGGCGCCGAACGCTTCGTCGTCGAGGTCGAGCCGGATGGCGGCTTCCGCGTACTCGAACTTCGCTTCCATGGTCGGGTTGAACTCGAGGGCGGCGCCGAAGAGCTCGAGAGCTTCCCGCCAGTCCCGGGCGCTGCCCGTCTCGAGCGCGCGGTCGCGGGCCGCGGCGGCGCGGGCCACCGCCGAATCGTAGCCGTCCGCCCGCGCCGTCGACGGGCACGCCGTGGCGAGCGCCAGGCAAAAGACCGCTACGAACCGACGGACCCACATCATCGACGATTGTCTACTCCGCGCGGGAGGAGAGCAACGGGCGTGCCGGGCCCTGGCCCCGCGAATCTCCGGGCATTTGACGCCCGCGCCGGGGACTACCTGTTCGGCGCACTGAACGGCGGTGCGCGGAGCTCCGGGCAGCGAGTCAGCTGCGCTCCCGGGGTCGTGCCCAAAACCCCTCAAACCTTCAAGCTGAACGGCGTGAAGTTCGTGTTGCGGTCGTAGAAGTCCTCGTGCTCGGCACGCTTGAAGAATCCGACGACCTTGTAGGTGAGCGGCGTCGCGGCAATCTCCCAGCCGACCTTGAGGAAGTAGTTCGCAATCATGATGCGGACGAGCAGATCGTTCG
>Ga0070682_100001354_pt1 | contig 13828 bp, 10 predicted proteins | sample KBSC63LmetaG_FD_64668 | JGI IMG/M metagenome (GOLD analysis project Ga0070682, IMG submission 64668) | Corn rhizosphere microbial communities from Kellogg Biological Station, Michigan, USA - KBS C6-3L metaG | ecosystem: Host-associated > Plants > Roots > Rhizosphere | place: USA: Michigan... | reverse complement strand
CGGCGACGTTATCCAGGGTCAGCACGGTAGGTGTGGCAAGCACATGCGCCTCGCCGTTTCCTTCCATCGCCTTCAGCCGGGCGTAAAAACGCGCCGCGTTGCTGATGAGAAGCGTCGACCCTGCTAACGGCAATCCCACGCCAAGCGAATCGGAACCGGTGCTATTCATTCTTCCCACGACGTTTCCGCCGGGACTGCGCACGCCCCATTCCACGCCCATTTCGGACAACTTGGTGCGATCGATGTCCACGATCAACGCTTCGATCTCCACCTGCATCGGCTCGACGTCCAGCTCATCGATGAGCGATTGATAGAAATTCCGTTTGCTGCCGACGTCGTAAATCATGATAGCGTTCAGCGCCGGATTGGCGTCGACGCGCGGCTTGGTTTTGTCCGAGTCGAATTTCGATTTCCCGCGGCTATCGTAGCCGTCATCCTCATCGCGATCCTGCCGGCGCTTGTTGCTGCCCGAAGAAAACAGCGAAGCGCCGACTTCCTGAGCCTCGCCTCGTTCGCCCCTCGGCTTGCGTGAACGCTTGCCGCTGCCCACGCTGAATTCGTGATTCGCGTTGACCAGCCTTTCCGATGACTTCTCGCCGAACAGCAGGTTAGTGAGAATAGTCTTCACTCCCGGAATGACTTCGGTGTGATCGCGCGCCTGGATAGTCCGGTCGGTGGCGCTGGCATATTTGAGCCGGAACACCATCACCTGCCGCTCCTTCGGCGTCACCTTCTTTTGGTCAGGCAGCAGGATCGAGCGTGCCAGGTTCACGTATTCGCGCGGCCCGCTAACGATGACGGTTCCTTCGTCAGGCAACTCTCCCCAGCCGAAACGCTCGTCATACAAGCCGACGCCGATCAGCGCCGCTTTAGCATCCTGCACCGCATCGTCGCCCACTTCCAGGCGCATCGACATATTGTCGTTGCGCGGCACGATGTAGAGCACATTGTCGTAGTAAAACCAGCGGAATTTATAGGGCTGCGCAAGATGATCCAGGAAGGCGCCTCCGCTATCGGCCTTGAACTTGCCTTTGACCAGGGCGTCACGATCGAGCCGGAACGCCAATTGCACGCCATAGACATGGGAAAATTCTTCGAACACCTGCTTGAGCGTCATGCCGGTCGCATCAAGCGCATAACCGGCGTCCTTCCAGCTTGCAGGCGCCGCGGCCTGGGTCGCCGCCGGCATGCCCAGCAAGACGGCGGAGAAGAGCGAAATTCCCGCCCATCGATATAAGGTATGCAGTAAGGTCACTTGGTCTTCTCCCCATACAAAGTGCGCAGCCGCTGCTCGATCCGCGCCGCAAGGCGATCCGGGGCCGGCATGTCGTCGTGCGGCTCCAGCTCCGCGCGCAACATATCTATCTGGTTCAATAATTTTTCCAATGGCTCGGCCGCTTCTTTCCAGCCGGCCGCTCCCGGAAGCCATTGGGTCACACATAACGTTGCTTCATCCTCCGACATGCTGTAGCCGGCGTCGAACTCAGCTGCGCAACGCATTCCCAATCTCAAGGCATCCTGAAGCTGAAGGTCGGTGCAATTGCGGATCAAGATCGCGCCTAGCTCCGCGCCTCCATCCTCGATCCGCAAATACACCTTTTCCCCGCCGATATCCAACGCTTCCCCCAAGGGAAGCGTCTCCAGCCAGCGTTCGGTCTCGGCGTCGAGCATGTTATTGCTTGACTTCGTTAAGCACCGTCTTCAACGGCTTTTGCAGCAAATTGAACTGCGCCTGCATTGCCGACTTATCGACGGACTGCAGCTCCATCAGTCTGGAGAACTCGTCCGGATCGGGCTTTTCGCCGGCCGCCTGGCGCGCCATGAAGTCTTGGATCGCATCGCCGATATCGTCGAATTTATTGCCGAGCCGGTGCAGATTCGCTAAAACAGGATTGGAAGTGTCAGACATCTTGATTTCCTCCGGTTGAATTACAAGGATGCCGTTTCACGGGCTAGTTCTCATAAGTAACGTGGTCGGGACTTTAGTTCGCTTCCCGCAGAAATTATTAGGGGGGTGCGGCTTTGACGCATTTGCGGGCCGAATGCGCCATCTAATATGAAAAGCCTGCAATCAAAACTTTGTCGCGCCCGTGTTGAGGTTTGTTGAGTTTTTCTCGCCACGGACAGCGGATGATGATCCGGCAGTGGTCAGGATCTGCTACTAGCCGGCTAGTGCGAAGACAAGATGTATGGGACAACTTGCCTTCGTCATTGATGAAGTGAATCTAAGAGTGCCGCCTCAACTATTACGAGGAGGCCGCGCGACGCCGGGATCGATTCCAAGCGCAAGCGCCGTATCCCGTTTGATCTCCCATAATTTCTCCGCTTTTGCCAAACGGACCAGCGCGCGCAGAGCCTCCCGGAACATCTGCTGCTGGAGCGGATCGCCGCTCGAAATATTGGCGCGCGTCAGCGCCTCGACCATGTCGGCTGCCGTCACGATTGGCCCCGATGCCTGTTGCAATTGATCATTCATAGCGCTCTCCTTCTACGTAGTTCCATTCGATAGATGAGTAGCGATCGAGAGCGGATAGTTCTCCTTGTCGACTTGAAAATCAATGCGGCGTGAATAAGTTCCAGGTAACTTTTGGGAACTATCTATCCGGCTGGAACCACTCAACTTGAAACTTACTAGGAAGGATGATTCACCATGAAAAAACATATCCTGGTGGTCGGTGGAGCAGGTTACATCGGATCCCATATGGTCAGGCGCCTGCAACGCGCCGGCTATGCGCCCATTGTGATGGACAAGCTGTTGCGGGGAGGACGGGATGCAGTTGCAGCGCCGCTTCTTGTTGCCGACGCAGGAGACATGCAGGCCTTGAATACGCTTTTCGAAGCATGTTCGATAACGGCAGTCATGCATTTCGCCGAATTCGGCCAAGTCTCTCTTCCCAACAAATATGACAAGGACAATGTAAACAGTCTGCTGCGTTTGCTAGGAACGATGGTGCAGCATGACGTGCGCCACTTTGTCTGTTCTGCAAACCTTGCGTCCACGCCGGCCGATTCCCATGGCGAATCAAAATGGATAGTCGAGCAGATTCTTGAGGATTTCGAACGCACGCATGGCTTGGCATCTACCTGCCTGCGCCACTTTACGGACGTTCAGGATGGCGCCGGGATCGATGATCTATGCGAGGCGCATCTGCTGGCACTGGAAACACTGCTGTCCGGCCGCCCCGGCAAGCGCTGCAGCCTTGACAATGAAGGCGGCAAGACGCTTCCCGGAATTTTTGCCGCAGTCCAAGGCATGAACGAAAGGCCGATCTCGAAGACATCCGGCTTGCGCCATGCATTGATATAACCAGGTTACCAGTTGGAACCATTTGGATTTCCGCTCCACTCATTCCATGCGATGTTAGCCCGCATCCAACGCATCGGCGTTGCATGCGACACAAGCAAGAAGGATCTCTGCCATATAACGGAATCTGTATGCTAAATATCGTTGTTCTTAACGGCGGACGCGGCGCAGCCACCACTATCCCTCCCCTGTTGGCGATGGATGGCGTGAACCTGACGTCCGTTGTGAACGCCTATGACGATGGCAAGTCCACCGGCGAGATCCGGTGTTTTTTTGGCATGCTGGGACCCTCCGACATTCGCAAGGTGCAGGAATTGATGCTGCCGGAATCCGATGCCGATTACCCGGCAAACCTGCATTTGTTCAAATACCGTTTTCCCCTGGCTTGCAAACGCAGCGAGATCTTGCGCGAGCTGGCCGCATTCGCGAACGGCCTCGTGCCCGACTTGACCGGAGTCCGATTCACCCGAGCCAATGTGCAGATCGCCTTGCAGCACTTTGTAAAGCAATTCCTGCATGGACTGGCAATGCAGGAAAAGGTGCAGGGCCGGCAGTTCAACTTCAGCGATTGCTCCATCATGAATTGCATCTATGCCGGCGCGTTCCTGGCATTCGACCGCAATATCGAATCGGCCGCGCGCTACATGAATCGTCTCTTCAGGCTGAAGGGGACCGTACTTCCGACCAGCATCGAAAACAAGAAGCTGATGGCCTTGCGCGAGAACGGCGAAGTACTGTACTGCGAAGCAGAGATCGTCGAGCTGCGCTCCAATGCGCGCATCGAACGCATCTACCTGCTCGATCAAAGTCCTGCGCCAGACCTGTTTGAGCCGCTGAGTCTCGATGAGAAGCGGCGCTACCTTGAGAGCAATCACTGTTTTGTCGGCATTTCCGAGGGCGTGCGGCGCGCGCTGCAACAGGCCGACATCATCATTTATGCGCCAGGAACGCAACACTCTTCCCTCTACCCTACCTATCTGTCTTCCGGCCTGGCATCGGCCATCGCGGATAACAGAACGGCGGTGAAAGTGTTTGTCACGAACATCGGCGCGGACTACGAAACCCCTGACTATAAAGCGTCGGATTACATCAACGGCGCCTTTCGCTATCTGTCCCTCTCCGATCAGCGGCGCTACCAGATTCAAGAGTTTTTCGATGCGGTGCTGATCAATCAGAACTCCGCGAAGGCAGATGAAACCCGTGTCGTATTTGACATATCCTCCTTCGCCGACATTCCTTTGCGCAGGATAGTGGATAACTTCGAAAGCGATACGCATCCAGGCAAGCATGACGGCAAAAAGGTCATGCAAACCGTGCTGGACTTATATGAGGAAATGACAAATTTGGCTTGGGTCTTCCCGTGCCCGGATGCATCGGCCGTCTCGAACACGTTCCCTGCGGAGTGGCTGGTCGGGCATGACGCAGCTTGCACGCCTTGCTTGCAAGGCGCTTGAGAAAGCCGCGCATGGAAACCGCCCTGTTCGACAAGACCCTCCTGCCCGGACTCAGAGCGCTCATTCCAGCCGCAGGCAAAGGCTCGCGCGCAGGCCTGCCCTTTCCCAAAACGCTTTTCCAGATCCGGGGAAAACCTATTCTTGCGCGAATCCACGAAGTCCTTGCCGACTACGACCCTTGGCCGACAGTGATCACAAGCCCTTTGGGATACCAGGATGTCGCCGATTGCCTTCAGAGACATAGCCTGCCCGCGCACCTGGTCGTGCAACCGGAGCCGCGCGGAATGGGAGATGCGGTGCTGCGGTTCGCCGAATCTCCCGCCTACGTCGCGGCCGAACATGTCCTGCTGGTCTGGGGCGACATTCCGTTCCTCCAAAGCGGCACGGTCAATGCCGTCCTCAGCGCGCACGCCGCGAACGGCAATGATTTTACCTTTGCAACGCGCCATGTCGATGCAGCGTACACGATCGTCGCCAGGAACGCGGATGGCCAAGTGACGGAAGTTCGCGAAACGCGCGAATCCGGCATGGGAAACCCCACGCCGGGAGAGCGCGATATTGGCCTGTTTGTGTTTCGCAAGGAGCCGGTATTCGCATTGCTGCGTGAAGATCTTCCCGGAAAACGAGGCGGCGCGACCGGCGAATTCGGCTTCCTGTATGTGATCGCGGAAATGGCGCGGCGCGGGTTACGGGTCGAGGGGATCGCATCGGGTACGGCATTGGATGCGATATCTCTCAATGCCATGAAAGATATTGAAGCGTTTTTATGACTGGATAACGAAACAGCTGGCCAACCCTATCAAATAGAAGAGAAAGTGTCATGAAATATTACGTAATCAGCCTCAAACGCACTCCCGAAAGGCTTGAGCAATTCATGAGCTTGAATCAATGCCAAGACAAGGTGGAAGTCTTCGAAGCGATAGACGGAAAAAAATTGACATGGGCGTCACTGGAAAAGTGCGGCATCGTGCGCGATCCTCTTCAATACTATTCCAGTGGCGGGCTCGGCAGCGCCACCTCTCAGTACATTCTCTGGCAGAGAGCGAATCTTTTCAATGAGACGATCACCATCTTTGAAGACGACGCCATCCTGCATCGGGACTTCTTTGAAAAAACCGAGCACATCATCCGCTCGACAACGGCGCAGTGGGACTTTATCCAATGGGGATGGAACTTCGACGCATGCATGGAATTCCAGCTTCCCGGAAATTTGTCGATCTGCAACAGCTCGTATTCCCAGGATAGCTTGCGCTCCAAGACGGATATCTTCCGTCAGCAAGATGCGAACCCGGATCTTTACCGCCTGCATACCTCATTCGGATTCATGGCCTATACGATCAGCCCCGCAGGCGCAAGACGTCTTCTAAAGGGCTGTTTTCCCCTGGTGGAAAAATCGATTCATATTCCTTCCTATTACCGGAACGTGCTCACCGCTGCCTTGGATATGGCCGCAGTCGAATGCCACCGGCAAAAGGAATCCAAGTCGTATGTCTGTTTTCCGCCGTTGGCAATCAGCAAAAATGAACATGAAATCTCGACGATCGTCGATTCCGGCTCCCTCTCTTCATAAAACGATTTTCAGGCACGCGAGGATACATTCAGCTAAGGAAGCGCCATGAAATATTTCGTAATCAGCCTCAAACGCACTCCCCAAAGGCTAGAACAATTCATGACGCAGAACCAATGCCAGGAAAAAGTGGAAGTCTTCGAAGCGATAGACGGAAGAGAAGTGACATGGGCCTCTCTGGAAAAATTTGGCATCGTGCGCGATCCTCTTCAATACTATTCCAGCGGCGCGCTCGGCAGCGCCGCCTCTCAGCATGTTCTCTGGCAGAGAGCGAACCTTCTCAACGAGACGATCACCATCTTTGAAGACGACGCCATCCTGCACCAGGATTTCTTTGAAAAGACCGAGCGCATCATCCGCTCGACAACGGCGGATTGGGACTTTATCCAGTGGGGCTGGAACTTCAACGGGCCCCTCGAATTCCAGCTCCCCGGCAACCTGTCGTTCTGCCACAGCACGTTCTCCCAGAATAGTTTGCGCTCCAAGACGGATATCTTCCGTCAGCAAGATGCGAATCCGGATCTTTACCGCCTGCATACTTCATTCGGATTCATGGCATATACGATCAGTCCCGCAGGAGCAAGGCGTCTCCTGAAGGGCTGTTTTCCCCTTGTGGAAAAACCGGTCCATATTCCCTCCGCTCGTCGCGACATACTTGCCGTCGCGCTGGATATTGCCGCAATTGAATGCCACCGGCAAAAAGAGTCCAAGTCGCATGTTTGTTTTCCGCCGTTGGCGATCAGCAAAAATGAGCTTGAAAACTCGACAATCTACCGCTCCGGCCCCATTTTTACCGACAGGTCTTAGCCTGATCATCGGCAACGATATCTTTTGGGAACTACCGGCCTGATTGGAACCACTCAAAGTGCATTGAGGTTCCGCGATTTTTGTGTCGCGGTTCCATGGCAATCGCTTCATCCAAAAGCCGAGCGCGGCGGCATCATGCGCGCTCTATCATCGGGGGCAATTCATGCCAAGGCATTTTGCAAGCGCAACGGAAAATCAGATTTCGTCCATCGCTGCGCAACAGCGCAGAATTGAAGCGTCCGGCGCCATCTTTAAGCTGCCACACCCGCTCATTCATGATGACGCAATGTACCGGATTCCCGCTCTACGCCGCGCTCTGGCATGGCAGCCGAACGCGCTGGATCAATGGCTGCAACTTGGGCAGGCATATTTAGCCCTGCCGCGCCTCGACCAGGCAACGGATGCGTTTCGCAATGCCCTGCAATTGGATGCGAACAATATTGATGCCCGATGCGGGCTTGCGCATGCGCTCTCTCTGTCAGGATACTGCCAGGACGCGATGCAGATATGCTTTGAGAAGCTCGCCGACGATGGAAGCGACATGGAGCTTCATGGCGTTCTTGTCGATATCTTTGCGCGGGCGCGGCTTTATGAGCAGGCGCAAAAGCTGGTCGACGCAGCGATCGCGAAAGACGGCGGACGCACGGGTTCAGCCACCGTTGCCGCCAGATTGCTTTACCGCCTCGGCAACGCGAAAGCCTGCCTGGATATTCTATCGAAGACCCTGGAAACCGACCCTACCCATACAGGCGCCCTCCGATTGCAATCGGAAGTCCAAAAGATAATCGATGGTTCGCTCCATCCGCCGCTCGACAAAGAAGCTTCACCGCAGCAGGATTGCAAGACGCTCGATACGCCGATACGCGAACTCATCAACTCCAGCCGAGGGCTGAAAGTCGGCCTGATCTGGGCAGATGATTCCGCGCATTTCGATGCGCCGCTACGCTCCATGTCCCTGAGCGATTTTGCTCCCTTGGGCGGTATTCCGGGCCTTACCCTGTTCAGTTTCCAGCAAGGCGGCGCAGCGCGAGAAGCGGTCATGCCCCCCGAGGGAATCGATTTTGTTCCGTTGGCGGACATTCTGTCTTCCCAGGCTGAAGTTGAGGCGGCATTAACGCACATGGATCTGGTGATTGCCGTCGATTGCATGGCGGCTGTCAAGGCAGCATCGCTCGGCTGCCGCATATGGGTCATCCTGCCGGAACATCCTCAACCGTATTGGCAGTCCTTTAGCCAGGCCGAAGCGCCGTCTTCCAAAGTGCGCTTGTTTCAGCAGCCCTTGCGCGGACAATGGAAGCACACGATGAGCCAGGTTGCAGATGCTCTTCTGGATCTGATAAACGACCCGGCCACCGCCATCACCCTGAACGAGGTTCAAGGTCTGCTGATTCAGGCGCGCATCGCGATAGCGCAATACCGCTACCCCGAAGCGGAAAGCATTCTCCGCCAGGTGCTCAACGGCCCGGAAGCTTTTACCCCGCAGGCCATCGCATTGTTTCGAACCTATCTTTTACTGACCGGACGCCATCAACTACTGGACCGCGCCCCGCCTCCCACGAGCGAAACAACGGCGTCCTGGATGGAAGATCTACTAGCCTTCGCGCTGGCGCACGGCGGCAAGCGCGAAACGGCTTTTGCCATTTGGGAAAGCATGCTCAAGCGTGGCATCCCGGCGCTGGCCATCATGAAGCACTAGGGCGATGCGGCTCATGCCGCGCAAGATTGGAAACGTGCCGCTGATTTATGGGAAAAGGCGATGAGCTTCTATCCCAGCACGCCCGCGATCGAACTGCTGGCAGCTACCAGCTACAGCAAGCTGCAGGAACATGACAAAGCTATTGCATGCCTGCGGCGCAGCCTGGCTTTATCGCCATTCCAGGCCAGCGCTCATTTGATGCTTGGCACGCTGCTGCGCGATCGAGGCGAGATGGAAAACGCCGCGCAGCACCTTCAGCTTGCTGCCTATCTCGCTCCCGGCAATGCTCAGGCATGGGCAAATCTTGGTCATCTGTTTTATCAGCATGGCGATCGATATCGGGTTGCTGCCGTCTGCTTCAGCCACGCCATCGACTTGCAGCCGGATCACTACAACCATTCGCATCTCGCGTATTGCCACTATCATTCCAAGGATTATGTGGCAGCCGTGGCCGAATTCGACCGGGCTCTCGCGCTGCAACCCGCCGACAAGAATATCTTGTACTACAAAGGCGATGCGCTTCTCCTATTGGAAAAAAATGCGGAAGCAATCTCCGTCTTCGAGAAACTGGTTGAGCTCCATGGCGGCATGGACAAAGTGCCAGAGAACATACGCAAAGCCCTGTTTATTCTCTATCTGAAGGAAAAGCATTTACATCCGCGTTATCCCGATATTTACTGGGGCGGCAAAGAATGCGCCGGCACGCGCTGGAAGGGAGAAGAGCTACACGGAAAAACGCTGCTGATTTACCAGGACTCCGGATTCGGCGATTCGATTCAATGCGCGCGCTATGTGCAGATTCTCAAACAGCAAAAAGGCGCGAGAAAAATCATCCTTGCCGTGTGGCCCGAGTTGAAGCGCTTTTATCAACAGCTCTCCGGGGTTGACGAAGTGCACTCGATATTCGCGGTCAAACTCCAGGAAATGCCTGCCGATTTCCATATCGATGAATACAGCCTGTTGGGTTTGCGCGAGAGAGACGCTGCCGCGCAATCTCTTTCCCTGCCGTTGCTCAAGGCCGATCCGGAGCTAGTCAAACTATGGAAGGCCAGGCTGGCCAAGGACAGCAACTTCAAGGTCGGTATTGCCTGGGCAGGAAATCCTGGTCATCGCCACGATAAAGTCCGTTCCTCGGCGCTGGCCGACTGGCTTGTGCTTGCGGATATTCCGGGGCTTTCCCTATACACGCTGCAAAAAGGCGATGCGCTGGCGCAGGCCTACGATGTTCCCGGATTGCACCTTCACCTTCCCGGCAATACGCTGAACGATTTTGCCGACACGGCAGCCTTGGTCAGTTGCCTCGATCTGGTGATATCGGTCGATTCGGTTCCTGCCCATCTGGCCGGCGCATTGGGAACGCCGGCCTGGACTTTATTGCCCTCTTTCCAGCTGGACTGGCGGTGGCCCAGGGACGGGGAAACATCTTCAAACTATCCTTCCATGCGGCTGTTCCGTCACCGGGACGCGCATACCTGGCCGGAGGTCCTGCTGCGGGTACGCAAGGAACTTGCCGAACTCGTTGCGCAGTCCGGTCACGCTCCTATCGTTTTGGACAACTCTTCGAAAAAGTGATTAACGCAGCCGATTTTGAATTGGTATAGGGGTTGTGCGCTTGCTGGAAACGGCGGCGCATACCGGCTGGGAATAAGCGCTTTATCACTCTTGAAGGCAGCAAACCCGTTCGCCCTGCGGCCATTCTTCCCTCGTGCCGACGCCGGCACGGTTCATCATCGTCTTCTCGATCTCTTCCCTTATCTGCACTAGAACATCTCGCCAGGTTTGGGATGGCAATCGATGAAATAGCCGCATGCTTGGATAGAGGGAGGATTTTTCTCCGCTGCGCGGCCAACGCCAATCCAGCCCTCGTGCCGGCAGCAAGGTCCAAACGGGCGCCCCGAATGCGCCCGCCAAATGAGCGGGAGCCGAGTCGATCGATATCACCAGATCGAGGCAACTGACCAAGGCCGCCGTGTCGGCAAAATCGTTCAGCGCATTGCCGGGAAGATGAAGGCGCAGTCCGGGAACATCGTAGGCTTGCGCCAGCGCATCGTCTTTTTGCAAGGCATACAATGAAACCCCTGAAAGATCCGCCAGGGGAAGCCAATCCGACAATGATGAAGAACGATTTTCATCATTGCGATGCGTAGGGCTTCCTGCCCAGACAATGCCGATCTTGAAGTTGCTGTCCTTGGCCAGCCTGGCCTTCCACAGCTTGACCAGCTCCGGATCGGCCTTAAGCAACGGCAGGGAAAGAGATTGCGCGGCAGCGTCCTTCTCGCGCAAATACAACAGGCTGTATTCATCGATATGAAAATCGGCAGGAATTTCCTGAAGTTCGACCGTGGGTATCAAGTGCACTTCGTCAACTCCCGGGAGTTGTTGATACAAGCGCTTTAACTCGGCCCGAGCAGCCATGACGATTTTTCCCGCGCCTTTTTGCTGCTTGAGAATCTGCACATAGCGTGCGCATTGAATCGAATCGCCAAACCCGGCCGCTGGATAAATCAGGATCGTCTTGTCATGCAAATCCTCGCCCCTCCATCTTGCGCAGGACAGCTTGGGTTCGGACCAGGAAATGTCATACCGGCAAGCGTTTCTTTTTGCGCGTCCGGTCTTTAAATAAAGTGTGAACAGCGACCTGCGCGCATCGTTCATGATTCTTTCGTCCGCGCAGCCCAGTTCGTATAGCTTTTCAAATGCGGCGAGGGCTTCCTCGTCACGCTCCAAAAATCTCAGCGTTTGCCCTTTGTAGTAAATGATCTCGGTGTCCGCTGGGTTTTGCGCCAACACCTTATCGAAGAACGTTATGGCGCTCGCATACTGGTTCAATAAATAATTGTGGCAGGCGAGCTGCCTATCGACATAGGCGCTGGGCTTGATAGCGTTGGCCCGGCCAAAGCAGATCGCGGCCAATTGATATAGTTTGCGCCCCTCGCCCAACAAACGGCCAAGATTAAGCCAGGCATCGAAATAATCGGGGTTAAGAAATATGGCTAATTGGAAATGCTTCGCTGCGGATGCCTCATCGCCTCGATTCTGCAACAGCAGGCCCAGGTCGCAATGCGTAGCGGCGTGCAAGGGCAGGAGATCGAGACTGCGTTGGAAATACGCGATCGCCTTATCCCGCTCGCCCTTTTCGCGATAGGCATACGCTGCCCGATAAACAGGTTCGGCGGCATCAGGATAGAAGGACGATGCTTTCTCCCACGCGGAGATGGCGCGTTGCCAATCTTTTTTGGCATAAGCGGCATCGCCATAATGCATCAAGATGGCCAATGGAGGAATGCCCCGCCCCGTGATCGCTTCCCACAGAGCCAACGCTTCCTCGCACTTCCCCTGCCGGACATAAATGCTGGCGCGCAGATCTTCCAGCCAGGGATTTTGCGCCTTCCGCGAGGGCGATGACGCCGCATCCTCCAGCAATTGGTGACGGCCGGTGTGTTGAACATAGTCCCGCACAAGCGCCAATTCTTGCGGAACAAAAGGCTCGCCGCGAGCAAGCATTTCCCGGATCAGCGCTTCAACTTCGGGAAAGCGGCATTGCGACATCGCGACCTTTGCATCGATGAGCCTTTTCTGCGCATCGCTTAATTTTCCCTGCTCCGAGAAATCTTCCACGACATCCAGCAACGCGCCGGCAAGCTGTTGCATCGGCTCCATCCACTGGCCGCGTTTTTTTTGCCGGAACACACGCACATTCGGCAAGGACGGCTTATCTTCCCCCTTGAGCATCCAATGCGCTTGAGGCTGCTCGGGCAAGATGATCCAGGTGCAGCATCCCATCTCGGCGGATTGCCTAGCCGCTTCGCAATCAACGCTAATCACGAGATCCATGTGCTTTAAGGCGGCAAGCAAATCGCGCGGCGAGGAAAGAATGTCCGACAAAGGAACGAAGTCGGTCCCTTCAGGCGGCAGCACGCTTGTCCGCGCCGCGGCGCCGCGCTGCAGACCAAACAAGGTGACGCCGGCGATGCCGCCTATAGGAGCGAAGTCAGCCAGCGTCATCGAGCGCAGCGGCGCATCGGGATGCGAAGAATCGTCCGCCCATATCAAACCGACCTTCAGGCCATTCGCAGCATGCATCAGGTCGCATAAAGACTTGTCGATATCATCGTCGGGAGAGCAAGTTGGGTCAGGCAAGGTATTCCATTGGCTGTTGGAGCCGCCCATGGAACGCTTCGCATATCCGGAGCCGGCTACTGTTCTTGCGTTTCCGGGAAGACCGACGCGCGCGCATGCCATGGCGAAAATTCGTTGGACTTCCGCATCATTGGGAGCATGAGCAAGGCTATCCAGACAGACCTGGATTGCGTCCATCCAATATCCCTCGTGAAGAAGCGACCAGGCCAGCCCGCAGGAGGCGCGCACCATGGACGGATCGATCTGCAAGGCGGCACGAAAAGCGGTCTTTGCATTGCCGGGTTCCGACGCGGCGAGATATGCCTGGCCGCGATGAATCCATTGTTGGGCATTTCCCGGCATCCAAGCCGGTTTGCCGTGCAAAAGCGAAGTACGATGCTCAGACACGCGCGCGCGCATAAACATCATGTGGCCGCCAGTTCCTTCAATCCGTAATCCATCCTTACGGTCCTGGAAATATCGGGCATTTATTGTTGACATGGGGATATTGATTACTTCGGAATATCCGATATCCCGGAGCTGCCCTTCAAATTCGGATGGCACGAACGATGAGAGCAGCGGTTCGCCGACGTAGGTAGCAGTGTACTCAAGACCTTCTTGAAACTCCAGATCGATCCGATCCACCGGCGTTTGAGAAATTCCCATGTAGTCGAACGTAATACTGCTGCCCGCGGGTAAACGGGCAAAACAGGCCAACGTATCAAGCACTGCCTTGTGGGGCAAATAGTAAGTGACGCCCAGCCAGGAAATGCAAGCCGGCTCGTCCGCACGGAATCCGGCCTCCTGCAAGGTTTGCAGAAGCGGAGTATTCCCAAAATCGGCGGCGACGAAAACGACCGAATCGGGAATGTCGATGGAAG
>Ga0070682_100001351_pt1 | contig 13836 bp, 8 predicted proteins | sample KBSC63LmetaG_FD_64668 | JGI IMG/M metagenome (GOLD analysis project Ga0070682, IMG submission 64668) | Corn rhizosphere microbial communities from Kellogg Biological Station, Michigan, USA - KBS C6-3L metaG | ecosystem: Host-associated > Plants > Roots > Rhizosphere | place: USA: Michigan... | reverse complement strand
ACCGGCGGCATCGCGGACGCGCTGAAAGCGTTCCGGCTCGATCGCGCGCCGGAGCCGCTCGAGCGTGCTCATCTCCGTCTGAGAGAGCCGACCGTCGACGCGGGCGAGGAGGCCTACGAGGGAGAGCAGCACGATCTGCTCCGGTTCCGAAAGCGCGGTCACGTCCATGCCTATTTGCTAGCACGCGTGGGCGGCGCCCGTCACTGAAGTCGCTCGGACAGCGTGGGTGCCTGTTCGCTTTCGAACTCCGAAAGCTCCTTCACCGCGAGCTCGGCACGTGGATCGCCGAGCTTCTCGTAGCAGTAGGCGCGCCACAGGAGCACGTTGCGCCGCCACGGCACGAAGGGCTCGAGCTGCGTGAGCGTGGGGCGGCAGAGCTCGACTTTTTTCAGGCGCATGGCGATCGCCGTGAGCGCTTCGAGGCGCGCTTCGTCGAACAAGCTCACGGCGAAGCGCTGGGCGAGCGCAGTGTGAAGGCGCGGAGCGAGCTCGGGAGCGCGCGAGGCGATCTCGACCGCGGTGTCGAAGGCCGATTGGGCGACGATGAGCCACGGCCACGGATCGCGCCGGTAGGCGGCGAAGGCACGCTCGAGCGTCGCGGTGGCGTCCTCGTAACGCGCGCGCTTTGCGAGGAAGCGCGCGAAGATCATGTCGGCTTCGATCGGCTCGAGCAGCTTGAGCGCTGCGAGGTACGGCTCGAGGCGCTCGTCGCCACTCGACGCGAGCGCGAGGGCTACGGTCGCAAGCTCGGTGGGCCCGCGCGGCTCGCGCGATTGAGTGCGCCAGGCACGCACGACGCCTGGGAAGTCGCCGAGCAGGAGCGCGCTCTGTGCGCGAGCTCGGGCCTGTTGCTCGGGCGTGTGCACGGACGGCCGCTCCGGGTTCGTTCCCTCGGAGGTCTGGAAGGCGCTCCACTCGTCGACGACGTCGTTCCAGTCGACGGCGCCGCCCGTGAGGGAGGGCTTGTCGGCGTGGCGTGCGCGCGAAAGCACACGCAGCTGGCCGGCCGAGAACGAGCTCAGGTTGCTGGCGGTGCGCGCGAATCCGAACTCGATGGGGTTCAGATCGTCGGTGCCGATCTGCTCGCCCGGACGCGGCAGGAGGGCGCGCGCGAAAGCGGGCCCCGCCGCAAAATGCGAGAGAAAACCCTCGACGCGCGTCGTGCGCCACGCGCGCGCGAGCGCCGAACGAAACGGCTCTTCGGCGAGGCGCTCGCGCAGGCGTGTGAGGTCGTGCGTGAGCGGACGCTCCGAAGCGACGAGGAGCAGGTCGTTCGTGCCAAGCTCCCAGGTCTCGATGGCGGAAAACGCCGAGCCGAGCGTCGCGTAGATGGTGGCGACGGTGGTGGCGTCGATGTCGTACGCCTGCACCCACTGCAGAAATAGACCACCCGGCGTCAGGCGCTTTTGCACCGAGCGGTAGTAGTCGACCGTGAAGAGGTTCGAGATGCCGGCGCGGTAGGGGTTCGAGGGCTCGGAAAAGATGATCTCGTAGCGCTCGCGGCTCGTGAGCAGGATTTCGCGAGCGTCGCCGAGCGTCACCCGGACCTTCGGATTGTGCATGACGTTCTGGTTCACGGGGCCGCACTGCTCCGCGACGTCCTTGATCTTCGGCTCGAGCTCGGCCACGTCGACGCGCTCGAGCGACGGGATCGCGGCGAGCCACCCGACGGTGCTGCCCGTGCCGAGGCCGATCACGAGCGCCTTCTTGGGAGCCGGGTGCAACACCGCTCCGACCAGCCCCGTCCACACCATGGTCGAGGCGTCGCTGCGCGAGTGGCCGTCGATCTTGCCGTTCAGGATGAACGCGAGGCCCGTCCCCTGGCTCATGGCCACGCTGCCCTCGATGCCGTCGGCTTCCCAGAGGATGGACGCTTGCTCCGAACGCATCCAAGCGTGCAACAGGGTCTTCGAGCTCGTGACGGTCGCCGGCACCCGTCCCACGCCGATCGGGCTGTGGCGCCACACGGAGGTGGGCCCCGTCGCGAGCAGCATGGCCGCAATCGCAACCACGAGCAGCGCCGGTCCGGCGAGCGTGACGAGGCGCGCTCCACGTCGGACGGCGACCCCCGCCGCCGCGAGGCCGAGCAGGGTGAGCAGGAGCGCGACGGCGCGCCAGCAGCCCGGTGCCGAGAGCAACGGGATCAGTCCGAACCCGCCGGCGAGCGCCCCGGCGATCGACCCTGCCGTGTTTGCCGCATAGGCGAGCCCCACCTCTTTGCCGACGGCGGCGCGCCCGCGCCCGAGCAAGCCGATCAGCAGCGGGAACTGTACGCCCGACACGAAAGCCGCGGGCAGCACGACGATCGCGGTGACGAGCGTCCAACCCCCGACGAAGCCCCCGAAGCCGAGCGCTCCGAACGGCCGCAGGTAGAGGGCGAGCAGCGCCAGGTGATCACCGAGCGCGTACGGCAACGCGATGAACGCCGCCTCGAGCAGGCAGGTGAGCGCGAGGCCCGCCACCGTCGCGGCGTGGCGCGTCGAGAGCAGCGCGTGGAAAGCTGCGCCGAGGCCGATGCCGAACAGCGCCACCGCCAGGATCAGCCCGAAGGAGAAGATGTTGCCCCCGAGCAATGGCCCGAGCATGCGGTACCACACGAGCTCCATCAGGAAGAACGCAAAGCCCGCGATCGCCGCCGCCGACAGCGTGAGCCAGGCGGGCAACGGCGTTTCGCCGGGCTCGTCCGGCGTCGCCACGGGCTCGGCGCCCCCTTCCGCCGAGGGAAGCTCGGACGCCGCCGCCGAACCGTCGCTCGGCACGGGGAGCGCCCGGGCGATGGAGCGCGCCGCGAGCGCGATCAGGACGTTCGCGAGGCAGCACAGCCACAGCGCGAGGCGCGCGCCGAACACTTCGAGCAGCACGAACGTGCCGAGCGCGCACCCCGCGACGGCGCCGAGCGTATTCACCCCGTAGAGCCAAGCCGTGCTGCGCCGCCCGGGATCGTCGGACGTTTCGACGCCGCGCGCGACCGCCGGCAGCGTTCCACCCATGAGGAGCGTGGGTCCGGCCAGAACGAGCGTCGTCAGCAGCAACCGTACGACGGTGCTCCCCGCGAGGCCGAGCGACGTCGTGCCTCCGACTGCGATGTACGCTCGCCGCGCGACCCAGAGCAGCCCCGGAGTCGCCGCGGCCCAGAGCGAGATGAGGAGCTCGAGATCCGCATAGAACCGCAGGGGTCGCGGGTGTCGATCGGCGCGTGCTCCGAGCAGCAGGCCGCCCGTGCCGAGGCCACCGATGAACACGGCGAGCACCGCGGCGTTGGCGGCCGTCGACGCCCCGAAGAAGAGGCGGAACTCGCGCATCCACACCGTCTGGTAGACGAGCGCACACGCGCCGGACCCGAACAACAGCGGCGCCATGGCCCGCGCTCCGCGATGCATGCGGGTTCGGAGCATAGAGCAGATCCCTCGCGAACGACCGCTAGCGCTTGCGAGGACGCGGGATGTCGAACTCGTTCAGGCGTGAAACCAGCGTGCGGCGCGACATGCCGAGCAGGCCGGCCGCGCGGGTCTGATTGCCGGCGCACTGCTCGAGCGCGTCCAGAATGGCCCCTCGCTCGTCGGCCGTCGCCGGTCCGCGCAACGCGGCAGGAGCCGTGCTCTCCCGCAAAGGCGGCGGACCTCCGTCCGGTGGCGGCGCGCTCGAAGGGATCGCTCGCTGCGGCTCGCGAAGCTTGGGTGGGAGGTGCTCCGGCAGGAGCTGCTCGCCTCGGCAAAGCACCGCACCACGTTCGATGATGTTCTTGAGCTCGCGCACGTTGCCGGGCCACGCGTAGACCTCCAGCAGCGCGAGCGTCGAAGCGGCGATCGACAGCGCCGGGGCCGACTGCTGCGCTCGAGCCCGCGCGAGGAACATGCGTGCCAGGTGCGGGATCTCGAGCGTGCGCTCTCGCAGCGGCGGAATGGTCAGGCTGATGCCGTTCAAACGGAAATAGAGGTCCTGCCGAAACGCGCCGCGCTCGATCTCGCGCTCGGGGTCGCGATTCGTGGCGGCGACGAAGCGCACGTCGATCTCGCGCTCCGCGCGGGCTCCGATCCTGAGCACCTTACGCTCCTCGAGCGCGCGCAGGAGCTTGCTTTGCATGGAGATCGGCAGCTCACCGATCTCGTCGAGGAAGAGCGTGCCGCCAGCGGCGCTTTCGAGCAGCCCGGCGCGCGCATGGAGCGCGCCGGTGAACGCGCCTTTCTCATGGCCGAAGAGCTCGGATTGCACGAGCGATTCGGTGAGGGCGGCGCAGTTCAATGCAACGAACGGGCCTTTCGCGCGCGGAGAAAGATTGTGGATGGCGCGCGCCAGGATCTCCTTGCCGACGCCGTTCTCTCCCAGGATGAGCACGTTGATGAGCGTCGCCGCGGCGCGTGAAGCCTCGTCGTACAGCGCGCGCATGGACGGGTCGAGCACGACCACGCCGTCGGCCGGAGCGTAGGCCGGCGTCATCGCTTCGAGCGCACCCTCCGCCTCGCGCTCCGCTGCAGTGCGCGCGCGCGCGACCAGCTCCCCGTGACGGCGCAGGCGCGTGTTCACGGCGTCGAGCACCTCGGATAGCGTGAAGGGCTTCGTGAGGTAGTCGTCGGCGCCCAGGTTCATGCCGAGGCGCACCTCGGAGCGCTCACCCTTGGCGGTGAGGAAGATCAGCGGCACCGAGCTCGCCCGCGAATCCTCGCGAAGCGCGTGAAGGACGGCGTAGCCGTCGGCCTTGGGCAGCATGATGTCGCAGATCACGAGGTCGGGCACGCGCGCCTTCGCGAGCGCGATGCCGTCGATGCCGTTGTCGGCCGACGCGACGTCGTAGCCGACCTCCCCGAGGAGCTCGACCAGGTTGTTTCGAATCGCAGGGTCGTCTTCGACGACGAGAATCGAGGCTTTCATGGGGGCGTCAACGTGATGTCTGCGGTCGCGAGGCGACGGGGGATCGCCACGTGAAAGGTGGTGCCACGACCGAGCTCGCTCTCCACCGTCACGGTTCCTTGTTGCACATCCAACGCTCGTTTGACGACCGCCAGACCAAGGCCCGTGCCAGGCAAGTGTTGGGCGTTCGTGGCTCGAGAAAAGCTCGTGAAAAGCTTAGGCATTTCTTCCGGGGGGATGCCCAGTCCGTGATCCTGCACCGAGAAAAAGCATTCGTCCGCAGTGGTCCTCACGCCAAAATGGATCTCGGAGCCGGGGGTCGAGTACTTGACGGCGTTGCCGAGCAGGTTGCCGAGCACGTGCTGGAGCAGCCGCTCGTCCATCGTCACGTCTGGGTCGCCGAGGAACGTGTAGCGGATGACGTGGCTCTTTTTCGTCGAATGCTCGAGTGCTTCCACGAGGCGCCGGCAGAACTCGTCGAGGCGAATCGGGGACGGCGAAGGGCGCAGCCCACCCGCCTCGGCACGGCCGATCATGAGCACGTCTTCCAGCATCCGCTGCATCGTTCCCGCGGCTTGCCGCACGCGCTGAACGTGGTCGAGGCGCCGCTCGGCGTCCCAGCGCTCTCCGAACGACTCGAGCAGCTCCGCAGAGGAGACGATGGCGGTGAGCGGAGTGCGAAACTCGTGCGACGTCATCGCGACGAAGCGATTGCGGAGCTCGCCGCGCAGGCGTTCCTTCTCGTGCTCTTCGGCGAGAGCCTCGTTGGCGACGCGCAGCTCGTCCGTGACCCGGCTGAGGGCGAGCGCCGCGCGTCGGATGCTCAAGATCACCTCGGTGAGGCCGAGCACCACGATGCCGAGGGCGAGCGCGAAGAGCAGCTGTTTCTGCACGACGGATCGGTTGAGCGCCGCCCGATAGTGCGCCGAATAGGTCTCTTCCGCGCGCAGCGCGGCCTGAAAGGACGGTGCGGCGAGCATCAGGCGCACCTGCGTGTCGACCGTCGGCTTCCGTTCGACGATGACCCGCGCATGGGCGACGGCGACCTCCGCGTCCCGCTCGAGGCCGACCCGCTTGGCGGCGTCCAGCGCCCCGCGCACGTCCTCCTGGGCGCGCACCACACGGCCCGTTGCATCCGCGTCGCCTCCCGCCTCGAACAGCATCAGCGCGCTACTGAGATTCTGAACCCGAGCGGCGAAGGCCGTAACATCGCCCGCGGCGCGCGAGCGATCGATGATTCTGGTTGCGAGTACCGGGAAGTAGTGCAGCGAGGTTTGCAGCACGGAGTTTTCCATCTTGAAGGTCTCGATCAGTCCCTCCTTCTGCTTGAGAGCTCGCGACCAGTCGGCGAGCCGGGCGGAAAGCTCGTCCGCGGCGGACTTCGGAAAGAAACGCGGCGCCTGTCGCAGGGCTGCCTCCAGCCGATGCAGCTCGCCGAGCGCGGCCACGAGCGGATCGTACTGGAGCAACAGCCCCGAGCGGGCCCGCAGCACCGCCTCGTTCAAACCACTGTCGAGTGTCTGCAATCGGCGCAGCTCGTGGGCGTAGCGAGCTTGCTCGCCCTCGTCGATGGCATGCCGCACGATGAACGTCGTGAGGGCGAGGAAGCTCGCCAGGCAGAGGCCGAGCGCGACTCGGAGGAGGACGCTGCCGCTCAAGGCGCCTTACCTCGATACTCGCCGGTGAGCGTGCGCAAGAACTCCGCGAGGAGCTCGGCGTCGTCCGACTCGAGCTCTCGCCCGAGCTGATAGCGCGCCATGAGCGTGACGGCGCTTTCGAGCGTCGTGGCCGTTCCGTCATGGAAGTAGGGCGCCGTGAGCGCGACGTTGCGCAGACTCGGGACCCTGAAGACGAAGCGGTCACGCTCGAGGTGGGTCGAGTTGAAATGGCCCCAGTCGGGTGGGGTCACCTTGCCGCGATCGGCGAAGTAGTCGCGCATGACCCCGACGCGCTGCAGCATGTTGCCGCCCACGGCCATCCCCTGGTGGCAGCTCGCGCAGCCGTAGGCCTTGAAGAGCCCGTAGCCGCTCTTCGCACGCTCGGAAATGGCGCCCGCGTCGCCGCGCAAGTAGCGGTCGAACGGCGCGTTGGGCGTCACCAGCGAGCGTTCGTACTCGAGCAAGGCCGTGCGCACGTTCGCGGGGGTGAGCCCGTCCGGAAACGCTCGCTGGAAGCGCTCTCGGTAACCGGGTTTGCCGGCGAGCCGCTTGGCCGAACCTTCCCAGGACGAGGCCATGACGTTCGGGTTCGTCATCAGAGCGTCGTTGTGCGCCTCGAGTGAATCGAAGCGCGCGCCCCAGGCGAGCTTGAACAGATACCGCACGTTGTACATCGTCGGGGAGTTGACGGGGCTGTCCGGCCGTCCCGCCGCTCGTGAGAGGGGGCGAGGGTCGGCCAGTGCGTGGTCCCGGTGATGACAATCCGCGCATGCGACCTTGCTGTCGCCCGACAGGAGCGGCTCCTCGAACAAGGCTTCACCGAGCGTGGCGCGCTCACGGTTCACTGGCTCTTCGAGAGGCAACGGCTCGATGGGTTGGTCAGTCGTGGTCGTGAACGGCTCGAATCCGGGTGCCTCCTCGGTGGTCGTCGGGCTGCGGCAAGCTGCAAGCACCAGGCCGACGGCGAGCGCACGCAGGCAACCGCGCGACTGCGTGAGTTTTTTCCCGTCGACGGCCACCGGAGTCCGAGCCTAGTCCGGGGGTCGTCGGAGCGAAAATGGGTATTCATGGGTCGTGGTGTCGCGCCCACCCCGCGCGTCGCACATGAGCATTTTTCTCGCGGGTCGTTGCGCAGTATCGGGTCCCGTTGCGCAGCGGCGATTGCGCAACTCGCGCGAGCTTTGCGCAGCTCGCGCGAGAGCGATCGGGAGCGTCGCGCCGGTACCGGCGTCAGCACTGCTGATTTCGAGGGCGTTGGCGCGCGCCGGCGGATTGGCCCGTGCCTTGCACAGGGGCGTGGGCCGACCGGCTATCGGTCGTTGCTTCGGAGGAATCGAATGAACAACATGAATCAGAGGGTGCTGGGGTTGGTGGCGGGGATCGGAGCCTTTGCGGCGACCGGTTGCATGGGCGCAGAGTCGGGCGGCGCGATGACCGACGGCACCGTTGCGGAGGAAGGAGCCGAGATCAGCGCCGACATTTGTCCCGCTGGTGTCCCCTCCACGTTGAAGCCGGCAGCCGATCAGACGATCAAGGGGAAATACAACGCTGTGGGCGTTCAGGTTTACGTCTGCACGCCGACCGCGACGAGCTCGACCCCGAGCTACGTGCTCGTCAATCCGCAAGCGAACCTGATGAACGACGGCGGCTGCCTCCAGGGCACGCATTTCATCGGGCCCACGTGGCAGGGTCAGGACGGCAGCACGGTCGTGGGTGCCAAGGTTGCCGGCGCGACGGTCGATGCGACCGCGCTACCGTGGTTGCTCATCAAGGCCACGTCGCATGCGGACGACAGCGGCTTTTTCAAGGACGTTACTACGATTCAGCGTCTCGCTACCGTGGGCGGCAACGCGCCGGCGACGGGCTGCGACGCGACGACGGTCGGGACGATCCTGCAAGTGCCGTACAGCGCCGAGTACGTCTTTTACAAGACGAAGTCGAAGGGCAAGGTCGTGCAGTGCGGAGGTAGCTGAACCGCACGGTTGCCGTCACGGGCCGCGCGCCACGCCGAGCGCGCGGCTCCAAAACAAGCCTCTCAGGTATAGGTATTTCTTCGAAGCACGGCGACACCCTGCGGCCCGATGCGCACCCGGTCGCGCCGGACCTCGAAGTCGCCGCTCGCGAGGAGGAGCTCGGTGTCTTCGGTGAGGGGCAGCTCGCGCGGCTCGCCGGCAAAACAGAGCGCGAGCACGAAGCGGCCCCGATCGAAGACGAGCCACGAAGGTGCGTCGAATTCGACGCGCGTCGGCAGCTCGCCCAGGGTCGCGGCTTCGCGACGGATGCGAGCGAGCGCCTGATACCAGTCGAAAATGGCGCGATGCTCGCGCAAGTCGCGCTCTTCCCAGCGCAGCCGTGAGCGCGTGAACGCTTCCTCGCTCTCGGGATCCACCGTCGTGCCGAGCTCGAAGCCCAGGGAAAGGAACTCGCGCTCGCGACCCTCCTTCACGTCCCGCGCGAGGCCGGCGTCGCCGTGCTGCGTGAAGTAGAGAAACGGGGTCGAAGCACCCCACTCCTCGCCCTGGAAGAGCATCGGTACGAAGGGGCCTAGGAGCACGAGCGCCGCAGCTTGTCGGAGCGCGAGCGCATCGACCAGCATCGAGAAGCGCTCGCCACGCGGTCGATTGCCGATCTGGTCGTGGGTTTGCACGTAGCCGAGCAGGCGTTCGGGCGCGGGCGCTTCGAGCGGGTGCCCATGGGCTCGCCCGCGAAACCGGCTGAAGGTGCCCTGATGGCGAAAGCCGCGCTCCAGCACCGCGGCGATCGCATCGAGGTCCCCGAAATCCTGCCAGCGTCCGTTGCGTTCGCCCGTGAAGAACGCGTGCAGCGCAAACGCGAAATCGTCGGACCATTGCGCGCTCATGCCGAGCCCGCCCGCGGCGAGAGGGCGCGTCGTGCGCGGATCGGAACGGTCGCATTCCGCGACGAGCTCCCAGCGTTTGCCACGCGCCGCACCTGCCGCTTCGACCTCGCGTGCGAGCTCGGCGAGGAAGGGAAACGCCCGATCGTCGTCCAGCGCTTGCACCGCGTCGAGGCGGAGGCCGTCGAAGTGGTAGTCGGCGAGCCACATCAGCGCGTTGTCGATGAAGAAGCGCCGCACCTGGTCGCTGCCGGCGTCGCGCAGGTTCACGGCAGCGCCCCAGGGCGTGTGTCGCTCCGTGAAGTACGGTCCGAAGCGCGCCAGGTGATTCCCGCGCGGGCCGAGGTGGTTGTAAACGACGTCGAGGAGCACGGCGAGGCCGTGGGCGTGACAGGCGTTGACCAAACGCTTGAGCCCGTCCGGTCCGCCATAGGCATGGTGCGGGGCGAACAGGTTCACGCCGTCGTAACCCCAGCCGCGCTGCCCCGCGAACTCGCACACCGGCATCAGCTCGACGTGACTCACGCCGAGCTCGACGAGGTGGGGGAGGCGCAGAATAGCCCCGTCAAACGTGCCAGTCGCGCTGAATGTTCCCACGTGCAGCTCGTACACGAGGCCCGCGCTGAGCGGCGGCGGTCGAAAATCGTCGTCCGTCCACGCGAACGCAGCATGATCCACGCGGCGCGACGGTCCCTCGATACCGGCCGGCTGGTGCTCGGATCGGGGGTCCGGCAGGGGCGGCCCGCCGTCGAGCGAGAGGCAGTAGTCCGAGCCCCAGTCGATGTTGCCGTCGACCAGCGCGTGGTGGCCGTCCTCACGAGGGTGGAGCGTCACGCGCGCGTTGGACGAGACGAGCTCGACGCTGCGGGCTCGGGGTGCCCAAACCGAGAAGGGACGAAACGGAGAGCACGACACGCGTGCAGGTTATGGTACGGAACGCCGTGGCAACAACACCGCGTCGCACTCTCGCGGGCATCTTGGCTCCTCTCCTGTGCTGCTCTGCCCTGGCGGTTCCCCGCACCGCTCGCGGCGCAGAGCCCGTGGCGGAAGCGCCCCCGCTCGCGGTTCCGGCGCTGCTGCGTGAGCTCGTGGCGCTCGCCCGGCAGCGCGCGCCCGAGGTGTCGCTCGGGCGCGCCGCGCTGACCGCGAGCCGCTCGAGCTACGCGGCGGCCGACCTCGCGCCGGTCGGCAATCCGGCGCTCGAGGTGAAGGCCGATCGCGGCACTCAGGGCGTCACCAAGGACGTCACGATCGACGCGTCGGTGTGGTTGCCGGTGGAGCTTGCCGGCGAGAAGCAGACGCGCGGCCGCGAAGCTCGCGACTTCGTCGGCTTGCACGAAGCGCTGCTCGACCAGGCGCGAGCGGTCGCAACGGGGCGTACCGTGCGTGCCTTCGGCGGGCTTGCGGTGGCGACGGCGCGCGCTCGGGTCCTCCAAGACCTGCTCGCGAGCGCCCGTGCCGAAGCGGACCACTACAGTCAGCGGCTCGCGGCAGGCGACACCACCGAGCGCGACGCGGCCCTCGCTGCGCTCGAAGCCGCGCGCCACGAAGCGTTGCTCAGTGAAGCGGAGGTCGACATCCTGCGTCAGGCGGGCGATCTCGCGGAGCTCACCGGTCGCTCGCTCGAGCCGAGCGCGCGACTCGAAGAAAATCCGCCTGCCTACGCGCCGGCGCGTCCGGCCGCTCAGCGCGCGCAAGCCATGCCGGTCGCGCGCGTGCTGGAAGCGCAGGCCCGCTACTACGCTTCCGCGGAGGAACGGCTGAAGCGCGAAGGGTACAATCCGCTCTCGTTCGGCCTCACGGGCGGCCGCGGCGATTTCGGCGAGGCGCGCTTCGGGGCCGGCGTCGGCTACGCGTGGCCGCTCTTCCGGTCGAACCAGCCGGAGCAGGCTCGCGCCCGGGCCGAGCGCGCCCGAGCGGTCGAGGAGCTTGCCCTACGGCGTGAGCTCGTCGCTCGTCGCCTCGTCTTGCTCGAGCACGAGGTCGCCGAGCTCGGCAAGGCGGTGGCAGTCGTCCAGCGCTCGGCGCTGCCGGCCGCGAACCGCGCCGTTCAGGCGGCGGTCGAGACCCACCGAGCGGGGAAGGGCGACTGGCTCAACGTGCTCGTCAGTCGTCGCGACCTGTCGGCACTATCCTTGCGATACCTCGAACTGTTGGAGCGCAAATGGGGCGTACTGTCCGAGCTGGTGGAGCTGACGGGAGAGCTGCCGTGACGGATCACGAGTCCACGCCGTCGCGTGCGAAGTCGGGTGAGCCGACGACGAAATCCGTGCCGCCCAACGCTCCGCGCCGAAAACCCCCACGCTGGGTCTGGCTCGGCGCGGGCGGCATCGTCGCGCTGGGCGTGGCGTTCTGGGCGTTCGGCGGCCAAAAGGGGCACGCCGCGTCGCCGGCACGACCGCTCGACACGCCGCGCGTCGAGGGACAAGACATTCGCTTCTCGAAGACCTTCGCCGAGCGCAGCGGCATCAAGCTCAGCCCGGTCGACATGGCGAACCTCGTGCCCGTCATCAACGCCACCGGCACGGTGGACTTCGACCCCGAGCACGTCGCCGCCGTCGGCACGCGCTTGCGAGGGCTCGTCACGCGCGTCACGAAGTTCGAAGGTGACGCCGTCGATGTCGGCACCGTGCTCGCCGTGATCGAAAGCTCCGAGCTCGGTGAGGCCCAGGCTGCCGTGAACACGCTTCAGGCCGAGAAAGTGGCTGCCGACCTGAACCTCGCGCGCGAGAAGGAGCTGGCCGACAAGCGCCTCTCCACGGCACGCGAAGCCGAGCTCGCCGCCGCCGAGGCGAAGCGCTCCGACAACCTGCTCGCCGCCGCCCGGCAGAGAGTCGCGGCGATCGCCGGCCACGGGAGTCGCTCGAACCGCTTCGGGGCGCACGAGCTCCGGAGCCCGCTCAAGGGCACCGTGGTCGAGCGCAAGGTGGCGCCCGGGCAGGCCGTCGAGGGTGATCTCGTGGCGTTCCGCCTGGCCAACACCGAGCACCTGTGGGTCGCGGTCGACGTGTTCGAGAAGAACATCGGCCTCGTCAAGGTCGGCGACAAGGTGGATTTGAGCCCGCTCGCGGCGCCGGGCAAGGCGTTCGAGGGGCGTGTCGCGCGCGTGGGCGCCGTGATCGACCCCGAAACGCACAGCGCGCAGGTTCGCGTCGAGATCGACAACAAGGACGGCCTCTTGCGCGCCGGCCAAGCCGTCGACGCGCGCATCCACGGCTCCGCGCGCGGCGAGCGGCCGAGTCTGCTCGTGCCCACGACGGCGATCACGTTCGTCGACGGCAAGCCGACCGTGTTCGTCGACCGAGGAGAAGGAGTGGTGCGCGTCGTGGGCGTCGAAACCGGTTTCGCCGACGGGAACCGAACCGAGGTGCGGAGCGGCGTGAGCCCCGGCCAGAACGTCGTGAGTGAGGGAATATTCGCCCTCAAGAGCGAGCTGTTCCGTTAAGGGGGCCACCGATGCTCGCGAATCTCGTCGACGCTTCCGTTCGTGCCCGCGGCGCCGTGCTGGCCGCCCTCGCGCTCTTGCTCGTCATCGGGGCCTGGGCGGCCCGGACGCTTCCAATCGACGCTCTGCCCGACGTTTCGACCTCCCAGGTGTCGGTGCTGACGCAGGCGTCCGGCATGTCGCCCGTCGAGATGGAGCGCACCGTCACGATGCCGATCGAAAATGCGCTCAACGGCGTCCCCGGCTCGGTCGACCAGCGCAGCGTTTCTCGCTCCGGGCTCTCGGCGGTCACCGTCATCTTCCGCGACGACGTCGACATCTGGTTCGCCCGCCAGCTCGTGCTCGAGCGGCTGCGCGGAGTCGAGCTACCCGCGCAGGCGAGCGCGCCCGAGCTCGGCCCCGTGAGCTCCGGCCTCGGCGAGATCTTCCAGTTCGTCGTGCGCAGCGAGCAACATTCCGCGATGCAGCTTCGCACGCTGCTCGACTGGGAGATCGTCCCCAAGCTGCGCAACGTGCCCGGTGTGGTCGAGGTCAACACCATGGGCGGCGAGCTCAAGCAATTCCAGGTGCACGCCGACCGCGCGCGCCTGAAAGCGCAGGGCCTCTCGCTCGCCGACGTCGTCGACGCCTTGCGGGCCGCCAATCTGAACGCCGGGGGCGGCTACGTCGAGCGGCGCGAGGAATCGTTCACCGTGCGCGGTCAGGGGCTGCTCGCGAGCCCCGAGGAGATCGGCAACGTCGTGATCCGCACGTCGAGCGACGGCACCCCGGTGCTCGTGCACCACGTCGCGACCGTGAAGGTCGGGTCCGCGCTGCGCCAGGGCGTCATCACCCACAACGGCAAGGGCGAGGCCGTGACGGGCATCGTGATGATGCTGCTCGGCGAAAATAGCCGCACGGTGGTGCAGGCCGTCGCCGAGCGCGTGAAGAAGATCCAACAGACGCTGCCGCCGGGGGTGAAAATCGAGGTCATCTACGATCGCAGCGACTTCGTCGGCCGCACCCTCGCGACCGTCATGAAGAACCTG
>Ga0070682_100001347_pt1 | contig 13859 bp, 10 predicted proteins | sample KBSC63LmetaG_FD_64668 | JGI IMG/M metagenome (GOLD analysis project Ga0070682, IMG submission 64668) | Corn rhizosphere microbial communities from Kellogg Biological Station, Michigan, USA - KBS C6-3L metaG | ecosystem: Host-associated > Plants > Roots > Rhizosphere | place: USA: Michigan... | reverse complement strand
TTCACGAAGGAGCCCATCACCATCCCCGCCAAGCCGGCGAGCAAGAAGGTGCGAGCGACGGCGCTCAAGGCGCTCAAGGATCTCGTCCAGTAAGACGAGCTTCCGCTTTGCGACGGTCCCCGGCTCGCCTCACGGCAGCCGGGGATTTTCGTTTTGTGGGTCAGAAGTAGAACGTGGCGCCGAGGCGGAACAAGCCGCCGCCCGACGTGTTCGTCGTGAGGTGCGTGTCCGGGTCGATGTACTCCGGCTCGTAGTGGCTGTTCGAGTCGACGCGCCCGCGCACGAACAGCTGGAAATCCCCCGTGATCGCCGCCGAGCGCGCGAAGCGCCACTCGACGCCGAGACCGCCCTGGGCCCCGAGGTACGTGTAGGCCACGTCGTGCAGCGGTACGGGCTGTCCTCCGAGCTCGGCGATGCGCGCCTGCGCGCCGCCGATGTGCACGCCGGCGAGCACGAACGCCTGCACGCGATCGCGCGGGTTCACGAACACGACCGCGTTCGTGACGAAGGCCTGCTCCGCGCGCTCGTTGCCGCTGTAGTCGGTGCCACCCAAAAACTCGAGCCCGAGGTCGAGCGCGTAGAGCGGCACCGGCCGGATGCGGAACCCGAAGCCGACACCGCCGAGCCCGGCGTCGCTCTTCGCGCCTGCGCCGAGCACGCCCACGTCGAGGTGCAAATTGAAGGCGATCTCGCTCTTCGGGGCCTCTTCGGCCGGTGGGGGTGCGGGCGGCGCGGCGAGATCGGTCGGCCGCGGCGTTTGCCAGGGCGGCGGCAGGGGCACGGTGGGCGACGCAGGCCGTTCCGGCGGTTTGGACGGCGGGCGCGGCGGGGGCTCGGGCTCCGGCGAGGGCGGCGCTTCGGCGCAGAACCAGCCGTCGCTGCAGTCGGCCGCGCGCGCACGAAACGGCGTGCCGAAGACGGCGAGCGCGAGCAGGGCCACCGACGAACCGAGCCGCATGGGAGGGGCCACGGTAGCACGCACCACCGCCGTTCGCGTGGTACGAGGAGCGCGTGGGTACAGTCGTCATCAAAGCCGGCCACGTGCAGCCGGTCTGGGCAGGACATCCTTGGGTGTTCGCCCAGGCGGTCGAGCGCGTGGAAGGCGGAGCCGGACCGGGCGACGACGTCGAGGTCAAGGATCCGCGCGGCAACTCGCTCGGGCGCGGGCTCTACTCGCCGGGCTCCGCGATTCCGGTGCGCCTCTACACGCGTGACAAGGAGCGCCCCGTCGACGCGGCGCTGTTCACGGAGCGCGTCGAGAAGGCGGCCGAGCGGCGCCGCGTGTTCGGGCTTCCGAGCGACGACACGACCGCATTTCGCCTGGTGCACGCCGAGGGCGACGATCTGCCGGGCCTCATCGTCGATCGGCTGGGCGACGTGTACAGCGTCCAGATCGGCAGCATCGGCGTGAAGCAGCGCGAGAACGCGGTGCTCGGCGTGCTGGAGCGCTTGGGCGCGCGCGCCATCGTGGATCGCACGCCGGAGCGGACGGCCAAGAGCGAGGGCTTCCCGCTGCGTTCGGGCGTCATTCGCGGCGATACCACGGTCACGAGCTTCGAGTTCCTCGAGCGCGGCCTGAAATTCCGCATCCCGCTCGAGCTCGGGCAGAAAACGGGCTTCTACCTCGACCAGAGGCCGCTGCGCGCGCGCGTCGAGGCGCTCGCGCGCGGGCGGCGCGTGCTCGACACGTTCTCGTACGTGGGCGCGATCGCGCTTGCTGCGGCGCGCGGCGGCGCCGCGAGCGTCGAAGCAGTCGACAACAGCGCGCTCGCCGTGGAAGTCGGCGCGGAGTGCGCGGCGTTGAACGGCCTCGGCGACAAGATCCGGTTCGAGCGCGGGGACGCCGCCGAAGCGCTGGCGCACGCGGGCCGCAAGGGCGGCATGGACCTCGTGATTTGCGATCCGCCGAAGCTTGCGCCCAGTCGCTCGGCACGCGGGCGCGCGCTCGACGCGATGCGGCGGCTCGCCGGGCAGAGCGCACGCGCGACGACGCCGGGCGGCCTCCTCGTCCTTTGCTCGTGCTCCGCGGCGATCGGCAATCCGGAGCTCACGCGCGCTCTCGCGCTCGGCGCGCGCGACGTCGGCATGCGCGCGACGGTGCTCGAACGGCACACGCAGGGCGCGGATCACCCGGTGCCCGCGTCGTTCGCCGAGGGGCTCTACCTCAACTGCTTGATCGCGCAGATCGACGTCGCCTGACGACGCCCCCGGCACGCGATGCAGGCACTCACCCACCTCACGCCAGCCGAGGCCCGCGGCCTCCGCGGCCTGCTCTTCGACCTCGACGACACGCTGCTCGACCACGGCAAGCTCACCGAAGCGGCCTACTCGGCCCTCTTTCGCCTGCGCGAGTCGGGGCTCGAGCTTTACGTCGTCACGGGACGGCCGCTCGCGTGGGTGCGGCTCCTCGGGCGGCTGTTTCCGGTCGACGGCGGCGTGGGTGAGAACGGCGGCGTGATGGTGGCGCCCGGCGGACGCGTCGTCGACAGCGTCGAGCCTGCCGAGCGCGCGCACAGAACCGCGCGGCTCGCGGAGCTCGTGCGCGAGATCCGCGGCGAGTTTCCCGACCTCGAGCCACCCGACGACGCGAGCGAGCGACTCTCCGACTACACCTTCGACATCGGCGAGACGCGCACCGTCGAGCCGGCGGTCGTGGACCGGGTGACGGCGTTTGCCCGCGCGCGAGGCGCCACCGTGCACGTCTCGAGCGTGCATCTGCACGTCGGGTACGACGCGGTCGACAAGGCGTCGGGCGCCGTCCGCATGCTGCGCGCGCTCAAGGGCGTTGACCCGACGGCGGCCCTTGGGCGCTACGCGTTCGTCGGCGACAGCGAAAACGACGCTGCGTGCTTCGGCGCTTTCCGGACGACGGTCGGCGTCGCGAACCTGCGCGGCCGGCCGACGCTCGCGCCGCGATTTCTGACGGAAGCGCCGCGCGGTCGTGGTGTTGCCGAGCTCGCGCGCGTGCTCGGGGCGCTCAGAGCGTCGGCGGAGTGAGGATTCGGGCGGCGCGCCCGCGCCGGCTCACCTGAACGTGCTGAAAACGCGGGTCGGCCAGGGGGACTGCTCGTCCTTCGCGTTGGGGCCGAGCTCACCGTAGAGGTTCGACCCCCAACAATAGACGTCGGTCGACCCGCGAGCCGCGCACGTGTGCTCGTCGCCGGCTGCGATGTCGACGACACTGTCGAGAACCGACTGCCCCGAGACACTGACGCTATGCTCGAGCACCACGACGGGCCGATTTGCCTGCTCGGTCGTGCCGTCGCCGAGCTGCCCATGCAGGTTCTTCCCCCAGCAGCTGACCGTGCCGGAGTCGAGGAGCGCGCAGGCGTGGTGTCTACCGACCGCGAGCTTCGTCACGCCCTCGAGACCGTCAACCGCGACCGGCTCCACGGCATCCTCCTCCGTTCCGTCGCCGAGGTTGCCGTCTCCGTTCGTTCCCCAGCAGGCGACTGTGCCGTTCATGCGGAGGACGCAGCCGAACAGCAAGCCGGTGCCGACGCTGCGCGCGTCATCGATCAGGGGAACCGTGGTGAAGACGCTCGTATCGCCTTGCTGGCTGTTGCCGAGCGACGCCCCCGAGCAGCCGACGTACCCGAGCTCGTTGACTATGCAGCCGTCCTCGACGGAGCCGGACGCGTTCACTGGACAGCAGCCGCCCACGGCCGCTGCGGGGCCCGCCGAGGGCGAGGACGACCCTTGAGCGAGCTGAGCGAACTCGTTGGCGCCCCAGCAATAAAGCCAGGACTCCGTGAGAGCGCAGGCGTGTGCCGCGCTCGAACCTTGCGACAAGCCCATCGCCCCGCTCACGCCGGGGACGGTCACGGGCTCGGCGAGCCACGGCGGATCGGGAGCGTCAGGCACGGACCCGAGCCGCTGCTGGTCGGTGCTGCCCCAGCAGCGAACGGTGCCGTCGCGGATGACGGCGCACGAGAACCTGTCGTACGCAGCGATGCTCACGGCGTCGCGGAGCCCGATCACTTCGGTAGCGCGCGAGCGATTCATCGTCGTCCCGTCGCCGAGCTGACCACTGTCGTTGCGTCCCCAACACGAGACCCGCCCATCGCTCCAGAGCACGCAGGCGTGATCGCCCCCCGCGACCACACGGGTGACATCCCATTTTAGTCCGCCGTCAGGACTATCCGGTGACTCGGCATCGGGCGGCGCCGCGTCGCTCGCGGCGTCCGGTGGTGGAGCATCGGGTGGCGCGGCGTCCGGCGGCGCGCCATCGGACGGCCGCGCATCGCCACCGGCATCCGTCGGGCTTTTACCGGCGCTGCTTGCGTCGAGGCGACCGGCGTCGGGGGGCGGCGGCGCGTCGTCGTCGTCGCCGCTCATCGACCCCGCGTCGCGCCGACCTTCGAGGCGCGAGAGTCCGCCGCAAGCCGGGGCGATCGCGGCTGCCGCGAGCAGCGCCAGAAGCCAAGCGCGCGCTCGCAGCATCACGGCCCCCGCGCGCCGGCGACTACTTCACCGGCGAGGACGGCACGATCACGCCGCAGTCCACGAAGTTCAGGTTCGAGACGACCGTGAAGTTCGATTTGTCGGTGTGGCGCTCGGCGTGGAAGAGGTCGAGCGCGTAAATCTTGCCCTTCTCGATGCCGAGCTTGGTCGCGTCCCTGTCGAGATCCGCGGTGCCGTCCTTGCTCGGGTGGAGCCCGCCGAGATCGATCGCGAGCTTCTTGTTGATGAACACCCAGAGATCGTCGTCCCCCGAGAACTTGAAGGTTTCCCCGCCGTTGTACTGGAACCGCGTGTGCACTTCCGTCGTGAAGTGATAGTTGTGCTCGAGGTCTTGATTGCCGAAGCCCTCCCCGTCGAGCGGGAAGAACTTGTGGGAGCTGAACGTCGGGAAGCCGTTGTTCGTGGCATCCGGCTGGAGCGAGAAGAAGATGTAGTACGGGTCGTTCGTGCCGGCCTTGTCGTTGTACCACTGGTTGAAGTTGTCTTCGGTGGTGTTGTACTTCATCTTCGTATCGGGGTTCCAAACGGGCTTGTCGTCCTTGCCGAGATCGACCTCGACGATGCCCGTCTGGCCGTCACCGGTGAACGTCTCGAAGTCCGGGTGACCGCCGGTCTTGTCGCCGCGTTTGAAGTCGCGCACGATGCCGAGGATCGTCGAGCCGCAATCGGTCGAGCCGTCCTCGCCGACGTCGGGCGGCGTATCACCGCTCACTTCGGGCTCGCCGAGCAGCCAGCCGCCGAGCTCGCCCCGCGAGTAGCCCGCGGGGAGCATGTACGGGCCGGTGTTGCCGGTGTTCATGTTGTTGTTCGTGCCGCCCGTGGCGCTCGTCCCGCTCGAGCCGCCGACCGACACCGAGGCCTTGCCGCCCACCGAGACCGAGGCTTTGCCAGCGGCCTTGTCGAGCGCCCCACCGCGCTCGTCGTCGCCGCTGCAGGCAACGCCCGTCGCCCCCACGGCCAAGGCAAAGACGAGGTGTGTGGAAAGCATCGACTTCATGAGACCTCCGCGTCGGACGAGGCGAAAAAAGTGCCCTCTTAGGGTACTCCGTGGCTCCACGCACGGCCAGCGGCTCACGCGCGTTCTGACCCGAGCGATTTTTGGTGTCTGTCCTCCAAAGTGGTCGAGATCCCCACATGCGACCTCGACCCACTCTGCTATATGGACGCGGCCATGAGCGCGCACCATTCCGAGCTGAGTGAGCTCCCTGAGCTCGGCTCCCGCCACCTCTATCCGAACTATCGCCAAGCCCCGATCGCGATCGTGCGCGGTGAGGGCAGCATCTTGTGGGACGCCGCCGGCAATCGCTACCTCGACATGCTCGCCGGCATCGCGGTGAGCGCGCTCGGGCACGCGCACCCGAAGCTCGTGAGCGCGATCGCCGATCAGGCGGCACGCGTCATTCAGGTTTCGAACTACTACTACAACGAGCCGAACGTCCGGCTCGCCGCGAAGCTCTGTGCGCTCACCGGCATGCAGCGCGCCTTCTTCTGCAATTCCGGCACCGAGGCGGTGGAAGCGTCGTTGAAGCTCGCGCGCCGCTATTTCCACACGCAGGGCCAGCCGGAGCGGCTCAAGGTGCTCGCGTTCACGAATTCGTTCCACGGTCGCACGCTCGGCGCGCTCGCGGCCACGGGGCAGGAGAAATACAAGGAGGGCTTCGGTCCGCTGCCCGGCGCGTTGCACGTGCCGTTCGGCGATCTCGACGCCGTCAAGCGTGCGCTCGGTCCGGAGGTCGCTGCCGTGATCGTCGAGCCCGTGCAGGGCGAGGGCGGCGTCCTCCCCGCACCCGAAGGCTTCTTGCGTGCGCTCCGGGCGCTCACCGCGGAAACGGGCACGCTGCTCATCGCGGACGAGATCCAGACGGGCGTCGGCCGTACCGGCACCTTCCTCGCTTGCGAGAAGGAAGGCGTGCTCCCGGACATCGTCACGCTCGCCAAGGGGCTCGCCGGCGGCGTGCCGATCGGCGCCATGCTGAGCGTGAAGGCGCTCGAAGGCGCGCTGCCCCCGGGCAGCCACGGGTCGACGTTCGGCGGCAACGCGCTCGCGTCGCGCGCGGCGCTCACCGTGCTCGAGACGATCGAATCGGACGGGCTGCTGGCGCACGTCCGCGAGCTCGGCGCCCGGCTTTCGAAGGGGCTCACCGCGCTCCTCGCGCGGCATCCGCAAAAGCTCGAAACGGTGCGCGGCAGCGGGCTCCTCCAGGCGGCCGTGCTGCGCGAAGGCATCGACCCGCGCGGCGTCCTCGCGGAGCTGCAGAAGCGCGGACTGCTCGCGAGCGTCGCCGGCGCGCGCGCCGTGCGCTTCTCGCCGCCGCTCGTCGTCACGGCGAGCGAGCTCGACGAGGCGCTCGGCATTCTCGACGCGACGCTCGCCGCGTTACCCGCTTCATGACCCAAGGCGCGGCGGTCGCACGCACCGAAACGTCGCGCCCGTGCTCGGCGTGCGGCGCGCCGGTGGACCCGCTGCGCGCCGCGCGCGTTGCCCACGTGCGCGATCGCTTCCGCTACTTCTGTAGCCCCGAGTGCCGCACGCGCTTCGACAGCGACGTGGGCGCAACGCCGCTCCCCGTCGCGCGACCGAAGAGCCTCACGGCGGCGGTTCAAGAGGCGAAAGGCAGCGCGTTCGCCGAGCGCCAAGCGGCGCGCGCCGTCGCCGACATCGCTCGCAGACCTTCCGTCGGGGAGGTGCTCGAAGAGCTGCCTCGTGCCGCGCCGGGCGCTCCCGCAGCGTCCCCGGCGACGGCGAGCCGCGAGGAGCCGCTCCTCGTCGAGCCACGCTCGAGCCCCGGCGCGAGCGGGCTCCTGCTCACACTCGCGGGCCTCGGCGGCATCCTCGCAGCAGGCCTCGTGTTCGCAGGGCCGTCGCGTGCGGTCCTCGCCGCCCGCGTCGTGCTCGCGGCCGTCGCCTGCGCAGCGCTCGTGACGGAGCGCGCCACGAGCCCGCGCGACTCGTCGGAGCTCCACCCCTTCGTCCTGTCCGCGGCGCCGATCGCAGCTGCCGGGATCGCGTGGGGCACGCTGCTCATGGGTGAGCCGCGCGCCGGCGACGCCACGCTCCTCACGAGCGTGATCGTATGCTTGTCGGCCTTGTCCGTCGCGCTCGTGCGGCGCGCGCGCGGTCCGCTCGAGTCCGCACGCGAGCGCCTCTTCGACGCGCTGTCCGGCCCCGCGCGCCGCGTGGTGGAAGACGGCACGGTCGAAGGCTTGGCCGCGGATCTGCGCCCCGGCGAAGAGATCCTGGTCGAAACGGGCGACGTGATCCCCGCGGACGCGACGGTCATCGCCGGCGAAGGCGTCGTCTTGCCCTGGCTCGACGCCAAAACGCACGTGCGGGTGAAGGAAGGCGACACCCTGCTCGCGAGCGGCCGCGTCACCGAAGGGCGGCTCCGCGCCGTCGTCGGGTGGTCGGGCGGCGACCGCGCCTTCTTGCGCCTCACGCACGACCGACATCGCCGCGCCGATCTGCTTGCACCGGTGGCGCGCTTCGGCCGCCTGTTCGCCGAGCGCGGCTCCGTGCTCGTCACCGGCCTCGCGGCGCTCACGGCGTTCGCGGCCGGGCTCGACGGCATCGACATCCTGCTCGTCGCCGTCGCGGTGCAAGCTGCGACGGCCCACTTCGCCACGGCGGCAATCGGCGCGCTGCGCGTCGGCCGGACGATCATGGCCGGCCTCCACCGCGGCGTGGTGTTTCGCTCGGCTGAAGCGCTCGATCGCGCCGGCAAGGTGACGATCGGCGTGTTCTGCGCGCGCGGCACGCTGCTCCTCGGCGAGCCGGAGGTCGCGAGCCTCGACGGCTTCGGCACGCACGAGCCTTCCGACGTCCTCGCTCTCGTCGCCGGCGCCGAGAGCGGCGAGCACCACCCCGTGGCGAGCGCCGTCGTGCGGACCGCGCGGGCGCGCAACGTGCGGCCGGACGCCGTGCGCAATCCGCGCATGCAGCCGGGGCTCGGCGTCACGGCCATCGCGTCGAACGGCCAACCGCTCGTCGTCGGCAGCCGCGCGCTGCTCCTGCACGAGCACGTCAGCGTCGGCATCGCGGAAAAGCGCGTGCAGGAGCTGGAATCGATGGGTCAGCAGGTGCTGCTCGTCGCCGTCGGCGGCCGGCTCGTGGGGCTCATCGGGCTGCAAGACGGCCTACGCCCCGGTGCGCGCGCGGCCGTTCAGCACCTGCTCGACGCCGGGCTCGAGCCCGCGCTCCTCTCCGGTGATGCGCGCGAGACGTGCGAGGCACTCGGCCGGCAGCTCGCCATCGATCACCTGCGTCCGGAGGTTTCGCCGGCGGACCGTGGCGACGAGATCCGCCGTCTCGCCGATGCAGGCGCGACCGTCGCGGTGATCGGGCAGAGCCCGGCCGACGATGCGGCGCTCGGCGCGGCGGACGTGGCGGTAGCGCTGCGCTCGGCCGGCTCGACCTCGGCGGACTGGGGCGTCCAGCTCGGCGCGGACGACGTGCGTGACGCCGCCTTCGCGCTGCATGCTGCACGCGACTGCCTCCGCAACGCGCGCATCGATCTGGCGCTCGCGGCGCTGCCGACCTTCGGCCTCGCCGCCGTTGCCGCGCTCGGAATGCTCCCCGCCGTGTGGGTGCCGGTCCTCGCGACGGCCGGCCCGCTGCTCGCGCTGCGCCGCGCCATGCGGTAAGGCCATGCGTCATTGCGCCTCGGTGCGTACGACCGGCGCGAAAAACACGGGCTCCGGCCGCAGAGGGCGGTCGCCACTTGACGGATCGCCGAGCGGGGAGGAAGAAAGGTAAGAGGACGCGTGAAGGCAGGAATCGCCAAGTCGGCCAACTCCCGAGGGATGCGGGAGCCGGATCTCGAGCGCCTGCGCACGGACCTGAACGCGTTCATGCTCCGGCGCGGCCTCCGTTCGACCGAGCAGCGCCGCCTGATCATCGACACGCTGTTTACCGCGCGCGAGCACGTGACCATCGATCGCCTGCTCGAGCAGGTGCGCGTCACCGACCCCAAGGTCGGCTATGCGACCGTCTACCGCACGCTCAAGCTCCTCACGGAAAGCGGCGTCGCTCAAGAGCACCATTTCGGCGACGGGCACACCCGCTTCGAGCTCGCCGATTCCGAAGCGCACCACGACCACCTCATCTGCGTCGAGTGCGGCTCCATCACGGAGTTCGAGGAGCCCGCGGTGGAGGCGCTGCAGGATCGGATCGCCACCCGCCACGGCTTCGAGATCCGCGCGCACAAGCACGAGCTTTACGGCGTGTGCGCCGACTGCCAGCGCAAGCGTGCGAAACGACGCTAGCTCAGCCGCCTGATTCGGCGACGAGCACGGTGCGCGCCTCGGACACGACGGCGTCGCACGCCACGTCGTGCGGCTCCACGGGGAGCTCGGCGAGCAGCTGGAAGTCGAACGCGACCACCACGGCGCGCGCGGGGGGCCGAAAATCCGGCAGCATCGAATCGTAGAACCCGACGCCGAAGCCGAGGCGATGTCCCGTGAGCGCGACGGCGAGCGCCGGCACGACGATGAGATCGACCGCGCCGCGCGTCGCCGCCGGCGCTTCGGGCGGCGGCTCCGCGAAGCGCTGCCCGCGCAGCGCGAGGTCGTCGGTGCTCTCGGTGCGCCGTAGATCCGTGCACAGCGTGCCCTCGGGCGAGCGCGTGAATCCGGGATAGTAGACCGCCTTGCCCGCGGCACGCGCGAGCGCATCGAGCGCGCGCACGTCCACCTCGTTCTTGTCGAGCAGCGGCCAGAAGAGCGCCACGCTCCGAGCCGCGACGAAGGCGGGGAGCTGGGCCACGCGCGCGACGATCTTCGCGTTCCGTTCAACGAGCGCCTGAGCGGGATACGCCGCCCGCAGCGCCTTCATGCGCTGCCGGAGCTGCACCTTGGCGCGTGCGCCCATCTCGGCGACGAGACGCGGGTCGAGCTCCATCGAACCCTACGCGGCTCCGTTTGGCGGAAGAGGCATCGGACTCATGCTAGCGTCTCCGCCGTGCGCGTGCTCGCGATCGTGCCGGCTTTTCAGGCCGAACGGAGCGTCGGCGGCGTCGTCCGGGGCCTCCGCGCGACACTCGGCGACGCGCCGATCGTCGTCGTCGACGACGGCTCCACCGACGCGACGGCGCGCGAGGCGGAGGCCGCCGGGGCCGTCGTCGTCCGGCACCCGGCCAATCGCGGCAAGGGCGCGGCGCTCCGGAGCGGGTTTGCCCGCGCAGCGGAGCTCGGCGCCGACGCCGTCGTCACGGTCGACGCGGACGGCCAGCATCCCCCCGAAGAAGCCGCGCGCGTCGCGCACCATCCGGCCCCGCGCGGCGCGCTCGTCCTCGGCGTGCGCGAGCTCGTTCGCGACGGAGCCCCGCGCGCGAGCCGCTTCTCGAACGGGATCTCCAATTTCTTTCTGTCGTGGTTCGGCGGACGGCGGCTCGCGGACACGCAGTGCGGCCTCCGCCGCTATCCGCTGCCCGAGGTGACGGCGCTCGGCGCACGCTCCACCGGCTACGCGTTCGAGGCCGAGTCGCTCTTGCGCGCGGTGCGCCGCGGCTGGCAAGTCGAGGAGCTCCCCGTGCGCGTCATCTATCCGCCCGCGCGCGAGCGGGTCTCGCACTTCCACGTCGTGCGCGACCCCGCGCGCATCATCGTGCGCGTGCTGCAGACGCTCTTGTTCGTCCCGCGCCGCGGCATCGGTCACCATTTGGTGCGCGCCCTCGCGGGCGTGGCGGCGCTCTTGGCCCTCGGACACGGCACGATCGCGCTGCTTTCGCGGCCGGCGCCTCCGCACGTCGCCCGCGCGCACGAACACCCAGCGCTCGCCGCTCCCGGGCTCACCCGGCTCGGGCGCTCCTACGTCCTCGAGCGCGACGGGCTCGTCGAGGTCGGCCTGAGCGGCGATCCCGACGCAATCGGCTCCGCGCACGCGACGCTGCTCTACCCGCGCATGGTCGAGAACGAGGGCATCCTCATGCATCGCTTCGAGGACGCCGTTCCGAACCGGCTCGCCCGCGCGCTGCTGCTCGACCTCGCGAAGCTCCGGTTCCGTGGCGTCGACGCGGGGATGAGCTCGGACCGGTTGCGCGAGATTGCAGCGGGCGCGCTCGCGTTCGACCCCGATCCCTACGCGGGCATGCTGCCGACGTACCAGCGATTCCTGTACCTGAACGCGCTCTACGACATCTCGCTGTCGTTCGAGCATTCGCCGCTCGTCGGTTGCACGAGCGTCGGGTTCCACGGCTCGGCCAAGCCCGACGGCGGCGCGCTTCTCGCTCGGGCGTTCGACATGGAGGTCGACGACGTCTTCGACCGCGGCAAGGCCGTCTTCCTCGTGCACGAGGACGGCAAGCTGCCGTTCGCTTCCGTGGCGTGGCCGGGGCTCGTGGGGGTCGTGAGCGGCATGAACATCGAGGGCGTCGCCGTCGTCGTGCACGGCGCGCGCGCGGGCGAAACCGCCGCGGTGGGCGAGCCCGTCGTCCATGCGCTCCGGCGCGTGCTCGCCGAAGCGCGCACGACCGACGACGCCGTCCGCCTGCTCGCGGCGAGCCCGCCGCTCGTGAGCCACCTCGTCGTCGTGGCCGACGCGCGTGGCGACGTGAGCGTCATCGAGCGGCTCGTCGGAGTGCCACCCACCGTGCGCCACCTGCCCGAGCGCGGCGCCGTCACGAACCACCTCGAAGGCCCCGCGCGCACCGATCCCAAAAACCTGCGCATCGTTGCCGAAACCACGACGCTCGCTCGCCGCACGCGCGCCGACGAGCTCGTCAAGCGCGCCGTGGCCCCCGTCAGCGCAGCGGACGCGCTCACCATCCTGCGCGACAAGCAGGCCTTCGGCGACGCACCGCTCCCCCCCGGCGATCGCCGCGCCATCGATGCCCGCATCGCCACGCACGGCGTCATCTTCGACACCTACACGAAAACCCTGTGGGTCAGCGTCGCGCCGCACCTCTCCGGCCGCTTCGTCGCGTTCGATCTATCGCGCATGCTCGCCGACGGCTACGAGCCGACCGCCGCCGCGCTGCCTTCGCTCCCGGCCGAAGCTCGGGCGCCGTAACGGCTCTCCCGCGTCGTGGCCAAAAGCGGCCGCATCATCCTAGATCACTCGGTGATTTGAACGAGTTGCAGGTGCCCCCGCGCGGGGGCGGCGTGGTGCGGCCCGCGTGCTCGGCCTTCGGCCTGTGCGCGCGGGTGCCCTCCAAGCGCCGGCGAAGCCGGCGCGGGGGCACGACGGTGATGGGCGGTGACGTGCGGTGTGCGCGGGGGTGCGGCAGGGTTGGATGGTGACGTGCGATGTGCGTGAAATGCGACGGGCAGACGGTGCGCGATGTGGCGGCACCGTAGAACGGCGTGGGAGCGAGGTCGTGGCGAGCCACGCCGCAAGAGCGCCGTGACGGCTGATGAGGTTTGTTGGGCGGCGTGGTGCTCGGAATCGGGGCTATGTGCCCGTGGGAGACGACTGCGCGGCCCCTTGTCAACGACCGCCCCGATTCCCGAGCGGTAGCGATGGTGTCACTGATGAGCGAGCTCGCTGCGCACGAGCGATTTGAATGAGATTGTTCTTGACCGACTTCGGTCGGCTCGAGTGTCGCGCACCAACACTTGCGCGGTGAATGCTACTTCGTGAGTTCAGGTTGACCGATGGTGCGCGTTCGCTGCGCGGACGACTTCGCCGCCGGTTCGGTACGCAGAACGAAGGCAGTGGGGCGCACGCGGGCCTCAAAATCAGCGTGTTAGGGAGAGTTGAAAAGGGAGAGACCCCGACGCCTCGGCGTCGCGTGGTCGGGAGGTTGACCATGGCATCAGCAATCGCAGTGAAGCTCGAGGACACCTCATGGCAGAAGGCGCACGAGGACCTCGTCCGCCTCGCCGCAATCTGCAAATCGGCGCCATCTGCTTCTCGGTTGCGCGCGAGCTCACTCGTGTCGCGACGCCGTCCACCGAAGGGGAGTGGCTCGAAACCGCCCGCGGCCGGACCGTGCGTGAAGTCGAGCACCTCGTCGCTGGGCATCGTCCGGGAAGCCTGCCCGACGACGTTTCGGACCCCGACCTCAAGCGCCACGTGCTCCGCCTCGAGGTCTCTGGCGACGTCCTCGCGACCTTCCGCGAAGCGATGGCGAAAGTCCGTCGCGACGCGGGGGAGCCCCTCGATGACGACGCGGCCATCCTGCTTCTTTGCCGTCAGGCACTCGAGGGCCCCAAGGACCCGGGCCGCTCGAGCTACCAAATCGCGCTGACGGTTTGCGAAAGCTGCCGTCGAGCAAAGCAACACGGTCGCGGTGAGCTCGTCGAAGTCGGTCCCGAAATCGTCGAGATGGCGGAATGCGACGGGCAGCACATTGGAAATGTGAACGCACACGTGGGCGTCCACGACGACGCCAACGCACACCCGGGCGCTCAGGCCGACGCCGGCGCACGCGTGGGCGTGCGTACGATCCGTGCGACCC
>Ga0070682_100001346_pt1 | contig 13865 bp, 14 predicted proteins | sample KBSC63LmetaG_FD_64668 | JGI IMG/M metagenome (GOLD analysis project Ga0070682, IMG submission 64668) | Corn rhizosphere microbial communities from Kellogg Biological Station, Michigan, USA - KBS C6-3L metaG | ecosystem: Host-associated > Plants > Roots > Rhizosphere | place: USA: Michigan... | reverse complement strand
AGGCAGGATTTCGTGCACAAAGTGTTTGAGGCGCTTACGTCCGGCGCTGGCGCCGCCGTGATAGAGGTTGGAAGGCTTGACGCTGTGATCGATGTCACATTGCGCCACCAGTTCCGAGATGTTCGTGACGACGGTCTCAGGACATTCAACCTTGAGCGCCGGCTTCTGTACGTCTACGTGCGGCGTGACGATAGCGCGAGGTAAATCGGGAAGCAGGCGCTGGATCTTGGGACGAATCGTGTAAGCGGCATATTCCTCTTTCGGCAACGCTGAAAGTGGAACCATGCCGTTGGCGTCGACCGCATAGACCGGAAGATTTAGTTGGGCGACGCGTTCGTTGTGTTCTGGAATTATGAAACACGGATAGTCGTCGGTAACGAGCAGCGCAGCCTCACGCGCGAGTTGCGCAACAGTGTGCTTCGGGTCGCGGTCGTTTCTCTGCAGGTAGAAAATGTAACGGATGCCGCGTTTTGAAAACTCCGCCTGTTTCTCAGCGACGCCCTCGAGTATGAACGTGTGTAGCCGATCGTTTGCCCACGGATAATAAAACTTCAGCCCCTCGTAGACGACGAGCGGAAGCTTGTGCTCGTTCGCCATCCGGATAGCGAAGTTGAGCGCGTAGTTGTGACTGGCGCGCTTGAACATCTGCATCCAGTAAAGGACGTAGCGACCTTTTGTGTTTACCTTGGAGTCGTTGAGCTTGGTAACCCTGCTGGAAAGATCCATTTCAGCTGCCGGCGTTGACGATGATTGAACTGGAGGCGGCCGGAAGCACGCGACCGATAATGCGTGCGTGGGGATAGTTTCTGTTGAGGGCAGCCAGAAGCGCTGCGCTTTTGTCTTCCGAGATGGCTATTAGCATCCCGCCTGCCGTTTGGGGGTCAAACAGCAACTTCACTAGATTCTCATCGACGGATGAATCGATCTGCACGTCGCCACCAACATAGTCACGATTAGTCTTGTCACCGCTCGTCAGCATTCCCTGGGAAGCTAATTCCAACGCACCGTCGAGCACGGGAACTGCTGCGGCGTCGATCGCGATTGTGACTTTGCTCGCACACGCGAGTTCCCACGTATGTCCAAGCAAAGCAAAGCCCGTCACGTCCGTCGCTCCTTTGACACCAAACTCGCGCATGGCTTCGGCTGCATACTTTCCGGGTGTGAGCATCGTCTCAACCGAACCGGCAACGATTGAACTGTCCGCGCGCCCTTTCTTGATTCCTGTGGAGATAACTCCCGTTCCGATCGGTTTAGTGAGAATGATCACATCGCCAGGCCGTGCGCCTGAGTTGGTCGCAACTTTGTTTGGGTCGATGATGCCGGTAACCGAGTAACCAAACATTATCTGCTCGTTATCGACGCTGTGACCGCCAATCAAAGTCACGCCAAATTTGTTTATCGTCTCGAGGCCGCCACGCATGATCTCGCCCAAAATCGCGGGGTCAACGCCCTTCTTCGGAAAACAAGTGATCGCCATCGCGGTGATCGGCGTTCCGGCCATGGCCCAGACGTCGTTAATCGAGTTGAGCGCAGCGATCCGGCCATAGTCGTACGGGTCGTCGACGATTGGAGTGAAGAAATCGAGCGTCTGCACGATTGCGAGGTCGTCTCGGAGGCGGTATACACCCGCGTCGTCGGCTGTATCGAAACCGACAATCAGATTTGGATCGGCAGGTTGTTTAGGTAGCCCGCTCAAAACTTGAGCGAGTAAGCTCGGGCTAAGCTTCGCCGCTCAACCGGAACACGAAACCATCTCAGTCAGACGCATGCGTTTCACCTCCTTTCTAAAACTTCAGAACAACGTTAACACGCCAATCGAGGGCTCACCGTCTAATGCCTCGATTTGTTCGTGGTGTTTCCGCAAAAGCTGTTCGAGGTCATCTACTGTGCAATTGCCTCGTCTGATCCAAATGATTTTGGGCGGAAATCCTCTCAACACACATAGATCACTAAAGTCTGCATCCTTTGTCACAATGACAAACCCCTCAGACTGGGCAAACTCACGAATCTGCAAATCACTGACACGATCCAGACCAAGCATAAAAACGTGTGCGCTCAGTGGAAAAAGACTTGCCAACCGACGGACGAGGCTAGGAGGAAGATTATGATCGAAGAGCAACTTCATTACTAACTGGCAATAAGAAGGTGCTTTTCACGATCGGCAGCATAAGCTAGACAAGCACGGATATCTTCTTCAGTGAGGTAAGGAAATTCCTTCAATACTTCTTGTTGCGACATTCCTGAAGCAAGATACTCAAGGACATCGTAGACTGTAATTCTCATCCCCCTAATACAAGGTTTACCACCTCGTTTGCCGGGTTCAATTGTTATTATGTCCTGATAAGTCATGGTCTGATAGTAGAACTAGTGATGCGCACAGGCAAGTCATAGTATCCAGGGTGGGCTTCTGACGGGAATACGCATCCTAAGGCAAACGAACTTTCTGGAGTTAAATGCCGAAACAAATTGTCCGCATCGGTCCCGCGGGTTGGTCTTACAAGGACTGGGAGAATATCGTCTATCCTCATAAACCGGGAAAGTCGTTCGACCCACTCGAATACCTCGCGCGGTTTTTTAATACGATCGAAATCAACAGCAGTTTTTACCGGCCGCCAACATCTTCGACAACGAAATCCTGGGCCAATCGCGTGGCGGCGAACAAGGAATTTGCTTTTACGGCCAAGCTGCACCGGTTGTTCACACATGAACGCGGAAAAGCGACGAAGAAGGACGAGAAAGAGTTTCGACAGGGAATGGATGTGCTGGTGAAAGCAGGCAAGCTCGGCGCGGTGCTGCTCCAGTTTCCGTGGTCTTTCAAAAACACCGCTGACGACCGCATTTACCTGGAAAAGTTGCTTGAAAAGTTTTCAGATTATTCGCTAGTGCTAGAAGTAAGGCATGCATCATGGAACACACCTGAGGTGTATGAATGGCTCGACGAACGTGGTGTCGGGATTTGCAACATCGATCAACCCATATTTAGGAAATCGATTCGGCCAGCGGCATTAACGACCTCGCGCGTAGGGTATGTCAGGCTGCATGGCAGGAACTATCAGAACTGGTTTCGGGAAAAAGCACTGCCTCATGAACGTTACGACTATCTCTATTCGCTTGATGAGCTGGAACCGTGGCTGGTAAGAATCAAAGAGGTCGCGAAGCAGACTCGCGAAACTTACGTCGTCACCAACAATCACTTCCGCGGGCAGGGTGTTGTAAACGCACTGGAGATCAAAGCGGCTCTGAAAGAGGAACCTGTTTCCGCTCCAGAACCGCTGTTCAAGGTTTATCCGAGGTTGAAGGATTCCGCGACGCCGGATGAAGGGGAGAGTGGACTGCTTTTCGAGTGATTGTTTTACAGGATTACGAGGATTTACATGATTTACAACATTGAATCTTGTTCATCTTGAAAATCCTGTAATCCTGTAAAACATTTATCATTGCCGTTTGCGCGTTTTGCTGCTCCCCATTGACACGATCACGTCAAACTCATCTTTTGTCAAAGGCATCACTGAGAGTTGCGACTGCCTAATCAGGGGCAGTTGACTGAGTCGCTTGTCGTATCGAATAGCTGCCAGTTGAACCGAATTCGCCAGTGGCTTAACAGGTTTGAGGTCGACCGCAACCCATTGCGGATCGTCGCCGGTTGGATCGGGGTACGCGCCTTTCACCACTTCGGCTAATCCCACAACTTCTTTTCCCTTGCCGGAATGATAAAAAAGCACCTTGTCTCCGGGTTTCATCGCGCGCAGATTGTTTCGGGCTTGATAGTTTCGCACACCAGACCAGTCAGTGCTGCCGTCCTTTACAAAGTCGTCCCAGGAGTAGGTTTCAGGCTCCTGCTTCACCATCCAGTAGTTGTGCTTGTTTTTTGTGGTAGCTTTCATGAAATTGACTTTGATCCTCTACAATTCAGGTATTAGACCATCTTGGAATTCAAAGGACGAAACATGCTCAAAGAGGGATCGACTGCACCTGCATTCAAAACCAAAGACGCTAGCGGCGAAACTGTCAGCCTGAAAGACCTTCGCGGACAGAAAGTGGTGCTCTATTTCTATCCGAAAGACGACACGCCTGGCTGTACCAAAGAGGCCTGTTCCTTTCGTGATGCATTTTCCAGGTTCAAAAAGCAGGGTATTACCGTGTTGGGTGTTTCACCGGACAGCGAAAAGTCGCACCAGAAGTTTGCAACCAAATACAGTCTTCCTTTCACACTTTTAGCCGACACGGATCGAAAGATCGTCGAGGCTTACGGTGTTTGGGGAGAGAAGAAGTTTATGGGACGAACGTACATGGGTGTTCATCGAACCACCTTCTTGATCGATGAGAAGGGCAAGATCAAAAAGATCTTCGAGAAGGTAAAGCCCGAAGACCACGCCAGTGAGGTACTTCAGGCGTTCAAAGACTAAACACATTGCCGATTTCCAATTGCCGATTGCTAATTTTCAAATCGGCAATTGGCAATTGACAATCGGCAAATTCACCCGTGGCTAGGCTGCCACCCAGCCTCCGATTTTTTCGGGTTCACCTTCCGGGTTTCTTCCGGGCATCAATCCCTGCAAACAACTGAACGAGCTCGGCACGTCCCGCTTTCTTGCCGGCAGACGTGGCTCATCGTCCAATGTCGCAGTCTCGGCTCCGTCGTTAAGGAAATAGAGCCGAGTGTTATCTACAACCTGCGTTCTGATCTCGTGAGTCCAAAGCAGGAGATTGGCTAGTGCGTCTCCTATTTCGTCTTTTCCGAGTTTTGTTTCCTGCGCGATCTCACGCTGTGTTCGCGAACCGCGTCTAATAGCGTCGCGCACGCGCTCGATGGGAGACAACTTGCTCATTGCTTTCGCGTGATATTGACCGTTGCTCGACGAATCACCTGAAAGCAGTTCCGCAATTTCAACTTGCTGTGAAATGTATTTCTTGCGGGCGGTTTTGTATTCCTTCAAAGCGCGCCGGCTCTGAGTAACCTTTTGACGAATGCAACTCTTGCAATAGAGATTGCGCCCATCTTTGCGCGCGCGACAAATTCCAAATTCTGAAATCGGTAGTTCTTTCGAACAGATCGGACAATTCTTCACACTGGGGGGTAACTGTATCTCGGTCATCACACAACTCCGGCTGGGCATCAAGACGTAGCTTGCAATCCGTAAACGGACAACACTGCACCTTCGTCCGGCTCTAAACTCCTCCGGCAAAGACAACTTTTTGAGTGTTTAATTTTTTGGCGAAGATCCCACTGGGCGATCGCCTAGATTGCCTTGCGCAACTCACACAGAGTCACGCCCCACCACTTACCTGACTTACTGAGGTTGAAGGTTTCCGGGCAATTGCGAGAAAAAATATGAGAGCTAGTTAACCTTCAAACGATCATTCAACAGGCCGCTGAACCACTTTGTATATGGCAATCAATATGTCAGCGAGGGAATCGCATTATAGTGATCGACACTTTTTTTGCAATACCTTTTTCAGATTTGTTTCGCCTCAAAATCAACTCCAATTTTTTGCCGATCGATCTGCTGACCAATGTTACTTTCAAGTTACGCAAACGTCTCTTGAATGAGAGGATACGTGATCACGTCACTCACTTGAGGCGAATGTTTTGTGTGTCTGAATTGTCGCCAGCTCATCTGAGAGACATACGATTTCATTGGAGAATTTGAATGCAATTACGTACGCCAAAAACTGTTCGCCGAATGTTTGGCGCAACTAAATCGTATTTATTTTTCTTGGTCCTACAATTAGTAGGGCGATGAAAAGAGGGATGGACCACGTGGCAAATGTCACCGGCGGGCGAGCGGTCTATTAAGAGGTTAAGACGTTCATTTGCAAGGCTTTTTGAGCACGCCGCTCACGTGTGCAAAGTGTTGTAAGTGTGCGCTTGTAACAGCTTTGTAAAACTCAGCAGTGGGTTTTCCACAAAGATTTCCTCAGGATCTGTGGATAACTATCGTTTCTTATTGAGCGATGGTCGATCCTTTAGACGATAGACAAACTTCAGACCTGACCACGTGTCATCAACTGCGCAGATCTTTACGTCGACGAGTCCGGCATCGAGACCAACGCGTTGAACGCGTTCGAACGACAGATCGGTTGCGACGCCTGAGCTTTTCTTCGGCCATGCGATCCAAATCATTCCATTTGAAGTGAGTCTCGCTGCGAATTTGCTGAAGTCCCTGGCGAGTGCTCGTTCAGTTGTAACGAAACAGAGAATGATGTCGAGCGCTTTGGCGGTTTGTTTTTCGAACACCACCTTGTCAGGCAGTTCTTTTGGTTCGAATTGAAAGTCCTTAGGCGCGTTTACCAACGCGATTCGAGAGCCTTCCTTGATTCCAATCTTCTTTGCGAGCGGGGTTCCGGAATATCCAGCCATGGCTTTGCCTCAGAAGTCATGAATGTGATTGGACACAGTCAGAACCACCTCGCGGTGGCGGGTGGGTGCGCAGCCTTTTGATCCGAGCGCTTCGACTTCGTACCCACCCGCTACCGTGAGGTGGTTCTGACTGGTAACCAAGTCTGGTTCTGATTTTGATGGAAAGCGTTTGGTCACCAGAGTCTGAGAACTTTCCACCAGGTGAAACCGACTAAGCTCCAGACGGAGATAGTTATCAGGGACGTGATTAATCCAACAGTCCACCAGGTTCGTTGAGTTGTGTACCCGGCGCCGAAGTAGATCGGCGCGGGTGTCGTACCGTAATGGGTTAACGCTGCTGCCAGATTCGAGAAGTAGGCGAGCGATAGCACTGCAAGATAAGGGGGCGCTCCGGCCGCGAGTATCACAATCAGAAACGGCGTAAACATCGCAGTCACGTGTGCTGTGATGCTCGCGAAGACGTAGTGTGCATAGAAATAGATCAGCAGCAAAGAGGCGAGTGCCAGCCACCATTTCCAACCAGTAGTCAAACTGGCCGATGCTTCTGCGAATCGTTTCGTGATTCCTGTTTGGCCCAGGGCTTCGGCCATCCGAATAAGGCCGCCATACCAGATGAAGACTCCCCAGGCTGCCCTTTCGCTCACGAGGTCTTCCCAATCGAGCACGCCTGAAACCAGCAGCACGCCGATTCCGAGTAGTGCGACCACGGCGTAGTCGATGCCATGGATCTTAGTGGTCATCCAAAGGGATGCGACGAGGAAAAAAACCAGCAGCATCATCCATTCGGACCACTTCATCGGGCCCATGACTTTCAACTCTGTTGAAGCGAGTTCGCTTGCGGCGGGCGTGTGTTTCACTTCGGGCGGAAAGATGCGATAAAGAACCCACGGCACGAGCAAAAGGCTTAACAGTCCGGGAACGATAGCGCCGATGGCCCAACGCGCGTATGTGATGTCTATCCCGGTTGCCTCCTTTGCGAAGCGTGCGATGATCGGATTTGACGCCTGTCCCGTGAGGAACATCGCACAAACAATCACGTTGCACTGGTAAACACTCGTCATGAGAAAACCGCCGAGCCGGCGAGCGGTTGGTCCGGGGCGAGACTCGTAAGCCTCGGCAAGGCTCTTAGCGATCGGAAAGATGATTCCACCCGAGCGAGCACCCGTTGACGGAATGACCGTAGCCAGCACAGCCTCCGTGGAGCCGAGGGCATAAGCGAGCCCAAGCGAATGTTTCCCGATGGCCTTGATAAACAGGAAAGCAATGCGGCGGCCCAAACCTGTCTTGATCATGCCGCGGGAAATGAAGAAAGCGGCGAGGACGAGCCAAACGACGGGATCAGCGTAGCCGGTGAGGGCTTCGTTGATTGTCATTACTCTGAAAAGAGGCAGCGCGGTAACGCCCAACAAGACCATTGCCGCCCCGGGAATCGGACGGACAATCGAACCGGTTATGGTGGCAGCAAAAATCGCGAGCAAACGCCACGATTGAGGAGTAATCCCTGCGGGAACCGGTATCAGAAGAATGCCGGCTGCCACAAACAGAACGATTCCCCAGCGGATAAGTCTGCTGCGAAGTCCAAAGCTGTCGGTGGGTTCGTTGGCGACGGTTTTGTCAGAAGGCAACGCTGAAGGTTTTTCCACGCAATCGTCCTTAGACAGGGCGGATGCTCAAGCTCGTGCGTGATGTTAGTCTCTTGTAAGCTACTTGCTCAAGAGTTTTGATTCCAATCCAACGGCCACTCGCGAGCCGTAAGTATTTGGCGAACCGAGCGACCACTAAATGTATTCTAAAGAGCAAGGTTTCAAAATGGCGGAAAATTCGGACAAAGTTACAGATAAGAACGTTTACTTAAACCGCAGACGGTTCATCCAGGCGGCAGTGATGGCGGGAACAGCTACGGCCAGCACGGTGCTTTATCGTCGTCTCAATCCGCCTCCGGCCGAACGAGTTGAGGGAAACAAGATTGAGGCAGTCGCAAAAGCGCCGTCGGGTGACGCTATAAAGGACGGGTTCGCCGTCAGCGATCAGCTAACACCGTTGGACGCAATCACCAACTACAACAACTTTTATGAGTTCGATACGTCGAAGAGCGGCGTTGCGTACGCGGCAAAAGGGTTTGTTACGAAACCATGGACAGTTTCTGTCGATGGCCTGGTAAACAAACCCACGGTCTTCGATATTGATGAGTTACTGAAGTTTCCACTCGAGGAGCGCATTTATCGTTTGCGCTGTGTCGAAGGCTGGTCGATGGTGATTCCGTGGATTGGTTTCCCATTGCAGAAGTTGCTCGAGAAGGTCGAACCAACCTCTGAGGCGCGTTATGTCGCGTTTCAGACGTTGCTGGATCCCCAACGAATGCCAAATCAACGAACAGGCGTTCTCGATTGGCCTTACGTCGAGGGATTGCGTCTGGATGAGGCGATGCATCCGCTGACGATCATGGCGACGGGAATGTACGACGAAACGCTGCCGCCGCAGGATGGGGCGCCGATCAGGCTGGTCGTGCCCTGGAAGTATGGTTTCAAGAGTATTAAGTCGGTCGTGAAGATTAGTCTCGTTGCCGATGAACCGCCCACAACGTGGAACATACAGGCTCCGGACGAATATGGCTTCTATTCGAACGTGAATCCAAATGTTCCGCATCCGCGTTGGAGCCAGGCGACCGAACGAAGAATCGGCGAATACGCCCGGCGCGACACGCTTCTGTTCAATGGCTATGCGGAACAAGTTGCACATCTGTATCAGGGGATGGACCTGGTGAAGAACTTTTGATGGTCCTTCGTACTTTATGACGTTTCCTAAGGTTGTTGTTTTTGTAAACGCACTTATCCCGCTCTTGCTGCTTTTGTGGGATCTTTACCACAAGCGAGTTGGTCCTAATCCGCTTGAGTTTGCCACCAGGACCACTGGAATGCTGACGCTTGTGTTTCTCAGCCTGACGGTAGCCGTCACGCCGCTGCGGAAAATCTTCGGCGTCAATTCGTTGGTCAAGCTGCGACGCATGTTGGGCTTGTTTGCATTCTTTTATGGCGCCCTGCACTTGCTCACGTATGTTTGGTTCGACCGGTTCTTTAATCTAATTAGCGTCGTGCAGGACGTCGGCAAGCGTCCATTCATCCTTGTTGGTATGACTGCCTTCGTCTTGATGGTGCCGCTGGCGATTACGTCGACAAACAAGATGGTCAAGCGGCTTGGAGGTAAACGATGGGCGAATCTGCATCGTCTTGTTTATCTTGCGGCGATCGCCGGCGTGGTCCATTTCTGGATGTTAGTAAAATCGGACACACGTCTGCCGCTCACGTTCGGATTTATTCTGCTCTTCCTACTGGGATATCGACTGTTTGCGAAGTACGCTCCCGCGAATTCGCCGAACACGAGCCTCTTCTCGCGTGAATAAGTCTTCATAGTCACTGTTGCTTAGCATAGTTTAGAATGGCTGTACGCCATTTGGCGTGCAACTTGCTGAGTAGAGGACTCCGGTATGTCCGACGAACGAAGGAGTAGCCAGCGAAAACGGCTTCTTCTCGATGCCAGGTGGGAAAGTATGTCACGTACTCACGAGGCTCGAGTTGACGATGTCAGTCTGAGCGGCTGCTTCGTAAACACCTACGGGCACGTCGAACCGAAAGAAGAGATTAACCTGCAGATAGCGCTTCCTTCCGGCGAGTGGCTATCTCTGAGCGGTCACGTCGCGTCGTATCAACCAGGAGTTGGTTTCGGAATGGCTTTCAATTCAATGAGTGCAGCCAAGTTGGCGACGCTTGAGGAGTTAATCGCCAACTCCGAAGAGCGCCGGATCTAGTGTTTGCGACGCCGCTTTTCATCGTAGAAGACGATGCTGAAAGCGAGTCCAAGACCCGCCGCCGCCGCAAGCAGAAAGAAAATCATCGCCAATCCGGGATAACCAAAGATTCGAAACGACGTTTCGACTCTCATCAGCATTGCTGCGCCAACGATTAACGCAGCGACCACGAGACCGAGTGTGATTCGATTTGCGACTTTTTGAAGTCCTTCCAGGACGACTTTCTCGTCAATCGCATCGACCTTGAAGCGCAGCTCGTTGTTTCCAGCGGCATCGAGGATCCTGTTTACCCTAGGTGGCAGTTTCTCGACGAACTCTTTTAGATCGACGACACCCGATAACAAATTGTTTGGGGCGACGCTCTTCAGAATGTTGCGCTGCAGGATGTCGTTTGCACGGTCGCGAATAATAATGTTGGGATCGAAGCTTTGATCGAGCGCGTAGACGACCCGGTCCAGGTTCAGCAAAGCCTTGGCAATCATCGTGAATTCTGCAGGCAAGCGGAACCAGCAGTCCGCAGAAATCTTGGTTATCTCTAACGTTACCCTGCCTGCATTCATGTGACTCAAGACGGCATCAGGATCATCATTAACGAGGTCCGTGATTCTTCGTACAAACGATGAGCGATCAAAATTTTCTTTCTCTTCACCCATTCTCATAGCGGCTTCGGCGGCTGCCTCGCCGCGTCCCTCGCTGATGGCAAGCAGCAGTCGCAGAAGATTGTCCTGGAATGTTCGTGTTACGCGACCAACCATTCCCAGGTCTAACAGTGCGATTCGATCGTCGTCAGTGATAAAAACATTTCCCGGATGTGGATCCGCATGGAACAGTCCGTCGACAAGAAACTGTTTGAGATAGGCGCTGAACAGTTCGTCTGCTAATAAAGCCCTGTCAATCTCCATTGCTCGCAATGGATTTAGCGAGGTGATCTTCTTTCCCGAAATGTATTCCATGGTGAGTACACGGGTCGTGGTGAAGTCGTCGATTGGTTCGGGCACGACGATGTATTCAAACTCCGTGAGGTTTTGTCCGATAGTGTGAAGATTGTTGGCCTCGATTGTGAAATCCAGTTCGCGCAGCAAGCTCTTGCGCAGATTAATGAGCATGTTGTCGAACTCATAACGCCTGCCAAGTTCAGTATGCTGATCGAGGAAATGCGCCATCTCGCCCAGTGCCTCAAGATCACCGACGATCAGATCGCGAATGTCAGGTCGCTGCACCTTAACTACGACATCGCGGCCGTCGCGCATGTAAGCACGATGGACCTGGGATAATGAGGCTGCAGCGAGGGGTGAAGGATCAAACTCGGCGAAAGCCTTCGAGATTCTGACTCCCAGTTCGCCCGAAACTATTCGCTCGACTTCCTCATACGGAAACGGCTCGATGTGATCCTGCAAGCGCTCCAGAGCTTCAAGATATGGTCCCGGTAACAGGTCGGCTCGAGTCGATAGTAACTGGCCCAGTTTAATAAAAGTGGGGCCAAGCCTCTCGAGGTCTTTGGCCAGATCTTCCGCGGGGGCAGTACCTGACTCTGCCGCAATTTCATCCGGTAGTACACTGCCTTCCAAACCCGCAGCGCTGATCAGGTCAGAACGACCGTACTTGATCAGTAGCATCGCCACGTCTTTATAACGTTTTAGTCGCTCTGGTTTTAACGAGACCACCATGGTCGGATCACCCAAAGATTGATGTAGGGGGGGCGGGCTCGGGGAGGGTGGCGGATGTTAACCGCCGCGATTAAGTATGTAGATGGAGCGTTTGTCGCGTAAGCAACAGAAGTGTCACGTAAAGGTAACAGGCATTCGGGTGTTTGGCCCTATGACTTTGTTATTGGGACGAGACCGTTTTGACGGAATTACCTGCCGCACGATCAATCGCTGCGCGCAAGCCGTCCGCACTCAAGAGCCTAAGTTGAACTCCATTGACGAATATCGTGGGAGTGCTTCCGACTCCATACACCTCGCCGTCTGAAATGTCTTTTTTTACTTCAGAGGCATACACGCCACGGTCCAACGCAGTGTCAAACTTGACCCGGTCTAATCCAAGCTGGCTCGCATACTTCTTTAACGACGGCACATCGAGAGCTTTTTGATTCTTGAAAAGTACTGCGATGTATTCAAAGAATTTTCCCTGAGCGTTAGCCGCATTCGCTGCTTCAGCTGCCTTCTCTGCGTTTTCATGTATATTCAACGGAAAATCACGCACGACGAATCGAACCTTATTTCCGTAAGACTTTAAAACGTCTTCCAGAATCGGATGCATCGCTCCACAAGCAGGACATTGAAAATCAGTGAACTCAACTATCGTTACAGGCGCGTTCACATCGCCACGCGATGGATCGTCATCGACACTGATGTTCTGAACGGGTTGGGCTGGCTCCGTCATGAGCCATCGTATGTCGGCGCCCTTTCGCAGTCGCGCTGATAAATCTTTTTCCAAACGTTGTCGTGATTCATTCTGGAGGTAGGTAGCAACCTGGTTACGTACTGTATTCAGATCGCCAGAGATGCGAGCTTTGTTTTCAGAATAGAATTTAGCTACTTCTTCTTCTGTTGGATTTTTAACTTTGTCGCTGATCTCAGCGCGAACTATTTCCTCTGGTCCAATCTGGCGGCGTCTTGCTTCGTCCAGTAATAATGTGTCATCGATTAATCGATCGACACGCTGTTTTGTGAGTTCGTAAGTGTCGATTTTTAGGTTGTAGATGATTGGCTTTAATCGTTCGAGCATCAGAGCCGCGGTGATGGGCTGTCCGGCAATTGTTACGACTACTGAAGCGGGATTAAGGCTCGGTGAGTTGATATCAGTGACTGTAACGACGGGATACGTCTTTCTTAAGCGATTCACGAGATCATCAGCAAGTTTGCTTTCTGCTTCATCGTGCAGGTAAGCCGCGACTTGCTTATTTGCGACGTTTGGATCGATACCTTCGAACTGGGCACGATTATCTTCGATGAATTTTTTGATTTGTGCTGGGGTGAAAGTTGGTACGCGATTGCTGACTTCGAGTTCGTACAGACGGTGTGTGTCGATGCGTCGTTTTTTCGCCTCCATCTCGAGTAGCGTGGTGTTGATCTGAAGATCCAATACGCTACGTCGCGCTTCGGCAATCTTATCGTCAAGATGTTCCACTTCCTGACGCAGGTTCGGTTCAAGTTCTGCTGTCGTAACCGTCTGGCCATTGACAACAACTAGCCCTACCGGCGCTGCGGGTGGTCGCGCGGGTTGGCTGACTGGCGTGGGCTGAGCGACAGGTTGTGATGTCTGTGGTTGGGTGGTTGTCGTGCTTGGTTTGCGAGTCGTTCCTCGTCTTTTTGCTGTTTGCGATGGCGCCGTAGACCACACCAATAGGAGCAGGAGCAGGGGGCTGATTGTAGATTTCATTGCTTGTCTCACACGTGCAGAAATCATAGGAGAACTTGGCTGAGAGCACAAATAGAAGTATGGCGCTGCCTCGATGAAAGCAGCGCCATAAGTAGTTGGGCCATTCTTAAATCGAAACTTAATGGTGACGAATGATACTTCGCCGACGTCGTTTTACAGGAGTGCGAATCGACAGCAGATCGCTGTGGCGTCCGTTCAGGATAAAAGCTAATCCCTGGTGGGTTACACCAAGCAATCGGGCTGCGCGGGTGACGCTGCCGCCAGACTCTTCAAGCGCTCGGCGGATCAGGTTGCCTTCGTAGCGAAGAACCTCCG
>Ga0070682_100001345_pt1 | contig 13871 bp, 11 predicted proteins | sample KBSC63LmetaG_FD_64668 | JGI IMG/M metagenome (GOLD analysis project Ga0070682, IMG submission 64668) | Corn rhizosphere microbial communities from Kellogg Biological Station, Michigan, USA - KBS C6-3L metaG | ecosystem: Host-associated > Plants > Roots > Rhizosphere | place: USA: Michigan... | reverse complement strand
CCAAGCTCGGCGACGCGAACGTGAAGGACATCACCGACTACGACGTCGATGCGACGGGCGCGACGCTCCAGACCTCGAAGATTCAAGCCGCGATCGACGCCGCTTCCGGGGCCACCCAGAACATCCTCTACTTCCCGCCGGGCAAGTACCTGATCGGCGAGCTGTGGCTGAAGAGCGACATGACGCTCTACCTCGCGGGCGGCGCGCTGCTCTACGGCTCCGGCACCACGGGTGATTTCAACACCGGGAGCGGCGGCATCGACATCGAAGGCTGCTCCCACGGCGTCATCCGCATGTACAAGATCCAGAACACGAAGGTGCTGGGTCGCGGCGTCATCGACGGAAACGGCGTCGCCGTCCGTGCCCAGAACGACACCAAGATCAACCTGTTCAAGATCGAAGAGAGCTCGGGGATCGTGGTCGACGGCATCCTCGTGCGCGACCCGAGCTTCTGGAATACCCTCATTTACCGCAGCGATCAGGTCACATTTCAGAACTACAAGATGCTGAACTGCCGCCCCATCACGACGACCTACAACAACACGGACGGCGTGAACTTCGACGAATCGACGAACGGCAAGCTGTACAACGCCCTCCTCTACACGGGCGACGACAGCATGGCGACGAAGAACGAGGAAGCGTCAGGCACCGTCAACACGAAGAACATCCTCCACGAAAAGATCGTCGCCTACAGCAATTCCGTCGGCTGCAAGATCGGCACGAAGACCATGGGCCAGACCATCGACAACGTCGTGTTCAAGGACATCGACGTCGTGAAGGCGGGCCGCGCGCTGAACATCGACGCCTACGACACCGCGGTCGTGCAGAACACGCGCTTCGAGAACATCCGGGTCGAGGCAGCCGACTCGCTCTTCATCAGCCTCGACGAGGCGAACCCGCCCACGTGGCGCACCGCGGCCAATCAGAGCATCATCCGCGACACGTATTTCTACGACATCACGTCGTACGGGCCGCGCACCATCAACCTGCAGGCGAAATCGACGCAGTACGGCATCGACGGCGTTCACTTCAAGAACGTCGTCATCAACGGCCAGCCGATCACGACGCAAACCGACGCCGACGCGACGTGGACCGTCAACTCCTTCGTGACGGGCATCACGTTCGACCCCTAGCGCGCGCTCAGGGCAAACCTGCGAAGAAGTCGGCCATCGCCTTGGTCGCGAAGCACGGCCAGCCATGGTTCGTGTTGCTGTACTCCGGGTCGTTGTGCGAGCACCAGATGGTGGGCTCCATGCAACCGTCGTAGCTGATGCAGCCGGGGTTCACGTTGGTGCCGTTGCTCATGCACGACGCCGCGCCCGTGTACGCCATGCTCGTCGAGCCGCACTTGTTCACGGACGTGAAGCGAGCGACGACGTCGGCGCCGTCGCTGTTGCGCACGTTGTCCATCTTCCCCTGGATGTACATGACGGGAACCGGCGCCGTGATCGCGCCGTAGTTCGAAGCGGCAACCGGCGCGACGGCCTTGAAGCCCATGTGCATCGTCGCGTCGGACTTGGTCAGGATTTGCACGATCATCTGCGCGCCCGAGCTGTGACCCGCGGCGAACACGCGGCTCTTGTCGATGCAGTAGTTCGCCATGATGTCGTCGTACCAGCCGTACACCTTGTTGATGTCGGTGTTGTAGACCCACTCGTTGCCCGTGCTCTTGCCGAAGGCGCGCACGTAGTTCGTGTCGAGGGCCGAGCCGTTCGTCAGCTTCTGGATCTGATCGATGGGGTTGCCCGCCGCATGGAATCCGATGAAGAGCGGGATCGGCGTCGTGCCGTCGTAGCTCGCGGGGAACGTGTAGATGTGATCGCTCGTCGTGACGTTGCTCGGCTTGCCGCCCTTGCCGCAGCCGGCGCTCGGCTCGCCCGGAGAGGCGCCGCCCGTGCCGCCGCCACTGGCACCAGCGGTGTTCGCTCCGCTTGCGCCCGCCGTGCCGCCCGTTCCCGCGGCACCGCCAGCAGCGCGACCCGCCGCGCCGCCCGCGTTCGCTGCGCCGGCGCCCGCGCTTCCACCGCGTCCGCCGTTTCCGCCCGTAGGTGGCGAGCCCGCGCTGTTCGCCGCGCCCGCACTTCCCGCGCCGCCCGCGACCGAACCGCCGCTGCCGCCCGTGGTGCCCGCTGCCGAACCGCCGCTGCCCGACGTTCCGCCGTTGCCGGCCGTAGCTCCGTTGCCCGCAGTCCCGCCGCCACCGGCGCGGCCTCCGCCACCTCGCCCCGCGGTGCTGCCGCCTGAGCCGCCCGTTCCGCCGCTCAACCCAGGCTCTGCCGGGTCTGCGGAGGTACAGGCGAGTGCGAGGACGGCGAGAGTCAGCGGGAGGGAGATGTTGTGCGACGCCACGCACTATCCAGTGACCGTCACCGCTGCTTCCGTCAACCCGGGCACGCGGATTTTCACTGGGTCCAAAGGAAAGTTGCAGGCGCGCGGTGATCAACGCGTCGTGTGCAACGCGCGCCGCGTGAAGACGATGTTGAACACGTCGCTGCGCGCGCGGCGTGCGTGCCGTGCGCGGCGTGCGCGGCGTGCGTCGGTCGACCTGTCACCGTTGATCGTTGCGCGTGCGCCCGACGCCGGCACCTCATCCTCGCGATCTCCGCCAGGTCTCGGTCGCTCGCCCGGCGGTGCCGACGCCGACCCCCGACCCCGCGCGTCCGCTCTCCGCAATCCCGTTTCCGCCTGCGCGGGAGCCTCAGAAATGCGATGTCAGGCGGTGCAGTGGCCGCCGATACCCATTTCCGTCGCCAACACGGCGGGCTACCCTGCCCGTTGTGGCCTCGTTTGGGGAGTGACAACCCGTCGCGTCGCAGCCAGATTGAAATGGCGACAGTGAGAGGCAAACAGATACCTGCCATTTCTTGTGCGCTCGCGGCGCTTGCAGCTGCCTGCGAGCCGAACCTCGTCGTCGGAACCTGGTCGTGCCCGGCAGGGCCGCGGCAAAACGACGGCGGGATGCTCGAGCCCGTGACTGATCCCGTCGCCAGTCCGTGGTCGACGGGCTTCGAGCAAGGCTTCTGTGACTACTACGTCGCGCAGGGGTTCTGTTACAAGCTCACCAACAGCTCGTACGAGATCGTGGATGCTCCCGTGCACTCGGGAAAGCACTCCGCAGCGTTCACGATCGACGCCGACGCAGAAGAAGCCAACCAGGCACGCTGCGGGCGCGAAGGCGGTCTGCCCACCGACGCGTACTACGGCGCCTGGTACTACATCCCCGAGCTCCGCGACGACGTACAGAACTGGAACCTCTTCCATTTTCAGTCGGGAGTGCCGGGCACGCGTCTCCACCCGCTTTGGGACGTCACGCTCGAACGGCAGGCCGACGATCAGCTGCACCTGTACGTGCTCGGCTCCCTCGGGGACGTTGGTGAGAAGCGACCCGAGGAGTCGGTCCCGGTCCCGATCGGCGCTTGGTTCCACATCGAATTCCGACTCCGGCGTGCCGCGGACGCGACCGGTGTCGTGGAGCTCATTCAGGACGACCGGAGCCTGCTCGAGCTCACCGCAGTTCAGACTGACGACGCCTCCTTCAGCCAGTGGTACGTCGGCAACCTCGCGGACGCCCTCACACCCTCCGACTCTACCGTGTACGTGGATGACATCACGATTCGTCCCGCACCGTGACGGACGGCGGCTGGCCGCCTCCTGGGGTCTCGCGGCCCTGCTGTGTTCCGCGCACACGTTCGCTCAGGAGCAGGTCGAGCTGGCGTGGGAAGCGCCGCCCGAATGCCCGCAGGAAGCAGCGGTGCGCCAGAAGATCCGCACGCTCGCCGGCGACGCGTGGCACACGACCGAACGCGTCCGCGCGCAGGGACGCATAGAGCGCGTCGACGGGCGCTACCGGCTGACGGTGCGCGTGCACGAGGGCGACGCCGCCAAGGAACGCACGATCGCGGCCGACTCGTGCGTCGACCTGGCCGGGGCAGCCGCGGTCACACTCGGCTTGTTGCTCGGGCGCGGGGCGACGCCTGCCGACGCGGGCGCCACGACTGCGGGAGGCGCGGGCACGGCCGCAACGGGCGGCGCGGGAACGGCCGCGACGGGCGGAGCGGGAACCCAAGCGCGTGGTGGCAGTAGTGGCGACGCGAGCGCGCGCGCTTCGGGCGCCGGCGCGGCCGGTGCGAAGCAGGGAGCCGACTCCGCAACGAAACCCGAAGCTCGCGAGTCGGACGCCGACGAAGCGGACGCCGATTCGAGCTCGACGCGTGCTGACGACGTCGAGAGCGGCGGGAGCGCGGGGTCCGTGCACGCTCTGCTCCGCGCACCTGTCCTTACATTGGATCTAGCTCGCATCCCCGAGCCGAGCCTTGGATTCGGCGCTGGGCTTGGCGCGCGCTATGCCGAGTGGCGGCTCGTGGCGAGCGCGCGTATCCTTTTGGATCAAACGCTGTGGTCAGAAGACTTCCCCGACGTGGGCTCGCGCGTGAGCCGATTCGCCGCAGAGCTTGCCGTCTGCCGTGGGTTTCGCAGCGACTCGTTCGAGCTCGCGCCGTGCTTGACGGTCGGGCTCGATCATCTGACGGCGCGCGGGACAGGGCCGCCGAACATCACGCGCCACACGCAGCGAACCACGTCGGTCCTGCTCGGCGGGGCGGCGGCCGCCCACTACTACTTCACGGATTGGATGGCGCTATTTGCCGGCGCCGGCCTGGCCGTGGCCACCTCCCGCGCGACCCTCACGGTCGAGGGGCTGGGCGAGGTGGGTCACGCCGGGTTGGTGCAGGTTTCCGTGGGGATTGGCCCAGAGTGGATTTTTTGACGGATAAGGAAGCGCTCTCCCACTGCTTGGGGAAAGCACGATGAAGGGTCGCAGCCTGGCTGCTCCCGCGCTCGCCCCCCTGGAACGAGCTCCGGAGAGCCATGCCTTGCCCGCGGCCGAGGTGCCTCCCTTTGGAGCGGTCTATCGACAGTACTTCGACTTCGTTTGGTCAGGCGCAAGGCGCCTGGGGGTGAGCGCCGCTGCGCTCGACGACGTCGTCCAAGAGATATTCATGGTCATTCACGCGAAGCTCCACACCGTCCGGCAGCCGCAGTCCCTGCGGAGCTGGGTCTACGGTGTCGTGCGGCGCACGGTGAGTGACCACCACCGAGCACAGCGCACGCGCGACGCCTCGACCGGGGCCTATGCTCTCGCGAGCGATCTCCACCACCACGGCCCGCCCACGCCCTCCGACCTGAAGGAGCAGAACGACCAGATGGCGCTCCTCTTCAGCTTGCTGGAGGAGATTGACTGGCCGAAGCGCGAGGTGTTCATGCTGGCCGAGCTCGAGGAGATGACCGCGCCCGAAATTGCCGAGGCGCTCGACATCCCGTTGAACACTGCGTACTCGCGCTTGCGTGCTGCGCGAATCGCCTTCGAAGAAGGCGTTGCCCGACGGGCCGCACGTCGAGAGAGGGCCGTCTAGCGATGTCGAGTCTTGGACCCGAAGCGCAGTCGCTGCTCCGAGCGGGGCGTATCGCACTTCGCCCGACGTCCGACGATCGGGAGCGCATCGCAGGCGCGCTCCGAATGCGCCTGGGCGACGCTGCGTTACCGCCCGAGTCCCACGTGGCGCACTCGCCCGCGGCGTCCGCCGTGGCGACGCAGAGCATGACCTGGCCCGCGATCACGGCCGTCATCGTCGGGCTCGGACTCACGGGTGCCGCGCTGTTTGCATCTCGTGCTCCCGCGCCGGAGGCGCCGCCCGTCGCCGTCGTCGCTCCGTCACCCCCCACGCCCGTCGCGGTTGCACCCGCTGCCGCTCCGCTGCCGGAGCGCGCGCCTGCGCTCGAGCCGCCTCCGCCCGTCGATGCGCCGGCCGCGTCGCCGCGCCGCCCCGCCGATCGCCTCGCGGAAGAGGTGGCAATCCTGTCGCGCGCCGAAACGGAGCTGCACGCCGGCCGCTACCAGGGCGCGCTGCGCGTTCTCGAGGAGCACGAGCGCAAGTTCCCGCGTGGACGGCTCGCACAAGAACGAGTGGCCGCGCGGATCCGCGCGCTCTGCGGGCTCGGTCGGAGCTCGGAAGCGAACGCGGCCCTCGCGCGGCTCTCGCCCGGCTCGCTCCACGAAGGGCCTGCTCGCGAGGCCTGCGCCGCAAGCTCGAAGAAGTGACGCTGCCTGCGCCGGTCCGGGTGCTTCGCGCGTGAAGCGTGGCTCGGGCTCACTCGAACTCGAGCGCATCCACCCACGCCGCCGTCGCGTACGGAGCGATGCTCTCGGGCATGCAGGGCGTCTGGATCTCGAGCAAGAGATCGCCGCGCTCCTCCGGCAAGGGGAGCTCGAGCGTTTGGAGTGGCCCTGCGAGGGGATAGTCGTGGTCGCCCGTCTCCGCGAGCTCGTCGGATGGCTGCGTCTCCACGGTGCTCGTCTTCCCACGGCGATTGCCGACCTTGAGCCGAAGCGGCTCGTAGAGCGGCGCGCGCGCATGCAGTGGGACGACCGAGAGTCGGAGCTTCGTCGTTCCGGCGGGTCGGTCGAGGAGCACGGCGGCGTTCGTGCCATAGGGGACGAGAAACGAGCTTTCGCCTTGGATGGCGCTCGCGCTGCCGATCGAGGGGGCTAGGCGCGGCGTGTCTTTGGGTTGGTCGCAGGCGTAGAGACTCGTGCCCACGACGTGCGGGTCCACGCCGTGCTCGAATCCGAGGTCGTCGAGCGCAGACCACGCGTCGTACGTGCGAAAGGGGAGCGCGCTCGCAGCCCTGCCGCCCGTGGGGTTCCAGGCGTCAATCTGGAAGGTGAACTCGGTGTTGCTCGGGAGATCGCCCGGGATCGTGAAGCCGGTGACATACAGCGAGCGACGCGTGACCTGCCCTGCAGCCCAACGGCTGCCGTCCGCTGCGACGAGCGCGACTGTAGAGCCGAGGTCGAGCGGCTGGTTGCTCGAAAGCTGTACCGGGTCGAGCCAGCCATCGCCCTGCACGGCGAGCTTCGGCGTCGACTGTCCCGCCGAGCCCGTGAGGGCGACGCTCACGTCGACCGGGTTCTCGACGTCGTCGCTCCCGGTCTCACAGGTGCCCGCGGCTTCCAGGCGGATCGTGTCAGCGACGCCGTCCGCGTCGGCGTCACCGAACGACACGTCGAAGGGCCCAGCGCTCAGGGAGACAGCGGGGGCGGACGCCTCGTGCAGGTAGGTGAGGGCGAGCGACTTGTTCAACACGAAGTGGTCGCCCGCTGGCTCGAGCGGCAAGGGGCTCATGTCGCCCTGACTCGTGTAGACGAGCAGCAGCTCATCGCCGTCGCGCATCACGAAGACGCGACGCTCGAGGCTGCAACCGGCGCGACCGACACAGGCGTCGTCGAGCGCCGAGCAGTCGTCGAGCGTGAGCGCGAAGTCGCCGCCTTCGATGCGAAATCCCGCCGGCGCCGGCTCGGCAGCGCCGTCATCCCCCCCGCTTCCGCCACCCGCGCCCCCGTCGACGGATGAGCGCGCTCGCTCGTTGCGTACGCTCCTGCCGCACGCCGCGGCTGCGAGCGCGAGACCGGCGCAGGCGAGGGCCCACCGACTGAGCACCATCTCCCCGAGCGTAGCACGCCGAAAATGCCTTTATTTGCTGGGCTCCCCCTGCTCGGGGCGCTCGTCAGACGGTGAGGTGCTGGGTCACGAGCTCTTCGGTGAGCTCGCTCATCGTGCCGGTGGCCATCGCACGACCGCGATCCATGATGCAGAAGCCGGAGGCGACCTTGCGCGCGAAGGCGAGCTTCTGCTCCACGAGCAAGAGCGTGAGCCCTTCCTCGCGGTTCAGACGCATCAAGATGTCGCCGATCTCGCTCACGATGTTGGGCTGAATCCCCTCGGTCGGCTCGTCCAAGATCAAGAGCTTCGGCTTCAGGGCGAGGGCCCGCCCGATCGCGAGCTGCTGCTGCTGGCCGCCCGAGAGATCGCCCCCGCGTCGGTTCAGCATGCTCTTGAGCACGGGAAAGAGCTCGAAGATGCGCTCCGGGACGCGGCCGCGTCGCGCGCCGAGCGACACGCCGATCTCGAGATTCTCACCGACCGTGAGCTGCGGGAAGATCTCGCGACCTTGCGGCACGTAGCCGATGCCGCTCTTGGCGCGCGCTTCGGGCGGCGACCCTGCGAGCTCCTTGCCGCCGAGCGTCACCTTGCCGCTCATCGTCTTGAGCGAGCCCATGATCGCCTTCAAGAGCGTCGTCTTGCCGACGCCGTTGCGCCCCATGACGCAGGTGCACGAGCCTTCCGGTACCTCGAGCGCCATGTCCCACAGGATCTGGCTGCCCGCGTACGCCTGATTCAGCCCTTCAACCCTTAGCATGCTCGGCTCCGAGATAGACCTCGACCACGCGCGCGTTCGCTTGCACCTCGTCCAAGGTGCCTTCGGCGAGCACGCTGCCTTCGTGCAGGACCGTGACCTTCTTCGCGATGTGACGCACGAAAGCCATGTCGTGCTCGACGACGACCACGGTGCGCTCGCCCGCGAGGGAGACGAGCAGCTCGGCCGTGCGCTCGGTCTCGGCGTGCGTCATGCCGGCGATCGGCTCGTCGACCAGGAGCACGCGCGGCTTCTGCGCGAGCAGCATGCCGATCTCGAGCCATTGCTTCTGCCCGTGCGACAGCTCGCCCGCGAGCCGCTCGCGAGCGTCCTTGAGGCCGATCGTCTGCAGTACCTCGTCGATCGTCTCGCGGTCGAGCTTGGTGAGGCCCTGGAAGAGCGCCTGCCACACCGTGCGCTTGCCGGCGAGCGCGAGCTCGAGGTTCTCGAACACCGTGTGGCCCTGAAAGACCGTCGGGCGCTGGAACTTGCGGCAGATGCCGAGGCTCGCAATGTCCGATTCGGACTGACCGATCAGATCGTGGCCGTGGCCGACCAGGTAAACGTTGCCCGTGTCGGGGCGCGTTTTCCCGGTGATCACGTCCATCAGCGTGGTTTTGCCCGCGCCGTTCGGTCCGATGACGCAGCGCAGCTCCCCGGCGTCGAGGATGAGGGTGAGCGAGTTGAGCGCTTTGAAGCCGTCGAAGCTGACGCTCACGTCGTCGACGCAGAGCACGGCCTTGCGGCCCTGAGTGAGCGCGGCGAGCCGCTCCTCACTGACGACGCGGGAGCGGCGCGAGCGAGGCGGAGGGCTCGACGGCTTGAGCGGAACGGTCGGCGGCTCGACGGTCATTCGATCGCCGGAGGGCTCATCGTCTTCGAGCGTGTTCGTCGGGGCGGAGAGCGTCACGGCGTAGCCCCTTCCGGTGCGCGCGCCGAAGCCGCCGTGCGTGCTCGCTTCTCGACGAAGCGCTGCACGGCGCCCACGATGCCGTCGGGCATGAACAGCGTCACCGTGATGAACAGTGCGCCCAGCACGTAGAGCCACAGCTCGGGGAGGGCGACGGTGAACCAGCTCTTGGCGCCGTTCACCACGAACGCTCCGAGCGCCGCGCCGAACAGCGTGCCGCGCCCGCCGACGGCCGCCCAGATCGCCATCTCGATCGAGTTGGCGGGTTGCAGCTCGCTCGGGTTGATGATGCCCACCTGCGGCACGTAGAGCGCGCCCGCGATGCCACAGAGGACGGCCGAGAACGTCCAGGCAAAGAGCTTGTAGCTCCGGGGGTCGTAGCCCAAAAACATCACGCGACTCTCTGCGTCACGCACGGCGCGGAGCACCCGGCCGGCCTTGCTCGTGACGATCACCCGGCACAAGAGGAACGACAGCAAGAGCACCACGACCGACAGGACGTAAAGGGCGCGCTTGGTCGAAGCGAGCGCGAGCGGATAACCGTACAGCTGCTTGAAATCGGTGAGGCCGTTGTTGCCGCCGAGCCCCGTATCGTTGCGGAAGAACAGCAGCATCAACGCGTAGGTGAGGGCCTGCGTGATGATCGAGAAGTAGACGCCGCGGATACGCGAGCGGAACGCGAAGTACCCGAACGCGTAGGCGAGCAGGCCGGGCACCCACATGACGGCGAACATGGCGAACGCGAAATGGTCGAAGCCGTGCCAGAACCAAGGCAGCTCCTTCCAGTCGAGGAACACCATGAAATCGGGCAAATTGGAGCGGTAGACGCCCTGACCCCGGATGCCGAGCATCAGGTACATGCCCATCGCGTAGCCGCCGAGCGCGAAGAACACGCCGTGCCCGAGGCTCAGCATGCCGGCAAAACCCCAGATCAGGTCGAGCGCGATCGCGGCCGTCGCGTAGCAGACGAACTTACCGAGCAGCGTGATCACGCGGTCGGACACGCCGAGGGCCGATTCGGGCGAGACGGCACTGTTCAGGGTCGGAATCAGCACCGTTCCGATGAAGGCGAGCACCCCGAAGGCGATCCAGCCGCGCGGGCTGAGCAAGCGGCGGGCGAAAGCCAGCGCGCTCATCCCGCCTCCGCGGCGCGGCCCTTGAGCGCGAAGATGCCCTGGGGCCGCTTCTGAATGAACAGGATGATGAGCACCAAGATGATGATCTTTCCGAGCACGGCGCCCGCTGCCGGCTCGAGCAGCTTGTTCACGATACCGAGGCCGAGCGCCCCCGCGATGGTGCCGACGAGCTTGCCGACGCCGCCGAGCACCACCACCATGAACGAATCGACGATGTAGCTTTGACCGAGCTCGGGCCCCACGTTGCCGAGCTGCGAGAGGGCCACGCCCCCGAGCCCCGCGATGCCCGAGCCGAGCCCGAACGTGCCGAGATCGACGCGCTTGGTAGGGATGCCCATCGCCGCCGCCATCTCGCGATTTTGCGTGACGGCGCGTACGCGCAGCCCGACGGGCGTCTTGTTCATCCACAGCCAAACGAACAGCACGACGACGATGGCGAAGAGAATCACGAAGATACGGCTGTACGTGAGCACGATGCCCGGGAGCAGCTCGTAGCCACCGGCGAGCCAGCTCGGGTTCGCGACGGCGACGTTGTTGGCGCCGAAGATCAGGCGGACCGTTTGAATCAGGCCGAGCGAGATGCCCCAGGTCGCGAGCAGCGTCTCGAGCGGTCGGCCGTAGAGGAACTGAATCACGCTGCGTTCGAGCACCACGCCTACGGCGTAGCAAACGCAGAACGCGGCCGGAATCGCGGCCACGAGGTACCAATCGAATGCGCCCGGTAGGTTTTTCTGGAAGAAGTTCTGAACGACGAACGTCGTGTACGCGCCGATCATCAGCATCTCGCCGTGCGCCATGTTGATCACGCGCATCAGGCCGAACGTGATCGCGAGGCCGAGTGCGGCCAGGAGCAACACGCTGCCCAGGCTCACGCCGTAGAACAGGTGGCCGACCATGCCGATGAGCAAGACGCGCGTCTCGATGCTGCTGAGCGCGGCGCTCGCTGCATCACGGACTTTCGGGTCTTTCTCGGACGGCGTCGCGTTGCCGCCCTTGCCGACCATGCGCTCGAGGTCGGCCTTGAAATCGATGTTGCCGCTTTGGCGGATGAGCTCGATGGCGTTGATGCGCCGCGTGGGATCCTCGCTCGCGAGATCGAGCTGAGCGATCACGAGGTTCAGCTTCGTCTTGACCGCAGAATCGTGCTCCTTGGCGAGCGCGGTCTTGACCATGTTGGCCACGTCGTCGCTCGGCCTTTTCGAGAGCTCTTCGGCCGCCGCGAGACGTATGTCTCGATCGGGTGAGGTGAGCTTGAGCGCTGCCAGCGCAGGCAGGAGGGCCCGGCGGACCGTGTTGTCCGGCTCTACCGTCTTCAGGCTTCCCGCGGGCTGCGCGGCTCCCCCGGGCGCAGCGGGCTTGAGCCCGTCCTTCGTCTTGATGAATACGTTACCGCCTGCGTCCACGCGCAGGTTGCCGTCGTCGAAAGCTTGCAGGGCCGGCAACGCCGCCGGATCGCCCGCCGCTTTCAGCCGTTCCACGGCTTGAGCCGCTTGCTCCGAATCGTCGCCCGCGACGGCCCGGAGCTCCATCGCGAGGTCCACCCCCGCGCGGGCCGCCGAAACGGCCCATGGCGCGAAGAGGCAGAGCCAAGCGAGAAGGAAGGAACTCGCCCAACGCATACCTCTTCGCGCCATGTGTCCCATTGCTCGGCTCGCGCCCGTTACTTGACGGGAGCCGCCTCCGCCACGGGGGCCAGCGAGGTCTTGAACTTCGGCTCCGTGCAGTTGCCGCAGACCCAGGGGTACTGCCAGTCAGCCACCTTGGCTTTGCTGTCCGGAACGAAGGGGCTCCAGGGCATCGCGCGGATCGGGCCTTCCGTCTTCCACACGACCTTGAACTGACCGTCGGCCTGAACCTCGGCGATGTAGACCGGCTTGTGCAAGTGATGGTTCTTCATGTCCATCGTGCTGTCGAAGCCGCTCGGCGCCTTCACGACCTGGCCGGCAACCGCCTGGCGCACGGCGTTCACGTCCGTGGTGCCGGCTTGCTCGACGGCCTGCGCCCACATCTTGATGCCGATCCAGGTGGCTTCCATCGGATCGTTGGTGACGCGCTTCTCGCCGTCCGGCAGCTTCTTCGCCGCGACGTACGCCTTCCAATCCGCGATGAACTGCTTGTTCACCGGGTTGTCGATCGACATGAAGTAGTTCCACGCCGCCAGGTGGCCGACGAGGGGCTTCGTGTCGATGCCGCGCAGCTCTTCCTCACCGACGGAGAAGGCGACGACGGGGATGTCGGTGGCCTTCAGACCTTGGTTCGAGAGCTCCTTGTAGAAGGGCACGTTCGAGTCGCCGTTGATGGTCGAGACCACCGCGGTCGGCTTGCCGGCGGCGAACTTCTTCACCTCGGCGACGATCGTCTGGTAGTCGGAGTGACCGAACGGCGTGTACTTCTCGAGGATGTCGTCGTCCTTCACGCCCTTCTCGTGCAGGAAGTAGCGGAGGATCTTGTTGGTGGTGCGCGGGTAGACGTAGTCCGTGCCGAGCAGAACCCAGCGCTTGGCGCCGCCGCCCTTCGGGCTCATCAGGTACTCGACCGCGGGGATCGCCTGCTGGTTCGGTGCAGCACCGGTGTAAAACACGTTGTACGAGGACTCTTCACCTTCGTACTGGACCGGGTAGAAGAGGAGGCCGTTCAGCTCCTCGAACTTCGGCAGCACGGATTTGCGCGAAACGCTCGTCCAACAGCCGAACGTGACCGCCACGCCCTCCTTCTGGATGAGCTCCGCGGCCTTCTCGGCGAAGAGGGGCCAGTTGGACGCGGGGTCCACGACCACCGGCTGCAGCTGACGCCCGAGGACGCCGCCCGCCTTATTGATGCTCTCGATCGTCATGAGCGCCACGTCTTTCAGGGACGTTTCGCTGATGGCCATCGTGCCCGAGAGCGAATGCAGGATGCCGACCTTGATCGGGCCGGTGTCCGCCACCTTTGCCGCGGGCGCCGGAGCGGCGGCCGCCACTGGGGCAGCCGAATTTGAGGCTGCTGCCGTGGTCGCCGGGGCTTGATTGCCCGGGCCTTCGCAGGCGCCCAGCAGGGCACCGCACAATGACAGCGATAATTTGAACCAAGTATTCATAACTGTCTCCCTGACCTTCAGGCCGTGAGACAGATCGTTTCCCCCGGGAAACGTTTCCGGTTCCTTTCGTCCTTGCGACTGAACGAGGATCAGAGAAATTCGATGGGAAGCTCCCACACGATGAGGACGAGGCAGCCCTCGTCACTCCATACTTTGTGGGCCCCGCCCTGCCGATTCACGATCAAAGAGCCTGCGGGGTAGGTCCCGCGGTCGTCGCTTTGCTCCCCGTCGAGCACGTAAATGACCTCGAAACCGGAATGCCGGTGGGCTGGAACTCGTGCGCCGGGCGCGTAGCGCAGGAGGGCAGCGTTCGCGCCCGAATCCGGCGTGCCCGCCAGGTGCAGGATCTCGACCCCATCGCGCATCGGCTTAAAGCCGCGCTTCCGAGCCCCGAGCTCGAGCGCCCGGGCCACGAGCCGCGGTAAGCGCGCGGGGCGCTTCTTGGCCGGCCGCTTCACGCGTGGCCGGCCATGTGCCGGCCGATCTGCCGCAAGTC
>Ga0070682_100001342_pt1 | contig 13885 bp, 30 predicted proteins | sample KBSC63LmetaG_FD_64668 | JGI IMG/M metagenome (GOLD analysis project Ga0070682, IMG submission 64668) | Corn rhizosphere microbial communities from Kellogg Biological Station, Michigan, USA - KBS C6-3L metaG | ecosystem: Host-associated > Plants > Roots > Rhizosphere | place: USA: Michigan... | reverse complement strand
TTCAATATGTGATTCTTTATTATCAAATAGTATGCTTGTGAAACAGTCATTAGTCCATGCTTTAAAGATTAAAGTCGTAGTAAGAGGAGGTTTATCCTGGATAAAACATTTTCCAACAAATGAACTAAAATTGAGGATATTAGAAGCGCCTCCTACCTCGTATCTTGTTCCATTTTCAGTAAATACGTAAGGATTATTGTGCACGTCTCTTGCTAAAATTTTATAATCTTCACGTTCATTTATTTTTTCCACCCTAAATTCAATCCCGCAAAGACTTTTAAATACTAACCCAATATCATCTTTTGTAAGCAATTCACCTTCTTTGTATGATGTTCTCATTTAATTTACCCTCCTATAAATTTCATAGTTGCATTCTCCGACTTTGACTATCTTGAATCCATTATCAAGAAATAACTGAGCTGTTTTCTTGTTTATAATGACGTCTAGATAATGGGTGTGAGGGTTATTTTGGAACATTGTTATGATTTGGTTGTATTTCATTTTTTATCCTTTTTTCTACTGTTTTAATCGAACCACATATAAATCTTCACCCGTTAGTTCTACTTTTTTTAAAGTATTTTCGTCACATTGCATAAAATTCCCTTTCTATGTCGCATATTTTTCGTGGGCTTCTGGTAACTCATAATCGCCAATTCCTCTTGTCTCAATTTCTTTAATTTCTACATAGTTGTGAATGAAATTAAAAAGTCTAGGATAATCTTCTTCGAGCGCTTCTCTCACGAAAGTTTTACTATTAGTAATAGAACTTTCTACTTCTTCTATGCTTTTATTTAATATAATTGATACAACATAAGGAAAAACTTCTCTTATTATACAGCTATGTACACCGTAATCCGGGTGATGATAATATTTTTGATTTTCTTTTAATCCATCTTGATATAAAAGCTCCATGAAATCCGTGTCTTTAAATCTATCTACTAATTTCAATCTTACATTTCGTAGTTGTTCATCTGATAATTTCATAAAATTCTCCTTCTTGCAGAGCGAAATTGCTCTGTACATAGAATATACCACGTGATTTATTCTGTCAAGAAAAAAAGAGCATGTGACTTAAAAAATTTATTATGTATGATAAATAAGGATAATTTTGAATTTAGGGGTCGACAACAAGGCGACGACATGAGAGTAACAGTCAAAATTTTGATATTGTATGGAAATAAAAAACCGCCAAGCTATATGAGAAACTAAGCGGCTGAAAATGTAGTTTTTGCGACTACGCACAAAATTTAAACATTTTTTGCATAAATGTCAATATAAATAAAAAAGGCTGCAAAGTTTTGAGACCCTATCATGATTTGAGAGAATAAATCAGTTAAAGAAATTGCAGCCTCATAAAATTTATCACAAAAATGGAAAATAAAAAACCCCCGCACGAGTGCAGAGGGAAGAAAGCTCTAATCGGTTTTATCCGCAACCCGGCATAGAGCTAATCCTGCGGTCCGGTGCCAATCCCGACGTTCACTGGGGCATTAAAAATTTAACATAGTAAGAATTTAAATGGAAGCAGATAACGCCCTGCTTACCGGCGGATCTCCCTATCCCCGTGAGGTTATTCTCCCCCTAGCTAGTTGTGATCATCAGCGGCTCGTCTCCTACTGGCGTGTAGTTGTTTAACGTGATGAAGGGTTGATATCACGCAGGCTGACCAGTTTTAACAGTTATGTACTGTCTAACTCCTCGGAGGTTGGCCTGACTCCGCCGAAGATATCATTTTACATGAAAAATCATCTACACGCAAAAAAAGCCGGTCTTTCCCGGCTGTCATTTTTACAAAAAGGAGTTGAACCTTTTTCTATGCATGATCAGTGCATCGCAATTCCCATCTACTACTGTAAAAAATTAATGGGTACCCCCGAGTTTTACGAGTTCGGTTAATCTCGGAGGTCTTTCCCCCATGTCACAACTATTACTTTGGCGTCCCAGAGCGTAAGAGTAATTATTTTTAACATAAATTTTATCGGAATAATATTTTAGAATAAAAAAAATTCCCAATGGTGGTGGCCATGGGAATTCACGATTCAACTCTACTGAAGTTCATCAACAAAGTTATAAATCATTTTGATCATCATAGTCAATTAAAATTAATATAACCAAATAATTTTTACCAATAACAAACATCACATAATTATATATTATGTGACTTTTATGTTTTTTTGACGTAAAATTCATCACTTGGATCCTAGGATCCAAAATTTGGCATTTTTTAGACGATTTTAGAGCAGTAGAATGGTCTTGGCGGTATTTACCTAGGACGGATTATCATCATTTATTTTAAATAGAATTATAGGGTTTATTAATTTGTTAATAATTTAAAAATTACCAAATTCTTCTTCTAATATTTTGAGAATATTTTTTCTATTAGTATCTCTAATTTCTTTTTCAACATGAAAATCGACTTCATCCCATTCTTGTTTAATACCTATGCGATTTCTTAAATCATCTTCAATAATTTTGAATATTTTTTTTGCAATATTTTTCAATCTTGATTTTTCGTGTTTTTCTGCTGCTTTTTGAATTTCATGTATATTCATTCCTCAGTCCTTTCATCATCAGGAAAATTTTCTCCAATATATTGAAGATTTTCAATTTCTCCAGAATTTTCAGATTCTCGTCTCGTTAGATAAAGAGTTCCTGTCTCTCCTTTTTTTGTATAAATGATAAATTTTCCTCTTTTAATATCATAAAACAATATTCTGAATTCTAGAATTTCTTGACCACGATCTGATTTATAAACATGTCCTAGTTTAATTTCATGTAATTTCATTCCTCAATCCTTTCAATATCGTCTACATGAACAATTATTGGGTAAATATCATATTTTTCAATATCTGGATTTAAATTATGAGAAATACTAATAAATTCGTTAGAATCTCCTATTATTCTCATGATACAACATATTTGATTTTTTCTGTACTCTAAAACTCTATCAATCTCATTGTCTGATAAATATTTTATAAAAGATGTTCCATATATTCCAGTTATTCTATATTCATCAGAAATTAATCTGACTTTATCTCCTACTTCAAATTTCATTCCTCAGTCCTTTTTGGTTATCAAATTATAAAAATTTAATCTATTAATTCTATTTCCCAATCGTCAGCATTTATATCAACAAGAAGTAAATAATTTGGTAACATATCAATTGGAGTTTTAGGATTGACAAAATATAATAACATTTCCGAACGACTATAATCCATATATATATTTTCATCCCATTCTTTTCTTCGAATTTTCATTAATCGATCTAACAATCTTACTCCTCTTAACATTTCTTCAAATTTCATTCCTCATTCCTTTCATAATTAGGTTCCCACGTATCTTCTTGATTAATTTGTAATGATTTATTAACCCACATCCAAGATTGTTCTATGTTCATTAAGGCCAATTCGGTTTCAGGATATCTTCCTAAAGAAAGATGTACTTTTTTCAACAAATTCTTGTAATCTTCTCTAAGAGAATTAAGTATTCTTATTGATTTTTTATTGAGTAAAATATCATTCAATCTGTCTTCTATTTGTTTCATTCCTCAGTCCTTTCATATTCGCCAATTTTCCATATCTCACCTTTTTTAATTTGTTTTTGTTTTATATGTTCTGGGAAATCTTTTCCAATATATTTTAATTTTGTTTTTTTTGATATCCTATATTTTAAACCGTTTTCATTTACAACTAGCCAACATTCTTTAAATATAAATTTACATTCCTGTAATATCATAACATATTTAATTATTTCTTTTGGATACTCAAAAGTATAAACATAACCAATTTTTATGTCATCAATTTTCATTCCTCAGTCCTCCATTTGCATTATAAAATCTTTTATAAAATGAGGTTCTATAAGATGCTTAAAATTATCAATCTCAATCCTTCTTTTCCTTAATTTATTCTGGGAATAATTGATAGGAAAAGGCATTTCAGTATATTCAAACCTTCCGATCATCATCCTCGACAAGTGAAACCATCTGGAATTGACAATAGCTACAATGAAAGGAATGGTCTTGATTAAACTTACCCCTCCATTGAAGCAAAAAACGCATAAGGATTCATAGATTTCTCTCGGCACGTTATGACGCCTGCAAAACTCATAAACATCGGGATAGACGTCTTTGTGAAGTTTCCTGTTAGTCCAATCATAAGCTTCTTTTTCAGTGCATTTGTCATGCTCACGAATAAGAGCACCATGGGGGTAATATTTGACCAGATTGATTCCAATCGTAAGAAAGCCATCAGGGTCTTCACAGGCTTTCCATTGTATGCCCTGAGACTGTTTTATGAGCATTTCGAGGATTTTGTCTTCGCTATTCATATTCTTTCTCTGATTTTAAGATTAAACTATCAAATTCGATGTATCCAAAGGAAAAATTTTTTTCGAAATCTTCTTTATCTTTATATAGGTCAAAAGTTGTCCTATATAAACCATCATTACCTAAATATAAAACTTGATATCTTTTAACTTTTTCTTTTTTTGGTTTAATTCTAAATGAACCATTCATTAAAAAACCAATACTAAATTCCATAGTTTGCCCTGGTCGAGGCATGTCTATCCATCTATTATCTCTATCGCAAAACCATTCAATTTCAGCACCATCTCGATAAGCTGATAATACGTCTTCAAATTTCATTGATTCATCTTCGATTTTTTCAAAAAAATCTTCCCATATTGAATTTTTTTCAAAAGAAAATAGTTCTTCGTTATCAAATTGAATATCAAAAAAATCTGGTCCCTTAATACTATCTTTAATTACCCCAATTTTATCTTTAGATCTTCCAATTCCTACAAAGTATTCTTGTAGGATATTTTTTGAATCATAAAGTTTTTTAGATGTCATTATTTTTTTAACTTTATCCCCAACTTGAAATTTCATCGATTTTTCTCCTATTTTTTCAACTTTAACTAATTCAAAATAATCAGGATTATTATTTACATCAAATAAAATTAGATTATTATGTTGGCACCTAAATAAAATTTTCTGTGTATGATAATGTTTTACTAATCTACCAACATCACCAATTTTAAGTCCACATATATGGTTTTTTATAACCCTGACAGTATCTCCTAATTTGAAATTCATTCTTTTAAATTCTCCTCAAAAGTCTTAACATTCATCACATCACAGTCTTTATTCTCAAAATTTTCATCCTCAATCTGAGGGCTATACCCCATCTGTTTTAGCTGTTTTAAATTATAACTGCTCACTTTATCCCATGCTGCCATCTCTTCGTCTGCTTCGAGGACGCATGTACAAAAAACAGGCACCGTAAATTCAACGATATACTTCATTATATTGATTATCCTTGTCTGGATGTATATAACCATTTTTTGTAAATAAATGGTTAGGCATCGTTTTATTTTTCTTGAAAATTCTTCTTTCAATATTTTCTTCAATCAAATCCATTAATAATTCACCATATTCCATATCATTTGTATGTGCTAAATATTTAAGCTTCTTCATCATAGTGACAGATAATTTAACAGTTATTTTATTCGATTGTTTTTCTTTCATTTATTATACCTTTAATTTAAATTTTTATTGTTATTTATTTCATTTTTAAAAGTATCTTTTATTGCAAATACAAGTCTGTTTTTGCATCCTAGAAAAAAAATCAAACTTCCTAAAGTTTCCAAAGTTTTATTAAATTCAGTTTTATCATCATCGTCTTTAAAATCATATGCACTTTTAATAATCCTTTGTATTACAGCAGATATTTTTTCTGAACTATCATCACTATCAACATTTAGTTCAACAAATTTATTCATTTATTCACCATCCTAACAGATTTTTTATTAATTAAATTAAAAAATAATTGAATTAAAATTTTAATTGTAAAAGCTGATAGAATAGTTAATATTACTACCAGAAAAAAATAATAAATAAACTCCAAAAATTCCATATCATTTCTCCTTCTTGATTGAATCAATTATGTTAGCGACCATTCCAGATAACAAAGCTGCAACGTCCGCAACTTCTTCTAAAATTCTTCTATTGTCTTTTTTATTAGCATTTATCTCATATTGTAATTCAATTACCTCAGAATTAAGCAATGATAAAATATCTTCTAAAAACAGGTCTTCAAAATCGCCTTTGCAGGCGTTTTTTTCTTTGTTAAGGGCATAAAATGATAATTCTGATAATATAAAGGATGCTGAGTGATATCGCATGCCGTCAATTTCGATAATCTGTCTTTTTTGTTCTAGTATTTCGTCAATAATTTTAATTTTTTTATTCATCTTCATCTTTCTCTGCTTTGGAACCTGGACAAAAAAAATCTCTGAAACTCCAACACTCTTGTGAATTAAATGGTGGTGCACCAATTGGCCTATCTTCATAATCAGAGACTTCTTCATCAAGAGGAGCTGCAATAATATCTCCACTATTTGAGATATAGATGCATTCTATTTCACTATGTGGAGCACCATCCCAAACAAACTTCACTTTTTTATCTTGAGGCATCAGTTTTAAGACTTCGATTATTTCCTTAATTTTCATTTCGTAATTCCTCCATTGTTATTTTCCATTTTGATGTATATTGATAATGTGGATGATATGAATTCTTATTGATTACTAATTTATGACCACATGGATATCCAAATGTTTTATCTAGAGAACTTTCTGGATCTATGCGTTCATTTTCTTTTGTTGGATTTTCTCCGACATAAGCTTCAAATTCAAACTTACGTAGTTTTTTGTCTTCGGTGAAATCTGGGCCGACGAAGGAAACTAAATCATCATCATAAGACTTAGACGGCCTTAAATGTTCCTTTCCATTTTTTGTTAGTAATTTCATTACATTACTATGTTTATCAATAAAACAAGCTACATGATCCCCTGGATGTTCCTCTTTTACTATACCTATTAGCTTATATTCATTTCCATTTCTTGATTTAAAAACCAATCCAACATCTTCTCTCGTAACCAATCCGCCTTCTTTATATTCAGTTCTCATACATCTTCCTCCGGTTTGTAGTTTTTGAAAAATTATTCGGCTCTTTGTTTTGAATCTCGATAAATTCGGCGTAATTCTTCGTCGGTATGTGGACCTGAACCAGGAGGATTATTTTTAGCCCATTCATCAAGTTCATCATGAGTTATTGGTTTAAATGATTCTTCCATTTTTTTGTATTCATCTGGGAATTCTTTTTTATAAATTTCTCTTCTTCGCTCTTCAAATTTTTTCAAGAATTGTTTTGCAGATATAGTTTCATTTACATTCATATATAATTTACGTAATTCTTGGTCTTTTATATATGGGTTTTTAGCCAATTCATCTAGTTCTTTTTCTTTTTTTTCAATCATTTCTATGATTTGTTCTGGGGTTTCTTTTATAAAAAATTTATTTTCATCTAATGTGATAACTTCAGTAAATTTTCCAATTTCATTTTCAGATAGTGCCATATAAACTATTTTTTCTGCAGAAATCCATACATATACCAATTCAAATGCATTAGAAGTTAATTTTATAAATTTCATTTTAATCTCCTATTTCCTTATCATAAAATTATTGTTATTTGGATTACTTGTTGGTTTATCCTCTCCATAAGTAAAATAAGCCACAATGCTATTTGGTGGTCTTCCAAGTGTAAAATCGTTATATTCTCCAATTGGAGGATCGCATATCATTATTGTTCTAAAATCTAATTCCCGAGGATATTTTTCAATAAATTCCCGAAATTCTTCCTCTGTGACTGCCTTCATTTCCACGGCCTATTCCTTTCTTTTCCTTTTACAATAGTTCTATTTTTCTTAATTTCTCTGATTTTAATGAGCAGCATGACGTAAACAATGGAACCTAAAATTAATCCTATTAGAAGACCTCGAATAACGTATGTGAACATTTTTTCTCCTCATTTTCCAATTATAGTATCAAATACAAAATCAACAGTTGATTTACATACTCCTATAAAAACACCGAATATGATGATAAGCAACGTCAATGGCCAAAGAATTGACATAATCATGATGGATATCGTATCATCTTCCTTCTCATTAAATATTCTATAAATCACAATAATTATAATGACTGAAATTGGAATTATTGAGATGTATCCTAGTAGAAATTTGTTCATTTTTTATCCTTAATTATTTTTTTTCTCATATTTGTTTGCAAGATATTCCAATCTAATTTTTGTAGAGAGAGTGCAAGTTTGATTACCTTCTCCTATTGCAATTCTTTGTAATACCGTTGTAGATATATTTGACTTTATACTTAATTCTTTGATGCTTCCTTCAAAAAATAAACATATTTTTAAATATTCATAACATTTAATTGAATTTTTATCATGATCTTTCTTAATATAATTTTTATCACCTTCTTCCATTTTTTTAATTGCAGCTTTGCATCTAGATAATGTATATTCTTTCATATGACCCTCAATCTGTTATATGTTTAACATAAGGTTTAAATTTATTGAGTATTAAATTTAATTCATTTTCCGTGTTTTTATTTGTTCTTTTATTCTCCTCTAGAAAACATTGAATATCTAGATGCATTCTCTTATATTTCAATTCAAATTCAAGTCTTTCATTTATAATTTCTTGGACAGATAAAAAAACATTTTTTCCAACTTTTTTATCCCAAAAGTGATCTTCTATTGATTTTTTTATTTGATATAATTGTTCATCTGCTGATTTTGTATTTTTTATAGCATCATTTGTTCTTTCTATTTCATTAATAACTTCATCAAATGTTTTTTTCATATCATCTTCATTTTTTATTTGTTCATTTGAAAATCCAATAGGATCTCCATTATTTCTTATCATATATGTATCCCAATTATTTCTTTTATCATGGCAGTAAAAATCGCATGTTAGATTCATATTTTCATAATCCACATACGGACATTGGTTTTGTAAAATTGCCAATTTTAAATCAGCCATGTCTTTCACTTCTATTTGTGTTTTCATTGATTCTTCAAAAGAACCTGTCTGGAATCTAAATAATGGCATTATATCACCCTCAATCTGTTATTTGCTATAAAATTAGGATTATTCTTAAGACAATCGTTGTAAATATCGCATGCACTGTCAAACTGTTCATATCCTTCATTAAATAGTTCTTGGCTTAATTGGATAGGAAAAACAGCATAAGGAGAAACACTTCTAACAAATAGAATGAAGTATTGAAATTCTGGATTAGGACCATCCACTATGAATTTTTTATCACCAAATACTTTTGCATAAGCCACAGCTTGAAAATGATAACGATATTTTCTAATTTCTTTTTTAATATCCCAATCATTATTCTTAACTGTAGTTGTCTTTAAATCCCCAATAAACATATGACCTTGTGTATCTAACTGACATTTGAAATTGATATCTCCATAGGAAAAATGATGTACTTTTTCATAATGCTGAGAACATTGTAAGATATGCCTAGTATCCTCATTTTTAAATGCAGCTTCAGCCATCCTATGCGCTTGCTCATATTCTGATTCATCTAGAATCAAATAGCTCTCTGGACTCGTAAAAATGTGACCATAGTGCTCTCCCATTTTGAAGATGAAATCCTTCTCTTCGGCATCGACTTCGTAAAAAACGTCTTTTTCTTGCTTTTTCGTCTTCTTATCCGTAACTGGAAAGTAGTCTGGTCCCTTTCCTTCCATCAAAAACTTGAAAATCTTTCCATCGCGGTTCTGGCCGTTTAATTTTGGCACTTTTTGAACGACTTCAGACCTATGTGGCTCGAGTATCAAAACATGCACCGCAGACCCCAAATTTTGCGAATCTGAGGGTTTCTTGGGATTGTCTAGAGCATGCTTGAACTCTTCGACTCCATCTAGAATCAGTTTGAGCTTTGATTGTTGCATGCGTGGATCAGTGTGGTATTCTTTAGAGAGCATTTTCATTCTCCATTTTGAATTTCTTGAATTCTTCTAATTCAATTTGATAAATTTGTAACATTCTCTGATTTCTTTTCATTCTATTTTGAATTTTTAAAATTTCGACTTCGCATTCCTCAATAAATTCTTTTGTCCTATTAATATCTCTCAGATAAGTACTTTCTCTTTTATAAAATTCATTTTCTTTTTTCATTTTTTATCCTTTATATATTCTATGTCATTTTCTATATGATCTCTTATTAAAGAATAAATCTCATTTTGCATTTCAAGAGTAACTTCATCAGAAATTTTTTTTCCAACATATTTTATTGTTATATTTCTAATCTCAGTTTCAAGTTCTGATTTTGTCATTGTTTTTTTCATTTTTTACACCTTTATTTCAGTTTAGTTTTAACTTGTTTTTCACTTCTTATCAACTCTAATTTGATAAAAATATCAATAAAATTTTTCATAAATTTTCTTAATGAGTGAGGCTGTTCTGGATAATTCAATTGAATGAATTTTTCACTTCTTTGTCTAAATCTTTCTTGATTTATCCTATTTTGTTCAATTACTCTTTGAATTCTATCTGTGAATATGATTTGATCGTCTCGTAGCATGTTTCTCTCCTTGTAGTGAGTTTATTGTTATTGTTTATCTTTCCATTTTTCTTTTTTCATCAGATAACATCTTGTCTCCTCATCTAATAGGTTTAAAAATTTAAACTTTCCTTTTGTCAAAAAATGTATTTTAAGCGCATATTTTATAGGCATATGCGCCTTTCCATTCGACCACATCGACACTAAACAATCTTTAACATTGAGTTCTCTTGCCATTGACCGCTGTGAACCAAAATGATCCACAACTCTTTTAAAGTATTTCTCATCCATCACGCATTTATTTCTTCGGGTTTATTTTTTCTTACATCGTAAAATAATTGATTTAAATGCATATCAATTGATTTTTCCGTAAGGTCTTTAGTCAATAAAACATTTCTGCAAATTTTTTTGATTAATTCTTCGTTCTTACCGGCATCAATGGAAAATGCACTTGAAATTTGAGTTGCCTTTTCAAAAATTAATTTCTTGTCTTCTTTTGACTCTCCAAATGGAAGCTTATTTTGTAATGGTGGTACTTCTTCTTTTTGAACATCGATTATCTTTTCATCAGGGGGCATCGACGGTAATTTTGCTGTTTGAGATTGACTGACTTCATATCTCGAATAATTTTGATTTGACAATTCTTCATTGTCCAATTCATTTTCTTCATATGTTCCAGCAAATTTTTCTTGAAATGCCATTCGAAGAGCCTGTGACTCAGCAACTTTTTTAATCATTGTGGCTGGCTTTGTCTTCCAGATTGATTGCTTCAAATCATATTCTTTAAACTCAACAAACACAGAAATTGGTCGCGTCGAATCTTTTCTTTTTACATTGCAAAAAGCTCCAACTAATTCGCCACGGTCTTTCAAATTAAACTCATGATGATAAACTCCATCCTGAGATTTAAAATAATCGTTGCTATAGACAGCCTCGGCGTAATGATAGTCATATTTTGGATAAGACTGAGCGCTCTTTCTATAACCGTCTCTTCCCACAAAAATTTGAGCCGGATTATTCCCAAATTTTACAGCCCAGATTTCTCTCAAAAATGGGTTAAGCCCTGTAGCCTTGCCCATCTGCACAAACATGCTGAATTCAACTGCGGTCAAATTTGGTGCGAAGAGCTTCTTTACCTCCTCCAAATTCTTTTCATCATTCCAAATCGTAAGTTCTGTCGACATCCTATCTCCTTTTCATGGGTGAAATTACCCTCTGAAGATAAGTTAAAATATTTTAAACTATTTGTCAAATTTTTTGAACTAAAATTTTATAAGGGGAATAAATCGATTTAATATAAAATTATTACCAAAATCGAACAAATGTACTATAAATTGTACAAATATATGTTATTTAATACATTTTATTGTACATTTTATAAAATGGATTAAACTACCATTTTTTCAAAAAAATGATGACTGAACACTCTGTTCGACAAAGAGATCTTCATATGAACATTTCAAAATAGCCGGGGCCCTGAGCTTAATGAAATTATCTATGCCAATCATAACCACTTCTTTTATAATCCCTTTTTTTCGCATCGGATTAAGTGAATCATAAAATTTCCTTAATCTAATTGGAAAATTATCAATTTTTACTTCATGCGACTTCACTGGCTCAATTTTGATGTACATGCTGTTCGTCTCCATTTGATCTACGATTTTTTCGGGGAAATCTTTTTCTTGAAGAGATTCTGGTTCTGTGGAAATTACAGGGGATACAAATTCATCCATGGTCTTAGTCAATTTTCTGACGTCGCAACCTTCCGATTTTATCGCTTCAAAAAATTCTTTGACTTTTTCGACCCCATATTTCTCAAGAATGGGTTTTAACAAATCAGGGAAGTCTTCAAAGGGGTATGGTTTCGATCTTTTTTGAACGATGGCTGTTCTATGTGCTTCTACAGCTAGATTCAGCACAGTGTCCATTTTTTCGCTTTCTGACTTGTCTGCCCAAATTTTCATTTTATTCTTGGGTCTTACTCGTTTCACTGCTGGTGTTTTCTGCGCAGCAGCATTAAGGGGAATATTAAGGAGATCAGAAGGAATATTGTGTCGCACTGTGCCACTACCCCTGTCGCACTGTGCCACTACCCCCTGTCGCACTATGCCACTACCCCCTGTCGCATGGTGCCACTCCATTTTTTTCTCCATCATTGAAAACATGTATTCATTAAAAATTTTGGAAGTAAGACAATAATGATTAGAATCCCCAACTTGTTGAGATTCAATTGAAGCAATCTTCTTTAAAACATATCCTCGCTCAATTAGGCCTGGAATTTCTCTCTGTTTTGTCTTGTGTCCATTTAAAGTGCGGCTAACAGTACTTTTGTTAACGCTCATCAATTCTGCAATTTGATTAAGCGAGATATATTGATATTGATATTCAAAATCTTTCCTAAAATCCATTTCATTCGCTATAACTAATAACAAGTGCTTTTCGGTAGAGTTAAGATTTTTAGACTTATGAATTGCATTTAACGATCTCCCACCTCCTGTCTTTGAATTTGTTATCTTGTCAGCTATTTCAGAGGGGATTAATGCGAGTTCTGCATATATATTTCGATTTTCCATAAAACTCTTTCATATTGAATTTTTGAAGACATAAACAATAACTCTTGACACGATCTAATATATTTGTTTTACGTCATACTTCTGGGAGCTCCCGCTGGATTTTCCAACTGGGGGCTCATTTTTATGCGCAAGCTGAAATATATTTTGATTTTAAAGAATTTAATCAAAAAAAGAACGCTTTTCCATTTGCGCCAGAATTGAAATATTGACTTTTATATTTTGGTATGATTTAATGAAGCTTGGGTGAGATTGTTTCAAAAGCAAATTTCCCTTCTTGTAGGTATCCCCAGAAATGTCCTAGTCGCATAGTTTTCTGGGGATATTTGTTTTTTACCGATATTTTTTATCTTCATGCTTTCATCATTCTTGCAATTCAAAAAATAATACTTCTCGTAACTTGGTAACTTTTTGGACATTACAATATTTTTGGCTGGATGTCTTAATTTTTTGCAATATTTTTTAAAAAATGATATGGTACGATTCGGTATTTGTTCATTACGAATAATTTTTTCGTTTTAAATAAAAATACCCAAATTAATTTTTTTAAAAGTTATAATATTTGAAGAAAGTAAAATAATGCAAAAAAAAGAAGCAACATCATCTCAACAAACTGCTTGTCGATTCAATGAAGAATATCTTTCAAAAAATCCAGACTTGAAAATAACTAAATTTGATATCGCTGTGTTGTATTGCTTGCCTCCTTTTATAATTTCATTATTTCTTTTTGTTATAATAAAAATTTTAATCAATTAAAGAAAAAATTATGGACAATGAACTTGACGAAAATGAAAAAAATAGATTATCCGGAACTGTCCTTTTTTGGAGTACTTTTCTAATGATAGTTGCTATTTTTATTTACTTTGTATGGAGTTGAAT
>Ga0070682_100001340_pt1 | contig 13899 bp, 13 predicted proteins | sample KBSC63LmetaG_FD_64668 | JGI IMG/M metagenome (GOLD analysis project Ga0070682, IMG submission 64668) | Corn rhizosphere microbial communities from Kellogg Biological Station, Michigan, USA - KBS C6-3L metaG | ecosystem: Host-associated > Plants > Roots > Rhizosphere | place: USA: Michigan... | reverse complement strand
GGTTGAGTCCTGGGCTGGTCGCTACCGCTCCCAGTTCTGATTTTGTCTGGCGACCCTTGACACTTTTGCTCGGCAATATCGCACGAGGTGAGTCAGATATATGAATACGGGAGAGGGGAGCAAAAAGCCCGCCACAGCAGGCAAACATCTCCTCACGCGGGAGGTAATGATTGTATACTGCCGCCAGCTGCGGACCGACTCATTTGGAGTTGAAATGGTTACCGAAGGACTAAGTGCTGGTGCGCTGCAGGGTCGCGTGACAAGAAGTCTGGTAGCGCGCTGCTTCAGTGAAGTTGTTTTGGCAATCGCTTTGCTGGCACTTTGTTTCCTCACCCAGCCAGTTATCGCGCAAGAGAAGCTCTCGCCAAATCAGACCGTCGCCCGCAACGTCAAGCCCGGCACGACTGACCTCTTCTCAATCGCGCTGAAGGATGGTGACTACCTCAACATCTCGATTGGCTATAAGGGCAAGATCAATTTCTTCCTTTTGAACCTCGACGGAACGATTGCTCGCCGCGTGGTGGAAACATCCGGTGAAGGAAAATCTTCGTTCCCCTTCGCCGCCGAGGGCACCGGATCGTATTCCTTCAAGATTGAGAACCCGGGCGACCAAACAGCCAGTTATCAATTGACCATAGGCGGCGTAGTCTCGCTCGATGAGCGGCTTAAACCAGAACCCTGGACGGACGCTTATCCGAGCAAACGAATTCAGGCCCTTCGCGAAGAGATTAGTAAAGGCCTAACAGATACCGAGAGCTTCTGGAAACAGGTTAAAGAAGAGGGCACGCCGCTTACCGAGCCGCTTGGTTCAGACGGCAAGTATCAGTTGGTAACTTTTCTCTGGCGGAGTAAGAACGATACGCGGAATGTCTTCGTAAGAGGGTCTTATATGGGCGTTGGTCCACCCGCGAGCTATTCCATGCATCGGATCGCGAACTCAGACGTTTGGTATTTGACGGTGAAGCTCCCCAGCGGCGCTCGTTTTGTCTACCAACTGTCGCCGAACGATCCCTTAACGTTTGAAGATCCGCGCGCCGACCAACGCGCTGCTACCAGGCAGTCTGATCCGCTCAACAAACATCCCCTGTCAGCGTGTCCGGCAGAGACCAGCAAGTTCAACTGTAACAGCGTAGCGGAATTGCCCGGAGCTGCGCCGCAACCTTGGCTCGTTCCCAAACCTGGAGTAGCCGAAGGCCGCGTTGAGAAACAAACCATCAAGAGCGCTATTCAAAAAATTGACCGGCCCTTCTCTGTTTACACGCCGGTCAATTACAAAGCAGAAGGTCGGGCCAATGCCCTCTTGATTTTGTTCGACGGCGAAGATTTGCCAGACGATCCGTATCCGTTAACGACGCTGAACAATCTAATTGCAGCCGGCAAGATTCCGCCGACCGTCGCCGTCTTTGTTGAGAATGTTCCTGGCCGGCGTCTTGTAGATATGGTGGCGGATCCGTTGTTCGCCGATTTTATGGCAAAGGAACTTGTGCCCTGGATTCGATCTCATTACAGCGTCACAAAGGATCCAAAGCAAACCGTTCTCACTGGCAACAGCGCGGGTGGGCTTGCCTCGGCTTATGTCGCTCTGCGTCACCCTGAAGTCTTTGGCAATGTGCTCAGCCAGTCGGGAGCCTTTTGGTGGTCGTTTGAGCACAACGGTGGTGTCTGCGGTGCGCGTTGTCCTGAGACTGGCGGACGCGGTGGCGATGGTTCTCGAGACGCTACCACCGAAGGAAACTTCCTGGTTAAGGAATTCCTCGCGAGCCCGAAGCTGCCGTTGCGTTTCTATCTGGCGGCGGGAACATTTGAATTCGACCGGGAGGGTGGTGGTGGCGAGATTCTGGAGGGCACGCGTCACTTGCGTGATGCGTTACTGGCAAAAGGTTATGAGGTTCACTATCAGCAGTTCGTCGGCGGCCACGATGGTTTGAGTTGGCGCGGCACACTCGCTGATGGGCTGATCGATTTGCTCGGAGTTCATTAGATGGTTTGTGTTCCCTCTCCCACTGGGAGAGGGTTAAAGGGTGAGGGCCCACGGGAACCTCTTCAAGAATTCGCTCTGGCGTTTGTTCGTTATTTCCCTCTCTCGCTGGGAGAGGGTTAGGGTGAGGGCCTACGCGATCGTTCGCGAAAAGTCGCTCTGGTGTTTGTTAGGTGATGGGTTCGGAACGTGCAAAGCAAAACGCATCCGAGCAATTTCATAAATAGGTACGAGTAGGCTCTCACCCCGACCCTCTCCCAGTGGGAGAGGGAGCCGCTTTTCTAATAGAGGAAGTCACTCGCTCGGTTGAGTCGTCGTGAAAGGAGCATCGAAGTTATGCCGAACAAACGAATCTTAACCTTGCTGACGGTTTTGATCTTCGTGGCCACTCAAGCGTCGGCCCAAACGCAAAACCTGTTACAAAACGCTAAAGCTGATCTTGAAACGCAGCACTGGCGCACGTTTGGTCAGGCGACCGTAGAAGACGTGAACGGCAATCATTGTTTCGTCGTTCGCAATGGCGGCTATTTCATTCAAGACGTAATTCTGCCCGACGATGCGGCGGGCAAATTTGCGCTCCTCATCGGACACGGCGCCAGCGACCGCATCAATTCCGACGGCGCGATCACCGGGCTTCCTTATTTGTACGGTTACATGATGGTCCGCGGCGGTCCAGACGACGGCCACATACTCAGTTATCTGCAGCACGCCTCTCTGCGGGGCTCGGCCACGCTCGCCGGCGAATGGGTAAGGATGAGCGGCATCGCTCAAGTGCCGGAACGAACGGGGAAAATCCGGTTTTTCCTGAAGCAGGCATTGCAACAAGGAGTGCCGCAGAACGGCTCGGGCGCACGTTTCGATGACCTGGGTTTGTTCCTGTTCCCAACGGAAGCGGAAGCAAAAGCGTTTGCAGCCGCATACAACTGACGCGTTTCCCTCTCCCACTGGGAGAGGGCTAGGGTGAGGGCCTGGCGAACTCTCTCCAAAAAGTCGCTCTGGTGTTTGTGTTTCCCTCTTTCACTGGGAGAGGGCTAGGATGAGGGCCTGAACTGCACCCTTGACTGACGCAAACAGTTAAGCATACATCCCCCGGTGGGGAGGAGGCTTAAGTGAGCGAAAAGAAAGCAAGCCAACGCCGAATATTCACGCGTGAGTTCAAGCGGCTCCCGCAACATCATCCCGCGTCGTTACAAGCGGGGACACTCGTCTCCTGCAACCGTCTCCGCGCTTCAACCTGCGCAACCCGATACGCCGGAATCGTCTCATCGAGTGTGAGTATGTATTGCCACTCCGCGCGCGCCTCGGCGGAACTCCAACGCATCACTAATTCCGCTATCAATAGGTGGGCATCGGGCATAGTGCAGAAATCAGGAGGGGTGGTTTTGCCGAGCAACACCATAACCGCCTCGCGGTATTCCCCGCGCTTCAGCGGATGCCTGGCGATTTCCACCTGCGACAACGCGGATTACTGCTTACTGCTTACTGCTCACTGATTTGGTCTTAGCCGCAGCACCTCGCGAAAAGACTTCAACGCTTCCGCCGTCCGTCCCTTTCTCAACAAAGCGCCCGCCCGAGGTGCTCGTGACCTTCCGGCCAACGCGGATCCTTTCCCACCAGTTCGCGAAACTCTTTGAGGGCCGTTTCACAATCCACCGGTTCGGTGGACAAGTACACGCAACCAATTATCCGGTGAAGTCTGAAGTAGTTGGGATTGAGTCTCATCGCCAGACGGGCTGCCTTGATAGTCCGGCGACGATCACCGTCAAAGTAATATTTAGCCGCTTGGTTCCAGTGTTCGCGCGCGGTGAGTTGTTTCGGCATGAAAGACCTCCGATGGGTGAAGAATCGAGGACCGCATTATTGTGCAAGTTGCAAGAGCGGCGGAATTATTCGGATGATTAGCCTTGGACCAAACGCAACAACGCCGAAAGCATTCGCTACTTCCAACCCAGGGTTCTAACGCTGAAAGCGTTCGCGAATTCCACCCCAGGGTTGCTTCAACCCTGGGAATTGCAAACCCCATTTAATAATTATTCGCAAGCCTGAAAGGGTTGCGTCGAATCACTTGCAACCGCCTCCAAGGTTACGAAGACAATTTACTCGCCACGACGATCCAGGGTTTAAGAAAACCCCTCCCGACGTTTTTTGCACACCTTACGTCCGTCGCAGGAGTTGCTTTGCGCGAAGGAATGATTGTGATTTCACTCGTCAGAGAGCACCCGCAGCAGCTTAATCCGCCCTTGATAAAGATACTGACGGAGACTTGACTTCACATGAACCGTCGGCTATTAAACGGCATCGCGCTTCATCAATTCTCGCTTGTCTTACTCATTCTACGGCTCCCAAGCTTGCAGCGTTTTGCATAAGCAGAATTGGGGAGTTTCGTACCCGAGAACAGGTCAGACAGTTTTCTCCATATGGACTTCTTGGAACTACTTGGAATACTCCGGCAGGGCGAAGGTCCGTCGGTAGAGTTCAAAATTGATTTCCCTAAGCAAGCTCATGATGTTGCGAAAGAAATGGCCGCGCTTGCTAACAGTGGCGGGGGTTTGCTTTTTATAGGAATCGATGATGAGGGCACTCCCAAAGGAATAGCCGAACCGAATCGAGCTGCGGAACGCTTGGCTAATATTGCACGTACCTGCAGCCCGCCGCTCTGGCCTCAAATCGATAAAATTCACGTGAGCAAGGACATTTGTGTGATTTACGCAACGATCCCATCGTCGCCCCCTTGTTTCTATCAAGGGAAAATCTACGTTAGAGTGGGGTCAACGTCCGTGGAGTGTTGTGGTGGCGAAGAGTTCCGAGTTCTTTTGAGGAACATGCAAGGTCCTGTCTCTCAGCCCGCCGGCATATTTCAGTCACGAGTTAACAAGGAACAAAGGCAAAAACCACAGACAACAATCGCTTCAATTGAAGATGTATTAGATTGGAAGTGGGATGGCAATGTTTTGTTAGACCACCTTATAAGGCTTGATTACGCAACTATCGCGGGCCTAACCGCCGATAACGAAGGTCATGCTGAACAATGGGCGCCAGTCTTTATGGAACACCCGGATACGTGGCGTCTACTAATTGATGGGATCGAAAACATTGTGGGCTATTGGCATTTTGTTCCTTTGTTTGATTCCGAGTATGAGCTTGCCAAAGCGGGGCGTTTGCTCGATGGTGATATTACTTCTGATAAGCTTTCCTACTTTGAAGTCCCTGGGTTCTACAACATCTATTTCGTCTCAATTTCGCTGTTGCCGAATTATCGAGGAGTGCGGCACTTTCGTTTATTACTCGATTCGTTGTTCGAACAGTTTGTAGAGCTTGCGAGCCGAAACATTTATTTCAAGGAAGTGTGCGCGAATGCCTTCACCCACAGCGGCGAGTCACTCTGTAAGACGCTAGGGATGAAATACATCGGGGAACATAAAGACAATGGAAAGCTGTTCATACAAAGTTTTTACCTATTGCCCGATTTAAGGATTTTTCGTCTCTATCCACAATTCGTTGATCTTTACTCTAATTTAATTGACATTATTTGAACATTGCGCTGGGTTAACATTCTTAGACGGAATCATCAAACGCGGATCAGTGCTTATGCGAAAAATCTACATCGGTCATTCAGAGATCGCCGGTAGGGGAATTTTCGCGAATACTGAGTTCGTTAGAAATGAAACGTTGTTTACTGTGCAAGGGGAAATAAGACACGATTCCTATGGCCCTAACTACTCGGTTGGATCAAGGTGGTTTGGGATCGACGATAGGATATGGTTGGCTTTGCCTACGAAAAGTTATGCAAATTACCTTAATCACTCGTGTAATCCTACCTGCGGAGTAAAGGACCAGGTTGTAATAGTCGCGATGCGCAGGATTCAAAAGGGCGAAGAGATTACTCTTGATTACTCTACTACTGAAGCGGACCCGTTTTGGAAAATGAGATGCAGGTGCGGTAAGCAAGATTGCAGGAAGATTATCAGGAGCATTCAGTTCTTACCGGAAGAAATATACAGAAATTACGAACCCTTGGTTCCCGAATTTGTCCGCCGAGCGCGAGTGCGTATGAAGGATTCGATGCCGGAGTAAGTTAAATGAGTACGAGTCACATTAAGGATTTTTTAGAACGGCATTTTCGCCATTTCAACGCTGCAGTCTTAATTGAAGCTTCAAATGCATATAGGCGACACTTGGAAGGCGGAGGTCAGATGTTGTTGTCTCTTGCTGGGGCCATGAGTACAGCAGAATTGGGCGTCTCGCTGGCTGAAATGATTCGACAGGAAAAGGTACACGCCATTTGCTGTACGGGAGCAAACTTGGAAGAAGACGTCTTCAATCTTATCGCGCACGATTCCTATAAACGCATTTCGCGCTATCAAGACCTCACGCCAGCGGACGAATTCGCGTTATACCAAAATCGTTTGAATAGGGTGACCGACACATGCATACCTGAAGATAAGGCTGTGCGAAAACTTGAAACTGCGATTTTGAGTGAATGGATCTCTGCGGACAAATCTGGTGAGCGCTTTTTTCCACATGAGTTCCTTTATGCGCTTCTACGGAAAGAAAGGTTCGCGGATTTATACGAAATCGATGCTGGCGACAGTTGGCTCTATGCAGCAATGAAGATGGATCTGCCGATTTTCGTTCCGGGATGGGAAGATAGCACGCTTGGAAATATATATGCCGCCCATTGCATGTTAGGAGATATCAAGAATGTAAGTACCGTAAAGTCCGGAATAGAATACTTCGTTAGTCTGGCTGATTGGTACCTCGAAACCTCAAGCCTAAACCCACCGGGATTTTTCCAAATAGGCGGTGGGATCGCGGGCGATTTCGCGATCTGCGTCGTACCAATGTTACGCGAAGACCTCAAATTGGAAGCTGTTCCTTTGTGGGCCTATTATTGCCAAATCAGCGATTCAACAACCAGCTATGGCTCATATTCGGGAGCCCCCCCAAATGAAAAGATAACTTGGGGCAAGCTCGATATTGAGACCCCAAGATTCGTGATTGAATCCGACGCATCAATAGTTGCGCCATTGATTTTCGCGGTGGTGCTCGGACTCTAAAGCAGTCCTTAGGACGACAAACTTTGTCTACGCGGCGCGACAACTAAGGTCGTAGGAAACCACAAATTAGCGCCCGTAAAATCAAGCGGAAACTCCAGAATGTCCAGATTGTCAATGAACCGACGTGTCCGAGGGTCGTGCAGCTTTACCACCTAATCACAAGCTATAATTGCAATTCTTTTAGCGCTTTATTGTAACGTGACGTCGGTTTCTTCAAGTCGTTGAGTTGTGGCGGTTGCAAGAGAGAAAAATGCGGATATCCAAATAGAGTGTATTGCAACCAGCTAACATTCGATCCGTGGTTCTCCAGCATTCCCTGGCGCGCAAGCTTCAGAGCGGTGCCGACCGATTGATGTCTACCTTCCTTTGACAAAAGTTTTTCGTAGAAAGTGGCGGCGAACCGACGCGCATCATCATCGAAGATCTCCTGCCTGCAACATATGATCCCTCCGGCGCCGGCTTTTAGCCAAGCTGTGGACATATTCTTTTCCTTACTCCAAACGTCCTTAATCTCGCCTGACTCACAACCATTAAGGAAAACCAGTGTGCGAAGTAGTCGACTAGTAGAGTCAAAATTGTCTGCGATTTCCTTGCACTCGATCTTGTCATGTCTTAGACGCAGGTTGCCATCTAGGATATGTCCCGAATAGTGGATAATTCCAAGATCGTTGCGCATCGAATGAATAGAGCTAACGAATTTGTCCTCCGCATCATCCTTTGCCCCGTCTATTGTCTTTATGTTTCTTGATTTCAGTCCTGATTGTACCAACACGTTTCTTATCTCTTCGGCTTCCTCCTTCGCATGTGGCAAAGGCTTAAGGCCATGATGGTCACCCGCATCAAATAGTAGTATGGCCTTCATTCGCTGAACCTGTTCATCAATGTCATGGAGTGCCTCTCGGCTTCGTACGCCTTCGAGGGCTTTCGCAGCTAACTCCATCTGTTCGAAGAAGACGGTACCGCACGACATCATTTCACAAATGGTCTTACCTGACGGCTCAGCGGCCCATTCCCACGGAATAAACGAATCATTAGTTAGGAAAGTAACTTGTTCGTGTGTTTTCTTGAGGTGTGCGAACACGCTCGCAAGGCCCAAGTGCCTCCAGATTCGTTGCCCTACATCTCTTCTTAGTCTTTGCACAGTGGGAATCTCATCAGTCATCAACGATAGTATTTTTTTTCTTAGGCCTCGATTGTCATGAGTAACCCTAGCTGGTGGAAACGAGTTAGTCTCAGGAGTTACAAAGAGGCTGCAAAGGTAATTCTCAGACTCAACCCCCGGCACGCCCTGATTATCGATCAGAAATAGTATTATTGTTGTACGCGAGTCGGGCATTTACGTGAGGTCTCCAAGATGGCCTATAGCTTGGCAATCACAGCCTCAGCAAGCTGATTGTAACCGGCGAGCGCAGTGCAATTGTCTGACGATCCTACAACGATCCGCTCCTGCCACTTCAAGCTATCATCCTCTTCGATTTCAATTATTGGTGTTCTGTAGAATCTCTTTAACATCTTGTCATACTTCGCTTTTTCGACTGACGGCTTTTGGGGAACACAAGAGGCTGCCGCAATAAACTCCAACTTGTATTTCTTAACGAAGTCCGAGACGCGTGCAGTTCCCAAAACGTGCTGGCGACTATAACGAAAAAGCGCCACAACGCAATTCGACACATACATGGAAAGAGCGGATAGATCGCCGAAACCGCTAGGGCTGTCAATAATTACTACATCAATTCCAAATTCCTTCTCAGCAAGAGCGATAAGCTTCCGTAATTGACCCAATAGACGCCCGCCTTTGCTCGTATCTACCCCCGCGAGGCGAGTACTTGCTGGCAGAACCCATAGGCAACCCGAGGGATCAGTGAGCTGTCCTGGTTCGCCGTATTCGAGAAAATCGGCCGGCGTAAGTTCGTGGTTACCCTCAAGGTAACTCTGCAGGGGAAACGGCGTTTCTTCGGCAAGGTTGAAGACGATTCCGATACCAGGGCCCTCAAGGTCTAGATCGATACAAAGCACTCTATAACCTTTTCTTGACAGCAGCGCTGACACGTTAGCAGACGCCGTGGTTCGTCCTGTTCCACCCTTGTACGAATAGAACGCAAATACTTTTGCTTTATCAGCCATAACTATTTGTCTTAGGGTTTCCAGTCTCACGTAGACGTTCATTGAACTCGTGGATGTCGGCAATCTCTGTTGGTGGTAACTCTAAACTTCTGCCTGTCTTATCAGGGTTTGTTACGTAGTGATAACAGCTAATTAGTGATTCAATGACGCGCTCTGTGTAATAAATCTCGTATTCATCAGGCTCAGGACCCCAAAGGTCGTCTGAACCCTGATTGGCCTTGAGCTCGTTTATTCGGTCCACCATAATTAGATACGACCAAGGATCTCTCAATCTCGATTTTTCGGTGAATGAGAAAAAATCATTGTTTGGGTACTCTCCAAACACAGTAGCAATCGCGCGAACAACTAAAGGGAGTATGGAACTATCTGTTAGTCTTGCTGATCCAAATGTTTTGTCCTCTAAAAGGTACCCAACTTCATAATCCTTTTGTGCGGCGATTACGTGACTGTTTGCTACGAGCGTCACCAGAGTTTGCGCCATGTCCAAATAACGCTCGCTTTCAAGTAAGCCTAAAGTAATAAATGCCTGTAAATCGTGATAAACCTTTGCTCGCTCGTGTTCAATTATCCTGGGGACAAAAAGGAACGGTGTAGCGTTACTTGAACCTCCGAACAAATACATTTCTAAGGATGCTCGTACCTGAGCCAGACAATCCTTGAGTTGCCTCTCTCTTTCGTCCGTCACGATGAGATCGCATGTCTCTCTGGAATCGAGAACTTCGATCAATGTTTCGACTACTGACCAAGTAAAATAAATGTTCACCACATGTTCCTGCGTCGAATAAGACCAACCCTGCTCATCCACAAAATTGGCAATTATTTGGTCAATGGCCTTTGTGGCAAGGTTTCGCAACTGCGATTTCTCCACATGTCGTGGTAGTTCTCTAAAAGCGTCGAGAGTAAGCAACAAGTGCAACACCACCGAAACAAAAAAAGCATTGGCTTCAATATACGGGAAGCCGGTGCTTCCTTTCCTCATTGTGTCTCCACTGGAATTTACATATGGATCGCCAGGGAAGAGCGGTTTATTTGTTTCAAAGGATTCCTTCACTCGATCCACAATCCCAGTCAAGGCCTTGTTCAACTCATTCTCCAGCGCTTGTCTTTCACTCTTTACCTTTGGGAGAAAATCATCACTGAAGTCAAGCATTGGTATCAGAATCGTTTCAAGGACTTCGCAGGTTGAGACAAATCCCTTTCGAGAACGCACCGATTCCCTATCACGGAAGGACAGTTCTGAATTGACGCACCTTTTACACGTGGCCGTGACAGTGCTGCGAATCAAAGAAACAAGCTTGCGTTCGAGAAATAAACGAGGATTATCGGCCAGTGAAGCACGGGAGGATTTTGGCGACATATTTGGGTCTCCGCGACGAAAATGATCCCGGCCCTTACCTCCTTAAAAAATGACGGGATCGCATGATCACATACTGACAAGGGATCGAGCCAACGCCTTGCTAGATCTGGTTGCGGCGCTATTCAGCCAGAGGCTTCGGAGCGAGAAGCTCCGCTCGTTTTGTAGGGTTGTCCGAGATCTGTTCGTTGATGATCGCCTCAGAAGGCCCAAGCGGTCGCTCTTAATCTGCCATTCGATCTCCACATCATCGCCCATGGTTCGCGACGTAAAATTAAAGGAGACAATGTCGCCTCTCCTAACGTCGACTGGGGACTCCACCGGTAGAAAGCATTGCTTCCAATGCGTTGGTTCACCGCTCGGCGAAGTCGAGATTTCAATCTCGTCAAACAATTTCGCAACGAACCACCCAGCGAGCCCGTGAAGAACTCCATTTCGAGTCACCTCATATGAGCCCTTCAGCGACATTTCTATCGAGTCAACCGAGGTAAGATCGAGGTCGAGTAATCTCTGCGGTTCGGCGAGGTAGTTAGCCTCTTTGAAGTCCGCTAGGTAAATATTGCTGGCTGCGAAGTCCCGAGATCCCGACAGATCCATATCTTCAACCGGGTCGGACCAAACCTCAATTTCTTCGCAGTAGACCTGCTTTGCTTCAACTGGAACGAAATATACCTCAGCTGAAGAGGGAACTAGCTTGCCACTCGGCTTCAAAAAGCGGTCCCGGGAATCAATTATGCTATCGAGCATGTTCTCTTCAACAACAAGGTGTCCAATTACCTCAGAGACAATGACGTCCACCCTTTCAGCGAGATCGACCGAGCGAGAATCCGCTGTAATGAACTCGATGCGGTCATCGATCTTCATTTTGCGCGCATTTGCTTTTGCAACTTCGATGATGTTTGTTTTTTCAATTGCAAATACTTTGCTGGCACCTGCGCGCACGGCCAGAAAAGCTAGCAAACCCGTTCCTGTGCCTAAATCGAGTACAACATCCCCCGGGCGCACGACTTTCAAGATGGCGTTACGATATGCGGTTGTCCGCACCCGGTCGTAAATCATCTCCTTGTGAACACTTAAAAACTCGAAAATGTTCTGAACTTTAGGGACAAGTTCAGCTAAGGTTTCTGCCATTAAGTCTCTCCTTCGGTATGCACGAATTCAGAATGCGTATTTGCGCTTCAAAATGCGTAGCCAAAAACAGCCTATTGCAGCGTTCTTCAGGGACGCAAAGTTACCAAGCCGTTTTAATAGAAGGCTGTTAAGTCGACCGCAAAATGGTACCTTGAGCCAGCCCATTCTTGAGGAGGTCGAAAGAATCTGCGTGTCCGCCTAACGGTTCTCGAACTTGACGCGCGCTATTATTGAAGATTTATGGCGTTTTCGCAATAAGTAAATGTAACCTCCGGTCTTTGATGGGAGAACAGAGACGCAATCTTCCACCTTGCTGCTGTCTTCTTGTTCGATTCGCTAGCGACGTGCGGCATATTCCAAGAAATTCTAATCTCAAAATCACTCTGAGGTCGTAGCTATTTCGTCCGGCTTAAGCGACCATCGCGAACATTTCTGTACAAGGAGCTTCACCTCGTTTTCTCCTTGCACTGCAGCCGCGGACTTTGTTTTTTCACCGGATCTTTTCACGCGCGCTGGACTTACCCTCGACCCCCGAATCTTCACCCAAGACTCCGGCGTGCCGATAAGTTTTGATATCTCTTCTGAGGCAATCGGCGACCCGAGAATGAATCGCACGTAGTCTTTGGAGCCGGTATCATAGAGGTATGCAAAATCTTGTAAATACTCCGTTGAGGTAATTTCCGCCGCGGGCTTCGGATCCTCGTGAAAAAACTCGGGACGGACGGAGTGATCTGTATGTAAATAACCTCCATAACGAGTCCAATCTTTGTTTTGAAGCTGATCCTTAAGCTTAGTGGGGTCGGTGAATGGACATGTAAGCCTGTCAACGATAGGGCGACCTCCTTTGGCTAACGGTTTGAGCCATGTGGCCCTACCGTACGGAGTTTCCGCAGCCTTACCGATCGTTTCCATTGCGATCTTGAGGACCCATTCGTCCTGTTGGTTTAAGGCTAGGTACCATTCACGGTAGCGCCGCATATGACCAACGGAATTCGCCGTGAAGGCTATCCCTCCCGGTACGCGATGATCGTGCCACCACCGTCGGTCACCCTGAGATGCGAAGAAGTCAACACTAAACGTGAACTCCCGAAAGGATCCATCGGCAGGGTTTTCTAGGAAGAGTGTTTCCCAGTGGGTTGTGCCGGATGCCTCAAGGGAACTGCTACACCCCCATAGGTCACGAATCTTCTCTGCAAAGGCCTTCAGATTCTCGTCAGGTGCTGCCAACGCTAGTCGAGGCGATATCGCCATAAGAAGAAACCCGTGAGCTGGCTGGGAAAACTCGTTTCGTGGTTGTATCGATCGACGTTTCCAAGCTAGCAATTCCTCTTGGATTCGCTCGGCAATTTTCTGATCCGACAAGTAGAAGTCGTCCTCAGTTAAGAAGCAGTAGTGCATCCAGTCCTTAGCGGCAGCAATTCCTCCGAACAGACAGGGTTGCTGGCGCTGAAGCCACATCGCAATCACTGTTTGGCGGTCGCTCTCGGTGGCGAAAGGGTGAAACAAAACCTCATGGACCAGCTTCATATCCTTCGAGAACGCGTTCTTACGTTTTTTTCGCCATGAATCCTCCTTAAGGCGGCGGTAGAGATCCGTCAAAGAAGGTAGGGCACTCATCGATGATTCCTCCAAGAGAATTTTGTCGTTCCAATATCACTCAACACTCGCAGCATAGAACCCCCGACATTAGGATTCAAGGTTGACTTCGTCGCCGACGAGATATGGCTTGGCTGGTTGAGCGACGTATCAGGTGTATCGACATTGTAACGTTCGGCGCGCCAAATATACGATAGCTTAATCAGCGAAGGCTGAAGAATAAGAGATAGATAGAGGAAGCCACCAGGTACCGCGTCGTGGTAACTGCCTTCACGAGCCTGCACTGAGCGATTATCAAGGTGATCAACCGGCAAATATAATTTGATATTGGCAATCGGGAATCAGAAGACCCGGTTGCTACTGCGAGGTGGTGCTGACTTCACGACGCTCGTGGAACTCCTCACTTCGGCAGGCGGTTGGCGATGAAATCCGCGACGCGGGTGGCGGCGGGTGGGTCCAGGTTGGCCAACACCGCGATTACGTAGCCCGATCCGGAGTCTTGTCCGGGGCAGATCTTGAGTTCGCCGTTCATCCCGGGGGCGCCGCCGCCGTGGCCGAAGCAACGCAAGCCGTTAACTACCGACTCCTGGAATCCATACGCATACTTACCGCCGCCCGGAGTCTCGACTTTTCCCTTCGTCAGCAGTTCCGTGTGCTTG
>Ga0070682_100001338_pt1 | contig 13927 bp, 15 predicted proteins | sample KBSC63LmetaG_FD_64668 | JGI IMG/M metagenome (GOLD analysis project Ga0070682, IMG submission 64668) | Corn rhizosphere microbial communities from Kellogg Biological Station, Michigan, USA - KBS C6-3L metaG | ecosystem: Host-associated > Plants > Roots > Rhizosphere | place: USA: Michigan... | reverse complement strand
GGCTACGCGCAGCGCGAGATCGGCCCGCACGGCATCGTGCCGTTCTACGCGCCGGGCGTCACGGCGAGCGGGCTCGACGCGGAATGCGCGACGCTCGTGAGCGGAACGCCGAGCACGTGCGACCTGCCGCTCGGCGGCTTCACGCTCTGGGAGGCCAGCATCGAGCTGCGCTTTCCCATCGCAGGCGACATCTCCGGAGCGGTGTTCACCGACGCGGCGGACGTCGCGCCGCAGCAGGTGCGCTTTCGTTTCAATCGGCCGCATCTGAGCGCCGGCCTCGGCCTTCGTTACGACACGCCGGTAGGGCCCGTGCGGCTCGATGTCGGCTATCGCATCCCGGGTCTGCAGGCGCCCGCCGCACCCGACGAGGGCCAGCCGGAGACCACGTTCGGACTCCCACTCGCCGTCTCGTTCGGCATCGGGGAGGCCTTCTGATGCACGGCACGCCCCGGCGAGCACCGCGACCGGCAAGCTTCTGGCGGAGGCTCGGGCGCCGACTGGGAGGCGTCGCGCTCGGGCTCCTCCTGCTGCTCGTGGTGCTTCCGCCTGCGCTCCTCGTGGCGCTGCGGTTCGAGGCGCCGCGCGCCTTCGTCGCGCGAAAGCTCGACACCGCCCTCGCGTCGCTGTTTCGCGGCCGGCTGCGCATCGCCGTGCTCGAGCGGGTCGATCTGGGCGGCGTTCGCGTCACGGGGAGCATCGAGGACCCTGCGGGCCGCAGCGTGATCCGGTTCCAAAGCGTCACCGTGCGCGCGAGCGTGCCGGCGCTCCTCGTGAGTGTGATCCGTGGCGGTGGGACGCCGGGCGCGATCCAGATCGACGAGGTGCGCATTCCCCACTCCGAAGTCACGCTCGTCGATGGCCCCGACGGCATCCCGACGATTGCCCACGCCTTCGACCCGCGCACCCCTTCGGCCCCGACCTCGGGACCCTCGACGCCTCCTCCGACGTTGACCGTGTCCGACCTGCGTATCGATCACGCTTGGGTGCACGGCCGGGTCGGCTCTTCTCCGCTCCTCGACGCGGAGCTCTCTCGCGCGTCGGCAACACTCGGTCTCGATCCCAAGACGTTCCACGTCGAGCTCACGGATTCGCGCCTCGTGAGCAGGCTCGAGCCCTATGCCCTCGATCCTCGCGGCAAGGTCGTCGGCGCGTTGCGCGTTCCCTTCAGCACGGACCCGCTGAGCATGAAGGTGACGTTCGAGGGCGACGCCGCCGGGACACCCGTCGTTGCGCGCGCCACGCTCGAAGGGGAGGGTGTTTCGGCGGAAGCGCACCTGGCGGGCGTGAGCGAGGCCACGCTGAGGCGGTTCGTGCCCGGGCTTTCGCTGCGCGGCACGCAGCGGGTCGATGCCCGCGCGCAAGGCACGCTGCGTGAGCTTTCCCTGACGCTCGACGCCGCCGGCGAAGCCGGCCAGATCTCGGCCCAGGGTCGGCTGTTCACGGGTCCGCCGCTGCGCGTCGAGCTGACGGCGGCCGGGAAGCGCTGGGATGCCTCGGCGCTCGCCCCGACGGCGCCCGCGACGAGCATCGACTTCGATGCCGTGCTCGCACTGGTGTCCGAAGACAGCGGAGTGCGAGTTCGGTACGACCTCGCCGTGCAGCGTCCCGTCGTCGCGGGCGAGACGTTGCCCAGCGTGACGACCGAGGGTGCCCTCCGCGCCGCGGGCTCGGAGCTCACGCTCGAGGGCGACGTGCGCGCGAAAGAGGCCGGCCTCGACGCTCGCGGCAGCTACGCTGTTCGGCTCGCGGGCGAGCGGGGTCACGTCGAGGTCGGGCTGAACGTCGACGTGAGCAATCCGCCGCGCCTCGTGGCGCTCGCCGGCATTCGCGCACGCGGCAAGGCGACGGTGCGCGCTCGTCTCGAGCTCCCGAAGCTCACGGTCGGCGGGCTCGTCGAGGCACGCTTCGACGAAATCGAGCGCGGTGCCGACCGCGTCGGCGCGACGCGGCTTCACGTCGAGGCCGACGGGCCCCTGGCCGACCCCCGCCTCAAAGGCTCGGTGCTCGCCTCGGGGGCGCACGTGCAAGGGCTCGATATTGCTTCGATTGTCGCGGGCTGGGCGGGGACGCCCCGGAATGCGCATGTTGAAGTGGGGCTCTCGACCACGAAGCAGGAGGACCTCGTGCTCACGACCGAGCTCGGAGCCGTCGGCGCCGAGGTCGTGCTCACGGGCGCGAAGGCCAGGTTTCGCGATCGGCACGGCGACGTCGACCTCGCCGTGGGGAGAGCGAGCTTCGGCGGGCAACGGATCGCGGTGGACGAGCTCACGCTGCGCGGGCCGGGCGAAGCGCACGCCTCGTTGCTGCTCGAGGGGTCGCGGTGGCGCGTTTCGGCGCGTACCGACCGCCTCGATCTCGCGCGGCTCGCACAGGTGGCGCGCTTGCGCACGCCGCTGCGTCGGGCCCGCGCTACGCTCGTCATCGAGCTCGCGCAGGCGCGACAGTTGGAGGGCACCGTTCGCGGTCGGCTCGAGGGCGTCAGCTACGGGACCGTGAACGACGGCAAGGCATCGCTCGAGCTCGAGGGTCGCGCCGAGGCCTGGTCGGGAAACATCACGACCGAGCTCGTGCCCGGCGCGCGGCTCGACCTCATCTTCCGCGACTTTCACGCGCTGCGCTTGGCGAAGACGGACGGTCCGTTGCCCGAGGGCGAGCTGCGTGCATCGGGGACGATGGACCTCGGGGGCATGACGCCACTTCTTGCGGCATTTCCTGCCATTCCAGTGGAAAACGCCCACGGTCGCGTCGACGTCGAGCTCGAGTACCGCCGTGAAGGCCTGACGTCGCTGCCGACGCTCACCGGGCGGATTCGCACGCACGATCTCGAGCTGGTCGAGAAGCGCGAGGCGCGCTCGGCGATTGACACGAGTGAGGAGGCCATCCAGGCCGCGCCGTCCGTCTACAAGGGCATCGACTTCGGCGTCGATCTCGCCCTCGACGCCGCAGCACGCAGGCTCACGGCGCACCTCGGCTTTTACGACGCCCGCGCCGAGCTCCTCACCGTCGACGCGTCCGCGGGACCGTGGCGCGACGCGCCCATCGCCGCGATCATGGAGCAGCTCTACGACATCCCGCTCGAGGTGCGCGCCGCGATGCCCACGCGGAAACTGGTCGAGCTGCCTCCGCCCTTGCGCCCGTCCTCGCTGCGCGGGCGTGTCGCGGGGGATCTCACCTTCGAGGGCACGCTCCGCGAGCCGCACCTCGTCGTCGATGTGCGGGCCTCACGCCTCGCGGCGGCGACGGGTGCACGCGTCCAGGGCGAGGTGAAATCGCGGATCTCGGTGCTCGGGCACGTCGAATACACGAAGGAAGGCGGCAAGCTCGCGCTGATTGCGGACGCCGCGCGCACGCGTGCGGTCGACGCCGACATTCGCTGGTCGGGCGATGCCCTGCGCGCGATATCCGATCCTGCAGAGCTCGATCGGCTCGTCGTCAGCGGCGACGTCGTGGTCGATCGTTTCGATCTCGAAACCGTTCCTGCGCTCAAGAATCGCCAGCTCGAGGGCGTGGTCTCCGGCGCGCTGAAGCTCGAGTACGGCCCGAACAAACGCGCCGTCATGGCCAATCTCGTCGCGCACCCCTTGCGCGTCGGGCCCGCGACCTTCGACCAATTCAACCTGGCCGTCGACGCCGCTCCGGGCCACCTGCGTGGGGCGGTCGACGTGACCGGTCGGAGCGGCGCGCTGAGAGCCAATGTCACCTCGGGCCTGGATTGGCCCGCGCACGGCCTCCCGCGCGTGGCGGGTGACAGTGCTGCAGCGCTTTCGGCTCGACAATTTCGGTTGGCGGGGCTGTGGCCGCTCTTCAGCGGCTCGGTGAACGAGCTCGACGGGCGTCTCGATGCGGACCTCGGCGCGCGCGTCGTGGGTTCGAACGTGACCTTGTCCGGGAGCGGGCGGCTCGCGGACGGCGTCGTGCAGATCCCTGCCGTCGGCCAGCGCTTCGAGTCGATTTCGGCGGACATCAAGGTTCAGCCCTCGGCCATCCTCATCCGCAACCTGCGCGCGAACGGGCTCACGGGTCAGGTGCAAGGACAAGCGAGCGTGGCGCTCGACGAGCACCTGGCGCTCCACCGCTTCGACACCGAGCTCACGATCACGAAAAATCAGAAGCTGCCGATCACGGTGGAAGGCGTTGCCATCGGAGATGCCTGGGGCAAGGTGGAGGCGCACCTCGTGAACGAGCCGACCCGCGTGTCGCTGCGTGTCGCCGTTCCGGAGCTTCACGTCGAGGTGCCTGATTCGGCCGGGGACGGCGTCCAGGATCTCGCGCCCGATGCGAGCGTTCGCGTCGGAGTGCATCGGGCCGACTCGGTTTTCGCAGCGCTGCCGATCCAGCCCATCGAGCCGCCGCGCTCGAGCCCGACGCCGATCGACGTGACGATCGAGCTTGGCAGCGTTTGGGTGAGGAAGGGCGACCTCGTCAACGCGGAGCTCACGGGCGCCATTCACGTCGCCATTCGGGAGGAGACGCAGGTGACCGGGCGCATCGATCTCAAAGGAGGCAGCCTGGACGTCTCCGGCAAGCACTTCGAGATCGAGCGCGGCACGGTGACGTTCACGGGTGGTGATCCGGCGAATCCGACCGTCTCTGCGCTGGCCCGTTGGGATGCCCCGAGCGGCTACGCGGTATTCGCGACCTACACGGGTACCGCGAAGAAGGGAAAGCTGACGCTTGCGGCCGAGCCCCAGCTTTCCCAGGACGAGATCGTCAATCTGATCCTGTTCGGAACGCCCGAGGGTTCGGTGTCCTCGGGAGGCGGTGGCACCGCGGCGGGAGCGGCAGGCCTCGCGGGGAGCACCGCGGCGCGCGGGGTCAACCGCGCCATCTCCGACCTCACGCACCTGGACATTCAAGCGCGCGTCGATACCAGCACGGGCACGGCGCGCCCCGAGCTGATGGTTCCCGTGACTCCTCGCCTTTCCGCACGCGTCACCCGGGCGATCGGCGACCCTTCGCCGGGTTCGAGTCCCGACCGCACGTTCCTGACGCTCGAGCTGCGCCTCAAACGCAATTGGGCGCTCTCCGCGCTGCTCGGCGACCGCGGCGCATCGGCCCTCGATCTGGTCTGGCGTCGGCACTACTAGGCTCGGACGGCGTGAGTCGTACGCGGGCGAGGCAGAGTGCCCCTCTGTGACGCTTCTGAATCGCGGAAGCGGCGTTGCGGGCCCGGAGGAGATCGGGAAAGCAGCACGGGTCTTGCTTTACGACGGTCCGACCCGGCGATCGGGCCGGAACTACCACGAGGACTCCCGACGATGACCATCTCCCTTGCGACCGACCCCGGCAAGCGCACGACCGAGGATCTCGAAGCGACCGAGCCCGACTTCTGGCTCGACGACCTCGAGGTGCTCGCCGACAGCGAGGACGACAGGGGTGGCAGCCCGGCACTCTTCGACGCCAAGACGGAGCCCGCGCGGCACACGCTCGACGGCCTGCACGACACCCTGCCGGGCACCCAGCTCCCCCAGCCGGAGGCCTCTCGGGAGCAAGCGCTCCTCGCCTTCCTGGAAACGGTGCGTCGAGTCTTCGCCGACGGACATGGCTGATCGATGAGCGTGAGCCTCCACGATGCACCGCTGAGCCCTCCGAGCACGAGCGAGCGCGCGCCCCTGCGCTCCGCTCCACGGGGCTCACGGCTGCGGTCGAGAGCGCTCGCGATTCTTGCCGCGGTGGCTGTTCTGGCAGGGCTGCACGCGATGCGTTCGGTGTTCATCCCGCTCACGTTTGCCGTGATGCTGTTCTTCTTGCTGCGCGGTCCCGTGCGCCGGCTCGTGAGCTGGCACGTGCCGCGACTCCTCGCGAGCGCCATCGTGCTCGTCGCCTCGATCGGGACGCTGGCGGTGGCGACGGTCGAGCTCGCGGCGCCGGCCGCGGCGTGGGCGCAGCGCCTGCCCGAGGCCGTGCAGGTGCTCGAGGCGAAGAGTCGAACGCTGCGGCTACCCCTCGAGCAGGTGTCGCGCGGCGTGCAGCTCGTGCGCCGGATTGCCGACGCCGACGTCGCCGACAAGGTTCCGCGCGTTGCCGTGGTGCAGCCCGGCGCACTGCAGGGCGTCGTCGAGGGCGCCGCGGCGTTCACGAGCCAAGTCGCGCTCACGATCGTGTGCGCCTTCTTCCTCTTGCTCGACGGCGACGGGCTGCTCGAGCGGATCAACCGCCTCGCACCGGCCTTCACGGGCGCCCGCCGAGCCTCCACGCTGGTCGGCCAGGTCGGGCGGCGCATGAGTCAATACCTGTTGACCGTGACGGCGGTAAACCTCGGCCTGGGAACCCTCGTGGCCTTGTCCTTCTTCCTGCTCGGGATGCCGAACCCCGTGCTCTGGGGCGGGCTCGCGGCAGTGCTCACGTACGTGCCCTACCTTGGCCCGGCGATTGGGCTCACGCTCGTCGTGCTCGCTTCGTTCGTCACCTTTCCGACGGGCTCCGCGGCCATCGTTCCGCCGCTCGTGTACTTCGCGCTCGCCTCACTCGAGGGCAACGTGGTGACGCCACTCGTGCTGGGCCATTCCTTCCGGATCAGCCCGCTCGTGGTCTTCGTCTGGCTCTCGCTCTGGGTGTGGCTGTGGTCGGTACCGGGAGCGATCCTGGCGGTGCCGATGCTGATGCTCATCAAGATCGTGTGCCAAGAAAATCTGGGGCTTGCGGGTCTGGGCTACCTTCTGGGAGGGGAGCCGAGGGGGCTGAAGCGCGCTTGAGGCCCCGCCGCTGAAGCTCCGCGCAGAGCTCCGTGCCGTAGAGCAGCACGAGCGCCGACACGTAGAGCCAGAATTCGAGCACGATCACACCCTCGAGCGCGCCGTAGGTGGACGTGAAGCTCGCGATGTACCTCACGTAGAGCGAGAAGCCGCCGCAGACGAGCAACCAGGCGGCGCTCGTGACCGCGGCCCCGCGCACGAGCCCGGGCACGCGCGGGGTCTCGCGGTAGGGTGCGAATCGAAGCAGAACGAGGATGCTCGCGAAGGAGCCGAGGGCGAGCACCGTCCAGGGCAGGGCGATCGTCAGCGTATCCACGCGCAGGAAGTGCAGGAGCTTCGGCATGACGGCGATCAGGGGCACCACGATCGCCACGCCGAGGACGCCGCCCAGCGTCAGCAGCACGGCGATGCCGCGTCGCGCGAAAAAGCTTCGGTGCTCGTGCGTGCCGTAGGCGACATTCACGGCGTGAACGAGGACACTCATGGCTGACGACGCGCTCCACAGCACGGCGAGGAACCCGAGCAGCACGCTGATGCCGAGGCTTCCGGAGGGGCGCTGCACGAAATCCGCGACGCCGGACAGGACGACCTCGCGTGCGCTCTGCGGCATGGTGTTCGCGAGCGACGAAAGCACGCTCTCGACGTTCGCGGGGTCGGCCACGAGCCCGTAGATCGACACGATCGCCGCCAGCGCCGGAAAAAAACCGAGAAACCCGTAGAACGCGAGCCCGGCCGCAGCCATGTCGACGTCGTGCTCGTTCGCGAGATCGAACACGCGCCGGAGTAGCTTCAAGCCGCGTCCCCGCGCCGGAAGCGCCGCCATGCCGTCCACGCCACGCCGGCGCCGCCCGCCGCGATTCCGAGCGCGAGGCCGATCGAGACGAGCAGCGAGTAGGGCCTGAACGGCAGCTGTTCACCCGCGATGAAGAGCGGCGACAAGGTGACGAGAATCAAGGTCAGCTGCACGAACGAGAGAGCAACGAACACCCCGAGGCCGATCACCACCGTGCTCGCGAACGTGCGTTGGGCTCGCGCCACCATGAGCTTGGCCTCGGCTCGCGCGAGCTCCACGGCGCTCTGAACGACGCGAACGGAGGACGCGACAGCGTCGTGGGTGAGTTCTTCTTGTGTCGGTGTGGCAGCCATGCACGTTCATGAATGCAGACGTCGTACCAGGGCGACGTGAGTGTTGGCCTGGCCCTTGCTTAGCTCGGCGTGTCCGCCAACTCTCACGAGGTTCATCATGAGCAACATGCGTAACATCCTGTTTTCCGTCGGTGCAGCCATCGCCAGCACCAAGATCATTCGGGCCGTGTCGGACATTGGCCTCGACGACGTGCTTGCCCCGATCGGTCTCTCACGCCGCCGCTCGCACCTGGGCGCTGATCTTGCGCTCCTCGGCGCCGGAATGCTCGTGGGTGGCGCCGCGGCGCTCATTTTTGCCCCGGCGAGCGGCCAGGAGACGCGTCGCGCGCTGTCCGCCAAGGCCGACGAGCTCGGCGACGCCGCGGCCCAGAAGCTGCGCGAGCTGCGCGACAACGTGGGCCCCACGCTCGGCAACGCCCACGGGACAGCGCAGCGCCATGCCTAGGGATTTTGCGTCGCGCAACGATCAAGGTCGCGGCGCGGCGCATGATCCCAGCGGGGCGGGCCGGCGGGGCAGGGGGCGTACCCCTGCGTCGGATGTCGGCCCGGCCCTGGCTCCCTCTCAGCGTGAAAGGAACGTGAAAGGAACACCATGATCAAACTCAACGCGATTCTCGGGGGTCTCGTGCTTGCGGCTTGCAGCTCCGGCTCGCAGCTCCCCGCCAACTACGCACCTGCCCAAACCGCGATCGGCGCGGCCGACGCCGTCGGTGCGCGGAACGAGCCGCGCGCGGCACTCCATCTGAAGATGGCGCGTGACGCCGTCGTGCGTGCGCAAGCGCTCTCGAAGGAGGGCGACGAGAAAGAAGCCGAGCTGATGCTCGAGCGCGCTCGGACGGACGCCGAGCTCGCGCTGATGGTCACGCGCGAAGCGACGGCGCGACGCGAGGCAACCAACGCCAAGCGCGAACTCGAAGGGCTGCCGCGCGCCAACTGACGCCTGGCATTACAGGAGACACCACCATGAAAACATTGAGCAAGCTCGCCTTCCTCACCTCCGTCGCGGGTCTCGGCTGCGCGGCCACCGCGCCCAGTCAGGAGCTCGTCGACGCGCGGCGCGCGTACGAAGATGCTCGTCTCTCCGCGGCGGCGCGCCACACCCCGGATCGGGTCCTCGAAGCGAAGCAGGCGCTCGAACGCGCCGAGCGCGCACACCAGGACGACGGCGGGTCGTTCGAGGAGAAGAACCTCGCCTACATCGCTACCCGGCGCGCGGAGCTTGCGGTCGTCTACGGCAGCTACGAGGCCGATCGGCAAGGTCTCGCATCCGCGACGGCAACGTACAAGGCGCGCCAGGATCAGCTGCGTCGAGAGCAGCAGGGTGAGCTCAACGACACGCGGGCCACGCTCGGCTCCGTGCAGAACTCGCTGGCCGGCACTCGCGCCGAGCTCGAGAAGGCGCGAAGTGAAACCGCCGCCGCGCTCGCGAGCCTCGAGCAAGTGGCCAAGGTGAAGGAAGAAGCGCGCGGTACGGTGATCACCCTCGACGGGTCGGTGCTGTTCGTGAGCGCGAAATCCGAGCTCTTGCCGATTGCTCAGAAGAAGCTCGACGACGTAGCCAAGGCACTGAACGACACGGCGCCCGAGCAGACCATCGTGGTCGAGGGTCACACCGACTCGAACGGCAACGATGCTTCCAACCTGAAGCTCTCGCAGGATCGAGCCGATTCCGTGCGCGCGTATCTCGTGTCGCGCGGCGTGAAGAGCGAGCGCATCACCGCCGTCGGCAAGGGCGAGTCGATGCCGGTCGCCTCGAACGATACGACCGAAGGGCGTGCAAACAATCGCCGCGTCGAGATCGTCGTGCAGCCGAAGGGCGCTCCGCCTTCGCGCTGAGCGCTGAGCTCCGAGATCCCGAGCACGAACCGAAACTCACTGACTGGAGAACGCACCATGAACCAAACCTCCGATTTCCTCGAAACGCCGTCCGACAAGGCGCACGTGGGGCTGCTCGCCGATTTCTGCAAGGAAGAGCTCGCGGCCGCCGAGACGTACAAGAAGGCCCTGACGCTCGACCCGCTGCGCAAGCACACCGACGTGCTTTCCCGCTGTTTCGCCTCGCATCAACAGCGCGCGAGCGAGCTTCGCCAGCGCATCAGCGAGCTCGGCGGGAGCCCGCCGAACGCACCCGGTGCGTGGGGCTCGCTGATCCCGACGCTGACTTCCGCGGCGGCCGCCGTGAGCGAAAGCCTCGCCGTGGCGATGCTCGAAGAGTCGGAGGACCGGGGCGTGAAGCGCTATCGCGAGCACACGAGTGAGCTCGACCCGATCAATCGTGACTTCGTCAACGAGCGGCTCATGCCCGCGCAGGCCGTGACCCATGCCGCGATGAGCCAGCTCAAGCTCGCGCTCTCCGCGTGAGGTGAGGCAGCCCCGTCCGGAGGCCAGGCTTCCGGGCGGGGCTGCCCGGCCGCTCAAGGGTGGCGCTCGCGGAGCGTCACTTCTTTCAAGGTCTTGGCAACGCGCGCCGAGCTTTCGTAGGCGGCGATGTCGGAAAGGCTGATGAGGCCGACGAGCGTGCCGTCCTCGTCCGTGCAGAGGATGCGGCCGACCCGGAAGAGGCCCATCAGCTCCTCGGCGTGCTCGATGGTGTCGGTGCTCCGGCAAGCGACCACGTTGCGCGTCATCACCTCTTCCACGGCCGTGGAACCCGGCTGATTTTCGGCGATGAGCCGCGTGGTCAGGTCGCGGTCGGTGAGCGTCCCGACGACCTTGAGCTCGCTCGTGCACACCGGCAATAGCCCGATGTTGTGGTCGCGCATGCGCCGAGCCGCCGTCTGCGCGGTGTCATTCGGTGAAACGCATTCGACGGTCGCTTTCATGATTTCGCTGCACAGCATGGCTTTGGTCTCCTTCGCGGCTCATACGTGCAAACGTCGGACCATGGGGGGGTGCCACTCGCACGGATGTTGCTTGGTGATGGAGACCAGGAGGCACTCACCATGAAATCGTTCCCGAGCATCATCGGCCGACTCGCCGTTTCGTTTTGCGTGGTTGCGTGCAGCCACGACGACAAGCCAGTAGCCGCGCCGCCAGATCCGGATCCGGCAATGGCTCCGGCCGCTCGCAACTCGCCGTCGGCACCCGGGGTGTTGGGCGCGGAATCGTCCGAGCCGCTCAATGACCCGCAGATCGTGAGCGTCCTGCGCGCGGTCAACGTGGCGGAAGTCGATCAGGCCCGCATGGCCGTCGGGAAGATTCAGAACGATTCCGTCAAGAAATTCGCCGAGATGATGATCGCTCAACACGGTCAAGGTGCGAAAAACATCGACGCGTTGGACGACAAGCTCGGCTACAAACAGACCGACAGTCAGCTCGCGACCGAGCTCGGTGTGAAGGCCACGCAGACCGAGCAGCAGCTCTCCAAGGCGACCGAAGCGAGCATCGACAAGCTCTACATCCTGGGTCAGGTCGATGCTCATCGCGTCGTGCTCGACGCGATCGACACGCGGCTCGTGCCGGCGGCCCGCCACGAGGACGTAAAGAGTCTGTTGCAGACCACGCGTCCGGTCGTCGCCGGACATCTCGAGCAGGCGCAGCAGATCCTCGCGACGTTGAAGTAGTGGGGGGCGGCGAGGGCCTATCGCAGTTCGCGCGCGTGCTCATTTCGGAAACAAGCGGCGGTCGCGGCGTGGCCAATTGGCCGCCTGTGTCGTCTTGCCTCACGAAAAGGGGGCGGAGTCGTGCTCTCGAGCGAGGCTCGGGGCTCGCGGGAATGGGCCGACGTTGGCACGGGTTTCGCTCAGGAGCTCCACACACAGGAGATGGAACCCATGCCCCTCGATTTCGCCGAATACCTGAGCAACCGTCTCGGCCTGACGGAATCGGCCACGAGCGAGCTCCTCGGCGCTTGGCTCAGGACCTACGAGCCCGAATCGGCTCGACGCGAGCGTGAAGTCCGCGAGGCCCAGCGCCCCAGCCGCCTTCCGCACGGCGCGGTCGAGGCGCCGATGTTGGCTCGCTCGGCCTAGCTACTCGCGCTGGTTGGAACGTGGTGCGCGAGCGGCGCTGACCTGCGCATTCATCGCGCGCTCGATGGTCGAGCGATCGGCGGGCTTGACCACGAAGTCGTCGAACCCAGCAGCGACGGCACTGTTTCGCGTCGCATCGTCCGAGTAGCCCGTGAACGCGATCAGGTGCATGCCCGCCCCGGCTACCGTTGCGCGGATACGGCGCGCGACCTCGCAGCCGTCGTGACCGGCGAGGCCAAGATCGATCAGGGCCAGATCCAGCCCGCCGCGCTCGACCTGCTCCAAGGCCTGCTCTGCCGTCGCGGCCTGGACCGTGCGGTGGCCCATCGCGTCGATGAGCTCGCTCAGGAGGTCGCGGGCGTCGTCGTCATCCTCCACGATGAGCACGGCGCGCGATCGAGAACGAGGCGACGAGGAGGGGTCTGAGCTCACGCGGCACGAGCCTAGCGCGAGACTTGGCCTGCGGAAGTGCCCATGGTGAGATCCTGCGTGTTGCACTCCAGGTGAAAATTCGCGCCAAAGTGGCGCGGCCCGGTAGGGGCGGCATATCCAGGCTACAATCACGGATTGGTGGCTGACGGTCGCTTGCCTTCGCACGCCGCGCGCCTCGCGAAGACGCTGGTCCTCGCGGGTGCCTCGCTCGGGCTGTCGGGCTGTGGGGGAGAGAGCCGCCGCACGGTCGAAGGGGCGGGCGGGCAGGCGGACGCGAGCAGCGCCGGCGGAATGGGCGCCGGGGTTGGGGCGGGCATGGCTGTGGGCGGTCGGGCAGGGGGCTCGACCCAGCCGGTGTACACGGGCGACGTTGAGGGGTGCCCGTCGGCCCAGCGTGTCTGCACGTGCACGTACCAAAGCGCCGTCCTCGGCGTCACCTGCACGTTGGATCACCCGCTCGGCTACCTCGAGGGGTCGACGCTGTATCAGCTTCTCAGCATGGACTGCCAGTGTGACGGCGCGCGCCCCACGGGGCCCGAGGACTGCGAGTACACCCAACAATTCACCTGCGCCGAGTACGCGCCGGAGTACGAGGACTGCGTCTGCAATCCTGCCGCGCCGCGCACGCCCGACGCCTGCCCCAAGCCGAACAGATACTACCAATGCGGCGGGCTCGATCCCGACATCGGTTGCGACTGCATCGCCGGCATCAAGTGAGGGAGCAATGAAGCTCGAGCGCTTCGCGACCACCCCCCTCGAGATTTCGGCGCTGCCCGTCGCGGTGGTGGGTGAGATCGGGTGGCATTGGGCACGGCGTGCTGAATCGGAGCTCACCTCGGGCATCGTGTTCGCGAACATCAGCGTGGCGTTGCTCGCGCAGGAGGTCGCGCCCGAGGTCGCGTTCTTGACCGCCCGCGCCCACTCGGACGAAGTCCGTCACGCCGAGATCTGCCGCCGCGTCGCGTCGCGCTACCTCGGCACCGAGGTGCCGTTTCCGAAGCCACGGGTGGTGCAGAAGCCAGCGCCGACGCCCAGCCAGGCGCGGCTCGCGGCGACGCTTCACGTCGTGCAAAACTGCTGCTTCAACGAGTCGGTGGCGATGGTGTTTCTTCGCACCTGTCTCGAGCAGGCGGAGCAGGAGCTCGTTCGCCTGGCGCTGCGCGAGCTCATGCGCGAAGAGGTCGATCATTCTCGCATCGGCTGGGCTCACGTCAGCTCAGCGGCCGTCACGGCCGCGGACCGCGCCGCGGTAACGCGCGCGCTACCCGGGTTCATCGACGACATGCGTCAGCTGTGGCTCAGCGATCCGGGCCCGCCCGTGCCCCAAGGACACGGCGTTCTCGACCCACCCGCGCTCGAGCGCGTCGTCGAGGAGGCGCTCGACGAGCTGATTCTCCCCGGCCTCGAGCACTGCGGTGTGAAGGTCGCTCGCTAGTCCGCTGATGCGGAACGGGTTACGCGTGTCGCTTTCGATACACGTCTGATCGGAACGTCAGGGAGCGTGGTGCGAAACAGCGGAAAATCCTCGCAGGTTGTGCTCGTTGCCGGTGAAAACGCGGCGCTGCCGTGCTTGGCACGCAGCATGCACTCCCTATGACCGAGGCGCGGCGGAACGTCTTCCCTTGCGGTCCGCAGGCGCCTCCCTACTTTCACAGCGGCCGCGAGCTCCTCCTCGTCTCGCGG
>Ga0070682_100001334_pt1 | contig 13960 bp, 13 predicted proteins | sample KBSC63LmetaG_FD_64668 | JGI IMG/M metagenome (GOLD analysis project Ga0070682, IMG submission 64668) | Corn rhizosphere microbial communities from Kellogg Biological Station, Michigan, USA - KBS C6-3L metaG | ecosystem: Host-associated > Plants > Roots > Rhizosphere | place: USA: Michigan... | reverse complement strand
CTGCTGGCAGCGATGGACGTCTTCGCGTTCACGTCGATTGAAAAAGATACGAGTCCACTCGCGTTGTTGTCTGCCATGTCCACCGGCCTTCCGATCGTAGCGTTTGATATCGACGGTGCGCGTGAGCTCATGTCGTCAGCAGATCAATTCCTACTCGTGCCGGTGAAGAACGTCGAGGCGCTTAGCGTTGCACTGTTGCGGGTCGTCGAAGATCTATCGTTAAGGCAAGCGCTTGGTGAAGCTGCGCGGCGGCAGGCATTAAGCGAGTTCAGCCTCGAGCGTTATCGAAATCGCATTGAGCATGTTTTTACGGAAACGCTGGCCGCCGCCACAGCCGATCGATCGACGGCGGTTCCGGAAATTCGCGCTGCCGCGTCTGACGTGTACATCTAATGACTTTGGGTCGCATTCTTTTTATTCATAACTCGATGACGGAGTTTGTGCGGCTCGATCTTGAAGCCTTGCGCAAGCGTCATGAGGTTACTGAACACTACGAACGTTCACGGTTCGTAAACCCTGCGACCATCTGGCGGCTGGTGCGTGAACACGATCTTGTGTTCGGCTGGTTTGCATCGTGGCATACATTCCTACCCATGTTGATGGCCTCTATGAGCGGTAAGCCTTCCGTCCTGGTTGTCGGTGGTTATGACGTGGCAAACATGCCGGAGATTGGTTACGGCCATCAGCGCGGTGGTCTGAAGCGGTGGGTAAGCCGGAAGACCATGCGTTGCGCCAGCCGCCTGATTACAAACTCCAGTTACAGCCGCGCCGAAGCGATGACGAACGCGTCGATTCCCGCAGATCAGATTTCAGCGGTTTACCACGGTGTGCCTGATCGGATTGGCCGACTTGCGGAAAGCACCCGTGAACGGATCGTTCTAACGGTCGGCAACGTCAACCAATCAAATCTGCAGCGCAAAGGTCACGAGCCGTTTGTACGCGCGGCCGCGCTCGTGCCTGATGCTCGTTTTGTTTTAGTTGGTGATTGGCAGGACAGTGCTATCGATCACCTCCGAAGTATTGCGACCGACAATGTCGAGTTTACAGGACGGGTTGATAGCGGGGTACTGCTGGATCACTACCGCAATGCGTCGGTCTACGTACAGGCTTCGCTGCACGAGGGCTTTGGCATGAGTGTGGCTGAGGCGATGTTGGCCGGATGTATTCCGGTGACAACGAATGCCGGGGCACTCTCGGAAGTTACCGGTCAACACGGCGTCCGCCTCGAGTCGACCAGACCAGCAGAGATAGCGCGTGCAGTCGAAGCGGTACTGCAGTCGACACCCGAGGCCCGAGCGGCCGTGCGGACGCACGTTCTCGAAAACTTTCCGATGAGTCAGCGGGGTGATCAACTGCAAAATCTGATTGAGCCGTTCATGAACGGGCACAACGTGAACTAGATGACCGCCAGCCCATTCGTATCCATCATCATGGCGGTCCGCAATGAAGCGGGCTTCATCACCCGAAGCCTGGCTGCCGTACTTGCCCAGGATTACCCGTCTGCGCGCACGGAAATAATTATTGCGGACGGCGGGTCGAATGACGGCACTCGCAGAATTATCGAAACGTTACAGGCTGAGCACTCCAACTTATTCCTGATCGACAACCCGGGCAAAATTGTCTCGTGCGGACTGAACCTGGCTTTGCGACAAGTCAAAGGTGAAGTCGTCGTACGGATCGACGGCCACTGCGAAATCGCTCCTGATTATGTGAGTCGTTGCGTGGCCCACTTGCTTGCCGGGGACGCCGACTGCGTTGGCGGGCCGGTTACAACGGTGGGAGAGACGTACACCGCGCGGGTGATCGCGGCAGCGATGAGCTCAACTTTCGGAGTAGGCGGCTCGACCTTCCGCGTTGCCGGTGAAGCGCCGGCCTTTGTCGACACTGTTCCGTTTCCTGGTTTTCTTCGCGAGACGATTGAACGTAACGGACCATTCGACGAGGAATTAGTCCGCAACCAGGACGATGAATACAGCTACCGCCTGCGTAAGCATGGCGGCCGAATTCTGCTGACGCCGGACATTCACTCGCGCTATCACAGCCGCGCGAGCCTGCGCAGGCTTGGCAAACAATACTTTGAATATGGCTTCTGGAAAGTGCGGGTTCTGCAGAAGCATCCGCGCCAGATGTCCGGTCGGCAATTTGTGCCGGCGCTATTTGTCCTCGCGCTCCTGTTACTGCTCGCCACAGTGCCGTTGTTTGTTACTGGCAAGATAGTGTTCGCATGCGGCGTTTTGAGCTATGCCATCGTGAATTTCTGCGCCGCAGTATTGGTGGCGCGCAGAACCGGCTGGGCGTTGCTGCCACTCTTACCCTCCGCGTTCGCCACCATTCATATCGCATACGGCCTCGGCTTTCTCTTTGGGCTGTTGAAATTTTGGAAACGTTGGGGTGATCACAGCACGCAAGCGGCGCACGGCAAGCTGCAGGAATACACGAGCCTCTCGTAAGTTGATAACTCGACAAACTGAAGTTTGTCGGACAATGAAGTTTCTTGGACACGATGAACGAATCGGACCAACTTGATTTTGTAGTCGCTGAGCGTCGTCGCATTCAGGTCGAATACCAGCGCCGCGAACGCGAAGTGCCTCCGGATCTCTATGCCGCGTGGCAACCTGCCTCGCGGTTCATGATTGATGGCCGGCACCGTATGGCCGAAAGAATGCTGCGCGAAGCGAACGTGTTTCCCGGCGCAACGAGCGCCTGTCTGGAAGTTGGATTCGGTTCGCATGGGTGGTTGAGCGAGCTGCAGTCGTGGGGCGTACCCGAGACTGGGCTACACGGCATTGAACTTGACGCGGCGCGTGCCGCGAAGGCCCAGGCACAGTTTGCGCGCGCTGATTTGCGAATTGGCGATGCCGTCACGTTGCCGTGGGCCGACGCCAGCTTCAATATCGTGATCGCTTCCACTTTGTTCACCTCTATCCTCGATGGAAGCGTGCGCACCCTCGTTGCCAATGAAATTGTAAGAGTGCTTGCGCCCAGGGGGGCGCTGGTTTGGTACGACTTCGCGTTCGATAATCCCCGCAATGCAAATGTGCGCGGCGTCAAGCGCCAGGAGTTGCAAAATCTTTTTCCGCAACTTTCCGGCGAGATTAAGTCGGTCACGCTCGCGCCGCCTTTGACGCGTCTGGTCGCGCCGCGCAGCCGTTCGTTCGCGACGCTTTTGGAAAAGATTCCCTGGTTGCGCACTCATCTGCTCGCGGTCTTAGTCAAACAAGCAACGGCTGCGTAATCAGATCAGTCAATCATTGAGAGCATCCTTGAAAACAATTCAAGTCCCTTTCTTTCGTCCCGCTGTGGAGGACGCCGAAGTTAACGAAGTCGTAGCCACGCTGCGCTCGGGTTGGCTTACGAGCGGGCCAAAGGTGAAGCAGTTTGAAACTGAGTTCGCGGCAGCTATTGGCGCCGGTCACCACAAGAGTGAGCTGCATGCGGTGGCGTTGAACTCAGGCACAGCAGCGCTGCATCTCGCGGTTGAGGCGCTTGGTCTTAAACCCGGCGAGGGCGTGCTGGTTCCGACGATGACATTTGCCGCGACTGCCGAGGTGGTGCGTTATCAGGGCGCCATTCCGATCCTGGTCGACTGCGATCCAATGACGCTGAATCTCGATCTCAACGATGCTGCACGGAAGTTGGACCTCGCAAAGAGCCGCGGTAGTAATGGGCTAAATCGAAAGTTGGCGGCCAGCAAAATTGTCGGGATCATGCCGGTTCACGTCGGCGGCCGCTTGATCGATCTGGGCAAATTGGAACGACTCGCGCGAGATCATAAGTTGTGGGTCGTTGAAGATTCTGCCCACGCGTTTCCTTCCGGCTGGCGCGCGAACCCGGAGTCGCCCTGGCGACAAAGAAGCAACGGTTCAAAGTCAGTAAGTTGTTATTCATTTTATGCCAACAAGACGATTACGACGGGAGAAGGCGGCATGGCGATTACCAGCAATGCGAAGCTGGCCGAACGCATGCGCCTGATGTCGCTGCATGGGCTATCGGCTGATGCCTGGGGCAGGTATTCAACTAACGGCAGCTGGGATTACAAAATTGTCGCGCCTGGTTACAAATACAATCTGACCGACATCGCGGCCGCCATTGGCATCCATCAACTGCGGCGCGCGGAAACTATGCGGCTCGAGCGCCAAGCGATCGCCGGGCGTTATCGTGAAGCACTTGCGAATGTGAAGCAGCTCGAGTTGCCGGCTGCTGACCCGAATGCGCTTGATTCCTGGCACCTGTTTCCGATCAGGCTGAATTTGCGCCGGCTGAAGATCACGCGCGATGAATTTATGAGCGAACTAAAGGGCACGGGCGTGGGTTGTTCAGTTCACTGGCGGCCTTTGCACCTGCATCCGTATTACCAGAAGACGTTTGGTTGGCGCGCCCAGGACTTTCCGGTGGCGACCGCGCAATGGAAGAGATTGATTAGTTTGCCAATCTTCCCGGGAATGACGGACAACGAATTCAAGCACGTGATTCGTACCGTCAAACAGATTTGCACGCGTCACGCGTCATAGAGTTTTAGGTTGGCCCAGCAAAAAAATAATAAGGGACTGCCACGAGTTGTTGAAGGAACATTGGCCCTCGCCGGCTTGATTGTGGCCGCGCCGGTCATACTTGTTAGTGGCCTGGCTGTCATGCTTTCGTCCGGCCCGCCCGTGTTGTTTCGGCAGCAAAGGGTCGGACGGCATGGCAAAGAATTCAGTCTTTACAAATTGCGCACGATGAAGCACTCAAGCGGTGGCCCGCAGATTACGAGCGGCAATGATGTTCGGATTACGCGCTTGGGTAGTTTTTTTCGCCACACAAAACTCGATGAGTTGCCCACCCTTTGGAACGTTGTCCGCGGTGATATGTCTCTGGTCGGGCCGCGTCCGGAAGTTCCACGATTTGTGAAACTTGAAGATCCGGCGTGGCAAAAAATCCTGACGGTGCGCCCCGGAATTACGGACCCGGTGACGCTGCATTTGCGCAGTGAAGCAGATTTGTTGGCCGCAGTCGCCGGCGATACCGAGCAGTTTTACGTCGACAAATTACAGCCCGAGAAACTTAAGGGTTACCTCGCTTATCTCGAGCAGCGGAGTTGGCAGGGCGATCTAAAGGTGTTGTTCAGAACAGTTGCGGCAGTTGTAGCGCCGCATGACGGTGCGCACGTTTCGCTCGACGACGTCAGCAGGCTGCCTGAGTAAGCGGTGAACAGGGGATGGGCCACCCTCGGATTTTGGCCTCGATTGCCCGTTTTCATGATTGCGTAGGACCAGAAGAATTACTTCCGTGACCGTCCCGGCTGGCCCCAACCAAGGAAGGAATTTTCGATGCTAGAGTTACCCGCAAAAAGACATTTGTTGGCTTCGGGTATTCAAGCTTTACTCGATATCTCACTGCTGCAGGCTGCCTTCGTGGCCGCCTACCTGCTGCGTTTCGATTTCACAATTCCGCCTGAGGAAACGCGAAACTTCTTAGCGCAGCTTCCGCTCGTCGTCTTGCTGCAGTTTGTAGCGTTAACGGTTACTGGCTCCAGATCGTCGATCTGGCGTTATACGGATCTGGCCCATGTCAGATCGTTCCTGAACGCTGCTGTTGCGTCAGTGCTGATCCTCGTCGCCCTGCGACTCGGCTTGCCAAAGAGTCTGCAGGTTTGGCGGGTGCCGTTGTCAGTGAACTTTATCGACGTAGTGCTCGCTTTCGGCGCCGCCTATGCGATTCGCGTGGTCCGACGTGCCGAGTATGAGTACAAGCAAAAGCGCGTCCAGTTAAAGCAGCACAACAACGGTAACGGCAACGCCAGGAAAAAACGTTCCGTGCTTCTGATTGGCGCCGGTCGCGCCGGGCTGCTCGCCGCCAAGGAAATTGAGGCGCGCGGCGATCTGGATCTGGAGATTAAAGGTTTTGTCGACGACGACCGCGCGAAATTTGGCCGGTCCGTGGTCCAACGTCACCGCGTGTTGGGTGCTACGAATGACCTGCCACGTCTGGTGCACACCCACGGGATCAATCACGTGATCATTACGATTGCGCATGCGTCACGTCATGAGATTCAGCGCATTGTGAGAATTTGCGAGTCGATTCCGGTGAAGGTCAGAATTATTCCGGAGCTCTATGAAATTATTGAAGGTCGAGTAGAGATCAGTCGCATCCGCGACGTCGAGATCGAAGACCTGCTGGGTCGCGAACCAGTCCAACTCGACACGGAATCGATCATGAAGGAGTTGGCCGGAAAAACCGTGATGGTTACCGGCGCCGGTGGTTCGATCGGATCAGAGCTCGCGCGTCAGGTCCAGCGGTTTGCACCGGCGCGGCTACTGCTCGTCGAACGTGCCGAGTTTGCGCTGTTCGACATCGATCTGGAACTGCGGGCGGCGAACCGCGGTTCATCCATTGTTCCGCTGGTGGCCGACGTAGGCGATGAGTCGAGGATGCGCGCCATTTTCGATCTCTACCGCCCGCAGGTGGTAATCCACGCAGCGGCGCACAAACACGTGCCGTTGATGGAAAGTAATGCAACCGAGGCGGTCCACAATAACGTGCTCAACACACGCCTGGTTGCAGAGCTGGCAGGTGAATTCAAGGCTGAAGCCTTTGTGCTGATATCGACGGACAAGGCAGTTCGTCCGACGTCGATCATGGGCGCTTCCAAACGCGCCGCCGAGTTGGTGGTGCAGGATCTCAATCAGACGTATAACACGCGATTTGTCGCTGTCCGTTTTGGGAATGTCATTGGTTCTGCCGGCTCCGTGATTCCAATCTTTCGTGAACAGATTAGAAACGGCGGGCCGATAACCATCACCGACAAACGAATGAAGCGTTACTTCATGACGATTCCCGAAGCGGCGCAACTGGTCTTGCAGGCCAGCGTGCTCGGTCGCGGCGGAGAGGTGTTTATTCTCCACATGGGCGAGCCTGTGCGTATCATCGATCTCGCCGAGACCCTGATCACGCTGTCTGGGTTGAAACCACACGAGGACGTTCAGGTCGTGGAAACAGGCATGCGTCCCGGCGAGAAACTCTACGAAGAGTTAAACTTTGAATCGGAGCAGACGGCTCCCACCTTGCACCCGAAGATTTTCATTAACCTGCTCGATACGCCCGAACCTGAAGTCGTTAAAACGGCTTTGAGGGTTTTAGAGCGTCTGGTTAGCGAGAGGAATGAAGATGAAGTACGAAGGTTTCTTAACGATTTGCTCGCCGAAGCGGTGTTGGCGCCGGCAAACAACATCAACGGCCGTGAGCGAAAGCGGCTCGTGCTGGTCGCCGGACAACGAACCTGATGCTCGGAAGCTTCGCAGGTCATTCTGCAACAACAAGAGTCCTTTCCGCGTCCTGACGCTAAACTGTCGGACGGGCCAATTGGCCCGTCCCCCGTAAATTACCCGTCTTGACGTATCCACTTGTCCATAGTAGTTTCCGTTAGGTCCCTACACAGTTCTCAAATTTTTAAGTCAGGAGTAACTAAAACTATGCGTAGACTTTTGCCCTGTTTATGCCTGGTCCTATTTTGTGCGAGTGCATCGTTCGCGCAGGACAGGGACTACCCGAAATTCGACTTTACTGCAGGCTACACCTTCAACTCTCTCGAAACGCCTGGACCCGGTTCGCGCGCGAATCTTCATGGGTTCACGTTGGCGCCGGCAGCGAACTTTGTGAGATGGGCGGCCGTCGAAGCTGATGTAACGTACACCTTCAAGGACGATGTGGCTCTGTTGACATATATGGCCGGAATGCGTTTTACCCGACGCCGCGACGGCAGCAAGGTTGAACCGTTTGTCCACGCCTTGATCGGCGGCGGCCACCTTAGAGGTTTTCCGTCTTTCAGGACGACCGATGGATGGTCAGGAAAGTTTGGCGGTGGCATCGACGTATTGGCGGGGAAGCATGCCGCCTTGCGATTGGGAGCGGACTATTATCGCTATCACGGTCATATTCCCGGCGGACAACAAAGGCTTGATAACGTCGCAATCACCGTCGGTATCCGCTTCTTCTAAGCGCCAATTCCAACTCCTGCTTAAAAAGCCAGGCGGGTCCTCAACCCGCCTGTTGCGATCTGAGAGTCATGCTTTTAATTGTTGATGAAATCACGTTTGTCTTAGGGCCTTTCCGTTTGCGAGCAGAATGTTAGGTTACGACATCTACGCGTATGGCCGTATGGTGCGTGACCGGATACGGACTGATGCGTATGTGGAAGCGTTACGTAAAGCTGTTGGGCCGAACTCAGTCGTACTCGACATAGGAACCGGGGTCGGTATTTGGGCGCTGCTCGCGTGCAAATTCGGCGCGCGGAAAGTTTATGCGGTCGATCCTAACGATGCGATCCAGGTTGCACGGGAACTGGCAGCGGTTAACGGCTATGCAGACCGAATTGAATTTATCCAGAATCTTTCAACGAGAATAACCCTGCCTGAAAAGGCTGACGTTCTGGTTACCGACATGCATGGGATCGTACCGATGTTCGAGCAACACTTGCCCGCCATAATTGATGCGCGGCGCAGATTACTCGTGCCCGGCGGCAAGATGATCCCAAAAGGCGAGACACTCTGGGCTGCGCCAGTTGCAGCGTCGGAATGCTACGAACAGGTGATGCATCCCTGGGACGATAATGCGTACGACCTTGATTGGGGACCGGCCCGCCACGTTGCTGCCAACGACTGGTTTGGAGTTAAGCAGGAATTAACGACCGCGGATTTTTTCGCCGAAGGAAAGTCGTGGGCCACAATTGAATACGAAACGCTGGACAGTCCAAATGTTTCCGGCGACTTAAGTTGGATTGCGACAAGACCGGGTACTTGTCACGGGTTAGTTGTCTGGTTTGACACGCAACTAACGGCAGATATTAGTTTCTCAAATGCGCCCGGGCGTCCCAAAACGATCTTTGGCCAGGCTTTCTTTCCGTGGTCTGAACCAGTTTCGCTATCAACCAACGATACGATTTCTGCGACTTTGCGGTGTGACCTGGTCGACAACTTTCACCTATGGCGATGGCAGGCGACAGTCCATAGTCAGGGCAATACAAAAGAAGTGAAGGCAGACTTCAGACAATCTAATTTCTTTAGCATGCCCTTAGAGCAGCGCATTGCCCGACGAAATTAAACCTTGCGCTTGCCACCGCAGCAACAATGTGAGCAATGAGTGGTGTCGGTACGCGACGATCGAAACAGCTCAAAACAACTAATGTTAGCTGCCGAAACCTCCGAATTTATGCCGATTGACAGGGTCGATTAACTGCTATAAGTTTGGGAATATCAAGCGTTTCGCGCTTTTCATCAACTATGACTTCCAAATCTGACGCTCAATCCTTGCTGAGCAACGTGAAGCCCAATCCCAACGTCATTTTCCGACGTCTCGACGATCAGATTGTTCTGTTTCACCTCGAGAGTGATCGATTCTACGAGTTGAATAGCACCGCTGCGAGATTTTGGGAGTTACTAAACGAAGCGCACGACGACGCCTACGTTGAAGAACGCATGCTGGCGGAGTTTGCCGTGGACCGCGAACAATTGTCGGCCGAGGCGGAAGCGCTCCTTCAATCCCTAAAACAAGAAAACTTGATTTCAGTTGATGAGTAACACTCTTCCTTTGGATCAGGATCGCGAAAACATAGTGTGCCAGGCTAGTTCACGTTGGCTTGCTGTGTTCACGAGTGCGTTGCCCGATGATTTGCCCGGGTTCGACGGTCAACTTGTAGCCGGGGAAGGTAGATCGAGAAAGTTATATTTGCATCAACCGCCAGGTTCCCATGCTGCAGTTTGGGCCGAGCGCGCAGGCTGCGGCGTGATCTTTGAAGGCGCTCTTTATAATGCGCGCGAATTACAAAATGAACTAGCAGATATCCCTTCAGCGAGCTCTAATGATGCTGAAGTAATTCTCACCGCCTACGAGCGCTGGGGCGAAGATTTCCTGAAGCGCCTACGAGGCAGCTTTGCACTTGTCATCTGGGATAGCACACGTGAGATTCTGCTGTGTCTGCGCGATCCCATCGGCACACATCCGCTGTTTTATTCAGAGGATCGCGATGCGCTCTTGCTTTCTCCTTCCGTACAAGTCCTCGTTAGCCAACCACAGTTATCGGCAACCGTAAACCGTGCCGCCTTAGCCGATTATTTGCTCGACAGGTTTCCTCTCATGGAAGAAACCTTTTTCGACAAAGTAAGTCGCGTGCCCCCGGGCCATGTGCTGCGCGTGTCGCGTGATGAACGACGCACTTATCGTTACTGGGATCCAGCCCCCGACGGAAAGGTTAAATGGCTGACGCCAGATGAGGTGGAACGATTCGACGAGTTGTTTGATCAGGCCGTTACCAGGTGCTTGAGTCTTGGACCAGCCGGCATTTTTCTGAGTGGCGGTCTTGATTCAGTTTCAGTAGCCGCAGTTGCCGCACATCGGGCAAACTCCGACGGCCTAACAAAGCCCTGGGCTCTCTCACTTGTTTTCCCGGACACTGATGTCAATGAGGAAATAACTCAACGCGGTGTGGCCACGCAGCTCGGCCTGCCGCAGGTGATGAAGCGATTTTATGAGGCTACGGGAAAAAACGGGTTACTGGCTGGCGCCGTTGAGCTAAACAGTTTTCTGCCGGCTCCTATCAACAATACCTGGTTGCCTGCCTATCATGAGCTAGTACGGGAAGGTAAGAGTCGCGGTTGTAAGACGATACTTACCGGGTCGGGCGGAGACGAATGGTTGACGGTGAGCCCAATGTTGGCGGCGGATTTATGGCGCGATTGGGACATTGCCGGCGTTTATCGGCTGTGGCGAACGTCGCGACGTTCGTTCCGGCGCTCAAGCTTCGCTTTGATGCGGGCGCTGATTTGGACATTTGGGTTGGGACCACTCGTAATTCCTCCGGTCCACAAATTTGTCAAACGCGTTGCGCCCTCAGCGGTTAGAATGCGCCGTCGGATTTTTGTTCCGCCGCCGACCTGGTTAGCGCCTGACACAGAGTTGCGGCGAAAATTGCAGGATCGCTGGGAACAGAAAAGCGAACGAGAAACACACAGCGGAAGTTTCTATCTGCGCGAAGCAAAAACCGCGCTCGATCACCCGCTGGTGTCCTGGGAAATTGAAGAACTATTCAATTTTGGTCAAATGGCCGGTGTGCGGGTGCTGCATCCGATATGGGATCCGGATCTGGTCGATTTAATGTACCGTACGCCGCCTTTCATGTTACTCAGCGACGGTCGCACCAAGGGTTTAGTCCGCGCGTCCCTGGCTCGTCGCTTCCCGGATCTGGGTTTTGAGCAGCAGCGAAAGCTGGAGGCGACACGATTTTATTCGTCTTTGATATATCGGGATGCGCATAACATCAGGAAGCAACTGGGCGGTAGTAGTGCCCTTGCCGGCTTAGGGGTTGTTGATGAGCGAGCGTTAGGGCCCGCTTTCGACCGATTGCTCGCGCGCGGAAAAATTGGCGAGGCCCATCTCGCCTGGAGTATCCTAAACTTAGAATCGTGGGCTCGAGCCCATGTTGGATAGAAGGAGCGGTAATATGGAAACCAATGATAAGAAGGTCCCGAACACGGGTGGCGATCTTAAAGAGGTTGCCGAGGTTCCAGGCAAGCCATGGGAACCGATGAAACTTACCTACGCGGGCGAGGCAAAGGATGTCGTGCGTTCTGGCGGCGGCAAGACTAGTGTGACCCTCGCAGATAGCGGCGACACCAACAAGCCAAAAGGCCAGGGCTAACGATCCGGGGGCGAGCAAACGGCTCTCTGCCCCGGATGGACCGCACGATGATGAAGCTCAGCATCAAGCCGGTGGAGTCTATGGCGCCGCCGTCGTTTCCACCATCAAGTTCGCCGGTGGAGATTTGGCGTGATCACGCTGGATCGGTCTATGCCTATGGCCAGATCGTCGGTGAAGAATGCTGGATGCATCTGCCCGGGCTTGCGAGTTTTCGTTTCACTGCGCACGACGATGAAGTTGCGGCTGGAGTCACCGGCGACGCGGAAGAAGATTTAGTGCTGGATGCCTACCGGCGGCGGGTGTTGCCGATGGCGCTCCAGGTGCGCGGATGCGAAATCCTGCATGCGAGCGCGGTTTACTCGCATTCCGGCGTCGCAGCCCTATGCGGCGCATCGCTGGTAGGGAAGTCGACACTCGCCTTCGGACTAAGTCGCCGCGGGTTTGCATTGTGGGGAGACGATGTACTTGCGTTCGAGCCTGCAAAGGACGGTGTTCAGGCTGTCGCGCTTCCATTTGAAATTCGTTTGCGACCAACCGCAGCGACGTTTTTTGGAGTAGACGCCGCAGGCGCGTCAAATGCTCTTGACACTGCGGCGAGCCGTCGAGAACGCAGAACTGCGCCGCTGGCATCCGTGTTCGTGCTGCGACGTTTAGAGGAACCCGGCGCAAAGGTTAGCGTGCGACGGCTTCCGTTTGCGGAAGCATTCTCGACCATACTCAGCCATGCCTGCTGGTTCACTATCGATGATGCTGCGCGCAAGCGAGTCGTGATTGACCACTATTTAGATCTTGCCTCGCAAACTCCAATCTACGACGTCAGCTTTACACCCAGCTTCGAAAACCTTCCTGCCGTTCTCGATGCTATTGAGGAACACTTGCAATAGGGTTATCCAAACTAAGGGCTGCGCGATTCCTCCATCGCTGAATCACAACTGCGTCTTCACCTCAGATTCCCGCTTCGTGTCGCCCGTTCGAATTCGCGCTTTAAACAATGATCAGAGCCGCTGAGGAGCAGCTACTAACTTGCGCGGCGCGTCCACGGCTGGATGCTGCGGCGGATGAGCGCTTACAGCAACTGCTGCGGCCCGATGTGGATTGGGCTCATCTCCTGCGCTTAGCGGAGCGGCATTGCGTCGTGCCTCTGATCTATCGATCGCTAAACGGCCTCAGCATCGATGCGATCCCCGGGGACGCGCTGGCAACGTTACAAGCTGCTAATCACGACAACACAAATGCCACTCTCTTTCTCACCGCAGAGCTAATCAAGCTTGTCGACTTGCTGGCCGAGAAAAATATTCCGGCAATTCCCTTGAAGGGACCGACGCTCGCCATTCTCGCTTATGGTGACATTGGGCTCAGACAATTTGGCGACCTCGACCTTCTTGTCAGACCGTCGGATGTCAACCGACTTAGAGAACTCCTGATCGAAAACGGTTTTATTTCCCACCAATCCTTAACTTCGGCACAGGAAGCAGCACTCCAACGATTCGATTGCTCCAGCAACTTCATCAGTAAACATGGCGTCGTTCTGGATGTTCATTGGGGACTCGTCGATCGGCATCATGGCTTCGCGATTGACACGGACGCGTTTTTCGAACGGCTTGAGCTTGTGATGGTGAATGGTCGCGAATTGCCCACACTCTTAACCGAGAATTTGCTGCTCTTCCTATGCCTGCACGGCTTCACGCATTGCTGGGAAAGATTGAGTTGGATTTGCGATGTGGCGGCGCTCGTCTCGAGCGATCGGGAAATCGATTGGAAGCTGCTGCTGCAGACTGCCAAAGCACATGGTGCGCTACGCGTAGTGCTGCTCGGCCTTTGGCTCAGTCACGATCTGCTCGCCGCTTCCTTGCCGGCAGACATCTTGAATACGATCGAAAACGACGCTGTGATTAAGCAGGTGGGTCAGGAAGTTGAGCAGCAGTTGTTTTTGGAGACTCGCAACGCAGACGGCGTGTTCAGCGAAGCCTCGCTGCTCTTGCGGCTGCGGGAGCGTAAACGCGACCAACTGCGATCCGCGATTAGTTTGTTAGGAGCGCCGCGCAGTTACGACCGCATGTTTGTTTCGGTTCCCGAGTCTTTCTCATTTCTTTACTACCTGATTCGACCGGCCCGGCTGGCGGCGAAATACGGCAAACAAATCTTTAGGAATACAAAACCGGATAAGGTTCTACCGGTCAAACGTTGAGTCGAAGAATTTTGCGTTCGAGTCTTTGCAACTGTACGGTTCATGATTAAGATAGTGGAGCTCTAATAAACCATGGACAGACAGGAATGTCTGTCCTACTG